>CEVI01077740.1_pt1 | contig 100481 bp, 78 predicted proteins | sample 531471 | NCBI WGS metagenome assembly CEVI01 (sample SAMEA2623513, study PRJEB7988) | marine metagenome | isolation source: saline water (ENVO:00002010), including
CAACCTCGGCGGCCCCACCCGGAGGGCCGGGGCCATTTTTCGGCCATACTGCGTTGTCAGTCGCTTATGTAGAGCGACTACACTTTGCTTCCTCCGCCTTGCCTGGCCGAAAAATGGCCCTCGGCAGGCGGGTGAACGAAACGTCAACAGACCCTAGATCATAGCCAGCTGCTGGCCTTCATACCAAGCGTTATATCGCTCGCGTTCAGCGCTCCTTCAGTGCATCAGCCAGGGTTTCGCAGACGATGCGCAGCGCCTGGATGCGCGCGTAGCGTTTGTTCTCTGCCGGAATCAGGTGCCAGGGAGCATGGCGCGTTGAGCTGTGCTCGACCATGTCGTTCATTGCCTGGGCGTAGTCTGGCCAGCGCTTGCGATTGCGCCAGTCTTCGTCGGTCAGCTTGTAGCGCTTGACCGGCGATTGCTCACGGGCCTTGAAGCGTTTGAGCTGTTCCTCTTCGGTAATGGCCAGCCAGAACTTGATAACCAGAGTGCCGCTGTCGCTCAACTGCTGCTCAAAGTCATTGATCTCGCCATAGGCCCTTTGCCAGTCTGGCGCATCGCAGAAGCCTTCCACCCGCTCGACCAGCACCCTGCCGTAGTAGCTGCGGTCGAAGACCACCACATTGCCCGGCGCCGGAATGCGTCGCCAGAAGCGCCAGAGATAAGGCATACGGCGTTCTTCGTCGGTGGGTGCGCTGGTGCCGTGTACGCGCAGAATACGCGGGTCCAGGCACTGGGTGATGCGCCGGATAGTGCCGCCCTTGCCGGCCGCGTCGCTGCCCTCGAATACCAGTAGCAGCGAGCGGCGGGCAAAGCGTGGATGCTGGATCAGCTCGCGCAGTCGCGTCTGCCAGGTGTCCAGTTGCTCCTGATAGTCGTCCTTGTCCAGCGCCAGACTGTAGTCCAGCTGGCCAAGGTAGTCGCGCTGGGCTGCCTGCCAGCCGTAGACAGGCCGCGGCGCCGGCTCGGAGGCCAGGCGCTGGCGCATGGCCTCAAGCACGATCTGGCCAATGCGCTGGTCGCGCTCATGCGGGTCCGTTGCCGGTACGCGAATCCAGGGCGCGCCCTGAGTGGAGGTCAGCTCGGTCATCAGCCGGGCACCTTCGCGGACCTTTTCGTAATCGGCTGCGCTGAAGTCACCCCACTCGCGCATGGCCACCGTCTGCTCCAGTAGGGCTGGGTCGATGCGCTGGCGCTTGCCCTGCTGGTCATCGGTCAGATGCAGCCAGATCTTGACCAGAATGATGCCTTCGTCGTTGAGCAGGCGCTCAAAGCGCAGAATCTGCTGCATCTGGGCGGTAAAGCGAGGAATGCTCAACTGGCCGCGACTCAGGCGCATCAGCGGCTGGTGGTACCAGGAGCCGAGGTAAAAGCCCAGTTCGCCCGTCGGCGGCAGGGTACGCCAGTAGCGCCAGAGCCTTGGCATGCGCCGCTCAACCCCTTTGGGCAGGGCAAAGGCGCGGGTGTTGAGATAGCGGTTGTCGAGCCATTCGTAAAAGCTGTGAATGATCTCGGCCTTGCCGGCAAAGTCGTTACCGCTGATCAGCAGTAGTACCGAGCCGTGTTGCAGGGTGCGCAGCTCAAACTGAGCTTCGAGCAGCTCTTCGCGTAGCGCCTCGCGCTCCGCCTTGCGTTTGCGGTGGTGGTCCTTGTCGCTCATGCCGGCACCTTCGACCAGTCAACGTCAGGAATCTGCTCGTAGGCCGGTCGGGCCAGCAGGTAGCCTTGGAAAAGATATACGCCTATGCCGCGCAGGAAGGTCAACTCGGCGACGGTCTCGACGCCCTCGGCAATGACCTCGATATTCAGCGCCTGACACACCCCGAGAATGCCGCGCACGATGGCCTGACGAACCGGGTCACTATCAATGTTGCGCAGCAGTGCCATATCGAGCTTGATGATGTCTGGCTGAAACTCGGCCAGCAGGTTCAGCCCGGAGTAGCCTGCGCCAAAGTCATCAATGGCGGTCTTGAACCCCCGGCGGGTGTATTCGCCGAGAATGCCCTTGAGGTGATCGTGATCGGTCACCTGTTCACCCTCTGTTACTTCAAACAGCAGGCGCTCTGGCGGAAAGTTGTAACGCTTGGCGGCCTCCAGGGTGGCGCGGATACATGTCGCCGGCTCGTAGACCGCGTTGGGCAGAAAATTGATGCTGACGTAGCAGGGCAGTTGCAGGCGAGCGGCCAGTTCGACGGCCTTGACCCGGCAGGCTTGGTCAAATTGGTACCGGTTCTCGTCGGTCACCTGTGCCAGAATGGCGGCCGCGCCGCTGCCGTCGGTGCCGCGCACCAACGCTTCGCAGGCAAACAGACTACGGTTGCGCACATCGACAAGCGGCTGGAAGGCCATGCTGAACTCAAAGGGCAGGGCTGGGCGCTCGGTGCACGCACGGCAGGGTGGCGGGGAGGGGGACTCGCTGGTCATTGCATCGGATCCTTGTGACTGACTAGCTGCCTCATGCCAGTCTTTATGGGCGGCAGTGCGCTGCCGCACGCAGTGGCTGATTTGTCGGGAATGTATCATTCCTTCCCAGATGGCCAGTATGGCACGATGCAAACAAAGTATGTTGAGAGCGATATGGCCAAGCAAAAACGCGTATACGGATGCACCGAGTGCGGTGCGACTTTCTCCAAGTGGGCCGGGCAATGCCCGGAGTGCCAAGCCTGGAACTCCATGGTTGAGACCGTGGTGAATACCACGCCAACGGGCGGCAGTGCGTCGCGCTCAAGCAATTGGACCGGCCAGCAGGCGCAGATCAAAACCCTGGCCGAGGTGACCACCGAGGAAACGCCGCGTCAGGCCAGTGGTTCCTCGGAATTGGACCGGGTGCTTGGCGGTGGTCTGGTAGGCGGTTCTGTGGTGCTGATTGGCGGGGACCCCGGTATCGGCAAGTCCACCATCTTGCTGCAGACCCTGTGCCGTCTGGCCCAGAGCATGCCGGCGCTGTATGTCACCGGTGAAGAGTCGCAGCAGCAAGTCGCCATGCGCGCCCGCAGGCTTGGCTTGCCGGAAGACAAGCTGAAGGTCATGACCGAGACCTGCATCGAGAGCATTGTGGCTACCGCCCGGCACGAGCAACCGAAGGTTATGGTCGTGGACTCGATCCAGACCATTTTTACCGAGCAACTGCAATCAGCCCCGGGCGGTGTGGCGCAGGTGCGCGAGAGCGCTGCGTTGCTGGTGCGTTACGCCAAGCAAAGCGGGACGGCGATCTTTCTGGTGGGGCATGTGACCAAGGAAGGTTCGTTGGCGGGCCCGCGGGTATTGGAGCACATGGTCGATACCGTGTTGTATTTCGAGGGTGAGGCCGATGGCCGCTATCGCATGCTGCGTGCGGTGAAAAACCGCTTTGGCGCGGTTAACGAGCTGGGCGTGTTCGCCATGACCGACAAGGGCCTGAAGGAGGTCGCCAACCCGTCGGCGATCTTCCTGTCACGTTACGACGCGCCGATTCCGGGCAGCGTGGTCATGGCGACCTGGGAGGGCTCGCGGCCCATGCTGGTTGAAGTGCAGGCGCTGGTCGATACCAGTCACCTGGGCAATCCGCGGCGGGTAACCTTGGGGCTCGACCAGAACCGGCTGGCGATGCTGCTGGCGGTATTGCACCGCCATGGTGGTGTGGCCACCTACGATCAGGACGTCTTCGTCAATGTGGTGGGCGGGGTCAAGGTGCTGGAAACAGCTGTGGACCTGGCGCTGCTGGCCGCCGTCATGTCCAGCCTGCGCAACCGGCCGTTGCCGATGGACCTGATGGTATTTGGTGAGTTGGGGCTGTCTGGCGAGATACGCCCGGTGCCCAGTGGCCAGGAGCGCCTGAAAGAAGCCGCCAAACACGGCTTCACCCGCGCCATCGTACCTAAGGCCAATGCGCCGAAAGAGTCACCCAAGGGGATGCAGGTGATCGCGGTAACGCGGCTTGATCAGGCGCTGGCGGCGATATTCGAGTAGCCGCTGCTACAGCTACAGCTACAGCTACAGCTACAGCTGCAAGCTGCAAGCTGTAAGCGAAAAGCGAAGCTCCCGGGGCTAGTCGCTGGGGGCGTTGGGGGCACTTTCAGCTTGAGGCTTGAGGCTTGCAGCTGCGGCGCTTGGCGCCGCCTATAGCAACGCCCCCAACTCACGCTCCAGCAACGCCTCATCACCCAGGTTGAGGGCGATGAGGCGGCGCAGGTGGCTTATGGAGTCGAGGTCGATGTGTTGGCATTCGAAGCCCAGCAGGCCTTCCTCGGCGTGGGCGAGGGTGACTTCCATGCGAATCTGGTTGGCGCCGGCCAGTTCAATGAGGGCGATAAAGGGCGCGCGAGCGCGCTGCGCGTCCCAGTCGTCGGGCTCAAGCAGCAGCAGGCCGCGCAGGGAAACATCCACCAGTTGCACGGCAATACACCAGTCATCCTGCTGCAGCAGGGTATGCGCGTCGAAGGGGACGCGGCTGAAGCGGCGGCGATCATCGTGCATGGTCGGCTCCTGTCACTAGATTCAAAAGCGTTGATCAAGTCCACATGCATTCAGGCGTTCAGGTCGGGCGCTCAAGCATGCGCCGGCGGCTTTGCGACTGCATGCTTGAAAAGGCCCGCAGGGCGTGTGGAACTGATTCTTGCTTTTCTTACTATAGCTGCTTTTTCAGACCACACCCTGTGCCAGCATGGCGTCGGCCACTTTCACAAATCCGGCAATATTGGCGCCGCGGACATAGTCGATATGGCCTTCCTCGTCCTTGCCGTAGTGTTCGCAGGCGGCGTGGATCGATTGCATGATGCCGTGCAGCTTTTCGTCTACCTCACCCGCACTCCAATGCAGACGCATGGCGTTCTGGCTCATCTCCAGTCCACTGACCGCCACACCGCCGGCATTGGCTGCCTTGCCCGGGGCGAACAGCACGCGGTGCTCCTGCAGCAGGTCAACGGCTTCCAGTGTGCTGGGCATGTTGGCGCCTTCGGCCACGGCAATGCAGCCATTGTTGATCAGGTTGCGGGCGTCGTCAGCGTCCAATTCGTTTTGGGTGGCGCAAGGCAGCGCGATGTCGCAAGGCAGGTGCCAGGGGCGCTGACCAGCGATAAATTCGCAGCGGTCGCCGTGCAGGGCGTCGAGGCGGCCACGCTGCTCGTTCTTCAGGGTCATCAGCGCGTCCCATTGGTCCAGCGTCATGCCGTCCGGGTAGTACAGGGTGCCGCCGGAGTCGGAGACGGAGATAACCTTGCCGCCGAGTTCCAGCACTTTTTGCGCCGCGTACTGGGCGACATTGCCCGAGCCGGAAATCGCCACGCGCTTGCCTTCGATCTGCTGGCCGCGTTGCTTGAGCATCTGCTCGGCAAAATAGACGCAGCCGTAGCCGGTGGCTTCCGGGCGGATCAGGCTGCCGCCGTAGGTAATGCCCTTTCCGGTCAGTACGGAGGTAAATTCGTTGCGCAGGCGTTTGTACTGGCCATACAGGTAGCCAATTTCTCGGGCGCCAACGCCGATGTCGCCGGCGGGAATATCCAGGTCTGCACCAATATGGCGCGACAGTTCGGTCATGAAGGACTGGCAGAAACGCATGATCTCGCCGTCGCTCTTGCCCTTGGGGTCAAAGTCCGAGCCGCCCTTGCCTCCGCCTAGCGGCAGGCTGGTCAGCGCATTCTTGAATACCTGTTCAAAGGCGAGGAACTTGAGTACCCCTAGGTTGACCGACGGGTGGAAGCGCAGGCCGCCCTTGTAGGGGCCGATGGCGCTGTTCATCTGCACTCGATAGCCGCGGTTGACCCGCACCACGCCCTGGTCATCGACCCAGCAGACGCGAAACTGGATAACCCGCTCTGGCTCGATCAGGCGCTCGATGATGCCGGCACGCAGGTATTTGGGGTTGGCTTCAAGGAAAGGCCACAGGGTGCTCAGAACCTCTTCGGCCGCTTGGTGGAATTCTGGCTGGTAGGGATCGCGGAGTTTCAGTTCGGTCAGGCAGGCAGCCAGGGTTGGAATCATGTCTGGGGTCACTTTTCTATACGTTCAGGACGGAAAAGTGTAAACCTACCAGAGCGCCGCATGCACAGGAATGGTGCATGCAGAAAATTATGTTGTGCAATTGTGTTTGTTTTTGGTGCGCAATGTCAGCGGCTCAGGCGAGCCGCTGACACTCAGCTGGTTCAGGCCAGCTTTTTGTAACGCACGCGGTGCGGTTGCGCAGCTGCGTCGCCCAGACGTTTCTTGCGGTCCGCTTCATACTCGGTGTAGTTGCCTTCGAAGAAGGTCACCTGCGAGTCGTCTTCGTACGCGAGGATGTGGGTGGCGATGCGGTCGAGGAACCAGCGATCGTGCGAGATCACGATGGCGGCACCCGGGAAGTCCAGCAGGGCTTCTTCCAGTGCGCGCAGGGTTTCAACGTCCAGATCGTTTGACGGTTCGTCGAGCAGCAGTACGTTGGCGCCTTGCTTGAGGGTCAGAGCCAGGTGCAGACGGCCGCGCTCACCACCGGACAGGTCCTTGACGAACTTCTGCTGGTCGGAGCCCTTGAAGTTGAAGCGGCCCACGTAACCACGGGACGGCATTTCATAGTTGCCGACCTTGATCTGGTCAAACCCGTCGGATACCTGCTCCCACACGGTCTTGTTGCCGTCCAGGTTGTCACGGCTCTGGTCGACGCTGGCGATCTGCACGGTTTCACCGATGTCGATGGTGCCGCTGTCGGGTTGCTCTTTACCGGTGATCATGCGGAACAGGGTCGATTTACCCGCGCCGTTACCACCGATCACGCCGACAATCGCACCCTTTGGCACGGCGAATGACAGGTTGTCGATCAGCACGCGATCGCCAAAGCCCTTGGTGACGCCATTAAACTCAATGACCTTGTCACCCAGGCGCGGGCCAGCGGGAATGTAGATTTCGTTGGTCTCGCTGCGCTTCTGGAATTCCTGCGATTGCAGCTCTTCAAAGCGTTGCAGACGTGCCTTGGACTTGGCCTGACGCCCTTTGGCACCCTGGCGTACCCACTCCAGCTCGGCCTTCATGGCCTTGGCATGAGAGGCTTCCTGCTTGGCTTCGGAGGCCAGACGGGCGGCCTTGGATTCCAGCCACTGGGAGTAGTTGCCCTCGAACGGGATGCCCTGACCGCGGTCCAGTTCGAGAATCCAGCCGGCGACGTTGTCGAGGAAGTAACGGTCGTGAGTAATGGCCACCACGGTGCCGGGGAAGTCGTGCAGGAACTGCTCCAGCCAGGCGACGGAGTCGGCGTCCAGGTGGTTGGTCGGTTCGTCCAGCAGCAGCATGTCGGGGGCCGACAGCAGCAGGCGGCACAGTGCTACACGGCGCTTTTCACCACCGGACAGGTGTTCGATCTTGGCATCCCAGGCTGGCAGGCGCAGGGCGTCGGCGGCGACTTCCAGCTGGCGCTCCAGGTTGTGACCGTCGGCGGCTTGCAGAATGGCTTCCAGCTTGCCTTGCTCGGCGGCCAGCGCGTCGAAATCGGCGTCGGGCTCGGCGTAGGCAGCGTAGACTTCGTCCAGACGGGCCTGTGCGTCCTTGATCTCGCTGACCGCTTCTTCAACAATGTCGCGCACTGTCTTGCTGTCGTCCAGCTGCGGCTCTTGCGGCAGGTAACCGACCTTGATGCCGGGCATGGGGCGAGCTTCGCCCTCGATTTCGGTGTCAACACCGGCCATGATGCGCAGCAGGGTGGACTTACCTGCGCCGTTGAGACCCAGTACGCCGATCTTGGCGCCGGGGAAGAAGGACAGTGAAATGTCCTTGAGAATCTGACGCTTCGGGGGGACGACTTTCCCGACCCGGTGCATGCTATAAACGTATTGAGCCATGGTGGCAGAACCTGTTGAATGGGAATGTGCGAAAGGCTTCGCCGGGGCCGGCGAAATGTGGTGGCAAGGCTAGCCCAACTGGCGTTTCAGGGCAAACCCTGAACCCTGCCCAGAGCCTGTCTGCTGGGTGCAGCGGGCTTATCGAATGCGATCGGAAAAGTGACTACCTTGGATAACAACAACAAAATCAGGTTGCCGTCTGCACGCGTCTCGGGCACTGATGCTGCCATGCCCACCCATCTTGGCGTGGTGATGTTTGCGGTCGCAGCGCTGTTGCTGATGGCGTTACTGTCCTGGCAGGCGCGCACGGACTACCAGGGGCTGCAGCGTCAGCACCAGGTACTGGTCGAGGAATCGGTCTGGCTGATTGCCGATCAACTGGCGCTGAACCTGGCGACCAGCTCCAATGCGCTGGTATTTCTCCTTGATGCCCTTGAGTCGCGCTCAGCCGATACACGCCTGCAGGCGGTGCAGCAGCTGCTGCCCGGGGTGCACGGTGTGCATCTGGTGTATCTGGACCGGCTGCCCCGTGATATTCGCGAGCCCTGGGTGCAAACCGCCCGTCGCTTGCAGTTGGGGGGCGAGACCTTTGGGTTGGACTCCAGCGCCGAGCGCAACCGTCTTTTCTGGACGCTGGCCAGCCAGGAGCCCGGTCGCTTCTGGGTGTTGAGCATGGACGAGCGTGTGCTCTCCTCGCTGGTCGCCTCGCGCACCGGCCAGGGTTACATCTGGCTGCTCGAAGACACCGGGCGAGCCCGGGTGCTGGTGCGCCAGCAGCAGGAGCGCGCGTCCTACCTGGGCAATACGGCAGTGACCTCGCAGGAGCGCTCGCAGGTGGCTTTCAGTGCGCCGGTCAGTGGCACGCTTTGGCAGGTGCGCGGTCTGGTCGAGCCGGATTATTACGCTCACCTGATGGCGCCACTGCTGTTGGGCAAGGCCGGGCTGCTGTTGATCTGTCTGCTGGTGCTGATGAGTGCGTTGTGGCTGCTGGGGCGGCAATCGCGCACCACCCGGCAATTGCAGCAGCGCCAGGACCAATCACTGCGCAGCATGCTTGATACCGAACGGCGTTATCAGGACGTCTTCCAGAATGTGGATATGGCCTTGTGCGTAGTCGACCTGGTCGGACTCAAGCAGATGCTGCTGCGTGAGGGCATATTCAATGTCGAACAACTGGATGCCTGGCTGGATGCCAACCCGCAGCGTCACACGCAGTTGCTGGACGAGGTGCGGGTACTGGAGGCAAACCAGGTTGCACTGGATCTGCTGCACCTGCCAAGCATCGAGGCGTTGCACACGCTGCTGCGTGGTCAGGGGCGGCTGCGACCGGGCGGCGCGCGTTATCAACTGGTTCTTGCGCTGGTCAATGGTGATGAGCGCTTCGACGTAGAAACCCCCTTGCGCGGGCCTGATGGCAATACGGCCTATGTGTGGATGGTCATGCGACTGCCGTCCGATGTCGATTGCCTGCACGCCGTTACGCTCAGCATTACCGACCTGAGCCAGCGGCGCTCTGCCGAGCTGGTGCTGCGCCAGAGCCGCGAATTCTGGGCCGGTGTAGTGCGGGCCTTGCCTGACCTTATCTACATCCGTGACACCAAGTGGATGGGCCCGGGCGACTTTGTCTTCAGTAACCGCACGCTGGCCAGCATGCTTGGTTACAGCGGCGAGGAAGAGGCTCAGATGAGCCCTGACTACCGCACGCTGCTGCTGCACCCGGATGATCGGGAATACATGGCCTTCAATCGCCGCCTGCAGCAGGTAATGGGCGACGGTCAGTTGCTGGAGTGGAAGGTGCGTTGGCGCCACCGGGACTTTGGCTGGCGCTGGTTCAGCATCAGCTCCAAGGTGTTCAAGCGCGCGCCCGATGGCCGGGTACAGCAGGTGATCGGTTTTGTTCGCGATATTCACCACCAGACGCTGGCCAGCGAAGTCATCCAGCGCTCCGAAGCGCGCTACCGTCTTTTGACCGAGAACATCGCCGACATCGTCTGGTCCACCGACAGCGATTTCAAACCGGACTACATCAGCCCGTCGGTAAAACGCCTGCTCGGTTATACCCCAGGTTTCATGCTCAGCCAGGCGTCTCGCGAGGTGCTGGCAGACGCGCGGTTTGACGACTTCATGTCCAGTCTGCGCACCGAGCTGCGTGAGCAGGTACACGCGCCGGAGCGTATTCAGGCGCTGCGGCGCCAGGGTTTCCACCGTCAGGTCACCTTTGATTGCATCAAGGCGGACGGCCGCAAGTGTCCGCTTGAGGTGCGTGTGTCACTGATGTGGAGCCCGCAGGGGCGTTTTCTGGGATTGCTTGGCCTGGCGCGAGACATCACCGAGCAGCGGCGCACCGAAAATCGCCTGCGTATGGCGGCGACCGTGTTCGAGAACACCACCGGCGCTATCGTTGTGACGGACCCGGCAGGCTATATCGTGCAGGTCAATGAGAACTTCAGCCGGATCAGCGGCTATCTGCCGGAGCAGGTGATTGATCAACTGCCTGCGATGCTGGTCGGCCAGCAGCATGACTCGGCGTTTTATGCCGAGATCCTCCGTGCCCTGCGCAGCGAGGGGCGCTGGGAGGGTGAACTCTGGCAACAGCGCAGCAACGGCGAAGGCTTCCCAACCTGGGCGGGTATCTCGGCAGTACATGACAGCGATGGTGACCTGGTCAGTTATGTGTGCTTTTTTGTGGATATCAGCGAGCGCAAGGCCACCGAGGCGCGCATTGAAAGCCTGGCCTATTACGACGTACTGACCGGACTGGCCAACCGCACCCTGTTTCAGGATCGGCTGCAGGCTGCGCTGCAACTGGCGGTGCGACGGGATGAGTGGGTAGCAGTGCTGTTTCTGGACCTGGACAGGTTCAAGCCGATCAACGACAGCCTTGGCCACGCCGCCGGTGATCAGGTGTTGATCGAGGTTGCCCACCGGCTGCGCGGCTGCGTTCGCGAAAGCGACACGGTCGCCCGCATGGGCGGCGATGAATTTACCCTGCTGCTGACCGGGTTGTCTGATCGGGAGGTGGCCCTCTCGGCTGCCATGCACGTGGGCGAAAAGGTGCTGCGTGCCCTGGCGCCGGCCTTTGTCCTGCAGGGGCGAGAGTTCTTTGTCAGTGCCAGTATCGGCATTGCCTTTTACCCGCAAGACGGTGAGCAGAGCAGCATCCTGCTGAAGAACGCCGACACCGCGATGTACCATGCCAAGGCGTCCGGCAAGGCGACCTTCCAGTTCTACCAGAGCGACATGAACGCCCGCGCGCTGGAGCGCCTGGCATTGGAGAACGACCTGCGACGCGCGGTGCAGGAGCAGGCTTTCGAGTTGGCGTATCAACCGCAGTTCAGTTGTGCTGATGGCCGGTTGACCGGCGCCGAAGCCTTGCTGCGTTGGCGGCATCCCCAGCGCGGCACGGTGTCGCCCGCGGAGTTTGTACCGATTGCCGAGGAGCTGGGCCTGATTGGCACCTTGGGTGAGTGGGTGCTCGAAGAGGCAGCCCGGCAAACGGCTGCCTGGCAGGCCCAGGGGCTTCACCTGCCGCGTCTGGCGGTCAACCTGTCGTCCATGCAGTTCGACGATGGTGAGCTGGCCAGTCAGATTGTCACCATTCTCGAGCGTCACGGGCTGGCGCCGTCGTTGCTGGAGCTGGAGCTGACCGAAAGCATTCTGCTGCGCAATATCGACGCCACCATGCAGACGCTGGATGCGCTCAAGCGCAAGGGCATGCATATCGCGATCGACGACTTTGGCACCGGCTACTCGGCGCTCAACTATCTGCGCGACTTCCCGATCGACACCTTGAAGATCGACCGTGGCTTTATCCACAGCATGCACCCGGGCAGCCGGGATGCGCGGCTGGCGGAGGCGATTGTTGCCATGGGTCGCAGCCTGGATTTGCGGGTGTTGGCAGAGGGGGTGGAGACCGCTGAGCAGTTTGCGTTGATCGGCCAATTTGGCTGTGATGAGGTACAGGGCTACCACCTGGGCAGGCCGGTAAGCGCTGATGAGTTTTGCCAGCGCTGGCTGCAGCAGGCGCGCTGAACGCCGGTTGAGCGCAATTTGTATGCAGCTGAGCGCTTTTCAAGTGCCAGCGAGCGGGGCTTGCGTTAAAATGCCGCCTCTTTTTCATCCGAACGACCTAGCAGGGGGCCGTTACATGTTTAGCCGTTCCAACGATATTGCCACTTTCGATGCTGATCTCTGGGCTGCAATGGAGCAGGAAGCTGTCCGTCAGGAAGAGCACATCGAGCTGATTGCCTCTGAGAACTACACCAGCCCGGCAGTCATGCAGGCGCAGGGCTCCGTACTGACCAACAAGTACGCCGAGGGCTATCCGGGCAAGCGCTACTACGGTGGCTGCGAGCACGTTGATGTTGTTGAACAGCTGGCCATTGACCGCGCCAAGGAACTGTTCGGTGCCGATTACGCCAACGTGCAGCCGCACGCTGGCTCGCAAGCCAACGCCGCTGTCTATCTGGCGCTGCTGCAGGCCGGTGATACCATTCTGGGCATGAGCCTGGCACACGGCGGTCACCTGACTCACGGTGCTTCCGTTTCGTCCTCCGGCAAGCTGTACAACGCCGTGCAGTACGGCATCAACGATCAGGGCCTGATCGATTACGACGAAGTCGAGCGTCTGGCCGTTGAACACAAGCCGAAGATGATCGTTGCCGGTTTCAGCGCCTACTCTCAGGTACTGGACTTCGCACGCTTCCGCGCCATTGCCGACAAGGTTGGTGCTTACCTGTTCGTTGACATGGCTCACGTTGCCGGTCTGGTTGCCGCTGGTGTCTACCCGAACCCGGTGCCCTTTGCTGACGTCGTCACCACCACTACCCACAAGACCCTGCGTGGTCCGCGTGGTGGTCTGATTCTGGCGCGCGCCAACGAAGAGATCGAAAAGAAACTGAACTCCGCTGTGTTCCCGGGCGCCCAGGGTGGTCCGCTGGAGCACGTGATTGCTGCCAAGGCGATCTGCTTCAAGGAAGCGCTGCAGCCCGAGTTCAAGACTTACCAGCAGCAGGTGGTCAAGAACGCGCAGACCATGGCCAAGGTGTTTGTCGAGCGCGGCTTTGACGTGGTGTCCGGCGGCACCCAGAATCACCTGTTCCTGCTGTCGCTGATCAAGCAGGACATCACCGGTAAGGATGCTGACGCTGCTTTGGGGCGCGCTTACATCACCGTAAACAAGAACAGCGTGCCGAACGATCCGCGCTCGCCGTTCGTTACCTCCGGTCTGCGCATCGGCACCCCTGCGGTGACCACGCGCGGTTTTGTTGAGGCTGACTGCGAAGCGCTGGCTGGCTGGATCTGCGACATCCTCGACAACATGGGCGATGAGTCCGTGGTTGATCGCGTACGTGAGCAGGTCAAGGCCATCTGTGCCCGCCTGCCGGTATACGGCGCCTGAACCTGCCCAGGCTCCAGTAAAAACCCACGATCATGATCGTGGGTTTTTTTTGTCTCAAAATGGGGCATTTGGTTATATGCTGGCAGAACCGCCGGGCGCGCATGGATGCCGGTGTGACAACAAGAGACTAGCCATGAAGTATCTGGCAATCATGTTTTTGCTTGCGTTGTGCTGGCTGCCGCGGGCTTGGGCAGAACCGCAGGCGCCCTTGCGGGTGGCCATGCTGCCGTACCCCGACTATGCCGAGTACGATGCCGATCGGCGTGCCGACGGCCACGCGGTGCGGGTGATTCGGCGTTTGCTGGAGCGCGCGGGATACGGCAGCGAGATTCGGCTGTTGCCCGTTGCCCGGGTGCGCCTGGGGCTGATGTCCGGCGAACTGGATCTGTGGCTGGGGCTGAACAATCAGGTGGATCTGGAAGCATACACGCTGCAGACCCAGTCCAGCTTCGGCGCGCTGCCGATCAACCTCTACTATCGCCCTGATGAAGCGGCGCCCAGCTGGCCCGATAGCTTGCGCGGGCGCACGCTGATCCTGATCACCAACTACAGCTATAGCCTGCCCGTGTCACGAACCCTGCAGGACCCCAGGCTGGCGTTGCAAACGCGCACCAGTAGCTCGCATGCCGGTGCTATTCGCATGTTGTTGCGCGGGCGCGGAGATTACCTGCTGGATTACCGCGGGCAGGTGGCCGCAGCACTGGACTCGCTGGGTATGCAGGCGTTGCCGCACGTAACGGTTGATCAGCCGACCATGCGCCTGTTTGTGTCACGCCAGCGGTCAGACGCCAGGGCACTGGTCAATCGGCTGGACCAGGCCTTCGACGCGCTGGTGGACGAGGGGGTCGATATGGATGTGACGCGGCAATAGTCGACATATACGCCCCGGCATGCTTGCGCCCGATCGCGCGGCTTGATTGAATGGCCGCCCTGTCTGGCCACGGGCGAGTGGTACGTGGGCAGGATGTACAACGGCAAGGGATGGTCTGCGATGCAAGACACTTTCAAGGTAAGTTGCAAGGGCGAGCGGGACTCCGCTATTGATGAGCAGCAGCTGCGCGATAATCTGCAGCGTCTGGGGTTCGGCAGCAAGCAACTCGACCGGTTGCTCAATGGCACGCCAGTCACTATCAAATCCGGCCTGTCGCAAGCCATGGCCGAGCGTTATCAGAAACGTCTGGCAGATGCGGGCCTGATTACTCAGGTGTTGCCCGACGGTGCCACGCTGGTTGCGCCGCCTGCACCACCGGCGCCGCCCGCGGCGCCAATTCAACAGCCAGCCCCCGGCGCGCCGCAGCGTCGCCTGGTGCCGTTCCAGTTTACCGGTAATGGCAGCGAGTACTTTGGTATATGGATCGTCAACATCCTGCTGATGGTGGTGACGCTGGGCTTTTACGCGCCCTGGGCCAAGGTACGTAACCTGCAGTACTTCTACGGCCACACCGTGCTGGAGAAGCAGAGCTTTCAGTATCTGGCCGATCCCTGGGTGATCTTTCGCGGGCGCCTGGTGGCGGTGGCAGCCTTTATCGTCTGGTCAATTGCTTCCAACTTTTTCCCGATTGCGGCCATGGCGCTGCTGGTGATCTTTATTCCGCTGGTGCCCTGGATCATTACGCGTTCGCTCAAGTTTCATGCGATCAACAGCGCCTACCGCAATATTCGCTTCGACTTTGCTGGCACCTACTGGCAGGCGGTCAAGGTGGTTTACCTGTGGCCGTTGGCGGCGATCCTCACGCTGGGGCTGCTGGTGCCTCTGGCTGTGCAGCGCTGGCACCAGTTTCTTACCGAGGGCGCGCGATACGGTCGTAGCGCCTTTGCGTTGAACCTGAGTGTCGGGCAGGTGTATGTGTTCTTTCTCAAGATGCTGGGCGTGTTTGTCGGCCTGCTTCTTGTCGGTGGTGTGCTGTCGCTGGTGTATCAGCCGATCATGGCCGTTTTTGCCATGGCGGCTTATCTGGCCCTGTTTGGTTACTTCATGGCGGGGTTGACCAATCTGGTGATCAACAGCATCCAGCTTGAACAGCACGGTTTTGCTTCCAACCTGGGCAAGCGGCGCATGGTCTGGATCTTCTTCACCAACTCGCTGCTGATCCTGCTGACCATGGGCTTTTTCACGCCTTGGGCCAAGGTGCGCATGGCCCGCTACCGCGCATCCTGCTCGGAGATGGAAGTGGCTGGTGATCTGGATGGCTTTATCGCCGGTGAAGCGCAGCACGCCGGTGCTGTCGGCATGGAGCTGGGGGACGCCTTTGATGTCGGCTTCGGCTTTGGCTGAGGGGCGCGTTGCTGGCCGTTACTTCGACGGCCAGTCCAGTCAGGCCCGTGCTGCCGAGGCGCGTGTCGAGGCGGAACAGCTGGAAGTGCACCTGGAGGGCGGCGAGCGCCTGCGGTTTGCAGCGGATCAGGTGCGCCTTGGTACGCAGGTTGGCAGCGCCGGTTGCTACCTGCATCTGGGGGAGGGCGCTGCGCTGGAGTCGACCGATGTTGCCGGTGTGCAGGCTTTGGTGCGGGCGCTGCGCTCGTCAACCGCCGGAACGCTGTGGCTGCATCGTCTGGAGATCAGCCCGCGCCTGATTGTGCTGTCGTTGCTGGTGACGGTGGCGCTGATGGTCGGCGGCGTGGTTTGGGGCGTGCCTTGGGCATCGGACCGCATTGCCAGCATGCTGCCGGAGTCGCTGGAGGAGTTGGCCGGCAGTGAGGCGCTGGATGCCATCGACCGTACCTGGGCCGACCCCAGCGAGCTGACCGAGGCCCGGCAGCAGGCGCTGCTGGCACATATGCAGCCAAGCCTGCAGTGGCTCACCGCGCAGTATCCCGAGCGTACCCTGAAGGTGCATTTTCGCTCGGCACCGGCGTTGGGCGCCAATGCCTTCGCCTTGCCCGGCGGTCACTTGGTGTTCACCGATGCAATGGTTGAGCTGGCGCAGCACGACGACGAGCTGGTTGCGGTGCTCGCGCATGAAGCGGGACACGCGGTCCATCGTCACGGCATGCGCAATCTGGTGCAGGGCTCGCTGCTGGTGTTTGTCATGGCTTCGATGACCGGCGATATGTCGGCTGCGTCGGACCTGGTGACGGGTGTGCCGGCCTTGCTGGCAACGCTGGCCTATCGGCGGGGCATGGAAGAGGAAGCGGACGACTTTGCGCTGGACATGTTGCGAGCACGGCACATCTCGCCGTCGCGCTTTGTCGACATCATGCAGCGGCTGGATCCGCCGGGCGAGGGGGATGAGACCGGCTCTGTGGGTCGCTTCCTGTCGACTCACCCGCCAACCCCGGAGAGGATTGAGCGCTTTCAGGAAGCTGAGTAGGGGCTGCGCGGGCGACGCGGCAGCCCCCTTTCTCTGGCTCCTTTGGCGCGCCTCAGCGCAGCTTGAGGGTGCTCAGAGTGCGCTCACGCACCTGCTTGAGCAGGGCGCCGTCATTGACCAGCGACTGACCGTAGGACGGTACCAGCTCGCGCATGCGCGCCTGCCATTCCGGGCTGGCGATACGATCCTTGAAGCAGCGCTCAAGCACGTCGATCATTGCCTGCACGGCAGTTGATGCACCGGGGGAGGCGCCCAGCAGGGCGGCCAGGGTGCCGTCTTTGGCGGCGACAATCTCGGTACCGAACTCCAGCTTGCCGTGGCCCTTGGCGTCTTTCTTGATGATCTGCACGCGCATGCCGGCATTCTGCAGTTTCCAGTTCTTCTCCTGTGCATCCGGGAAGAAGTTGCGCAGAGAAGCAACGCGGTCCTTGTGCGACTGGAACGACTCGGCAATCAGGTACTTGGTCAGGTCCATGTTGTCGCGACCAACCGCCATCATCGGGGCTACGTTGTAGGGTTTGACCGAGGAGAACAGGTCAAACACCGAGCCTTTTTTGAGGAACTTGGTGGTAAAGCCGGCGAACGGGCCAAACAGCAGCGCAGGCTTGCCGTTGATGATGCGCGTATCCAGGTGCGGAACGGACATGGGTGGTGCGCCGACCGGGGCCTTGCCATAAACCTTGGAGCTGTGGCGCTTGACCACGTCCTGGTCCTGACAGACCAGCCATTGGCCGCTGACCGGAAAGCCGCCGTAGCCCTGGCTTTCGTCGATGTTGGATTTTTGCAGCAGCGGCAGCGAGCCACCGCCCGCGCCGAGGAATACGAACTTGGCGTTGATCTCCAGATCCTTGCCGGTCTTCTCGTCCTCGACGACAACGCGCCAATGGCCACGCTTGCTCTTACGCAGCGACTTGACCGAGTGGCTGAGGCGCAGATCAAACCCGTCCTGCTGCTCCAGGTGGGCAATCATGCGGCGGGTGAGCGAGCCAAAGTCGACGTCGGAGCCATGTTCGACGCGGGTGGCGGCGAAGGGCACATTGGCGTCGCGGCTGGACATGATCAGCGGCATCCACTCGCGCAGTTGCTCGGGAGACTCGCTGAACTTCATTTCGGCAAACAGGTGGTGGTTGCTCAGCAGCTCGTGACGCTTGCGCAGGAAGGCAACGTCCTTTTCGCCCCAGACAAAGCTCTGGTGCGCGGTGGCATTGATGAAATCGGAGGGGTTCTGGATGATGCCCTGCTCTACCAGGTAGCTCCAGAACTGCAGGGTTACTTCGAAGGACGCGTTGATTGCCAGTGCGCGCTCAATGGTGACATTGCCATTCTGGTCTTCGGGAGTGTAGTTCAGCTCGCAGTAGCCGGCGTGCCCGGTGCCTGCGTTGTTCCAGCCGTCGGTGCTTTCATGGGCCACGTGATCCAGACGTTCGACCAGGGTAATGGTCATGGCGGGATCCAGCTGTTTGAGCAACATTCCCAGGGTGGCGCTCATGACACCACCACCGACCAGCAATACATCCACGTTCGTTGCCGTCATTTACCTGTCGCCTCTTTGCTAAAAATCAAGGAGCCTGAGCTCTCCAGTGATCATACTGGCCAATGTCGGGGCGGCTAGCAAACGGGCTTGTCCTCGGCTGACGCTTTTGGCTGCGCCGAGAGCACGTCAAGCAATGTGTGCTGTCAGCTCCGAACGCCCGGGCATGTGTTATCAGTGTTGGCTGATGATGTTGCGGTTGGCACTTCGTGTGGAATTGCCGGCCAGGGCTCAATGGACGGACGGTGATCTGCCATTGGAGTAGTTCAGAGAAGGCGTATCATACCGGTTTCTCTGTTCGGGTGACAGGCGCTACAGCCCTGCATTGGGCCAAAGCAGCGCTCGCAATGACCGACTTTGGTCGCAAATGCCGGTAACAGGACAGACTTTGTGTTTTTTTGTGCGCCGCACAGGGTGCCGGTTTTACCTTGAATAAGGGGGATGTGGATGCAGGATGTGGTGATCGTTGGTGGTGGCGTCATGGGCTGTCTGACTGCGCTGGAGCTATTGCAGGCGGGTTGTCGCGTAACTCTGCTGGAGCGCGGCGAGCTGGGGAGAGAGGCGTCCTGGGCGGGCGGTGGGATTGTGTCGCCGCTCTACCCCTGGCGCTACAGTGCCCCCATCAGCGCGCTGGCGCGCTGGTCGCAAGACTATTACGGCGCCCTGGCGCGGCACCTGCTCACGGACACCGGTATCGATCCCGAGGTACAGCCCTGCGGGCTTCTGTGGCTGGATATGGACGAGCAGGCCCAGGCGATGCAGTGGGCAGTGCAACAGGACCGGCCGCTGCAGCAGGTTGACGAGCAGTTTATCTATTGTCAGGTGCCGCAGTTGGCGCCGGGGTTTGCTGGGGCCCTGTGGCAGGCTGACTTGGCGAACGTGCGTAACCCCCGCTTGATGAAAGCCCTGCGCGCACGATTGCTTCAGTTTGAGGGTTTTGTGCTGCGTGAGCACTGCGCCGCGTTGGGGCTGCAGAAAGAGGCAGAGCGGATCACCGGTGTGCAGATCGCCGGCGGCGTGGTGAGTGGCGATGCCGTGGTGCTTTGTGCTGGTGCCTGGGGCGGGGACTGGCTGGCCGCCGAGGGCCTGACGCTGCCGGTTGAGCCGGTGAAGGGGCAGATGCTGTTGTACCGCATGGAGCCCGGCTGGTTGCCGTCGATGGTGATGGCCGAGGGGCGCTACGCCATTCCCCGGCGAGATGGGCACATTCTGGTTGGCAGTACGCTGGAACACGCTGGCTACGACAAGACCACTACCGAGCAGGCGCTGGCCTCACTGCGCCAGAGCGCCGAAGCCCTGTTGCCTGCGCTGGCGCAAGAGGCGCCCGTCGCTCAGTGGGCGGGCCTGCGACCGGGCTCGCCCGACGGCGTCCCTTACATCGGGCCGCTCGCTGCACGGCCGGGGCTGTGGCTGAACCTGGGGCACTATCGCAATGGCCTGGTGCTGGCGCCGGCGTCATGCCGCCTGCTGGCTGATCTGCTGCTGGAGCGTGACCCGGCCATCGATCCGGCACCTTACCTGCCGGATGCGCGCCTGCGCCAGGGCTGATTCAGTCGTCGAGCCCGAGCTTTTTCAGGCGATAACGCAGCGAGCGGAAGGTCAGTCCCAGCCGCTTCGCTGCGGCGGTCTTGTTCCAGCGGGTTTCTTCCAGCGCCTGGGTGATGGCCTGGCGCTCGATATTGTCCAGATAGTCTTCCAGGTGGTCGATCTGGCTGAGATCCTGGTTGTCGTCGCCCTGGCTTGCCGTGCACGGGCTCAGGTAGAGATCACCGGCATCGATCTGCTGCTCGTCGCACAGGGTGAAGGCACGCTCCAGTGCGTTTTCCAGTTCGCGTACGTTGCCGGGAAAGCGGTAGCTCTGCAGGCGCTCCATGGCGCTGTCGGTCAGGCGCGGCGCGGGCGTGCCGTTGCGCTGGGCCAGACGCGCAAGAATATGGCGGATCAGTAGCGGCAGATCTTCGCGCCGCTCGCGCAGCGGTGGCACCTGCAGCTCGATCACGTTGATGCGGTAGAACAGATCCTGGCGAAAATGCCCCTGCGCCACTTCGGCGGCCAGGTCCTTGTGCGTGGCGCACAGCAGGCGCACATCGATGGGTTCTTCGCGCTGGCTGCCCAGTGGCCGCACGGCCTTTTCCTGAATGGCGCGCAGCAGCTTGACCTGCATGGCCATGGGCAGGTCTGCCACCTCATCCAGGAACAGGGTGCCGTGGTTGGCCGCCTGGAACAGGCCGGGCTTGTCGGCCACGGCGCCGGTGAAGCTGCCCTTGCGGTGGCCGAAAAACTCGCTTTCCATCAGCTCGGACGGAATAGCGCCGCAGTTGACCGGCACAAAGGGCCGATCTGCCCGCGGGCTGAGTGCGTGGATGCGCCGGGCGACCAGTTCCTTGCCGCTGCCAGACTCGCCGCTGATGTACAGCGGCGCTTGGCTGCGTGCCAGTTTGCCAATTTGTCTGCGCAGGCGCTCGATGGGCGGCGAAATGCCCAGCAGCGGATCGTCGTCGCTGTCAGTGGGGCTGTCCGGCTTTGGCTGGTTGAGGCGCAGGGCTGTGGCAACCAGTTCGCGCAGCCTGGTGAGGTCGACCGGCTTGGTCAAAAAGTCAAAGGCGCCGGCCTTGAGCGCGTTGATGGCGGTGTCCAGGCTGCCGAAGGCGGTGATCATGGCCACGGGGGTCGCCGGGCAGTGCTGTTGGATATGGCGCACGATGGTCATGCCGTCGCCGTCTGGCAGGCGCATGTCGGTCAGGCACAGGTCAAAGGACTCTGCGTCAAGCAGTGCGAGCGCCTGCTCCAGCGTGCTGGCGCGGCGGGTCAGCAGGTCCATGCGCCCCAGCGTCATCTCGAGCAGTTCGAGAATGTCCGGTTCATCGTCAATGATCAGCACCGTGGGTTGAGTCATGGGCCGGGCCTGTCTCCTGTCTGTCCGTGGATGCCCATCATACCAGTCGTTTGGGATGCGCGAAGGTGATGCGCATGCAGCAGCCATGTGGCTCTACGCTGTCGCATTCCAGGCGAGCCTGGTTGCTTTCACACAGCTCGCGGGAGATGTACAGGCCAAGGCCGGTACCGCTGTTCTCTGTAGTGTAGAAGGGCTCGAAGATATGTCCGACATGCTCGCTGGCAACGCCGGGGCCGTGATCGATGATCTCCAGCGTCGGTAGCTGCGTGTCAGGGTGCAGGTACAGGTGCAGATAGATGGTTCGGGGCGTGCCGGGCTCGCCGCTGTAGCGCAGGGCGTTCTGGCACAGGTTGCTGACCACCTGGGTCAGCTGATTGGGGTCGATGCGGGTCAGAATGCCTTCTTTCTCGATCTCGCAGTCGATGCTGTCGGTGGCCGGGTGCGCGGCGCGAAAGTCCTGCAGAAAGGCCGATGTCCAGAGCGCCAGATCCAGCAGTTGCGGCTCGCTCGGGCGGCGTCGGGACAGCTCCAGTACGGTCTCGATGACCCGGTTCATGCGTTGGGAGTGTTGCTGGATGATCTCGGTCAGGCGCAGGTCCTGACGCGACAGCAGGTCGGACTCGTTGAGCAGTTGCGCGGCATGGCTGATAGCGCCCAGCGGGTTACGGATTTCGTGGGCAATACTCGCGGTCAGGCGCCCAAGGGAGGCCAGTTTCAGTTGCTGGGCCTGCTGCGCTACCTGAGTGTTGTCGTCCAGAAAGACCAGTATGCTGCCCTTGCTGTTTTCGCCCAGCGGCTTGAAGTTGGCCATCAACTCGGCGCCGCCACTGTGGCTGTGGAACGAGGTGCCGCGCACTGAGGGGTTGCGTTGCCATTGACGCAGTCGCTGTTCCAGCTCCGGTGCAATGCGTTCGAGCTTGGAGCCGGTAGGCAGCTCGCGGCCGAGCATCTGGGCGCAGGCTTCGTTGCTGGTAACCACCCGCTGATCGTCCGAAACCACCAGAATCCCGGTGCGCATGCGCTGGATGATCAACTGGTTGAGCTGCTCCATGCTGGCCAGGCTGGCGGCCTGTTCGCGTGCGAGTATCTCGGACAGGTGCAGGCGCCGGCTGACCCGTTGCACGAACATGGCCACGGCAAAGTAGATGGCGCCGAGCACCCCGGCCTGCAGGTAGCTTTGGCCGATATACGGATGCGTCAGGCTGAGGAAGAAGGTCAGGTAGATCAGCACCAGACTGGCCAGCGCCGGCAACAGCAGGCCGATTCGCCCGTGCAGCAGTACGTTACCGATGGCGACCGGAATGATCAGCAGGTTGCCGAAGCCGCTGCCAATGCCGCCGGCTGCGTAGAAGATCACCCCCAGCATGCCGATATCCAGCACCGCCAGTATAAACAGATGGAGGTCGCGCCGCCCGCGATGCAGCGACAACGCAATTAATACGTTGATGAACAGGTAGATCCAGCTGGCCTTGGCGTAGACGTCGGCGTCGCTGACCGACAGTACTCCTTCGCGCAGGGCCGAGCTGGTCAGCAGCGTCAGGCCAAAGCCCAGAATCACCCGATACAGGTTGTACAGGCGCAGTATGCGTGGGCGCTGGGAGTCTATGCGTTCAGTGCTGGCTGTGCTCATCCCGGTGTTCCGCGCAGCAGTACCAGTTATCGTCGGCGCGCAGGGCGCTGTCCTGTGGCAGATGTACCTGGCACTGCGCACAGCGCACCATCAGCGGCGGGTCCTGTTGCGCTCGCGCGCTCTGTTGCTGACGTTGAGTTGCCTGCTGTCGCTGCAGGCCGCGCCACAGGCGCAGGGCGAACCACACCAGCAGGGCAAGAAAGATGAGTTTGATCAGTCCCATGAAACAGGCTTGTGTCGAGAGTGGAGTCGGGCGTTGCCTTTGCATGCGGCAACGCGTGTGGAATTGGGCAGCGGGCCCCAGTGTATCCCATGGCCCGCCCACGCCAAAGCCATCTTGCGATTGCGGGTGCGCAGCGCTTGCCGGACAATAGGCCGCATCTTGAGTCAGGAGAAGCAACATGACGGCGACATTGCGCATCGTGATGGCCCAGCTGAACATGCGGGTGGGTGATATTCCGGGAAATCTCGCGCGCATCATCGAGGCAGCCCGGCACGCCCGCGACGAGCTGGGCGCCCGGGTAATCGTGTTCCCCGAGCTGTCGCTGTGTGGCTACCCACCGGAAGACCTGCTGCTGCGCTCCAGCATGCAGGCACGCATCAGCCGGGCGCTGGATAGCCTGTGCGAAGAGGTATCGGGCATCTACATGGTGGTCGGCTACCCCTGGCAGGAAGGCGATGCCTGCTACAACAAGGCCGCCGTGATTGCCGATGGCCGCATGCTGGCGTCCTACGCCAAGCAGCAGTTGCCCAACTACCGCGTATTCGATGAAAAGCGTTACTTCACCGAGGGTGACGAATGCTGCCTGCTGGAGATTGACGGCCTGCCAGTGGCTGTCACGGTCTGCGAGGACATCTGGCATCCGCAGCCAATGGCGCAGGCGCGGGATGCCGGAGCCCGGCTGATGCTCAACCTCAATGCCTCGCCCTTCCACATGGATAAACAGCGCGAGCGCGAGGCTATGCTGGCCGGTCGCGCCGCTGAGGGCGGCATGCCTATCGTCTATGTGAATCAGGTCGGTGCCCAAGACGAACTGGTGTTTGACGGTGGCTCGGTAGCGGTCACTGCCGATGGTCAGATTGCCTGTCGGGTCGAGGCCTTTACCGAGGGGCTGTATCCGGTAGACGTGCACTTTGACCAGAGCCAGGTGATCCTGCGTCAGGGCGCCGTAGCGGCCATGCCGGAGCTGGAGGCCAGCGTGTACCAGGCGCTGGTGACCGGCGTGCGTGACTACGTCAACAAGAACGGTTTCAAGGGCGTGGTGCTGGGGCTCTCTGGCGGTATCGACTCGGCCCTGACCTTGGCGGTTGCAGTCGATGCGCTGGGCGCAGAGCGCGTTGAAGCGGTGATGATGCCGTATCACTTCACCTCGGGCATGAGCCTGGAAGACGCCGAAGCCCAGGCGCGCACCATGCACGTACACTATCGCGTGTTACCCATTGCGCCGATGGTCGAGGCGTTCATGCAGACGCTGGAGCCGGTGTTTGAGGGCTTGCCGCGCGATACCACCGAAGAAAACCTGCAGGCGCGCTGTCGCGGCACGCTGTTGATGGCGCTGTCCAACAAGACCGGCTCGCTGGTGCTGACTACCGGTAACAAGAGTGAGATGGCCGTGGGTTACGCCACGCTCTACGGCGACATGGCCGGCGGCTTTGACGTGCTCAAGGATGTGCCCAAGACGCTGGTCTTCCGGCTGGCCGAGTACCGCAACACCCTTGGCCCGGCGATTCCGCAGCGGGTGATTGATCGCCCGCCATCCGCAGAGCTTGCGCCCGACCAGAAAGACGAAGACTCGTTGCCGCCATACCCGGTGCTGGACGAGATTCTGCGCTTGTACATCGAGCACGACCTGTCTGCCAGCGCCATTGTTGCTGCCGGTTTTGAAGAAGATGTGGTTAAGCGCGTTGTTCGGCTGGTCGACCTGAACGAATACAAGCGCCGTCAGGCGGCTGTGGGGGCGCGTATTACCCAGCGTGGTTTTGGTCGTGACCGTCGTTATCCGATCACTTCAGGGTGGGGGATGGAGGACTAGCCGGCCTTTGGCCGGCAGCTTCAAGCCGCAAGCTTTAAGCTACAAGCCACAAACTAAAAGCCACACCGGGCTGCTTTTACTTGTAGCTTGAGGCTTGCCGCTTGCCGCTTGCCCACAAAAAAAGCCCGCCACGGCGAATGCCTTGGCGGGCTTTTTTGTGGGGCGCCCCTCAGTCGATCAGACCAAAGGTGATCTTGTTCCAGAAGGTGCGGCCGGCTTCCTGGCCACCGACGCGGATTTCGCGGGGCAGGGCGTCTACGGCGTCCTGGTACTGACGTTCCATCTCGCGTTCCATCTGGGTTTTGGCCATGCGTGGCGGCGGGGCGGTTACAGCGTCGATCACGCCAACCGAGGTCGCCTCCAGCCAGTCCAGATCGGCCTCAGCTGGCTCAACGTGGTGCTTGAACTTGCCGTCGACCAGGGCCGGGTGCTCGGGGTAGTTGAGCTGCAGGGTCTGCAGTGCGCTGTCGGCCAGGTCATACATGGCCAGGCGGTCATAGCCTGCGACCATCAGGGCCAGGCCGTCGCCTACGGCTGGGGTCTGCTGGAAGTTCTCGACGATGTAGCGGCCACGGTTGGCGGCTGCCAGATAGGCGCCACGCTTGAGGTAGTAGTGGCCCACGTTGACGTCATAGGCCGCCAGCAGGTTGCGCAGGTAGACCATGCGCGCACGGGCGTCGGGGGCGTATTGGCTGTTCGGGTAGCGGTTGATCAGCTGGGCAAAGTCGTTGAACGAGTCACGGGCGGCGCCCGGGTCGCGACGGGTCATGTCCAGCGGCAGAAAGCGCTCGATGATGCCGCGGTCGCGGTTGAATGACGCCAGACCGCGAATGTAATAGGCGTAGTCAACGTTCGGATGGGTCGGATGCAGACGGATGAAGCGGTCAGCTGAAGCGGTGGCTGCTTCAGCCTCAACGTTCTGATAGTAGGCGTAGATCAGTTCGAGCTGGGCCTGGTCCGCGTAGCGGCCGAATGGGTAACGGGCTTCCAGCGCGCGCAGGGTTTCAACGGCGGCGCCGTAGTTCTTGGCGTCCAGGTCTACCTGTGCCTTGCGGTACAGCTCAGACTCGCTGAGCGACTCGTCAATGACCGGTGCGTTGGAGGAACACGCGGCCAGCAGTGCCAGTGCGCCGACCAGCAGCAGATGTTTCAGCGACATATCATGACATCCGAATGGGCGGGTCGCGCTGTTTCCAGTGCGGCCGTCCTGTTATAGTTTGGGGCCTCTACAGCCTTGTCCGGACTCCCCGGACTGGCCGTATTTAACCACAGCGCCCGGTTGAATCCAAAAAGCGATTGCGGCCATTGTCAGCGCCTTCTGTCCCCAGCGAGTTCCCCCATGTCAGATCGTATTCGTTTGTCCGCACAGGTCAGCCCGGAGTCGGGTGGTCAACGCCTTGACCAGGTCGCCGCCCAATTGTTCCCGGACTTCTCACGCTCGCGGCTGCAGGGCTGGATCAAGGACGGCAGCCTGCTGGTTGATGGCGAGCGCAAGCGCACGCGCGACAGCGTCTACGGTGGCGAAGAGCTGACGCTGGATGCCGAGCGGGAGGTGCAGGGCGAGTGGCAGCCTGAGGCGATCGAGCTGGACATTTTGTATGAAGACAGTGCTCTGCTGGTGATCAACAAGCCGGCCGGTTTGGTGGTGCACCCGGCGGCGGGACAGCAGGACGGCACGCTGCTGAACGCGCTGCTGCACCATTGCCCGGAGCTGGCCAAGGTCCCGCGTGCAGGTATCGTTCATCGTCTGGATAAAGACACCACCGGCCTGATGGTGGTCGCCAAGACCATCGAGTCGCAGACCGATCTGGTGGCCCAGTTGCAGGCGCGCACGGTCAGTCGCGAATACGAGTGTGTGGTCACCGGTGTGATGACGGCCGGTGGCAAGGTCGATCAGCCGATTGCCCGCCACGGCACCCAGCGCCAGAAGATGGCGGTAGTGGCCGGCGGCAAGCAGGCGATCAGTCACTATCGCGTGATCAACCGCTTCCGCGCCCACACCCACGTCAAGGTCAAGCTGGAAACCGGGCGCACCCACCAGATCCGCGTGCATATGAGCTATATCCACTTTCCGCTGGTGGGTGACCCGGTGTATGGCGGGCGCCTGCGTATTCCGCCGGGTGCGAGCCCTGAACTGATCAAGGAGCTGCGCGAGTTTCCGCGTCAGGCACTGCACGCACGCCGCCTTGAGCTGGAGCATCCCGACGACGGTCGTCACATGAGCTGGCAGGTGCCGCTACCTGAGGACATGCAGCATCTGCTGGCGTTGCTGCGCGAGGATGGTGAGATCGGCGAATGAGCATGCTGTGGATGAGCGCCGAGTGGCCTGCGCCAGCGCACGTACGCACCTGTATCACCACGCGCCGGGGCGGCTGCAGCCAGGGCGTGTGGAAAGGTTTTAACCTGGGTGACCATGTCGGTGATGACCCGGCCCACGTTGCCGCCAACCGCGCCGAGCTGGAACGGGTGCTGGGGTGTCAGCCGGCTTGGCTGACCCAGGTGCATGGCACCGAGGTATGTAAGGCGGACCCGACTCAGGTACTGGAGGCGGATGCCAGCTGGACCGACCAGCCAGGTATTGCCTGCACCATAATGACCGCTGACTGCCTGCCGGTGCTGTTCTGTGATCGCGAGGGCAGTCGCGTTGCGGCTGCCCATGCGGGCTGGCGTGGTTTGCTTGACGGCGTGCTGGAGCAGACTGTGCGCCGGCTTGGTGGCTCGGCCAGTGAGCTGTTGGTATGGCTTGGGCCCGCTATCGGCTCTGCCGCCTTTGAGGTGGGGGCGGAGGTGCGTGAGGCCTTTGTAAAGGCCGATGCCCGCGCCACTAGCGCCTTTACCCCGGCGGAGCGTGAAGGACACTGGTTTGCCGATCTCTACCAGCTCGCCCGTCAGCGCTTGGCTGGTGTTGGAGTGCGTCAGGTCTACGGCGGTGATGAGTGCACCTGGTCGGATGCTGCACGCTTCTTTTCCTACCGCAGGGATGGGCAAACCGGGCGCTTTGCCTCGCTCATCTGGCTGGAGTCGCCAGTCGCCGGCTAAAAGGCGACAAAAAATTGACCCTAATCATCATGGGGTCACTTGAAAGCGCGATAATCGTCCCTATTACTCTGTCATCACAGATGAATTTGCCTGCCGCCGAGTGTGTGGTCGGGCACAGATTAGAGGACCATTACTCATGCGCATTGACCGTATGACCAGCAAGCTCCAGGTCGCCCTGTCCGACGCCCAGTCCATGGCGGTCGGCCGCGACCACGCCCAGATTGATCCGCTGCACCTGTTGCTGGCGCTGATTGAACAGCAGCACGGCTCGGTCAAGCCGTTGCTGATGCAGGTCGGCTTTGATATTGCCGCCTTGCGCGCCGCCTTGGGTGAGGCGCTGGAGCGTTTGCCCACTGTCAGCAACCCGACCGGCGACGTCAGCCTGTCGCAGGAGCTGGCGCGCCTGCTGAATCAGGCCGATCGCCTGGCGCAGAAGCAGGGCGATCAATTCATTTCCAGCGAGCTGGTGCTGCTGGCCGCCATGGATGAGAACACCAGTGCCGGCAAGCTGCTGCTGAGCCAGGGCGTATCCAAGAAAGCGCTGGAAAATGCCATCAACAATCTGCGCGGCGGTGAGTCCGTCAATGACCCGAACGCCGAGGAATCCCGTCAGGCGCTGGACAAATACACCGTTGATCTGACCAAGCGCGCCGAAGAGGGCAAGCTGGACCCGGTGATTGGCCGTGATGATGAAATCCGCCGCACCGTGCAGGTGCTGCAACGCCGTACCAAGAACAACCCGGTACTGATCGGTGAGCCCGGTGTGGGTAAGACCGCCATCGTCGAGGGGTTGGCCCAGCGTATCGTCAATGGCGAAGTGCCCGACGGCCTGAAGGACAAGCGCCTGCTGTCACTGGATATGGGGTCGCTGATCGCCGGTGCCAAATTCCGCGGTGAGTTTGAAGAGCGCCTCAAGGCCGTACTCAACGAACTGTCCAAGCAGGAAGGCCGGGTCATTCTGTTTATCGACGAGCTTCACACCATGGTCGGCGCCGGCAAGGCCGAGGGCGCCATGGATGCGGGCAATATGCTCAAGCCTGCGCTGGCGCGCGGTGAGCTGCATTGCGTTGGTGCCACCACGCTGGATGAATACCGGCAGTACATCGAGAAGGATGCGGCGCTGGAGCGGCGCTTCCAGAAGGTGCTGGTCGATGAGCCGTCTGAAGAAGACACCATTGCCATTCTGCGTGGCCTGAAAGAGCGCTACGAAGTGCACCACAAGATCACCATTACCGATGGCGCGATCATCGCCGCAGCCAAGCTGTCGCACCGTTACATCACTGATCGCCAACTGCCTGACAAGGCCATCGACCTGATCGACGAGGCGGCCAGTCGTATCCGCATGGAGATCGACTCCAAGCCCGAAGCGCTGGACCGTCTGGAGCGCCGCCTGATTCAGCTCAAGGTTGAGCGCGAGGCGCTGAAGAAGGAAGACGACGACGCAGCGCTGAAGCGGCTGGAGAAGCTCAAGGAAGAAATTGCCCGGGTTGAGCGTGAGTACGCCGATCTGGAAGAGATCTGGAAGGCTGAGAAGGCCGACGTGCAGGGCTCTGCGCAAATCCAGGAGAAAATCGAGCAGGCCAAGGCCGAGCTGGAACAGGCGCGGCGCAAGGGTGACCTGAACCGCATGGCCGAGCTGCAGTATGGCGTGATCCCTGATCTGGAACGCAGCCAGCAGATGGCCGAGCAGCACACCAAGCCGGAGAACCAGTTGCTGCGCAACAAGGTGACCGACGAGGAAATCGCCGAGGTCGTCTCCAAGTGGACCGGTATTCCTGTGTCCAAAATGCTCGAAGGTGAGCGCGACAAGCTGCTGCGTATGGAAGACGCGCTGCACAAGCGCGTGATCGGCCAGCATGAGGCGGTAGTCGCGGTGTCCAACGCCGTACGTCGCTCCCGTGCAGGGCTCGCAGACCCGAACCGCCCGAGCGGCTCGTTCATGTTCCTTGGCCCGACCGGTGTGGGTAAAACCGAGCTGTGCAAGGCACTGGCCGAGTTCCTGTTCGACACCGAGGACGCCATGGTGCGGATCGACATGTCCGAGTTCATGGAGAAGCATTCGGTTGCGCGCCTGATCGGTGCGCCTCCGGGCTACGTCGGTTACGAAGAGGGTGGCTACCTGACCGAAGCGGTGCGTCGTAAGCCGTACTCGGTGATCCTGATGGATGAGGTCGAGAAGGCGCATCCGGACGTGTTCAACGTGCTGCTGCAGGTACTGGAAGACGGTCGTCTGACCGACAGCCAGGGCCGCACGGTCGACTTCCGCAACACCGTGGTGGTGATGACCTCCAACCTGGGCTCGGCTCAGATTCAGGAGCTGGTCGGTGACCGGGAGGCGCAGCACGCGGCGGTGATGGACGCGCTGACCCAGCACTTCCGTCCCGAGTTCATCAACCGGGTTGACGAAGTCGTGGTGTTCGAGCCGCTTGGCAAGGACCAGATCGCCGGCATCGCCGAGATTCAGCTCAGCCGCCTGCGTCAGCGTTTGGCCGAACGCGAGCTGGATCTGCAGCTTAGCGACGAGGCGCTGGAGAAGCTGGTTGCGGTGGGTTACGACCCGGTCTACGGCGCGCGGCCGCTCAAACGGGCGCTGCAGCGCTGGATCGAAAACCCGCTGGCCCAGCGTATTCTGGCCGGCGACTTCGCCCCGGGTGCGACCATCGAGGCCAAGGTCGAGAACGACGAGTTTGTGTTTGTCGGCTGATTGAGGCTGGAGTGATAAGAAACCCCGCACGGGAAACCGTGCGGGGTTTTTTGTTGGTGTGCGGATGTCGGCAGGTTGGGGTGGAGGACGGGAGGGTTATCCCTCGCCGTAGGGCCACGACATGTCGTGGCCGGAACACATGTCCCACGCCCGGCCACAGTTCGCTTCCCCGCGGACAAGCCTACGGCATTCTCCGCCGGGGTGTTACAGCAACATCGTCCGAATATCCCCCAGCAACTCACCCAGACGCTTGGTGAACTGCGCGGCCGCTGCGCCGTTGATGGCGCGGTGGTCGTAGGAGAGGGACAACGGCAACATCAGCTGCGGCTGGAAGCTGGCGCCATCCCAGACTGGTTGCTTGGTGGCCTTGGAGACCCCAAGAATCGCCACTTCCGGGCTGTTGACGATCGGCGTGAAGTAAGTACCGCCGATGTGGCCCAGACTGGAAATGGTGAAGCAGGCGCCTTGCATGGCGTCGGCTCCGAGCTTCTTGTTACGTGCCTTGTCGGCCAGTTCGGCCGCTTCGGCTGCCAGCTGCAGCAGGCTCTTCTTGTCGACATCACGGATAACCGGTACCAGCAGGCCGTCCGGGGTGTCTACGGCAAAGCCGATGTGCACGTACTTCTTCTGAATCAGCTGCTTGCCACTGGCCGCCAGCGAAACGTTGAAGTTCGGCTGCTCACGCAGCAAATGGGCACAGGCCTTGAGCAGGAAGGGCAGCACGGTCAGCTTGACGCCGGCTTTCTCGGCAGCCGCTTTCTGCTCCTTGCGGAAGGCTTCCAGCGCGCTGATATCGGCCAGGTCGAACTGGGTGACATGCGGCACGTTGAGCCAGCTGCGGTGCAGGTTGCTGGCGCCGACCTGCTGCAGGCGGGTCATGTCGACGGTCTCGATCTCGCCAAAGCGTGAGAAATCGACCTCCGGCACCGGCGGAATGCCGCTGCCACCGGTTGCGCCGGCAGGGGCTGCCTTGCGTTGCTGCATGACGGCTTGCACGTGCTTCTGTACATCTTCTTTGAGGATGCGATCACGCGGGCCGGTGGGCTTGACGTCGGTCAGGTCGATGCCGAATTCGCGTGCCAGCATGCGTACCGCCGGGCCGGCGTGTACCTTGGCGCCTTCGCGGCTCGGACCGCCGACCGGCGGCGGGCTGGCGGGCTCTTCGCTGGCCGCGCTGCTGGCAGCAGCCGGCGCCTGCTTGGCGTCGCTCTGCTTGCCTTGCTGCTCAGCGGGTTGCGACTCTGCCTTGGCCTCGCTGTCGCCGCCACTGACCTGCATCTGCATGATCACATCGCCGGTCTTAACATCCTGCTCCAGCTTGATGTCGATCGACTCGATGACACCAGAGAAGGGCGCGGGCAGCTCCATGCTGGCCTTGTCAGACTCGAGCACCAGCAGCGACTGGTCGGCCTCGACCTGATCACCCTTGCTGACCAGGATCTCGATCACGCGGGCGCTGTCGGTGCCCAGATCGGGCACCTTGACGGCTTCGCTGCGGCTGCCGCCGCCAGCGGCCGGCTTTTGCTGCTCGGCGCTGGTGTCGGCTTTGGGCTCAGCGGGCTGTTCTGCCTTGCTCTCGGCTTTGGCGGGTTGCTCGCTGCTGTCGTCTTGCTTGGCTTGCTCGCCGCCTTCAACGTCCAGCTCGATCAGCGGGTCGCCTTCTTTCAGGCTGTCGCCCAGCTTGAACTTGATGGCTTTTACCGTGCCGGCCTTGGGCGAGGGAATTTCCATGCTCGCCTTGTCCGACTCGAGTACCGCCAGTGATTGTTCGGCTTCTACCTGATCGCCTTCTTTGACCAGAATTTCAATGACCTCGCCTTCACCGCCGAGGTCGGGCACCTTGATGAGTTCACTCATGGGGTTCTCCTCAGCAGTCCAGCGGGTTGGTCTTGGCAGGGTCGATACCGAATGCCTTGAGGGCGTCGGTCAGCACCTTGGGCTTGAGCTTGCCTTGCTCCACCAGCGCGCTGAGCGCGGTGTAGGCCACCCAGTGACGGTCTACTTCGAAGAACTGACGCAGCTTGCGACGGCTGTCGCTGCGGCCGAAGCCGTCGGTGCCCAGCACCTTGTACGGCGCCGGAACCCACTGGCGAATCTGGTCGGCATACAGCTTCATGTAGTCGGTGGCGGCAATAACCGGGCCCTGACGCTTGTCCAGGCACTGCTCGACAAAGCTGGCCTTGGCCTTGCGGCTCGGGTGCAAACGGTTGTCGCGCTCGACAGCCAGGCCATCGCGGCGCAGCTCGTTGAAGCTGGTGACGCTCCAGATGTCGGCGGTAACGCCAAAATCGTCTTTCAAAATGGCGGCGGCTTCACGCACGTCGCGCAGGATGGTGCCGGAGCCCATCAGCTGTACGTGCAGGTCGCCCGGCTTGCCGGTGGAATCGAGCAGGTACATGCCGCGCATGATGCCGTCTTCGACGTCCTTACCTTTGGGCATGGCCGGTTGGGCGTAGGCTTCGTTCATGACGGTCAGGTAGTAGTAGACGTTCTCCTGCTCTTCCATCATGCGACGCGCGCCTTCGCGGATGATCACCGCCAACTCGTAGCCGTAGGTCGGGTCGTAGCTGCGACAGTTCGGGATGGTCGAGGCCAGCAGATGGCTGTGACCGTCTTCGTGTTGCAGGCCTTCACCGTTCAGAGTGGTCCGGCCAGCGGTGCCGCCGATCAAAAAGCCCTTGGCGCGGCTGTCGCCAGCGGCCCAGGCCAGGTCACCAATGCGCTGGAAGCCGAACATCGAATAGAAGATGTAGAACGGCAGCATCGGCTGGTTGTGGGTGCTGTAGGCGGTGGCGGCGGCAATCCAGCTGGACATGGCGCCAGCCTCGTTGATGCCTTCCTCGAGGATCTGACCCTTCTTGTCCTCGCGGTAAAACATCACCTGATCCTTGTCGACCGGCTCGTACAGCTGACCGACCGAGGAGTAGATGCCGAGCTGACGGAACATGCCTTCCATACCAAAGGTACGGGCCTCGTCCGGGACAATCGGCACAATGCGCGAGCCCAGCTCCTTGTCCTTGACCAGTTGCGACAGGATGCGCACAAAGGCCATGGTGGTGGAGATCTCGCGGTCGCCGGTGCCGTCCAGAATCGCCTTCAGGGTGTCCAGCGGCGGAACCGGTACGCGCTGGCTTTCGACGCGGCGCTGGGGCATGTAGCCACCCAGTGCTTCGCGGCGGGCGTGCAGGTACTTGTATTCGGCGCTGCCTTCTTCCGGCTTGTAGAAGGGCAGTTTCTCCAGCTGATCATCGTTGACCGGGATGTCGAAGCGGTCGCGGAATTTTTTCAGGCTGTCGATATCGACTTTCTTGGTGTTGTGCGCGGTGTTCTGACCCTGGCCAGCGCCAGTGCCGTAGCCCTTGATGGTCTTGGCCAGAATGACTGACGGCTGACCTTCGTGGTTCACCGCGTCGTGGTAGGCCGCGTAGACCTTGTACGGGTCGTGGCCGCCGCGGTTGAGCTTCCAGATTTCTTCGTCGGAGAGGTCCTTGACCATCTCCTGCAGCTCGGGGCGGGTGCCGAAGAAGTGCTCGCGTACAAAGGCGCCGTCTTTGGCCTTGTAGTTCTGGTAGTCGCCGTCGACGGCTTCTTCCATGCGCTGCTGCAGCAGGCCGTTGTCGTCTTTGGCAAACAGCGGGTCCCACATGCGGCCCCAGATCACCTTGATAACGTTCCAGTCGGCGCCACGGAAGCTGCCTTCCAGCTCCTGAATGATCTTGCCGTTGCCGCGTACCGGGCCGTCCAGGCGCTGCAGGTTGCAGTTGATGACGAAGATCAGGTTGTCCAGTTTCTCGCGACCGGCCAAGGAGATTGCACCGAGGGTTTCCGGCTCGTCGGTCTCACCGTCGCCAACAAAGCACCATACCTTCTGCTTGCCCGGCTCGATAAAGCCACGGTGCTCCAGGTATTTCATGAAGCGTGCCTGGTAGATCGCCTGAATCGGGCCCAAGCCCATGGAGACGGTCGGGAACTGCCAGAAGTCGGGCATCAGCCAGGGGTGCGGGTAGGACGACAGACCCTTGCCGTCGACTTCCTGGCGGAAATTTTCCATCTGCTCTTCGCTGATGCGGCCCTCAAGGAAGGCGCGGGCGTAAATGCCGGGGGAGGCGTGGCCCTGGAAGAACACCAGGTCACCGCCGTGCTCGTCGGTCGGTGCTTTGAAGAAGTAGTTAAAGCCGATGTCGTACAGCGTGGCGCTGGAGGCGAAAGTCGAGATATGGCCGCCCAGGTCCGGGTCCTGCTGGTTGGTACGCATGACCATTGCCAGTGCGTTCCAGCGCACCATCGAGCGGATGCGGCGTTCCATGAACAGGTCGCCAGGCATGCGTGCTTCGTGGGTAACCGGGATGGTGTTGCGATACGGGGTAGTGATGGCGTAGGGCAGCGGGGTGCCGGTGCGGCTGGCCAGTTCACTCAGGCGGGTCATCAGGTAATGCGCGCGGTCTTCGCCTTCGTTGTCCAGTACGGACTCCAGTGCGTCGAGCCATTCCTGCGTTTCAAGCGGATCAATATCGTCTTGCTTCATTATGGTCTCCAGACCTTGTGGGCCTTGCAGATGTTGGAAGCTGCCAGGTGCGTGCGGTCTGCAACGCGCCACAGCGTGCGCTTGCCAAACACCTGTGGGTGTTGTGACACATCGGGGTAAGATTGGTTCTGTAGTTTTACTACATAAAGGCGCCTTAATCTAGTCCTTCAAAGGTCTAATATGTAGCGATACTACATTTAGACCCGCCAGTCAGGGTTCTCGCTTTTCCCTTTTCGGCCAGCATGGCAAGCTGCGGTTTCGGTTCATGAACAGGATAGACCATGCCCTCCACACTGCCTCCGCTGCCGGCCTCGCTGGAAGCTACCCGTGATCACCATTTGGCCCAGTGGGCTGCCGCGCTGGAGCAGTCGGCCCTCGCGCCGCGCCGCGACGAGCTGAGCGCGCGTTTTGAGCAGGAGCTGCCGCTGGTGCTGGCGGCCAGTGACTACGTTGCCGAGCAGTTGCGTCGTGATCCCGAGCTGGCCTGGCGGCTGGTGGCTGGGGAGCGGCTCTGGCGGCCGTTGGCTGAGGGCGAATTGCGTGAGCTGCTGCAGGCGGCGCTGACTGAGGTAGCTAACGAAGATCAGCTGGCCCAGGCGCTGCGCCGGTTCAGGCAATGGCAGCAGGTGCGCATCATCTGGCGTGATGTGCTTGATCTGGCGCCGCTGCAGGAGACCACGCGAGACCTGTCCGATATGGCGGATGCCTGCATCGACGAGGCCTATCAATGGCTGTACGGCCAGTGCTGCGCGAGCCTGGGGCAACCGCTCAGCCGCGACGGTGCGCCGCAGCACATGGTGGTGCTGGGCATGGGCAAGCTGGGCGCGGTGGAGCTTAACCTGTCATCGGACATCGATCTGATCTTTGCCTACCCGGAGGCCGGCGAGACTGGCGGCGGGCGGCGCAGCTTGTCCAACCAGGAGTTTTTCATTCGCCTGGGGCAGAAGCTGATCAAGGCGCTGGATGCGCCAACGGTGGACGGCTTTGTGTTTCGCGTGGATATGCGCCTGCGCCCTTATGGTGACAGCGGCGCGTTGGTGTTCAGCTTTGATGCGCTGGAGCAGTACTACCAAAGCCAGGGCCGGGACTGGGAGCGCTACGCGATGATCAAGGCGCGGGTGGTGGCGGGTGATCAGGCGGCTGGCGCCGAGCTGCTGGCCATGCTGCGGCCCTTTGTCTATCGCCGTTATCTGGACTTTGCCGCTATCGATGCGCTGCGCAATCTCAAGCAGATGATTCAGCGTGAGGTGCAGCGCAAGGGGCTGCAGGACAACGTCAAGCTGGGCTCGGGCGGTATTCGTGAGGTCGAGTTTATCGGTCAGGCCTTTCAATTGATTCACGGTGGCCGCGATCGCAGCCTGCAGCAGCGCCCCATTCTTGGCGTGCTGCAGACGCTGGGCGCGAACGGCTATCTGCCGGAGACGGCAGTACAGGAGCTGGCGCAGGCCTACTGCTTTTTGCGCGACACCGAGCACGCCCTGCAGGCCGTTGATGACCGCCAGACCCAGATGCTGCCGACTGAGGCGCAAGGGCAGGCACGCATTGCCTGGATGCTCGGGTTTGCCGACTGGGAAGCCTTCCGCGCCCGCCTGGATGCCGAGCGTGCCTGTGTTGCCGGCCACTTTGCTGGCGTGATCGCTGACCCGGATGAGGACGAAGCCGACCTGCAATCGCCGCAGGCGGACTGGGTGCCGGTCTGGGATGGCACGCTGGACGAGCCGCAGGGCCTGGAGCAGCTTCAAGCTGGCGGCTTTGCCGATGCACCGTCGGCCTGGCGCCGGCTGCAGGGGCTGCAGGGGTCGCCACGCCTGAAGTCCATGCAGCGTGCCGGGCGAGAGCGCCTGGATATTTTCATGCCGCGCCTGCTGGCGATGGCCGCCGAGCAGGACAACCCTGACCTGGCGCTGGAACGCGTGCTGCCGCTGGTCGAGGCGGTGGCCCGGCGCTCGGCCTATCTGGTGTTGCTGACGGAAAACCCGGGCGCTCTGCGCGAGCTGCTGGTGCTCTGTGCGGCCAGTCCGTGGATTGCCGAGCAGATTGCCCGCTATCCGGTGGTGTTGGATGAGCTGCTCAATGCCGGGCGCCTGTACCGGCCGCCGGAAGCTAATGAGCTGGCTGACGAGCTGCGTCAGCATCTGCTGCGTATCCCCGAGGATGACCTTGAACAGCAGATGGAAACCCTGCGCTACTTCAAGCGCGCCCACGTGCTGCGTATCGCGGCCTCCGAGATTGCCGGTACCTTGCCGCTGATGAAGGTGAGCGATTACCTGACCTGGGTTGCCGAGGCGATCCTGCAGCAGGTGCTGCTGCTGGCCTGGCGCGAAATGGTCGCACGCCATGGGCGACCGGCCCGGGCGGACGGCTCACGCTGCGAGCTGGATTTTATCGTGGTGGGCTACGGCAAGGTGGGCGGCATCGAGCTTGGGCATGGCTCGGATCTGGACCTGGTGTTCATTCACGATGGTGACCCGCAGCGCGATACCGATGGCGACAAGCCGATCGAAGGCAGCAAGTTCTTTACCAGGCTGGGCCAGCGCATCATCCACATGCTCAACACGCAAACGGTCTCCGGTGCCTTGTATGAGGTCGACATGCGCCTGCGCCCCTCGGGTGACTCCGGGCTGCTGGTCAGCTCGTTGGCCTCTTTCTCGCGTTACCAGCGCGATGAGGCCTGGACCTGGGAGCATCAGGCGCTGGTGCGCGCCCGGGCGCTGGTGGGTTGTCAGCAGTTGGCTGCACGCTTTGATGCCCTGCGTGCCCAGGTGCTGGGGCGTGAGCGCGATGAACAGGCGCTGGCGCGCGAGGTGGGCGACATGCGCCAGAAGATGCGCGACAACCTGGGCACCTCGGCTACCCGGGCCGGCAGCACGGCGGAGGCTTTTACCGCCGCGCAGCTGTTTGATCTCAAGCAGGACCTAGGTGGTATCGTCGACATCGAATTTATGGTGCAATATGCGGTTCTGGCCTGGTCGTGCCGGTACCCCGAATTACTGCGCTTCACAGATAACATCAGGATTCTTGATGAGCTGCAAAACGCCGGTCTGATCGCCGGTGAGGATGTCAGCGGCCTGCAGGAGGCTTACAAGGCCTACCGGGCTGCAGCTCATCGCCTGGCTCTACAGAATCAGCCGGGCAAAGTAAGCGGCGACCAGTTTCATGACTTCCGACACGGGGTCATCAAGCTCTGGCAGCAGGTGCTGCCTCCTCAGCAGCCAACCACCGAACATCAGGGGTGATTGGCGCGGGCGCGCTCAGGCAGAACCCAAGAACGCATGACTGATTGAATAGATACGTATGGAGCTGGCTGCTATGTCGATGGCCGATCGTGATGGTCTAATCTGGTTTGACGGAGAAATGATTCCCTGGCGCGAGGCCAATGTGCACGTGCTGACTCACTCGCTGCACTACGGCATGGGCGTATTCGAAGGCGTGCGCGCCTACAACACCCCGGATGGCACGGCCATTTTCCGCCTGGATGCGCACACGGATCGCCTGTTCGATTCCGCTCACATCATGGGTATGAAAATTCCCTTCACCAAAGAGCAGCTGAACGAAGCACAGCGCGCCGTGGTACGTGAGAACAAGCTGGAAACCGCCTACATCCGCCCGCTGGTGTTCTACGGATCTGAAGGCATGGGTATTCGTGCTGACAACCTGAAAGTGCACGTTGTTATCGCAGCATGGCACTGGGGTGCTTACATGGGCGAAGAAGCACTGGAGCGCGGCATCAAGATCCGCACCAGCTCCTTCACCCGTCACCATGTCAACATCACCATGACCCGTGCCAAGGCCAGCGGCGCCTACATGAACTCCATGCTGGCGCTGCAGGAAGCGGTTTCCGCCGGTGCTGATGAAGCGCTGCTGCTGGATCCGGAAGGCTACGTTGCCGAGGGTTCTGGCGAGAACGTCTTTATCGTCAAGAACGGCACCATCTACACGCCGGAAGTGACTGCTTGCCTGAACGGCATCACCCGCGCGACCGTGCTGGCGCTGGCCTCCAAGTTCGACATTCCGGTGGTTGAGAAGCGCATCACCCGTGACGAGGTCTACATTGCTGATGAAGCCTTCTTCACCGGTACTGCCGCTGAAGTAACGCCGATCCGCGAGCTGGATGGTCGTCAGATCGGCGCCGGTCGCCGTGGCCCGGTTACCGAGAAACTGCAAAAGGCGTACTTCGATCTGGTTACCGGCCAGACCGCAGAGCACGCCGAGTGGCGGACGCTGGTAGGTTGATTGCCACAAGCGGCAAGCCTCAAGCGGCAAGCAGTCGTGCGCCGTTCGGGGTTTGTCGCTTGCAGCTTGAAGCTGGAAGCTTATGAATATTCTGATTATCGGTCCCAGCTGGGTCGGCGACATGGTGATGGCGCAAACGCTGTTCACCTGCCTGAAGCAGCGACACGGTGATGACTGCATGATCGATGTGCTGGCGCCCGACTGGAGCCGGCCAATCCTTGAGCGCATGCCTGAGGTTCGTCAGGCTCTGAGTTTTCCCTTGGGGCATGGCGCGCTGGAGCTGCGCACCCGGCGCGAGATAGGTCATGGCCTGCGCGGCCAATACGATCAGGCCATCCTGCTGCCCAATTCCCTTAAGTCGGCACTGGTACCCTTTTTTGCCGATATTCCCTTGCGTACCGGCTGGCGTGGCGAAATGCGCTACGGCCTGCTGAATGACGTGCGCAAGCTTGACAAGCAAGCCTACCCGCTGATGATCGAGCGCTTTATGGCGCTGGCCTATGAGCCGGGTATCGAGCTGCCCAAGCCTTATCCACGCCCAGCGCTGCAAATTGATCCTGCCTCGCGCGAGCAGGCCTTGCAGCATTTTGGTCTGGAGCTGGATCGCCCGGTGCTGGCGCTCTGTCCGGGCGCCGAGTTTGGCGAGGCCAAGCGCTGGCCCTCCGAGCACTACGCGGCGGTGGCCGATGCACATATCCGTCAGGGCTGGCAGGTCTGGCTGTTTGGCTCGAAGAAGGACCACGCGGTGGCCGAGCAGATTCGCGGGCGCCTGATTCCGGGCTTGCGTGAGGAGGCGACCAACCTCTGCGGTGATACCAGCCTGGCTCAGGCCATCGACCTGCTGTCTTGCGCCGATGCGGTGGTCAGCAATGACTCGGGGCTGATGCACGTTGCCTCTGCGCTCAATCGTCCGCTGGTCGCGGTCTACGGTTCTACCTCGCCCGGCTTTACGCCGCCGCTGGCAGATCGGGTGGAGACCCTGCAGCTGGGGCTTGATTGCAGCCCTTGCTTCGACCGCACCTGCCGCTTTGGGCACTACAACTGCCTGCGTGATCTGATGCCCGCGCAGGTCAATGCGGCGCTGGACCGGCTGGTCGGCAACCCGCTGTCTGATCCTCAGGACAACTGAAGCGCATGCGCGTTCTGCTGATCAAGACGTCCTCGCTGGGGGACGTCATTCATACCCTTCCGGCACTGACCGATGCGGCGCGTGCCATTCCCGGTATCCGTTTTGATTGGGTGGTGGAGGAGGGGTTTGCCGAGATCCCGTCCTGGCATCCTGCCGTGGATGCCGTTATTCCCGTTGCTATCCGGCGTTGGCGCAAGAAGCCGCTGCAGGCGGTGCGCAGCGGCGAGTGGGGCAGCTTCAAGCGCCGCCTGCGCGATACCCAATACGACCTGGTGATTGACGCCCAGGGGCTGCTCAAGAGCGCCTGGCTGACCCGCTACGCGCGCGCCGAGGTGGTCGGCCTGGACAAGAGCTCAGCGCGAGAACCGCTGGCCGCGCGCTTCTATCAACGCCGGCTGGCGGTTGCCTGGGGACAGCACGCGGTAGAGCGGACCCGCCAGCTGTTCGGTCAGGCGCTGGGTTATACGCCAGCCGAAGGGCTGGGCGATTACGGGCTGGATCGCAGTGCGCTGGGCGCCGAGGCGGCAACCACGCCGTATGTGGTGCTGCTGCACGGCACTACCTGGGTCACAAAGCACTGGCCTGAGCTGTACTGGCGCCAGCTGGCCGAGCAATTGGTCGCTGCGGGTGTCGAGGTGCGCTTGCCCTGGGGCAGCCTGGATGAGCAGGCCCGCGCGCTGCGGATTGCCGAGGGCCTCGAAGGCGCCGTTGTTCTGCCGCGCCTGCCGCTGCGCGACGTAGCCCGGCAATTGGCGGGTGCCAGCGCCTGTGTGGCTGTTGATACCGGGCTCGGGCATCTGGCTGCGGCGCTGGATGTGCCCACGTTATCGTTGTTCGGTCCGACCAATCCTGGCTTTACCGGTGCCTATGGCGCGGTGCAGCAGCATCTGGCCAGCGACTTTGCCTGCGCGCCCTGTTTGCGCAAGCAGTGCAGCTACCAGCCCACCCCGGAGGATGCTCGTCGGTTCGACCTGACCCGCGAGCAGCCGCTATGCTTTACCCGTCTGAATCCGGACCGGGTCATGCAGCAATTGCAGTCGTTGTTGCCCAACAAGAGAGTTGTCTGATGCAGCTGGCGTTTGTGCTCTACAAGTATTTTCCCTTTGGCGGGCTGCAGCGCGATTTCATGCGTATCGCCAAGGTGTGCCAGGCCCGTGGCCACGCGATTCGTGTCTACACGCTGATCTGGGAAGGCGATATTCCCGAGGGGTTTGAGGTGCTGGTCGCGCCGGTCAAGGCGCTGAGCAATCATCGCCGCAATGAAAAATTTACCGCCTGGGTCGAAGCCGATCTGGGCAAGCGCCCGGTCGATCGGGTGGTCGGGTTCAATAAGATGCCTGGGCTGGACGTCTACTACGCCGCCGACCCCTGTTATGAGGACAAGGCGCAGACCCTGCGTAATCCGCTCTACCGCTTCTCCAGCCGTTATCGTCATTTTGCCGCTTATGAGAAGGCCGTGTTCTCGCCGGCCGTGAATACGCAGATTCTGATGATCTCGGAGGTGCAGCAACCGCTGTTTACCAAGCATTACAAAACTCCGCTGGACCGCTTTCATCTGCTGCCGCCGGGTATTGCGCCGGATCGCAGGGCACCGGCCAATGCGGCCGAGGTGCGCGCCGAGTTTCGGGCCGAGTTCGCTCTGGCTGACGACGATCTGCTGCTGGTGCAGATCGGCTCAGGCTTTATCACCAAAGGGGTTGATCGCTCGATTCGTGCTGTAGCGGGCTTGCCCGCAGAGCTGCGCAAGCGTACACGGTTGATGGTGATCGGTCAGGATGATCCGGGCAGTTTTCAGCGCCTCGCCCGCTCGCTGGCGGTGGATGACCGGGTGACCTTTATGAAGGGGCGCAGTGATGTGCCGCGGTTTTTGCTCGGTGCAGACCTGCTGATCCATCCAGCCTATAACGAGAATACCGGTACCGTGCTGCTTGAAGCGCTGGTTGCCGGTCTGCCGGTGCTGGTGACCGATGTCTGCGGCTACGCCCACTACATCAGCGAGGCTGACTGTGGCCTGGTGGTGCCCACACCGTTCAAGCAGGAGCGGCTCGATCAGATGCTGGCTGACATGCTGAACAACAGCGCGCTGCGCAAGGAGTGGCAAGCCAACGCCCTGCGTTTTGCCGACCAGGCTGATCTTTACAGCCTGCCCGAGCATGCTGCCGATGTGATTCTGGGGGAGGGCGCTTGAGCCAGACGCTGACGCTGCAAGAACCCTTTGCCAGCCTGTGGGCTGGACAGGATGCCTTTGCCGCCGTCGAGGCGCTGCAGGGCGAGGTGTTTCGTGAACTGGAAGCGCGTCGCACCCTGCGTACCGAAGTCGACGGCAAGGGTTACTTCGTCAAGATTCATCGTGGCGTGGGCTGGGGCGAGATGCTCAAGAACTGGTCCACCCTCAAGCGCCCTGTGTTGGGTGCCGGGCAGGAATGGCAGGCTATTCATGCCCTCACCGTCGCCGGTATCGATACCATGAGGGCCGTTGCCTTCGGCGAGCGCGGCAGCAACCCGGCCGCGCAGCACTCGTTCATCATCACCGAGGAACTGGCGCCGACCATCAGTCTGGAAGATTACAGCCGAGACTGGAAAACGGCTGCGCCGCCGGCCCCCTTGAAGTGGGCGCTGATTGAGCGTGTGGCCAGTATGACCGCGGCCATGCACCAGGCTGGCGTCAATCACCGTGACTGCTACATTTGCCACTTTCTACTGCATACCGACAAGCCTGTGACCGAAACAGACTTCAAGCTCTCGATTATCGATCTGCATCGGGCCCAGATTCGGGCCCAGGTGCCGCGCCGCTGGCGCGACAAAGACCTGGCCGGGTTGTATTTCTCGGCGCTGGATATTGGTCTGACCCGCCGCGACAAGCTGCGGTTTTTGCGCAGCTACTTTGCCACGCCGCTGCGCGATACGCTGCGAGACGAGGCGCCGCTGCTGGCGCGCCTTGAGCGCAAGGCGCAAAAGCTGCAGGAACGCTTTGCGCGTAAGTACGCCCCCGGGACCGACGTATGAAACGTTGGACCTTGAACCCCGAGTACGCCACCGGGGAAAGCGGGCGGCTATTTGCTGATCTGGATACCGTGTTTGAGCTGGAGGGTGAGTTGATCACCTACAGCCCGATCAGCAGCGTGCATAAAGTCTGGGTGGGTGATCGACACTACTACCTCAAACGCTATACCGGTAACGGTAAGGGGCTCAAACAGTATCTGGGGCGCTGGCGTGTGCAGGCCGAGTGGGAGAACCTGCTGCGTTTTCACGCCTGGGGGATACCTTCGGTTCAGGTGGTTGCCTTTGGCCTGGAACGTCGAGCTGGACGTTTCGTTCGCGGCGCGCTGATTACCGAAGATCTGCCAGCTACGCGCGATCTGGCAGACCTTGCCGCAACGGCAGATGTGCGTTTGCGCAGGCTTGACTGGGTGAGGCACGTTTCTCTTCAGGTCGCGCGGGCGACGCGCATGATGCATGATCAGGGCTTTACCCATAACGATCTCAAGTGGCGTAACCTGCTGGTAGATGATCAGGCGCTGGCCAACGTCTATCTGATTGATTGTCCTGCTGGCAGCTTCTGGTGGGGCCCCATGCTGCGGTATCGCATCATCAAGGACCTAGCCTGCCTGGACAAGCTGGCCAAGCATCACCTCAGCCGCAGCAGACGGTTGGCTTTCTATAAGATGTATCTGGGCAAGGCGCGCCTGGACACCGCGGATCGCAAGCAACTGCGTGCGATTCTCGCGTTTTTCGAGGGACGAGAATGACCCGCAAGCCCTTTATTGCTGTTAACGCACACGAAGTATTGCAGCGTCACGGACTCGATTCGATGGACGCATTGTGGGCGCTGCAGCTCGAAGCTGTGGACGCGCCAAACACCGGCCGGGGAGGCTGGAGCAGTGTGCACCGGCTGGAGCTGGATGACGCCAACGGCACGTCGCAGCACTTCTATCTCAAACGCCAGGACAACCACTGCACTCGCACCTTGCATCGCCCCTTGGGTGAGCCGACCTTTGCCCGTGAGTTTCGCGCGATTCAGCAGTACGCCCGCGAGGGCATTCCCGCCCTGGAGGCGGCCTTCTTTGCCGAGCGCCGTGTTGATGGCCGCGCGCAGGCCGTTTTGCTGACCCGCGCGCTGGATGACTATGCGCCGCTGGATGAATGGTTTGAGCGCTGGGATCGGCTGGCCGTCGCGGACGTTCGCATGTTGATTCGCTCGGCTGCGGCGCTGGTGCGCGCACTGCACAACGCCGATCGCATCCACAACTGCCTGTATCCCAAGCATGTGTTTCTCAAGCTGCATACTGATGGTGCAGGTGCCCGGTTTATCGACTTGGAAAAAACCCGCCGTGCCCTGTTTGGCGAGCGTGATCGCATTCGCGACCTTGAAACCCTGCATCGGCGCAGCGCAGAACCCAGTCGCAGCCAGCGCCTGCGCTTTGTGCTGGCCTATATGGGCAAGACACGGCTGGATAATGAGGCGCGCGATTTCGTTCGTCGGCTGCTGCAACGCAGTGCTGGCAAGGGAGCCCGCGCGTGAGTCTGCAAACCCATCTGCGCGCCGCCGGCCGCGAGCCGCCTTTGCCGTGCGAGTTCACCTTGCCGCAGGGTCAGGTGCGGGTGTTGCGTTGGCTGCGGGTGCTGCCGGGCAAGCGGCTGGTCGCTGAAGTAGACTGCGCCGGCCAGCCCGGACTGCTCAAGCTGTTTATCGCTACTGGCGCTGAGCGCCATTGCCAGCGTGAGGTGGACGGGCTGCTTGCGCTGCAGGCTCAGGGCGTCACCACGCCTGCGTTGCTGGGGCATGGTGTTTTGCCCGACGGTGGCCACTATGTCCTGAGCGCTTATCTGGCCGGGGCACATACCCTGCAGCAGCAGTGGGATCTGTTGGCTAGCCGTGCTCCGGGCGACAGTGGGGCAATGGCGCTGCTGGGGCAGGCGCTGGCGCTGATCGCCGCGATGCATCGTGTCGGCCTGGTGCAGACCGATCTGCATCTGGGCAATTTTCTGCTGCACGAGCAGCAGCTGTACGTCATTGATGGCGATGCGGTTGAGGCATTGTCAGCCGGCCAGCCGCTCAGCGCTGCGCAGGTTGAAGATAATCTGGCGATCTTTCTGGGCCAGCTTGACCCCGAGTGGGACGCGCTGGGCGAGTTGTTGCTGGTGGATTACCTGCAGCACAACCCGCTGGCCCTCAACCCGGACCGTCTGGCACGGCAAGTGGCGCGGGTGCGTCAGCGTCGGCTGGATGACTACCTTGGCAAGACTCTGCGCGATTGCACGACCTTTGCGGTGCGTCGCAGCTGGTCGCGTTTTTGCGCGGCGGTACGCAGCGAGCTGGATAACCTCAGCGCCTTGCTTGCGCGCCCGGATGACGCCTTGGCTGCGCAGCCACTGCTTAAGGATGGCGGCAGCAGCACGGTTGGCCGCACCAGTGTTCAGGGGCGTGAGCTGGTCATTAAACGCTACAATATCAAGGGTTTTGGCCATTGGCTGAAGCGCTTCTGGCGCCCGACACGCGCCTGGCACTCCTGGCTGGCAGCGCATCGCCTGCAGTTTTTAGGCATTGCCACACCGGCACCGCTGGCGATGATCGAACAGCGTTTTGGCCCGTTGCGCCGCCGCGCCTGGTTGATTACCGAGTATTGCGGCGGGGTCGACCTGTTGCATTACCTGGGCGAGGATGGACAGCATCTGCCCGAACCAGCGGTGGCTGATGCCTTGCTTGCCGTGTTTGATCAACTGGTGCAGGCACGTATCAGTCACGGCGACTTCAAGGCGACCAACCTGCTTTGGCATGCTGAGCGTGTGTGGCTGATTGATCTTGACGCGATGCAGGCTCATCGCAGCGAGCGCAGCTGGCAGGTAGCCTGGCAGCGAGACCGTCAGCGCTTTGTGCGCAACTGGCCAGCTGAGAGCCCGCTGGCAGTATGGCTGGAAGAGCGCCTGCCGCGTTGCTGAATTTCATTTTTTTTGATTGATAGAAGAGGACTACCGTGGGACTTACCGTATTGGGCCTTTCCGGCGCACTGAGTCACGACCCCTCCGCCGCACTCTATATCGATGGCAAGTTGATTGCTGCCGTAGAAGAAGAGCGCTTCGTGCGCGACAAGCACGCCAAGAACCGTATGCCCTACGAGTCGGCCAAATTCTGTCTTGAGCAGGCCGGTATTCAGCCAGCAGACGTGGATATCGTCTGTATCCCCTTTGCCCCGATCAGCCTGTTTGGCAGCAACGCCCGCTGGCACTATGCCAAGCGTTACTGGTACGCACCTGATCGTTCGCTGGATGCCATCTTGACCGGTAACCGCCGCTTTAAGCGTTATCGCAAGAAAATTCTCTGGTGTCTGGAGCAGCTGGGTTTTGATGCCAAAAAAGTCCGCCTAGAGCCAGTCGAGCACCACTTGGCGCACGCTTCCAGCGCTTACCATTGCTCGGGCTTCACCGAAAAAACGGCGATACTGGGGATCGACGGCAAGGGCGAGTACGCCACCACCTTCTTCGGTTGGGGGGAGAACGGCAAGATCCACAAGATCAAGGAGTTCTACGACCCGGATTCGCTCGGCGGCCTGTATGGCGCTATCACCGAGTACCTTGGCTTCGAGATGCTCGACGGCGAGTTCAAGGTCATGGGCATGGCACCCTACGGTGACGCCGCCAAGTACGACTTCTCCCGGCTGGCCAAGTTTGAAAATGGTGAGCTGATCATCAATACCGACTACGCCAACGTCATCGGTTTCCGCCGCTACAAGGAAAAGGGCAAGGGCTATTACTTCTCGCCCAAGCTGATCGAGTGGCTCGGGCCCAAGCGTGAGGGCGACATCGCCGATGACCCCTACATCCATTACGCGGCGGCCATGCAGGCCCTGTTCGAGAAGCTGGCGCTGGAGATGATCGATTATTATCTCGGCGACATTCTCAAGGAAACCGGCCGCCTGGCCTTTGCCGGTGGCTGTGCCCTGAACGTCAAACTCAACCAGCGCATCATCGCGCGCCCGGACGTGAAAGAACTGTTCGTACAGCCGGCCTCGGGTGATGCCGGTACGGCGGTCGGTGCTGCCTCGTACATTTCGGTCAAAAACGGTGTGCCCGTCGAGAAGATGGAACACGTCTATCTTGGCCCCTCCTACAGCAACGAAGACATCATCGCTGCCTGTGCCCGCCACCCGAACCAGCCGCAGTGGCAGAAGATCGACGACGTACCCCAGGAAATCGCCAAGGTGCTGGTCGAGGGCAATCCGGTTGCCTGGTTCCAGGGCCGTATGGAATTTGGCCCGCGCGCATTAGGCGGCCGCTCCATTATCGGCTGCCCCAGCGTTGCCGGTGTGGCCGACCGTATCAACGAGCAGATCAAGTTCCGCGAGCGCTGGCGCCCGTTCTGCCCGTCCATGCTCGATACCGTGGCTCCGCAGATGCTTAGCGTCGACCATCCGTCTCCCTTCATGACCTTTACCTTTGACGTCAAAGAAGGGTGGGCAGAGCGCGTGCCAGAGGTGGTGCACGAAGACGGCACAGCCCGCGCCCAGGTGCTCAAGCGCGACTACAATCCGCGCTACTACGACCTGATGAAAGAGCTGGAAGTCATGACCGGCAACGGCGTCGTGCTTAATACCTCGCTTAACCGGCGCGGCGAGCCGATGGTCTGCTCGCCAACCGATGCGCTGAACATGTTTTTCGGGTCTGATCTGCAGTTCTTGATCATGGAAGATATTCTGGTGATGAAGGCACGGGACGGCGGGAACTGATCCATGGCAGCCGATGGCGTTGTCTACTTTTCCAAGATGTTCCAGGCGGTACCCCACCTGGCGCAGGTGGCGCGTGCGCTTCCTGGTACCTTTGTGTCCAGTCGTACCTCCACGTTGCGCGCCTTTCAGCGCCTGTATCCTGACCTTGAAGTCGCGCGCTACTCCAAGCGTTTCGGCTTTCTTGTACGCGGTAATCGCTTGCTGAAAGACGCCGGCGCCATCGTGACCGGCTCCCCCTACGGCAGCTTTTTGAAGCCTTACGCGGCGAAAAAGGGCACGGTGTTTCACGGCACCTACATGATGCTCAGTAAGGATGCCTTGCTACGTAACAGTCACTTTGACCTGCTGTGCGTCATCGGTCCGCGTATGAAAGGCATGCTGGAGCGCTTCCCCGAGGCGGAGCGGCTGAACATCGTCGACACCGGCTTTCTGCCCTTTTGCGAATATCCCGAGCGCTCGGCTCAGCAACGCGCTGCGGTATTGCAGCGTCTGGGCCTGGACCCGCAGCGTCAGACAGTGCTCTACACCTCCAGCCGGCGGGGCTTTGGTTCCTGGCAGCGAGCAGCCGAGCAACTGGTTAACACGGCGGCGCCACATTTCAATTTGATCCTGCGCCCTCATCCGAGCCAGTCGTTGACTTCTCGCCGCGCCGACAGAGACAGTTTCAAGCGGGTACGCGCGCTGATTCAGGCACGTGGCAACGCCTTTCTGGATTTGAGTGAGTGCGCGCTGTCCGAGGTACTGTCAGTCTCGGATCTGGTGGTGTCGGATGCCAACTCGCCCAGCGAGGAGGCGCTGTTTTATGATATTCCGCAGCTGATGATAGAAACGCCCGAATGCTCGCGAGACGTTATACGCCAGATTGGCGAGCGTGAAGCCATGCATCCCGATGATCTGTCGCAGCTGCTGACGCTGTATGATTGCGGTCCTAATCTGTATATCGGTGATCAGACACCGGATTTTTCAACTGTACTGGACAGGGCCCTGACTGATCAGACTGCCTATGCCGCCCAGCGTGAGCGTTATTTCTCCTGGGTGTTTGGCTCTCGTGATCGCATGGCCAACGAGCGGGTCGCTCGTGCCATCCAAACGCATCTGCTCTGAAGGGGATTCCCATGCTGACCAACAAGACCATTCTCATTACCGGCGGCACTGGCTCGTTCGGCAACACCTTTGTCCCCATGACGCTGGAGCGCTTCAACCCGAAGAAGATCATCATCTTCTCCCGTGATGAAATGAAGCAGTGGGATATGGCCAAGAAGTATGGAGGCGATCCGCGCTTGCGTTTCTTTATCGGCGATGTGCGTGACAAAGACCGCCTGTACCGGGCGCTCGATGGCGTGGACTACGTGGTCCATGCCGCTGCAACCAAGATTGTGCCGACCGCCGAGTACAACCCGTTCGAGTGCGTGAAAACCAACATCAACGGCGCGATGAACCTGATCGACGCCTGTATCGACAAGGGCGTCAAAGGTGTTGTCGCCCTGTCGACCGACAAGGCCAGCTCGCCGATCAACCTGTACGGCGCGACCAAGCTGGCGTCCGACAAGATGTTTGTTGCCGGCAACTCCTACTCGGGCGAGCACGGCACACGTTTCTCAGTTGTACGCTACGGCAATGTCATGGGCTCGCGCGGCTCGGTCATTCCGTTCTTTATGTCCATCAAGGATAAGGGCGTGCTGCCGATCACCGACGAGCGCATGACGCGTTTCATGATCTCCTTGGAAGAGGGTGTTGAGCTGGTCTGGCACGCGTTTGCTGACATGGAAGGTGGAGAGATCTACGTCAAGAAGATCCCCTCAATGAAAGTAACTGATTTGGCCCGGGTGGTTGCGCCGGATGCCCGTCAGGAGGTCATCGGTATTCGTCCTGGCGAGAAGCTGCACGAGCAGATGATCAGCGCTGAAGACGCCTACTACACCTACGAGTACCCGGAGCACTTCAAGATTCTGCCGACCATCCACGAGTGGGCCACTTGCCCCAAACGGATCAAGGATGGCAAGAAGGTGCCCGAAGGCTTTGTGTATGCCAGTGACAACAACAGCGAGTGGATGACGGACGCTCAGCTGCAAGATTGGATCGATGCCAATCGCGAAAAGATCGGGAGTATCTGATAGATGATCCCCTACGGACGCCAGGAGATCAGTGAGCAGGATATCGAGGCTGTGGTAGCTGTCCTGCGTTCGGATTTTCTGACGCAGGGCCCGATGGTGCCGCAGTTTGAGCAGGCGCTAGCTTCCAAGGTCGGCGCGACTCACGCGGTGGCCGTCAATAGTGCAACGTCGGCGCTGCATATCGCCTGTATGGCGCTTGAGTTGGGGCCGGGCGACTGGCTGTGGACCAGCCCGGTGACCTTTGTGGCATCGGCCAACTGCGCGCTGTATTGTGGTGCTCAAGTCGACTTTGTCGATATTGATCCGCGCACCTACAACCTCTGTCCGGTCGCGCTTGAGCGCAAGCTGATAGACGCCGAGCAACAGGGGCGGTTGCCCAAGGTGGTGGTAGCGGTGCATCTGTGCGGTCAGCCCTGTGACATGCAGGCCATTGGCGCGCTGGCAAAACGCTTTGGCTTTGCCGTGATCGAGGATGCCTCACACGCCATCGGTGGGCGCTATCAGGGTGACTATGTAGGTAGCGGTCGCTTCAGCGACATCACTGTTTTCAGTTTTCATCCGGTGAAAATCATCACTACCGCCGAAGGCGGCATGGCGGTCACCAATAACGAAACGCTCGCGGCGCGCATGGCGCTGTACCGCAGCCACGGTATTACCCGTGATCCGTCGCTGATGGTCGGCGAGTCTGACGGCCCCTGGTATTACCAGCAGATCGAGTTGGGCTTCAATTACCGCATGACCGAACTGCAGGCGGCGCTGGGCGTCAGCCAGTTGGCTCGGCTGGACGACTTTGTTTCCCGCCGTCACGCGCTCGCCCGCCGCTATGACCAGCTGCTGGCGGCGCTGCCCGTTACCTGTCCCTGGCAACACGCCGACAGTTACTCCGGCCTGCATCTGTACCCAATCCGTCTGCAGCTGGAGAAGATTGCCTTGAGCCACCGTGAGGTGTTCGAGCAACTGCGTGAGCGTGGTATTGGGGTAAACCTGCACTACATTCCGGTTCACACCCAGCCGTATTACGCGGCCATGGGGTTTGCTGCCGACGATTTTCCGCAATCGATGGCGTATTACCGAGAAGCCATCAGTTTGCCGATGTACCACTCCCTGACTGAGGCGCAGCAGGATGAAGTGGTCGCGGCCCTGACCGAGGTCTGCCATGGCTGAACTCGCCACCGAGCGTGTCTACCTGCGACCGTTGAGTGCACAAGATGCCACCCAGACCTATGCGGACTGGATGAATGATCCGCAGGTCAACCAGTACCTCGAGACCCGCCACAGTCCGCAGAGCGTTGAAAGCTGTCGCGCGTTTATCGAACAGTGCAACGCGGACCCGGCCAGCCATTTGTTCGGCATCTTCCTGCAACAGGGCGATCGACACGTGGGCAACGTCAAGTTGGGCTTTGTCAACAGCCACTACCAGCGCGGTCAGGTCAGCCTGTTTATTGGTGACAAGGCATGTTGGGGGCAGGGGGTGTCCAGTGAGGTCGTGCGCTTGATTACGGCCTATGGCTTCGATTCGCTGGGTTTGCACCGGCTGGAGGCTGGTTGCTACGAGGATAATCTTGCGTCACTGCGTATCTTCCTCAAGGCCGGTTACACGGTGGAGGGTTTCATGCGTGAGCATGTCACCCTGGATGGTCGACGTATGGGCTGTTTCTGGCTCGGGAAACTGCACAATGAGCATGCGTGAAGTAACTGGCAAGCTGGCACTGGGTACGGTTCAGTTCGGCTTGCCCTATGGCATTGCCAACCAGCAGGGCCAGGTGAGTGTCGAGGAAGTGGGGCAGATTCTCGAGCGTGCGCGCGAGGCCGGAGTTGATACCCTGGATACGGCGATTGCTTATGGTGAGAGCGAGCGTGTGCTGGGTGAGTTTGATCTGCGCAGCTTCAAGGTGGTGACCAAGCTGTCGGCCATTCCCGATGCCTGCGACGACCTGTCCGGCTGGGTAGAACGTCAATTGGCCGAGTCGCTTGCTCGGCTTGGGCTTCAGCGCGTTGATGCGGTGCTGCTGCACCGTCCGGCGCAGCTGCTGGAGCCGCAGGGTGAAGCGCTCTACGCTGCGCTGCTGGGGCTGCGCGAGCAGGGCCTGGCGGGGCGTATTGGAGCGTCTGTCTATGATGGCGAAGAGCTGGAGCGTCTGTGCCAGCGGTTCGCGCTGGATCTGGTGCAGGCACCCTACAACATTATTGATCACCGTCTTGATGAGTCCGGTTGGTTGCAGCGCCTGTCTCAGCAGGGTACCGCGCTGCATGTGCGTTCGGTTTTCCTGCAGGGGTTGCTGTTGATGAACCGTGAGCAGCGCCCCGCCAGTTTTGAGCGCTGGCAGTCACTCTGGCAGTGCTGGGATGGCTGGCTGGAAGAACACCAGCTGTCGCCGCTGCAAGCCACCCTGCGTTACGCGCTCAACCAGCCGCTTATCGAGCGTGTGGTGGTGGGTGTAGATAGCGCGCAGCAGTGGCAGCAGATTCTTCAGGCGGCCGCAGGCAACTGCCCGCCGGTACCCGCCGAGCTCGGCACTACCGACTCGGCATTGCTTAACCCCGCACTGTGGAAAACAGCATGAAAACTGTTGCAATCGTCCAAGCTCGCATGGGCTCGACCCGCCTGCCCGACAAGGTAATGAAGCCCATCGGCGGCGTGCCCATGATCGAGGTGCTGCTGACGCGCTTGGCGCGAGCCCGCGAGCTCGACCAGATCGTCGTCGCTACCTCGGTGGATGCGCGTAACGAGCCGCTGGCTGACTGTGTACGTCAGCTCGGTTTTGCCTGTGTTCAGGGCGACGAACAGGATGTCATGGCGCGTTATCTGCAGGCCGCCAGAGTACATCAGGCTGACGTCGTCGTGCGTATCACGGGTGATTGTCCGCTGGTTGACCCCGAATTGGTCGATCACATGATCAGAGGCTATCGCGCTGCAGGCGTGGATTATTACAGTAACGTCGCTCCGCCGAGCTATCCGGACGGGCTGGATATCGAGGTGTTCAGCTTGCGTGCGTTGGAGCAGGCCAGTGAGCAAACGGATGCGGCTTTTGATCACGAGCACGTAACACCTTACCTGCGCGAGTCGGGGCACTTTCGCGTGGGCGCAGAGCAGAATGAACAGGACCTGTCCGGCTGGCGCTGGACCGTGGATGAGCCGGCGGATCTGGAGGTCATTCGCCGCGTGTTCGCGCACTTTGCGCCGGACATTCACTTCAGCTGGCAGCAGGTCAAGGCATTGCAGGAGAACAGCCCGGCGCTGTTCACAGACAACCAAACGCTGATACGTAATGAGGGGGCCACCATGGGCACCGGTCAGAAATTGTGGAAACGCGCCAAACAGGTCATTCCTGGCGGCAATATGCTGCTGTCCAAGCGCGCAGAGATGTTCCTGCCCGAGCAGTGGCCGGCTTATTTCAGCAAGGCCAAGGGGTGCACCGTCTGGGATATGGACGGCAAGGCCTACACTGACATGTGCATCATGGGCGTGGGCACCAATATTCTTGGCTACGGTCACCCCGAGGTCGACGACGCCGTGCGCGGCACTATCGACAACGGCAACATGTCAACGCTGAACTGCCCCGAGGAAGTCTGGCTGGCAGAAAAGCTGATCGAGCTGCACCCTTGGGCAGACATGGTGCGTTTTGCCCGCTCCGGCGGTGAAGCCAACGCATTGGCGATTCGTATTGCCCGGGCCGCGACCGGCAAGGACAAGGTGGCGGTCTGTGGTTACCACGGCTGGCACGACTGGTATCTGTCAGCCAATCTGGGCGATGACGAGAACCTGGCCGGTCACCTGTTGCCGGGGCTTGAGCCCAACGGTGTGCCGGGCAACCTCAAGGGCACCGTGTTCCCCTTCAACTACAACAACTACGCCGAGCTGGAAGCCCTGGTCAATCGCCACGATATCGGCGTGATCAAGATGGAAGTGGTGCGCAACATGGGGCCGGAAGACGACTTCCTGCACAAGGTGCGCAAGCTGGCCACTGATCGTGGCATCGTGCTGATCTTTGACGAGTGCACCTCCGGCTTCCGGCAAACCTTTGGCGGGCTGCACAAGATGTACGGCGTTGAGCCTGATATGGCGATGTTCGGCAAAGCGCTGGGCAACGGTTACGCCATCACAGCGACTATCGGGCGGCGTGAGATCATGGAAGCGGCGCAGACCACCTTCATCAGCAGCACCTTCTGGACCGAGCGGGTTGGCCCGACTGCAGCGCTGAAAACCCTCGAAGTGATGGAGCGCGAACGCTCCTGGGAATACATCACCCAGACTGGCCTGTCGATTCGTGATGGCTGGCAGAAGCTGGCGGACCGTCACGGCCTGCAAATCGATCACTGGGGCCTCCCGGCACTGACCGGATTCTCGTTCCGCAGCCCCAACGTGCTGCAGTACAAGACGCTGGTCAGCCAGGAGATGCTGGCCAAGGGATACCTGGCCAGCAACGCTGTGTACGTTTGCATGGAGCACAGCCAGGACGTGATTGATGGCTACTTTGACGCTCTGGACCCGGTTTTTGCCCTGATCAGCGAGTGTGAGCAGGGGCGTGACGTCGGTGCGCTGCTCAAGGGGCCTGTGTGCCACGGTGGGTTCAAGCGGCTGAACTGATGGGCCTGCAGATCTGTTTTCGTGCCGATGCCGCCTTGTGGATCGGCACGGGACACGTCATGCGCTGCCTGACTCTGGCCGATGCTCTCAGTGCGGCCGGGCATGACTGTCATTTCATTTGCCGCAGCCATCGTGGCCACCTGCTGGATGTCATTCATGCCCGCGGTTATACAACGTCCGCGCTGCCTGCCGCGTTGCAGCAGGCTGATCCGGTGGCCGGCTCACATGCTCATTGGCTCGGCGTCAGTGCCGAGCAGGATGCCGCTGATACGGCTGCAGTCTTGCAGTCGAAGGGCTGTGACTGGCTGGTGGTTGACCACTATGCGCTGGACGCGCAATGGGAAGCGCACGTGCGGGGATGCTCTGGTCACGTCCTGGTGATTGATGATCTGGCAGATCGCGCACACGACTGTGACCTGCTGTTGGATCAGACGTACAGCAGGCGCTCAGAAGACTACCTCTCGCTGGTCCCGGCCAGTGCCCGGCTGCTGTGCGGTAGTGCCAACGCTTTGCTGCGTCCGGATTTTGCCGCGCAGCGTGACGCCTCATTGACCAGGCGCGCTGTGCAGCCATACCCGCTGCAGAGGGTTTTGGTCTCCATGGGCGGTGTGGACGCTGACAATGCCACCGCTGAAGTGCTGCGTGGGCTCGCGGCGACGCCGGGCGCTGGTTCTCTGACTGTGACGGTTATCATGGGCGGGCAGGCCCCTTGGCTGGGCGAGGTGCAGCAGTTGAGCCCGTCCTTGGCGCTTGATGTGACGGTGCTGGTCGATGTAAGTGATATGGCATCTTTGATGGCCCAGGCTGACCTGGCCATTGGCGCTGCAGGTGCCACCGCCTGGGAGCGCTGCTGCCTGGGTTTGCCCACGTTGATGGCTGTATTGGCGGATAACCAGCGACTGGTCGCAGAGGGGCTGAGCGCTGCCGGCGCGGTGCAATTGTTGCCAGCTGTTAACAGTCTGGCTGCGTCTCTACCTGGTTTGCTTGAGGGGTTATTAGCCGATCCCGAGCAGCTCCGGCGCATGAGTCGCCGCGCGGCCGCGCTGGTGGATGGTGGCGGCGCCAGACGGGTTGTGGAGACCATGGAGATGATGTCATGAGTGGCGTGATTGCAGGTAACCTGCGGCCGCTGACTGAGCCTGACCTGGCGTTGGTGCGCGGCTGGCGTAACCATGAGTCGGTGCGTCGCTTTATGTATACCCAGCACGAAATTGCCGAGCAGGAGCATCGTGACTGGTTTGCCCGCTGCGAACAGGACCCGCTGCGCCATCTGCTGGTCTATGAATGTGATGAGCAACCCCGCGGATTTGTGCATTTCACTATGCAAACGGCCGGCAAGGTAGCGGACTGGGGGTTCTACATCGCGCCAGAGGCGCCGCGCGGTACGGGCACGGGGTTAGGCCGTCAGGCGTTGGAATTTGGTTTTCAGCGTCTGGCGTTGCACAAGATTTGTGGACAGGCGCTGGGTTTTAACCAGCGCTCAATCGATTTCCATCGCAAGATGGGCTTCTGCCAGGAGGGAGTGCTGAGAGATCAGCATTTCGATGGGCAGCAGTTTCATGATGTCATTTGCTTTGGCCTGCTCGATTCCGAGTGGCAGGTACGGGGCTGAAGGAGGCTTTTCATGTCTGGTACACCCAGTATCTCCATCGCAGGGCGGCGCATTGGGCTTGACGCTGAGCCCTACATCATTGCCGAGCTGTCGGCTAACCATAATGGGCGCCTGGAGACGGCCCTGCAGATTATCGAGCAAGCCAAGCACGCTGGTGCCGATGCGATCAAGCTGCAGACCTATACCGCTGACACCATTACCCTGAACTGCGACGCCGAGGACTTTCAGATCCGTGGCGGACTGTGGGATGGCCAGTCGCTGTATGAACTCTACCAGCAGGCGCACATGCCCTGGGAATGGCACAAACCGCTGTTCGAACACGCACGCAAGCACGACATCACGATCTTCAGCTCTCCTTTCGACTTCACTGCGGTGGACTTGCTGGAGGATCTGAACGCGCCTGCCTACAAGATCGCCTCTTTCGAGGCTATCGACCTGCCGCTGATCCGTTATGTCGCGGCAACGGGCAAGCCGATGATCATTTCCACCGGCATGGCAGATGGCGACGAGATCGCTGAGGCAGTGGAGGCTGCACGCGAGGGTGGTTGCCGCGAGCTGGCTATTCTTCACTGCGTCAGTGGCTATCCGGCCCCCGCCGAAGACTACAACCTGCGTACATTGGCAGACATGCGTGAGCGCTTTGGCTTGGTGACTGGCTTGTCAGATCATACGCTGGACAACACCACGGCGATTGCCAGTGTGGTCCTGGGGGCTTCTATCATTGAAAAGCACTTCACTCTGGACCGCAGTGGTGGTGGTCCTGACGACAGCTTCTCGCTGGAGCCAGCAGAGCTGCAGGCGCTGTGCCGCGACAGCAAGACGGCGTGGCGAGCTCTGGGGCAGGTGGATTACGGTCGTAAGTCCAGCGAGCAGGGTAATGCGCGCTTCCGGCGTTCGCTCTACGTTACGCGTGATATGAAAGCTGGCGAGCTATTCAGCGCCGATAACGTGCGCAGCGTGCGTCCGGGTTTTGGCCTGCCGCCCAAAATGCTGGATAAGGTGATCGGTCGTCGCGCCAGCCGCGATATTGCCTTTGGTACTGCGCTAACTCAGGAACTGCTGGACTGAGCTCTGCGCAAACCGGCAGGTTTCAGTCCGCCGGCGCTTGGTATTCGGTGCGGTTGGGGTAGATGTGATTGTCTTTGCGGGTGATGTAGGTGACATCATCCGGCACGTCCTTGTTGATAAAGCTCATCGCGCCGATGCGCACATTGTTGCCGATGCGAATGCCGCTGCCGATGATGCAGCAGTGTGCGCCGATATCAACGTTGTCCCCGAGCTCGATGGGTTTGTTGTTGGCTTCCACCGAGCCGATGGTGGTGCACTGGCGCAGGTTGCAGTCACGCCCGATGCGAACGCCGGAGTAGACCGTGATCGCAGTGGGGTGGCCCAGCCACAGCCCCTTGTCTATCTGGGCGCCCAGCATGATTTCGACGCCGTACTTGCGTGCCAGCCCCTTGTTGATACGTTTGGCCATCGATAGCGTGGTGCGGCCTGGACGACTGTGCAGATACTGCGACAGCCGTAGCCAGAACAGGCAGTTGTAAGAGTTGTTGCGCGCCACCCGGCGGCGCAGCTTTCGCCAGGAAAACCGCTTGTCCTCACCCAGAATCTCGTAGTGCCAGAATGCTTTCAGCTCGGCGAAGGTAGTCAGCATCTCTCGATCAGCTCCTTGAGGAAAACAGCGGAAACAGCGCCCGGGCGGATTTGTCGACCAACGCCCAGTCCTGTTCGTAGCGCAGCAAATGCCGATAGTTGCGGTTGCGCATGCCGCGTGACAGTGGTCGCCCCAGGCAGCGCAGGTCGGAGATGTCGATCAGACCAAGCTGGCCATCGGGCGTCAGCACGATATTACCCAGATGCAGTGAGCGAAAGTAGACGCCCTTGTCGTGCAGGCTGGTGATGAATTCGGCCAGTTGGGCGAACAGCTCCAGTTGCTCCAGCGATTGCTCGGCGTTGAGCAGGCCGCGCAGGGTTTCGCCGGCCAGCGGGTGGTAGTGCACCACGCTGCGGTAGGGGTTGAGCAGCTTGTAGGTGTTGATCACTTGCGGGCAGGGGATGTCCAGCTTGCTCAGCGCGGCGGCGTTGTCGGCGAAGCGCTGCGCCGGCGGAAAGAACACCGTCTTGGAGAACCAGCTTTTACGGCGAAACAGCTTGAGCATGGTGCCGTCGGCCAGCAGCAGCACCTTCTCTCCGTGGTGGTCCTGTTCCAGAACGTTGGCGTCTGCGCGCCATTGTTGAAATTGCGAGTCGCTGAGGCGTTGCATCAAGGCAGTCCGGGGCAAAAGGCGCAGTTTATCCTACTTTGCGCCGGCGGGCTGTGGCGGCGGGCGCTTGTGTTAGACTTCAGCGCTACTGTCTCAGCTTTGAAGGCCCCATGACTGATACGCCCAAAGAAAGCTTCGCCCGCTCAAGCGCGCGCATCTACCTGCGTCTTCTGACCTATGTGAAACCCTACTGGAAAGCCTTTGCCATCAGCATCATCGGCTTTGCCATTTTTGCGTCGGCGCAGCCTGCGATGGCGTGGATGCTCAAGTACTTTGTCGACGGTTTGCAGAGTGGAGAGAACGCCCTGTTCTTTGGCGTTCCGCTGATCTGGGGGTTTCCGGCATTCATCATTGCCATTGCCTTCTATCAAGGGGTTGGCTCCTACCTGGGTAACTACTTTATTGCCAAGGTCTCCCTTGGCGTGGTGCACGACCTGCGTACCGCGCTATTCAACAATCTGCTCACCCTGCCCAATCGCTATTTTGACCTGCACAACTCGGGTCACTTGGTCTCGCGCATTACCTTCAACGTCACCATGGTCACCGGCGCGGCTACCGACGCGATCAAAGTGGTGTTCCGCGAGGGCATGACGGTTATCTTCCTGTTTGCCTACCTTTTGTGGATGAACTGGATGCTGACGCTGGTGCTGATTGCGATTCTGCCGGTGATCGGCCTGATGGTGACCAGCGCAAGCAAGAAGTTTCGCAAGCAAAGCAAGAAGATTCAGACCGCCATGGGCGATGTCACCCATGTTACCTCCGAGACCATTTCCGGCTTTCGGGTGGTGCGCAGTTTCGGCGGGGAGCGTTACGAGTCTGACCGCTTCCTCAAGGCCAGCACTGAAAATCGTCAGCGCGGCTTGAAGATGGTGCGCACCGGTGCGGTGTTCACCCCCTCACTGCAACTGGTGACCTACAGCGCCATGGCGATCGTGATGTTCCTGGTGCTGTTTCTGCGTGGCGATGCGACCGCCGGTGACCTGGTGGCCTATATCACTGCTGCAGGTCTGCTGCCCAAACCGATCCGCCAGTTGTCTGAGGTCAGCGCCAATATTCAGAAGGGCATTGCCGCTGCCGAAAGTGTGTTCGAGCAGTTGGATGAGGCCCCTGAGAATGACGCCGGAACAGTGGAAAGCACCCGGGTTGGCGGACGTCTTGAGGTGAGTCACCTGACTTTCTGCTACCCCGGCACCAGCAAGTGCGTGCTCAACGATGTGAGCTTTAGTGTTGAGCCGGGCCAGATGGTTGCGCTGGTTGGTCGCTCCGGTAGCGGCAAGTCCACGCTGGCAAACCTGATTCCACGTTTCTACCAGCATGAGCAGGGCGAAATACTGCTTGATGGCACGCCCCTGCAGAACTTTACCCTGCGCAGCCTGCGCCAACAGATTGCGCTGGTCAGCCAGAATGTCACCCTGTTCAACGACACCGTGGCCAACAACATCGCCTACGGTGACCTGGCCGGTGCCCCGCGTGACGCCATTGTTGCGGCGGCCGAGGCGGCCTACGCCAAGGAGTTTATCGATCTGCTGCCCGAGGGCTTTGACACCCTGGTTGGCGAGAACGGCGTGCTGCTGTCCGGTGGTCAGCGTCAGCGTCTGGCGATTGCCCGCGCGCTGCTTAAGGATGCGCCGCTGCTGATTCTGGACGAGGCGACCTCGGCGCTGGATACCGAGTCCGAGCGGCATATCCAGGCGGCGCTGGACCGGGTGATGCAGGGCCGGACCACGCTGGTGATTGCGCACCGTCTGTCGACCATCGAAAAGGCGGACGTGATCATGGTCATGGACCAGGGGCAGATCGTCGAGCGGGGCAGCCACAAGGAGCTGCTGGCGCTGAACGGCTATTACGCCAGACTGCACAGCATGCAGTTTGAGGAAGAGCAGACTCCACAGGCTTAATGCGCGGTGGCCGCAAGGCCGCCGCTACAGGTGATGAAGACAATGAAACTGAGCATGCCCCGATTCGACTCCGCCCCGGTTCTGGTGGTTGGCGATGTAATGCTGGACCGCTACTGGCATGGCCCGACCAACCGTATCTCGCCGGAGGCCCCGGTGCCGGTGGTCAAGGTTGATCAGATCGAGGACCGTCCGGGCGGCGCTGGCAACGTGGCGCTGAATATCGCAGCGCTGGGTGCGCCGGCCTGGCTGGTCGGTGTAACCGGCAAGGACGAGGCGGCCCACAGCCTGCAGCAGCGCCTGAACGCAGCCGGGGTTTACTGTGACTTTCAGCAGCATGAAAGCCAGCCGACCATCACCAAACTGCGGGTCATGAGCCGCCACCAGCAACTGATTCGGCTGGATTTTGAAGAGCGCTTCGAGACGGATGCCGAGGCGCTGCTGGCATCGGTTAGCGGTCTGCTGGACAAGGTCAAGGTGATGATCCTGTCGGACTACGGCAAGGGCGCGCTGCTCAATCACCAGGCACTGATTGCCCTGGCCCGCGAGCAGGGCGTCCCCGTGCTGGCTGACCCCAAGGGCAGCGATTTTTCGATCTATCGCGGTGCCAGCCTGATCACGCCCAACCTGTCCGAGTTTGAGGCGGTGGTTGGCCGCTGCGACAGCGAGCAGGCGCTGGTCGACAAGGGTATGGCGCTGATTGATGAGCTGTCGCTTGATGCGCTGCTGGTAACCCGCAGCGAGCAGGGCATGACTTTGTTGCGTCGGGGCGAGGGTGCGCTGCATCTGCCGGCGCGCGCCCGCGAGGTGTTTGATGTGACCGGCGCCGGTGACACCGTCATCTCCACGCTGGCGGCGGCACTGGCTGCCGGTGAGGCGCTGCCGCAAGCCGTGGCGCTGGCCAATCTGGCTGCCAGCATCGTGGTCGGCAAGCTGGGTACGGCGGCTATCAGCGCGCCGGAACTGCGCCGCGCTGTGCAGCAGGAGCAGGGCAGTGGTCGCGGTGTACTGGGTGTCGAGCAACTGCTGCAGGCGCTTGACGATGCGCGCGCTCACGGCGAGCGCATTGTCTTCACCAATGGCTGCTTCGACATCATTCACGCCGGGCACGTTGGCTATCTGGAGGAGGCGCGCGCCCAGGGCGACCGTCTGATCGTCGCCATCAACGACGACGCCTCGGTAACCCGCTTGAAAGGCCCGGGTCGACCGATCAACAGTGTCGAGCGACGGATGACGGTGTTGGCCGGTCTGGGCGCGGTGGACTGGGTGATCAGCTTCAGTGAAGACACTCCGGAGCGTCTGCTGGAGCAGGTCAAACCGGATGTGCTGGTCAAGGGTGGCGACTACAGTGTCGACCAGGTGGTCGGCGGCCCGATCGTACAAGCCTACGGTGGCGAAGTGAAGGTGCTCAACTTTGTCGAAAGTTGCTCCACCACCGCGATCGTTGAAAAAATCCGCGAGCGCGGCGACGACTGATCTCAGCTGCGCAGCGGGCAGTTGCTCGCTGTGACCAGCCAGCCCTGGCGCGGGGCAAAGGCTTCACTGAGCAGCTGATCTTCGGTTGGCTGTGCAATCAGCTCGCCCTGCTGCAGGCAGAACAGCTCCCCTGTCGGCATGCCGTCGCGGTACTCGGCCAGGAATAGCTCAGGGCGCTGCGTGTCCAGGCGGGCGATCAGCTCGCCGCTATCCTCATCGAGATACTCATCTGCGTGCAGCAGTGACAGGCTGCGCAGGCTCTCCGGCAGTTGCAGCGTCATGCTGTAGATTAGCTGCAGTGAGCTTGTGGGCAGGTGCACGTAGGCGTGCGGGCGCTCCAGCAGGTTGAGCTCGCGGCACAGTACCGGGCGGGCAGCGCCGCTGCGAGCGCCCAGGGCAAAGTAATGTTCATCGTTCAGCGGTAGGCTGTCGGCGTAGGGGGTGGGCAGCCAGGTGTCCTGATAGCGGCCCTGCAGCCAGCCTGCCTCGCTTTCTATCAGCAGCTCTTCGGCTATTTCCGTCATCACCGTGAGCAGCGGTACCCGCAGCTCGTGGGCTGGCACATAGCCCGACAGCAGCTTGAGTACCCGATCGCCGCGGTCCGGGCGGTCCTGGCGTACCAGCAGATGAAAGTCGCGACCTTGCCAGTGCAGGTGCAGGTCGACGGAGACGCCCAGATTGGCCAGCGTGACCTCAAAACGATGTGGATCATCCACCTCCAGCGGGCGGCGGCGCTCCTGCATCTGGGCAAAACTCAAGGGACTGCCGACCGGCTCATAACGCAACACCTCCGGGCTCGCGGCCACCGAAATGGCCTGCGTCTTGAAGGCGACGGGGTTCTTGCGGGCGACAATCTGGGTCATGCGTTACTCCATATGAGAGAGTACCGAAACGGCTGTCTCGACGTTCTGCGTCAGGTGGGCCGGGTTGATGGTGCCGATGATGGCGCTGGTGACTCCCTGATGGCCGAGTACCAGCTCAAGGCCGGCGCGTACCGGGTCTTCGCCGTCCAGGCAGAGATGTCCGCTGGCCAGCGCCTTTTTGATCAGAATGCCCTTGTTGTGTTGCAGCGCGAAGTCCAGCACCGGCCGCTCCGCCTGCTCGCGCAGGTTGTAGGTGACCATGGCGCAATCGCCCTGCTGCAGGGCGCGCAAGCCGCCTTCGACGGTCTTGCCGGAAAATCCGTAGGCCAGAATCAGGCCTTCCTGCTTGAGCTGGGCGAGGGTTGGGTAGACCTCCTGATCGAGTACCTCAAGGTCATTGCCATCCGAGTGCACCAGCACTAGCTCCAGTCGGTCCGTGCCCAGGCGCTGCAGCGAGCGCTCGACCGATTGGCGTGTGTGTTTGGCTGAAAAGTCGAAGTGCGACTGTCCACCGTTAAATTCCTCGCCAACCTTGCTGCAAATGATCCATTGCTCGCGCTGCCCCTTGAGCAGCGGCCCCAGGCGTTGCTCGCTGGTGCCGTAGGCCGGTGCGGTGTCGAGCAGATTGATGCCCAGCTCGCGGGCCTGGGCCAGCAGGTTGCGTACAGCAGCGTCATCCGGTAACTCGAAGCCGCTAGGGTATTTGACGCCCTGATTGCGACCAATCTTGACAGTGCCCAGCCCCAGCGGCGACAAGTTCAGGCCGGTGCTGCCGAGGGGGCGGTAAAACGGATGCAGGCTGCTCATCGAAAACACATGTCCCAGATCGGTTCGGCTACGCGAGGGCGTGGCAGGTCGCTTGGCAGCGGCGGGTGCGCCTGTGGCGTGACCTGCTGACGGGTCAGCTCCTCCAGCACCAGATCGCTGAGGTTGGGGGCCAGCGCCAGCTTGGTCGGCCAGCTGATCAGCGCGTTGCCCTTGGCCTGTACGTAGGCGTTATCGGGGCGCACCAAGCCACTTTGTGCTGGTTCTGCACGGTTCACCGGCAGGGTAGTCCACTGGCAGTTTTCCAGGTTGATCCAGGGCAAGAGTTCGGCAAGTTCGCGTTTGGCGGCATCAATCAGCGCATCGGCGGTCTGGTTGACGCCCTGCTCGGCCAGCTCGCCGCCCAGGTACCAGCACCACTGGCCGTCTTCGCAGGGGTGCGTGGTTACGGTCAGCCGTGGCTTGGGGCTGGCGCCCAGGCAATGGGCAAACAGCGGCGGCAAGTCCGCTCCCTTGACCAGTACCATCTGCAGCGGACGGCGTTGCATTGCCGGTTCGCTTTCGCCCCATTCCTGCATGAGCGCGTCGGTGCCTTCTCCGGCTGTAAGGACATAGCGCTGGGCGCGGATGGTGGCGCCATGCAGCTGCACGCCGCTGATGCTGCCATCGTCCGCGCGTAGCAGGTGCGGGCTGCTGTCGGCGACCAGGCCGTCACCGCTCAACTCGGCGAGGCGAGTGATCGCGGAGGGGACGTCCAACACCAGTTCACCGAGCTGATAGACCTTGCCGCGAAAGCCCGGGTCGTTGAACACCGTGGGCAGCGCTTTACCTTTCACCTGCTCAACGCGCCCGCGCAGCGCCTTGCTGGCAAAAAAGCCGGCCAGGTTGCTGATCAGACTGCCGGGTGACCACAGGTAGTGGTGCTCGGACAGCACACGCACGCCGCGCAAGTCCAGCTCACCTTCGCCGGCCAGGCAGCTGCGCCAGCGCTCGGGCATGCCGGCGATGGCTTCAGTTGCGGCATTGAGCTTGCCGCCCAGGGCGTATTTGATGCCGCCGTGAATAATCCCCTGGGACTTGACGCTTTGGCCACCGCCAAGGGCGCCGCGCTCCACCAGCAGGCTCTGGTATCCCGCCTGGCGCAGCCGTGCATTGAGCCACAGGCCGGCAATGCCGCCGCCGATGATGCAGATGTCGGTGTCGAGGGTTGTGCTCATGGGCTCCCGCTGAACGTTTGAGAAAGGCCGTCTAGTATAGTCATTGGCGGCGGGCTGGGTCACACTTGCGACAGTTGCAATCCATTGCCGCCCGGCTTTTGATCTCAGGAGATGACATGGCGCGCCGCCTTTATACCTTGCTGTTCTGCCTGTGCATGCCACTGGTGCTGCTGCGCCTGCTGTATCGCGCCATCAAGGCACCAGCCTACGCACGGCGCTGGTCCGAGCGCTTTGCGCTGGGCGGTGATGTACGCGCTGGCGGCATCTGGGTGCACGCGGTGTCGGTGGGCGAAAGTATCGCCGCGGCGCCTATGGTGCGCGAGCTGCTCAAGCGCTATCCCGAACTGCCAATCACCATCACCTGCATGACGCCGACCGGCTCGGAGCAGATCCGTAAGCTGTTTGGCGGCCAGGTGGGGCATGCCTATCTGCCCTATGACTTGCCCTGGTTGCAGCGCCGGCTGCTGCGTCGCCTCAAGCCGCGCGTCGGCATCATTATGGAAACCGAACTCTGGCCCAACCTGGTGGCTGAGGCGACGCGTGCCGAGGTGCCGCTGGTGCTCGCCAATGCGCGTTTGTCCGAGCGTTCGGCGCGCGGTTATCAGCGCGTATCAGTGTTGGTGCGCCCGATGTTTGCGGCGCTGGACTGGGTTGCGGTGCAGAGTCAGGCCGAGGCGCTGCGTTTTATCAAGCTGGGCGTGGCGCGGGAGCAGCTGCAGGTCACCGGCAGTATCAAGTTCGACTTTCGCGCAGACCCTGCGCTGCTGCAGCAGGCGGCTGATCTGCGCGCACGCTGGGGCGAGCGCCCGGTCTGGATCGCCGCCAGCACCCACGCAGGAGAAGACGAGCAGGTGCTACGCGCTCATCAGGCAGTGCTGCAGGGGTTACCTGATGCGTTGCTGATTCTGGTGCCTCGTCATCCGGAGCGCTTTGATGCCGTGGCGCGGCAGGTGCAGGACGCCGGGCTTGCTGCGGTGCGTCGCAGCAGCGGCCAGCTGCCGGCGGCGGATAAGCAGGTGCTGGTGGGCGACACCATGGGTGAACTGGTGATGCTGTATGCCTGTGCCGATGTGGCATTTGTTGGTGGCTCGCTGGTGCCTAACGGTGGCCACAATTATCTGGAGCCTGCCGCTTTGGGGCTGCCGGTGCTGTCGGGGCCGCACCGCTTTAACTTTACTGAAATCAGTGAGCTGCTGGAGGGCGCGGGGGCGTTGCAGGTGGTCAGTGACGAGCGTGCATTGGCGCTGGCAGTGCAGGCGTTGCTTGGCGATGAGGCCGCCAGGGAGCGCGCCGGCGCCGCTGGCCGTGCGGTGGTGCAGGATAATCAGGGCGCATTGGAGCGCCTGCTCGCAGGCATTGCCCGGCTGCTCGGCTGATTGCCGCTGCGGCAAACAACAACGGCGCCTGCGGGCGCCGTTGTTGTTGGGCAGAGCCTAGGGTCTGTTGCCGTTTCGTTCATCCGCCTGCCGGAGGCTATTTTTCGGCCAGGCAAGACGGAGGGAGTGCAGTGTGGTCATTCCACATAAACGACTGACAACGCAGCATGGCCGAAAAATAGCCCCGGCCCTTTGGGTGGGGCCGCCGAGGTTGCGCCTGTAAAGCCGCCACTCGGCGTCGCTCGTCGCTCACGTGGAATGACCACGCTACGCTTCTCGCTCCTTGATTGGCGGCTTTACAGCCTGCAACAGGCGGGCGAACGAAACGGCAACAGACCCTGACTTAGAAGGTGGTGCTGTCCGGATCGCTCGGCGGCAGCGGCGTCGGGCGGTTGCCCATCGACATCTGCTCCATCTCTTCTTGGGTCGCCTGCGGAATGAAATCCTCGTCTGGGTCGTAGTTCGGGTTGAGCCACTGGGAGAGGTCCTGCAGGTCCTGCGGGCTGAGGGTGCCGGCGGCCAGCTTCAGGTTCAGGTTATTGATGATGTAGTTGTAGCGCACGGTGTTGTAGTCACGCACGGTGCGGAACAGGTTGCGCTGGGCGTCCAGTACGTCGACCACGTTGCGGGTACCCACTTCGTAGCCGGTTTGGGTGGCGTCTAGCGCCGCCTTGGCGGAAACAATGGCCTGGCGGCGAGCTGACACTTCCTCAACGCTGGAGGTAACCGTGCGGTAGAGGTTGCGGGTGTTTTCCACCACGCGGCGGCGCTGTGCCTCGCTGGACTGCTCGGCCTGGGTCAGGCGATAGGTGGACTCGCGCACCTGGGAGGTGGTCAGGCCGCCGGTAAACAGCGGCATGCTCAGCTCCACGCCAAAGCTGGTCAGCTCGGTGTCGGCGCTTGATTGGCCGGCGGTCGGGATCGAGGCGCCGCCGTTGTTGTTGCTGTAGCGCACAAAGGCATCAACCACCGGCGCGTAGCCAGCCTTGCTGCTGCGCAGGCTGTCTTCGGCGCCTTCAATGGCGTAGCGGCTGGCTTGCAGGGTCAGGTTTTGCGCGGCGGCGGTTTCGACCCACTCCTGCATGCTGGCCGGGGTGGGCGGCAGCACGGGCAGCTCATGGCTGATGCCGTACAGGCTGTCGTAGCTCTGGTTGGTCAGACGGGTCAGCGCCTGGTAGCTGACATCCAGATTGGTTTCGGCGGTCAGGCGGGCGGCGCGGGCGCTGTCATAGCCGGCGCGGGCTTCAAGCACGTCGGTACGGGCCGAGAGGCCAACGTCAAAGCGCTCCTGGGCTTGCTCCAGCTGGCGTTCAAAGGCCTTTTCCTCTGCCTTGGCGGTGGCCAGGTTATCGGACGCCTGCAGTACGTTGAAGTAAGCCTGGGAGACTTCCAGGATCAGGTTTTGCTGCGTCGCCGAGAATTCCAGTTGGGCCTGCTGGGTGGTCGCCTTGGCGGCCTGGTAGGTGAACCAGCGGTCGGCGCGGAACAGCGGCTGGGTCAGGCTGGCCTGATAATAATGCGTGGAATACTCGTCACCGCCCACGTTGTCGATCTCGAGATCCTCACGCGCCGCACCAGCGCCAATACCCAGGTTGGGCAGCAGTTGTGAACGTGCCTGCGGCAGCGCTTCCTGGCGCGCTAAGGCGTCTGCTTCGGCGGCGGCCAGATCGGCGCTATTGAGCACCGCCTGGCGGTAAATGGTCATCAGATCGGTGTTGGCTGCAACCTGGGTAGAGGCGCCGGCCAGTAGCAGGGCAACATAAAGAGGGCGGAGCATGCAGAGGTCCTTCGCATGGGGGCAAGTCAGGCAAGGCTAAAAGGCTCTGAACGCCGGGTCAAGCGGCCTTGCGTCAACAATCGGGAACAAACTGTTGTGGCGACTTTTGCTGACATTTTCGCGGATTTTGTCAGCCAGCTGTCGCCCAGAAAAACCATTGTGGCAAAGCCCCTCTAATGCGGGCTTGAGACTGCGGCGACAGGGCTCTAGACTGTGCGGACATCTTGACGGGGTGCTGCTTGCAAAGCGGCTGAGATGATACCCGTTGAACCTGAACCGGCTAGCACCGGCGTAGGAATCGAGATAGACGACAAAACACGAGTCCGCAAGGGCTGGTGCTGTCGTGGTTTTTCGGTTCCCTGCGCATCCCAACGCAGTGGAGCATAACAATGAATAGCAAGTTGCCTGATACCGCCATCGCCACCTCGGGTGCCGATAGCGCCGCCACCCAACCCTTCCCCAATTCTCGCAAGGTCTACGTCACCGGCTCGCGCCCGGACATACGTGTGCCCATGCGAGAGATCAGCCTGGCCGACACGCCGACCGACTTTGGCGGCGAATCCAACGCGCCGGTGCTGGTGTATGACACCTCCGGCCCCTACACCGACCCGCAAGCCAGCATTGATCTGCGTGCCGGCCTTGCCGATGTGCGTGGCGCCTGGATTGACGAGCGCGGCGATACCGAGGTGCTGCCGGGGCTGACCTCCGAGTTTGGCGCCTCGCGCCTGGCTGACAGCTCGCTTGATCACATGCGTTTTGCCCACGTGCGCACGCCGCGTCGCGCCAAGGCCGGCAGCAATGTGTCGCAGATGCACTACGCTCGTCGCGGCATCATCACGCCCGAGATGGAATACGTGGCGATTCGCGAAAACATGAAGCTGCAGGAGGCCCGTGAGTCAGGCCTGTTGAAAGAGCAGCACGCCGGTCATAGCTTCGGAGCGAATATCCCGAAGGAAATCACCCCCGAATTCGTACGCGAAGAGATCGCCCGCGGTCGGGCCATCATTCCTGCCAACATCAACCACCCAGAACTGGAGCCGATGATCATCGGCCGCAACTTCCTGGTGAAGATCAACGGCAACATTGGCAACTCGGCGCTGGGTTCTTCTATTGAAGAAGAAGTCGAGAAGATGACCTGGGGGATTCGCTGGGGCTCCGATACCGTCATGGACCTGTCGACCGGCAAGAACATCCACGAAACCCGCGAATGGATCATCCGCAACTCGCCGGTGCCGATCGGCACCGTTCCGATCTATCAGGCGCTGGAGAAGGTGGGTGGCGTTGCCGAGGATCTGACCTGGGAGATCTTCCGAGATACCTTGATCGAGCAGGCCGAGCAGGGTGTGGACTACTTCACCATTCATGCGGGTGTGCTGCTGCGCTATGTGCCGATGACCGCCAAACGGGTTACCGGCATCGTCTCACGCGGCGGCTCGATTATGGCCAAGTGGTGTCTGGCGCATCATCAGGAGAACTTCCTCTATACCCACTTCGAGGATATCTGCGAAATCATGAAGGCCTACGACGTCAGCTTCTCGCTTGGCGATGGCCTGCGTCCTGGCTCTATCGCCGACGCCAATGACGAGGCGCAGTTCGGTGAGCTGGAAACCCTTGGTGAGCTGACCAAGATTGCCTGGAAGCACGACGTGCAGGTCATGATCGAAGGCCCGGGTCATGTGCCCATGCAACTGATCAAGGAGAACATGGATAAGCAGCTGGAGTGCTGCGATGAGGCGCCGTTCTACACCCTTGGTCCGCTGACCACCGACATTGCTCCCGGCTACGATCACATCACCAGCGGTATCGGTGCGGCCATGATCGGCTGGTTTGGCTGCGCAATGCTCTGCTACGTCACACCCAAGGAGCACCTGGGGCTGCCGAACCGGGATGACGTCAAGACCGGCATCATTACCTACAAGATCGCGGCCCACGCGGCCGATCTGGCCAAAGGGCACCCGGGGGCACAGATTCGTGATAACGCGCTGAGCAAGGCGCGCTTCGAATTCCGCTGGGAAGATCAGTTCAACCTGGGGCTGGATCCGGACACCGCACGCGCCTATCACGACGAGACGCTGCCGAAGGAATCGGCCAAGGTGGCACACTTCTGCTCCATGTGCGGCCCCAAATTCTGCTCGATGAAAATCACCCAGGAGGTCCGCGAGTATGCTGCCCAGCAGCGTATCGATGCGGTCGATCTGGCGGTAGAAGAGGGCATGAAGGCCAAGTCCGAGGAGTTTCGCACCACCGGCTCCCAGCTGTACCACAAGCTGTAAGGAAGCGCTGATCCGTTTCGCGCGCGTCTTTCGGCTGTGGGTCTGGCACGTCCGGACCCTTGCCGTTTGCCGGTCAGATATGCGAGCTTAAGCGACTGACTCTTATTCGCTCTGTCCTGCGTCTGCGCAGCAGAGCGGATTTATGCTTTGCTTGCAGCCTGCGGGGGCGGCCATGCGCTTTGCCCTCTGCAGCTGACTGATCTGGGGAGTGTGCTTTTGTCCTTTACGCGCGATGACGTGGACATCATCAGCCGGGAGACTGGCTTCAAGGGGTTCTATCGCCTCGACGTCCTCAATTTGCGTCACCGGCTGTTCAACGGCGGCTGGGGGCCCGTGCTGCGTCGCGAGCTGTTCGTGCGCCACGACGCCGTGTGCGTCCTGCCTTATGACCCCTGGCTGGATAAGGTTGTACTTATCGAGCAGGTGCGCATCGGTGCACTGGAGAAAAGCGACAATCCCTGGATGCTGGAGCTGGTCGCCGGGCTGATCGATACCGATGAATCCCCGGAAGAGGTTGCCCATCGCGAGGCTGACGAGGAAGCCGGCCTGACCTTGCGCTCTCTGCACCCGATTACCCGTTATTACCCGTCACCCGGTGGCAGCGACGAGTTTGTGCATCTGTATTGTGCGCTGGTCGACAGCCGCGGCGTTGGCGGTATTCACGGCCTGGCTGAGGAAGGCGAGGATATCCGCGTCAGCCTGTGGCCCCGTGAGCAGGCCATGCAGGCCTTGCACAGTGGCCGAATTGACAACGCCGCCAGCATCATCGCCCTGCAATGGTTGCAGCTGAATGTCGATGCGCTGCGTGCTGACGCCGGAGCGCAACCATGAGCGCGTTGCGCAAACCGCGTTACCGGGTCGATCTGATCGGCCTGCAGGCCGTGTGCGAGAGCAACTATTGGCGACTGCTCAAATTGATGCCGCAGTTGCATGAGGAAGATGAGCGGCGCATCGATATTGATGCCGGCGATGGCGAGGCCCAGGCTCTGGTCATCCGTGTGCTGGAGCGTTGCCCCTACACATCAACGCTGCAATTGGCGCACGAGCGGCGTCAGAGTTGGGTGACGCCACCGAGCATGGAGGTGCGTCTGTATCACGACGCCGGCCTTGCCGAGGTAGTGGCGGCCTATAACAGTCGTCGTTTTCGCGGGGTGTATCCGTACCCGAACGAGCAGATGCTGCAGCCGGATGAAAAACATCAGCTCAATCAGTTTCTGGGGGAGTGGCTTGGCTATTGCCAGCGTCACGGGCAGAGTGCGCAGCCGCTGTTTCTTGCCGGTCAGGGTCTGTGACCCAATCGCTGGAATCGCGGCGCGGCAAGGGCCAAGATAACCGCCCGGAGCGTGTACAAGGAGTGGGAGCAGGATGTCGTTAGGATCGGACTTCGTCTGCGTTGTGCAATTGACCGACAGTCATCTGTTTGCTGATGCAGAGGGTGACCTGCTGGGCTTGCAGACCCAGGCCAGTCTGGACGCCGTGGTCGATATGGTGCTGGAGCAGATTTCACGCATGGATCTGGTGCTGGCCACCGGCGATATTACCCAGGATGGCAGCGAGGCTGCGTACCGCCGCTTTATCGCGTCCAGTCTACGTTTGCCGGCGCCCTGTTACTGGATTCCCGGGAACCACGATGACGCCGAGCTGATGGCGCGGCTGGGTAAGCCGCTGGGCCTGACCCGAGACTGGGTGGATATCGGCAACTGGCGGATCGTGCTGCTTGACTCAAGCATTTTGGGCGCGGTGCCGGGGCATCTGTCGCAGGCCACCCTGAACAGCCTTGACGACGCCCTGGCAACGGCGGGCGACCGTCATGTACTGGTGTGTCTGCATCATCAGCCGGTGAGCATCGGCAGTGACTGGATGGAGCCCATCGGCTTGCTCAACGCATCAGACTTGCTGACCCGTCTTGAGCCGGATCCGCGGGTCAAAGCGGTACTCTGGGGGCATATCCACCAGCATTTCGATCAACCGCTTGGTCATCTACGCTTGCTGGCTACACCCTCGACCTGCGTGCAGTTCGCGCCCAGCAGCAACGACTTTGCGACCGATACCCAGGCTCCGGGTTATCGTTGGCTGCGGCTGTACGACGACGGACGCATCGAAACCGCCGTGTCCCGCCTGCCCGCCGGCCAGTTTCTGCCTGACCCTGAAGCGGTTGGGTATTGAGTTCTCCCCGTGCAGACGGTGGCAGGCAAGCGGCCTGCCGGATACTATGTGACCCCATGTCTGTCTTTATTGCCGGTTGCCGCGCCCGCTGCGCATCCGCTGCCCGCATGTTGAAAAGATTCAAGAAGGAAGCCTGCCTCCACCATGTCTCAATCGACCTATAACGCCGATGCGCTGGAAGTTCTCAGCGGTCTGGATCCGGTGCGCCGCCGTCCCGGCATGTACACCGACACTACCCGTCCCAACCATCTGGCGCAGGAGGTTATCGATAACAGTGTTGACGAGGCACTGGCTGGCCATGCGCGCACCATCAGTGTTGTCCTGCACCAGGACAATGCTCTGGAGGTCAGTGACGACGGTCGTGGCATGCCCGTGGACATTCACCCGGAGGAGGGGGTGTCCGGGGTTGAGCTGATCCTTACTCGGCTGCATGCCGGCGGCAAGTTTTCCAACAAGAACTACCAGTTCTCCGGCGGTTTGCACGGGGTGGGTATTTCGGTGGTCAACGCCCTGTCCCACAAGGTGGAAGTGCGGGTCAAGCGCGACGGCCAGGAGTACACCATGGCCTTTGCCAATGGCGACAAGGTGCGCGAGCTCGAAGTGATTGGCACAGTCGGCAAGCGCAACACCGGCACGACCGTTACCTTCTGGCCAGATGCCAAGTATTTTGACTCGGCCAAATTCAGCATCACCCGGCTCAAGCATCTCCTCAAGGCCAAGGCCGTGCTCTGCCCGGGACTCAAGGTCGACTTTGACGATCGCCAGTCCGGCGAGAAGATCAGCTGGTGTTATGAAGATGGCCTGCGTGATTACCTGGTCGATGCCTGCGCCGAATGGCCAAAGCTGCCGGAAGAGCCCTTCTCTGGAGCCTTTGCCGCCAAGCAGGAGGCGGTTGATTGGGCGGTGTTCTGGCTGCCTGAGGGTGGCGAGCTGGTGCAGGAAAGCTACGTTAACCTGATCCCGACCGCCCAGGGCGGTACCCACGTCAACGGTTTGCGCGCGGGGTTGCTGGAAGCCATTCGCGAGTTCTGCGAGTTTCGCAATCTGTTGCCGCGTGGCCTCAAGCTGGCGCCGGAAGATATCTGGGAGCGCGTCAGTTACGTACTGTCACTGAAAATGGCCGAGGCGCAGTTCTCCGGTCAGACCAAGGAGCGGCTGTCGTCTCGCGAGTCCGCGGCCTTTGTTTCTGGTGTGGTCAAGGATGCATTCAGCCTGTGGCTGAACCAGCACGCCGATATCGGCCAGCAGATTGCTGAAATGGCGATCAGCCATGCTGGTCGCCGTCTCAAGGCCGGCAAGAAAATCGAGCGCAAGCGGATCACCCAGGGTCCGGCGTTGCCGGGCAAACTGGCCGATTGCGTGGGGCAGGACAGCAGCCGTTCGGAACTCTTTCTGGTCGAGGGGGACTCTGCCGGTGGCAGCGCCAAGCAGGCTCGCGACAAGGAGTTTCAGGCCATCATGCCGCTGCGCGGCAAGATCCTGAATACCTGGGAGGTTGAGTCCAGTGAGGTATTGGGCTCCCAGGAAGTTCACGATATTGCGGTTGCCATCGGCGTGGACCCCGGCGCGGCCAGTCTGGAGCAACTGCGCTACGGCAAGATCTGCATCCTCGCCGATGCCGACTCCGACGGGCTGCACATTGCCACGCTGTTGTGCGCACTGTTTGTTCGGCATTTCCGCCCGCTGGTTGAGGCTGGCCATGTGTTTGTTGCCATGCCGCCGCTGTACCGCGTGGATATCGGCAAGGATGTCTATTACGCGCTGGATGACGCCGAAAAGCAGGGCATCCTTGATCGTATTGAGGCCGAGGGCAAGCGCGGCAAGATTCAGGTCACACGCTTCAAGGGGCTGGGTGAGATGAACCCGCTGCAGCTGCGTGAAACCACCATGGCGCCCGACACGCGTCGACTGGTCCAGCTGACCGTGGACGAGACGCAGGATACCGAACAGCTGATGGATATGCTGCTGGCCAAGAAACGCTCCTCCGATCGCAAGGCCTGGCTGGAAAGCAAGGGTGATCTGGCCGAGGTACTGCTCTGATGCTCCATGCTGGTCTGCGCCTGCTGGGCGTGTGTGCGTTGGCACTGAGTTCCGTGGCCAATGCCTTTGAGCGTGCGCCCGAGCTGAAGCTGGAGGCGGCCCTGCCGGTAGACGGCATGCCGCGCGGCAACCTCTCCGGGCTGCAGCACTGCAATGGGCAGCTGTTGACCCTGTCCGATCGAGAAGACACCAGCCTGTTTGTGCTGCAGCGCGGCGAGCATGCCTATCAGGCGAGTGTCGAGAGCTTTACGTTGTCGGCTGAGTCGCCTTCGATGTTGCCCGTCAAGTTGCTGGCCGGCGCCTGGTTGCGCGGGTTGAGCGGTCAGGCGCTGGACTTTGAAGGGCTGGCCTGTGATGGCGAGGGCAATCGCTATCTGGTCAGTGAAAGCCAGCTGGGCGTGCTGCGCCTGCCACCGCCTGGCGATACGCCGGTGCAGGGCAGTTGGTTGAATTTGGACCCGGCGGTCTACACCGAGGGCGAAGCGCGCGGCCTTTGGCAGCAGATCAACGCCCTGGCCGAAGGGGTGGCGATTGATGCTCAGGCCAACACCCTGTGGCTGGCTGCCGAGCGTCAGGGTCGTGGCCTGGTCAAGCTGCAGCGTCAGGGTGACAAGTGGGTCTGTCCACTGGCCGGGTGCGTGCTGCTCGCCGAGCGCCGTTTTCTGCCGACCGAGCCGTTTGGTCCCGGGATCCTCAACCGTGAGGTTATGCCGGTCGACTTTTCTGACCTGGCGTACTGGAAGGGCTGGCTGTGGAGTCTGGAGCGCAATGCGCATCAGCTGTGCCGGCGCAATGCGCTGTCCGGCCAGCGCGAACGCTGCTGGTCCTTTGCCCAGTCGGTACTGGTTGAACCCTATTTCTATCCTGATGCCCCGTTTGGTCTGGCAGAAGCCCTGCTGATCAGTGAAGAGGGTATTGTCATCGGTCTGGACAATAACAACCGGCTGCGCCCGGATGGCGATGCACGGCCCTGGTTGTTCCACTTCGCGCTGCCGGCAGACTGGCAGGAGGGTGTGACGCCGTGAACGAATCAACGCCTCCCTCCCAGCGCAAGCTGGGTACCGGCATGATGATTCTGGCGTGGATTGCCGGCCTGCTGCTGGCTGCCTTCTGGTTCAGTGGTGTGGAGGAGCGTCAGCGCAACCCCAATCAAAACCCCGAGTCCAGTCATCTGGACAGTGCGGTTGAGGTGCGTCTTGAATCCAACCGCCAGGGGCACTACCTGGTCAACGGGCGTATCAACAGCAGCGCAGTCACTCTGCTGGTGGATACCGGCGCGAGTTTTGTGGCGGTGCCGGCCGGTCTGGCCGAGGAGCTGGGGCTGGAGCGCGGACGGCAATTTATGGTCGACACCGCCAACGGCACAGCAGAAGGCTATGCCACCAGACTGAACAGCCTGCAGATTGGCGATATTCGCCTGCATGACGTGGAGGCCGGCATTGTTCCCGGCATGGGCGGCGACGAAGTGCTGCTGGGCATGAGCGCCCTGCGTCAGCTGGATTTTCGTTCGCAGGGCGGTGATCTGCTGCTGCGACAGTATCAATGAGTTTTCAAGCGGGCAGCCCGGCGTTGCCCACCTGTGGAGAGAATGCATGAGTGATGGACTGGACCTGAGCCTGGATGGCGTAGAGCGTCGCTCGCTGGCGTCCTTTACCGAGGAGGCCTACCTCAACTATTCCATGTACGTGATCATGGATCGCGCCCTGCCGCACATCGGCGACGGCCTCAAGCCCGTGCAGCGGCGGATTGTTTACGCCATGAGTGAGCTGGGGCTGTCGGCCAGCTCCAAGCACAAGAAGTCGGCCCGCACCGTGGGTGACGTGCTGGGTAAATACCATCCGCACGGCGACTCGGCCTGTTACGAGGCTATGGTGCTGATGGCGCAACCCTTCTCCTACCGCTACCCGCTGGTAGACGGGCAGGGCAACTGGGGTGCGCCGGACGATCCCAAGTCCTTTGCGGCCATGCGTTATACCGAAGCTCGCCTGGCGCGCTACAGCGAGGTGCTGCTGGCGGAGCTGGGGCAGGGCACGGTGGACTGGCAGCCGAACTTTGACGGCACCATGGACGAGCCCATGGTACTGCCCGCCCGTTTGCCCAACCTGCTGCTTAATGGCACCACCGGCATTGCCGTGGGTATGGCCACCGATATTCCGCCGCACAACCTGAAAGAAGTGGCTGCCGCATGTGTGCGTCTGCTGGATGATCCGGGCGCTGGTCTGGATGAAATTCTGGAGCACGTGCAGGGGCCGGACTTTCCGACCGAAGCCGAAATTGTCACCCCACGTCATGAGCTGCTGAAAATGTACGCCAGTGGCCGTGGTTCGGTGCGTTGCCGCGCGGTGTGGAGCAGGGAAGACGGCGAGGTGGTGATCACCGCATTGCCGCATCAGGTCTCCGGGGCCAAGGTACTGGAGCAGATTGCTGCACAGATGCAGAACAAGAAGCTGCCCATGGTCGCCGATCTGCGTGATGAGTCCGATCACGAAAACCCGACGCGCATTGTCATTGTGCCGCGTTCCAACCGGGTCGATCTGGACGATCTGATGCAGCACCTGTTTGCCACCACCGATCTGGAGCACAGCTACCGGGTCAACATGAATGTGATTGGCACCGACGGCAAACCGGCAGTCAAGGATCTCTGGACCTTGCTCAGTGAGTGGCTGGGCTTTCGTGTGGCGACTGTGCGCCGCCGCCTGCAGTTTCGCCTGGACAAGGTGCTGGCGCGCCTGCACCTGTTGGATGGCTTGCTGGTGGCCTTCCTCAACCTGGATGAAGTCATTCACATCATTCGCACTGAGGATCATCCCAAGGCCGAGTTGATCGCCCGCTTTGATCTGAGCGAGCTGCAGGCTGACTACATTCTGGACACCCGCCTGCGGCAGCTGGCGCGTCTGGAAGAAATGAAGATCCGCGCCGAGCAGGATGCGCTGCGCGAGGAGCGTGACCACTTGCAGAGCGTGCTGGGTGACGAGCGCAAGCTGCGCAGCCTGGTGCGCGATGAACTGGTTGCCGATGCCGAAACCTATGGCGATGAGCGCCGCTCACCGCTGGTAGAGCGCAAAGAGGCCAAGGCCCTGTCCGAAACGGATCTCGTGCCCTCTGAGCCGGTGACGGTGGTGCTCTCGGAGAAAGGCTGGGTGCGCTGCGCCAAGGGGCATGATGTTGACGGCGCCGGTCTGAGTTACAAGGCGGGCGACGCCTACCTGGGGCAGGCCAGTGGGCGCTCCAATCAGCAGGCGGTGTTTATCGACAGTAGCGGGCGCAGCTATTCGCTGTCAGCCCACACCTTGCCCTCCGCGCGCGGGCAGGGCGAGCCGCTGACCGGGCGTTTCAGCCCGCCGGCCGGTACCAGCTTTGACGCGGTGCTGATGCCCGAGGACGAGAGCCTGTACCTGTTGGCGTCTGATGCCGGCTACGGCTTCCTGGTCAAGGGCGAGGACATGCTGGCCAAGAACAAAAACGGCAAGGCGCTGCTGAATCTGCCCGAGGGTGGGCGCATTCTCACGCCGCAGCGCGTGCGTTACCCGCAGAGCAGCCACTTGGCCGCTGTATCCAACGAGGGCCGTCTGCTGGTGTTCCCGCTCAAGGATCTGCCGCAATTGTCCAAGGGCAAAGGCAACAAGATCCTGTCGCTGCCCTCTGCTCGGGTTAAATCACGCGAAGAGTTTGTCGCCGGGCTGGCCGTGCTGCCGCCGGGTGCGCAGCTGGTGCTGACCGCCGGCAAGCGTACCTTGACCCTCAAGGCTGGTGATCTGGAGCACTACAGTGGTGAACGTGGCCGCCGCGGTAACAAGCTGCCGCGGGGCTTCCAGAAGGTTGATGAGGTGGCGGTAGAGCTGCCATCAGTCAGTACGCCGGCCGACGAAGGCTGACGGCAACGCCTGACCGGTGTGTGCTGTACAGCCAGCGCAGGCTCAGGCCTGACGCTGGTTGTACAGTGAGCTGAGCTGGCGTTCGAGCAGCGATTGATACGGCTCAAGCAGGCGTTCGATACAGAAGGTGCCAGGCTGGCTGGCCAACCGCCTGGTTGAGGCGCACTGGCGCAGCGGCGTGCTGGCGGCCAGCTCGGCGTCCACCAGCAGCAGGTTGCGGCTGTGTTGCAGCTGCTCCAGCACCTGCTGACAGGCGGGGTGTTCACCCAGCGCCTTTTCATCCAGCCCGACCAGTCCAGCAGCATGACCCAACGCCAGTTGCAGGTGCAGTGCGGTGCCAGTGTCGGCAATTTCGATCTGCAGGTCGTGGCCCAGTACGCGCAGCAACTCACCGCAACACAGACTGTGCTTCAGCTCTGCGCCGCCGGCCTCGGGAGTGTCACGAAACAGCAGGACGCTGGTGCCATCGAACAGGGTGTGCTGTTCACCCCCGTACAGCTGGCAGGCCCGCTGCACCTGCTGGCGATAACGCTCAAGCAGTGTCATCAGCCGCTCGCGCGGCAGGCGGCGCAGCGCCTCCTGATTGCCCAGACGCACCGCCAGCATGGCCTGGCGAGCCGGCTCAGGGGCTGGCTCACTTGCATCCTGACCCTCGTCCTCGCCCTCGATAGGAGCGGCGTCCGTCACGTCGTCGTTGTCGGTAGCGGTGGCGGCCTCTGTCACCTCAGGCTCGCCTGCCGAGGTGGTTTGGCTGTTGTCGGCCGGCTCTGCCTCGGAAGCAGAAACTGTGGCGTCCTCGGTCTCAAGGTTGTCGGCGGCCTCGATATAGGCGGGTGTTACCAGCGGGATCTGCTCAGGCTCGGGTTCCGGCTCTGCGACAGGCTCCGGTTCAGGCTCTGGCAACAGGCCGCGATGGGCCAGCAGGGCGCGCGACAGTTCGCCCAGCTCGTCTCGGCGGCGATAGCCGGGAGCCGGGTAGCTTGGCGTATTGTCCCACTCGGCCAGAGCGGACAGCTGACGTGACAGCTCCCGTGCGCGATGCCAGGCCAGCAGGCCGCCGACACCACCAATAAGCAGTAGTCCCCAGATCAGTCGCTCAAGCAGTTGCTGCGCAGGCTGGGAAAAGGGCGCAGCGCTCAGGGTCAGTTGTACCTGGCCGGCGAGCTGATCCTGCAGGTGGACGGCTGCGGGGTAGCGGCCCTGGCCCGGTGCACGCAGATGACGCGGCGGCTCGCTGCCGGCCTCGGCCAGTAGCCGGTTGTTGGGGGAGTACAGGCTGACATGGGCGATCATCGGGTTCTGCGCCCACTGAGCCAGCAGCATGTTCAGGCTAAGACGGTCTTCGGCCGCCAGCGGCTCGGCTGCCGAGGCAGAGATCTGCCTTGCCAAGGCGCTACCTGTGCGGTCCGCCTGCTGGGCAATGTCCTGATTCAACTGCACCTTGCCGAGCCAGAGCAGCAGGATCAGCATCAGCAGCATGGGGGCCAGTACCATCAGCGGCAGGGCGCCGGCCAGTGTCAGGGAGCGGCGGCGCAGGTTGGCGTAGCAGCGTAGAAAGAGATTATCCGAGGTAGATGTTGGGCGGCTCAAGGCAAGACTCGACTGGTGGCGGAGGCGGCACCCTGATGTGACTGGGCGGCGGCGCGTTGGGCGAGTATAGCTATTCACGAAATACGGAAAAAGGCTGATCTGTGAGCTGTTTGCCAAATGCGGGTAGAATAACCGCCAGTTTCGTCTGCCGGAGTGTGCGTCTTGAAGGAAATTGTCCTGATCAACATCACTGGCCCCGATCGCCCGGGCCTGACTGCTGCCATCACCGGCCTGCTGGCCAAGGCGCAGGTCCACATTCTGGATATCGGCCAGGCCGTGATTCATGACACCCTGTCCTTCGGGATTCTGGTAGAGATGCCGGCCGGACAGGGCAGTTCTGATGTGCTCAAGGACGTGCTGTTTCGAGGCTACGAACTGGACCAGCAAGTGCGTTTCACGCCGGTCAGCGCCGAGGAATACAGCCGCTGGGTAGAGGGGCAGGGCAAGGCCCGGCATATCGTGACCCTGCTGGCCCGTCGCGTCACTGCCGAGCACATTGCACGGGTGAGTGAGATCACCGCCCGCTACGGCCTCAATATCGACCATATCGACCGCTTGTCCGGGCGTATTCCTGAAGGCCTGCCTGAAGATCAGGGCAAGGGCTGCATTGAGTTTTCGGTGCGCGGTGAGCCGGCGGATGCGGCAGCCCTGCGCGCCGAGTTCCTGGCGATTGCCCAGGAGCTGAGCGTGGACATCGCCTTCCAGCAGGACAGCCTGTTCCGCCGCAATCGCCGGCTGGTGGTGTTCGATATGGACTCCACGCTGATCGACGCCGAGGTCATTGATGAGCTGGCCAAGGCGGCTGGCGTGGGTGAGGCCGTGGCGGAAATTACTGAGCGGGCGATGCGTGGCGAGCTGGATTTTCGTGCCAGCTTCCGTGAGCGCATGGCGTTGCTAAAGGGCTTGCCTGTCTCTACGCTCGACAGCATTGCCGAGTCGCTGCGCCTGACCGAAGGCGCGGAGACCCTGATCGCTCAGCTAAGACGGCTGGGCTATAAAACGGCGATTCTGTCAGGCGGATTCAACTATTTTGCCGAGCGCCTGCAGCAGCGCCTGGGTATCGACTACGTCTATGCCAACGCCTTGCCGGTCGAGAACGGTTTGGTGACCGGTGAGGTTCAGGAGCCGATCGTAGACGGTCAGCGCAAGGCTGAGCTGCTGCGCCAACTGGCCCAGCAGGAGGGAATCAGCCTGGAGCAGACCATCGCCGTTGGCGATGGTGCCAACGATCTGCCAATGCTGTCTATTGCCGGGCTGGGCGTGGCGTTTCGCGCCAAGCCGTTGGTCAAACAGTCTGCCAAGCAGGCTATTTCGACCCTGGGGCTGGATGGCATTTTGTATCTGCTTGGCTTCCGCGATCGGGATGGTGCCTGAAACGGCAACAGACCCTAGGGCAGCGCTGATTAATTCCACACGTCCTGCGGGATTTATCAGCGCTTCTCCAGGCCTTATTCAGCGCTGAAGTCGTAGTTCATGGCGTCGCTGGGCGCCTGCAGGTAGGAGCCCTGGATGTAGTTGACGCCTGCCTGCCACAAGGTCGGCATCATGGTGGCGCTATCGACATAGGGCGCGATGGTCAGTTTGCCCTGGTTGTGCAGCGCGCTGATCATCTCCTTCAGGGTATCTACCGCCTTGGCAGTGGACAGGTCGCGGGTAAAGGAGCCGTCGATCTGGATGTAGTCGGCCTGCACGTGCTTGAGCGAGGCGTAGGGATTTAAGGCGCCGCCAAAGTGGCTGATCGAGACCCTGCAGTGCATCTGGCGCAGCGCATCGGTGTGCACCTTGGCCTGTTTCAGGTAGGTGTTGATGTCGGCGTCGTTGAACTGGAAGATGATGGCGTCTGCCGGCAGGCGCGCTTCCTTGAGGATGGCTGCGATCCACTGAACCATGTCGGGTGATTGCAGGCTGGCGGCGCTGAGGTTCAGCAGCAGGTGGGTTTCGGCGCCCTTGCTGCGGTGGTTGCTCAACAGTTTTACCGCGCGACTGATCAGCCAGCGATCGATTTCCAGGGCCAGGCCTGCCTCCATTGCCGCCGGCAGAAAGTCGCTGGCGGGTACCTCTTCTCCCTTGCTGTTCAGCAGCCGCAAGAAAGTCTCGTAGTTCTCGGCTTCATCGCCACGCAGGCTGATGATCGGCTGAAATAGCAGGCGGAAACCATTGGTCTCCAGCGTATGGCGGATCAGCGCAATCAGGTCGCCGCGGTTAGCCTGCATGGCCAGCTCTTCGAGCGGGTTGAATACCTTGATGGCGTTACCGCCGTCGGTGCTCAACTGGTCGGCGATGCGGTGCGCGCGGTCGATAGCTTCAGTCGGGTTGGCGCTGGTCTCGCTGATGGCGGCCACGCCCATGCTGACGGTGATGCGCACAGTGCGCCCGTTGGACTCAAACAGGTAGCCTTCGAGCTTGCTGCGCAGCTCTTCCAGCTGTGCCATGGCCGCTGCGGGCTCCTGGCCCTCGAGCAAAATGCTACAGGCGTCATCGGCGAAGCGCGCCATCAGCGTGTCTTCACTGAAATGATTGCGCAGCAGCTGCGCCAGGTCGGTCAGCAGCAGGTCCGCTGCGCCAATACCGATATCGGCCTGCAGGCTGCTGAAGCCGTCGATGCTGAGGTATACCAGCGTGCTGGCAACGCCTTGGCGCACGGCCTGGTCCAGTACCGTGTCGAGCTGCTCCTGAAAGTAGGCACGGTTGAACATGCCGGTCACCAGGTCGCGGCTGGCCATAACCTTGAGCTTTTCTTCAAACTCTGCGCTGGCTGTCTCGGCGCGAATGACCACTTGGGTGCAGGGCTCGCCGTCGTAACTGGCAGGCGAGAAGCTCAGGCGAACGGGGAAGCGCTTGCCGCTGCTGTCGACGGCCTTGCAACGCAGGTCGTTCTGGCCGCCCTGATCGTTGTGATGGCGCAGAAAATCCTTGAACGCGGTTTGATCGTCAGCATCGATCAGGCCGACCATGGGTTCGGCGGCCAGGTCATCGGCGTCTTCGTAACCAAAGAGTTCGCTGTAGGCCCGGTTGGCGTAAATGTGCATGCCATCGTGCACGTAAGCGATGGCATCCACCGAGCTGTCGAGTAGCAACTGGCAGCGCTTTTCCGCTTCGCGCAGGTTCTGCTCGGCGATGCGTCGTTGGCGGCGTGCTTCCAGGTTGACCAGTTCGCGGTCGACAATCAGCGTCAGCAATGCTTCGGCGTCTTGTGGCAGGGCGTCTGCCATGCCGCAGCGCAGGGCGCTGGTGCGCATGTCGATATCGATGCCGGGCTTGAGCAGAATCAGCGGTACATCCCGCGACTGCCGCTTGATCAGCGCTGCGGCGTCTTCGGCGGTCATGAAGCTGGTTTCCGGTTGGGCCAGGCACAGATCCCAGTTTTGCTGCAGGCATTCCTGCAGGTCTTCGGCTGAGGTGATGCGATGGGCGCGGGTGGCGTGCCCTGCGTTGCGAAGCAGGCTAACCAGACGCTCAGCGTTGTTTTGCGAGTCGTCGAGGATCAGCAGCCTGATGGCTTTTTTATCGTTGGCCATGGTCTTCCGGGAAGTGCAGGCTGCCTGACTGCGCAGCCTGTTGATATATCAGAGCACTGAATCTACAGAGACTTCCAGAGTGAGTCAAAGTCATCCTCGACAGCGACTGTCAAAGATGCGCCTTCGGTCTCAGATTGAGGCTTCTCTTCCCGTGGCTGCTCGATCAGGTGGTATTCGAACTGGCTGAAACTGCCGGTTGCGGTAACCCGATTGTTCAGGTGAGCCCGTTCTGCCTTGCCGCCTTGCAGGATGCTGATCTTGCTGTTGACCTGGAAGGGCAGGCGCGGGGTGATGATGGTCGCCGGCCGGTCGATGGCGGTAACCTCGGGTAGTAGCAGGGCGCGCAGGTACTGGCTTGGCTCGCCGGTCTTGCGAATCAGTTTGGCTGCGCAGGGAGTGCAGTGGGGGGCGATAAGCTCGATACCCATCTGTGTGCCGCCGCCGCGCACCTGACGAATCCAGCGCACCACCGCGAGGCTCCAGTCCTGTTCGTTGGCTTCTTGCACGCCCAGCAATTCACCAGCCTGCAGCTGCTTGGGTACGTCCTTGGGCCAGGTCAGACAGAAGCCGCCAGGGCTGTGGTTGACGATCGGCAGGCTGTGGATCGGGTAGGTGTCGTCATTTTCGTCGTCACCATCGGCCTTGCTGCCGTAATCGATCTGCTCGATATTGCCGCCGCTCCACTCGACCGAGGCGCCGCCGTCAAAGGCACCTGTCCAGCCACCTTGCTTGGAGCGCTGGGCGTTCTCGGAGAAGGGGTTCAGCTCTTCTTCCGTGGCGTCGATCATGCGCGCAAAGGCTTTACCCGCAATGCGGAAGTGCGTGGCGCTCATGCCGATGCTGACGCGCAGCTGGCCCTGGCTCGGGATACGGTTGAACGTACGCTCGGCCAAGTCGCCCCAGGATTGGCTCACGTGCTGCAGCAGCTCGATGCCCAGGGTGCCCGGGATGTTCAGGTCGCCGGAATAGTCGTTACCTTCCAGCATAAAATTCTTGATGTTGCTGACCAGGGCTCGGGTATCCAGGCCCAGGCTGTTGTCCAGACTTTCGCCGCGAATCAGTGATTTGTAGCGCGGCGGGCAATCCATGTCGGGGTTGATGATGAACAGCGCCTTGCTGTCATCCGGATCAACCAGGCGGGCATGCTTGCTCCATTCTTCGAGGGTGGCGAACAGTCTGCCCATGGCGCTCTGGCGCATCTGGTTGGGGCGTGCCGAACCCATCAGCAGCGCCACCAGGTAGCACTGCTCAATGCTCAGCGGTTGCTTGTTGGCGCTTTCGGTGTCATTGACCGGGGTCTGGTGCAGCTTGCGCTTGCGAGCCATCTGATACAGCTGATGCAGTTCCAGCCAGATGCCGTCTGCGACCGGGCAGTACAGCTGGAAGGCGCGCAGCAGCGGACCGCACAGGCCGCGAATGGAGCGCTGCAGGGCAAGGGTCATCAGGGTGCTGTGGTCGCGCGATTTGATGCTGCGCTCCTGCGCCACCACGATCTTGTAGCCATTGGCCAGGTGGTTCTGCAGTGACTGCGACAGGTTAGCGACCTTGCGAGGCTTGTCTTCCAGCACGATCGACTGGCCAAGGTAGTACTTGGACAGCGCTGAACAGACGTAGTGAACTTCAGGGCGAATACGCTCGAGCATAGCCAGCCGACGATCCGGGGCTACCTCGTACTGGTTCAGCTCGATCAGTCCTTGATAAAGCTGGCGGGCAGTTTCACCGATGTTGGCCTTGGGGAGGTTGGCCAACCATTGGCTGATGCCCTTCTCGGTACCCTCGGCGAAGCTCAGGCTGCTGAGCGTTTGCTGAGGTATGCGCAAGTGCATTTTTTGCGTCGTGCTATCCATAACAGTCGTATCCAGTACATGCGTTTCCGGCCGGGCCGTGGCAGCTGTGGTGGGCTGCTCATCCGTGGCACTTGAAGGGTTCTGTCTTCTGTGAAAACACTGTAGCAGCTTAGTCCTCAACTGGCTAAGTGCAGAAGCCGAGTCGCGACCTGCCATGCGCTACTGCCAAATCCTCTGATTATTTATAGGTCATGCACCAGGTTTACGCTGACCGGAACCTTGGCGGGTTCTCCTGCGGTCTCGCGCACCAGCCTGGGTACCAGGTAGCCGGGCAAGCGCGTAAGCAAACGTCCGACCAGCTCTTGCGCCTGATTGTCGGACACCAGAAAGTGGCTGGCGCCGCGTACGCGGTCGAGCAAATGCAGATAATAGGGCAATACGCCACTGTCGCCTAGTGCTTCGCTCAGGGCTATCTGTGCCGACAGGGTGTCGTTGACGCCCCGCAACAGCACCGCCTGGTTGAGCAGGGTGACGCCGGCCTGGCGCAGGCGGTTGGCGGCATCACGGGTCTGCTCGTCGAGTTCGGCTGCGTGGTTGCAGTGCCAGACCATGGTCACCGGCAGGCGCGTGCCGCACAGCGCATCGATCAGCTCGGGGGTGATGCGCTGCGGAATCACGATTGGCAGCCGAGTGTGGATGCGCAGTCTGCGCACGTGGGGGATGGCGGCGATTTCGCGGGTCAGCCAGGCCAGGCGCCGGTCGTTGGCGGCCAGAGGATCGCCGCCGCTGTAAATGACTTCGCTGATGCTGTCGTCCTGGCGAATGTAGTCCAACGCCGCGTCCCACTCGGCGGTGCTGAGGCTGTTGTCCTGATAGGGGAAGTGGCGGCGGAAGCAGTAGCGGCAATTGACCGCGCAGCCGGCGCTGACCACCAGCAGCAGGCGGCCATGATATTTGTGGATGATGCCGGGGCGGGCGTTGCTATGCTGCTCACCGAGCGGGTCAACGACGTAGCCCGGCTGCTCATCGAGCTCAACGCCGAGCGGTAGCACCTGGCGCAGCAGCGGGTCGTTGATGTCGCCCGGGCGGATGCGCGAGAGGTAAGGCTCGGGGACGCGCAGGGCAAAGTCCCGGGCGGCAGCCAGCGTGCCTTCAAGCAGATTCGGGTCCAGTTGCAGACGGCTGAGCAGGGTGCGCGGGTCGGTGATGCTGGAGGCGAGCAGATTTTGCCAGCTGGCAGGCTCAACACGAACTGCAGAAGCATGTATCATTGGCGTTTTTCCGCGCATGGGTATCAGGGTGTCCGACTGAATGCCCCGCACGTTGTAGTGGTGCGGCGCGCTTCGGATCATCCGTTTAATTGAAAGTGGGAACTTGTATGGCCAACTATTCTACCAACGAATTCAAACCGGGTCTTAAGGTGATGCTGGACGGTGATCCGTGCTCGATCCTCGAGAACGAATACGTCAAACCCGGCAAAGGCCAGGCGTTTAACCGCGTCAAGGTCCGTAACCTGAAAACCGGTCGCGTCAACGAGCGTACCTTCAAGTCGGGCGACAGCCTGGAAGGCGCTGACGTGATGGATCGTGAAATGGAATACCTCTACACCGACGGTGAGTTCTGGCATTTCATGGCGACCGACGGCTCCTTCGAGCAGTACGGTGCGGATGAGAAGGCCGTTGGCGACTGCATGAACTGGATGAAAGAGCAGGTGGTTTACACCGTGACTCTGTTCAACGGCGCGCCGATCGCTGTGACTCCGCCGAATTTTGTCGAGCTGGAAGTCGTCGAGACCGATCCGGGTGTGCGTGGCGATACCTCTGGCGGCGGCAACAAGCCGGCCAAGCTGGTTACTGGTGCCGTGGTCAAGGTGCCGCTGTTCATCAACACCGGCGACGTGCTGAAAGTTGATACCCGCTCCAGCGAGTACGTTGGTCGCGCATAACGACTCAGGTCGTTGAAGAAACCGGGGCCTGGCCCCGGTTTTTTGTGTCTGCAAATCGAGGTGAGCAACATGAGCCGAGCGTGGCAACCCAGCGCAACCATCGACGCCTTGCGCCAGCGCGCGGGCATCATCAACCAGATTCGTCAGTTCTTTGCTGAGCGCTGTGTGCTGGAGGTGGATACCCCGAGCCTGTCACACGCAGCCGTGAGTGATCCGTTCCTGCATCCCTTTGCCACGGACTTTGTGCCCGAGGGCGGCGGTCAGGCCGCCACGCTGTACCTGCATACGTCACCGGAGTATCCGATGAAGCGCCTGCTGGCTGCCGGCAGCGGCCCGATCTGGCAGCTCTGCAAGGTGTTTCGTAACGGCGAGATCGGTCGCCGGCACAACCCCGAATTCAGCATGCTGGAATGGTATCGCCCCGGCCTTGATCATCATCAGTTGATGGATGAGGTCGATGCCCTGGTCTGTGCGGTACTTGCAAGCGCGCCGGCGCGCCGCATCACCTATGCCGATGCCTTTGCCGAGCATACCGGGCTGGATGTGCACAGCTGCTCTGATGCGGACCTGCAGAAGCTTGCAGCGTCACGCTGCGGCTTTGCTGGCGAGCTGAGCCGCGACGGTTATCTCAATCTGCTGTTTGCCGAATGCGTTGAGCCGGCATTGCAGGCGCCCACCATGGTGTATGCCTTTCCGGCCTCGCAGGCGGCGCTGGCGCAGATCGTCGAGGGTGATGACCGGGTACCGGCCGCGGCGCGCTTCGAGCTGTTTGTACAGGGTATGGAGTTGGCGAACGGCTACTTTGAGCTGACCGACGCCGATGAGCAGTTGCGCCGATTCAAGGCCGACCAGGGGCAGCGTGAAGCGTTGGGCGTGCCTGCGTTGCCAATCGATTTGCCTCTGGTCGACGCTTTGCGCGCTGGTCTGCCGTCGTGCGCCGGGGTGGCGCTGGGAGTTGATCGTTTGGTGATGCTGGCGCTGGGCGCCAGTACTATTGCCGAGGTGATTGCCTTTGATGCCGGGCGGGCCTGATCAGGCGCCGCCAAGCGTACCCATTTTTTGTCCCATGCTGACCGTATCACCTGCTTTCAGGGTGTCGCTCCAGAGCGCTGCGTCAGGCCCGAAGAGTACGATGGCGGTGGAGCCCAGCTTGAAGCGGCCCATTTCTGCGCCCTTGTCCAGCTGGGGCGCGGCTTCGCCGTAACGGGTGCTGCGCAGCTGGCGGCTGGGCGGTGCGACCAGGCCGGCCCAGACGGTCTCGACTGAAGCAACGATCATGGCGCCAACCAGCACCAGCGCCATTGGGCCGGCTTCGGTATCAAACAGGCAGACCACGCGCTCGTTGCGGGCGAACAGCTCGGGTACGTTTTCTGCTGTTAACTGATTGACCGAGAACAGCTTGCCCGGCACGTAGATCATGTCTTTCAGCGTGCCGCCTAGCGGCATGTGTACGCGGTGGTAGTCGCGTGGCGACAGGTAGACCGTGGCAAACTCGCCGCCCTGAAAGACCTGCGCCTGCTGGGCATCGCCGCCCAGCAGCTCCTGTACGCTGAAGCTGTGACCCTTGGCCTGAAAAATGCGGCCGTGCTCGATCTTGCCGAGCTGGCTGATGGCGCCGTCAGCGGGGCAGAGAATGGCGCCGGGGCTATCGTCCAGCGGCCGTGCGTCGGGCTTCAGGGCGCGGGTAAAGAAGTCGTTGAAGCTGGGGTAGGCCGTGGGGTTTTCTTCCAGCGCCTGGCTCATATCTACGTCGTAGCGTTTGACGAACCAGCTGATGAAGGGGTTCTTGACCCAGTTCCAGCGGCAGTTGGCCAGCCAGCCCGCTGCGCGGGACAGCAGATGGTGCGGCAACAGATACTGAAACAGGATGAACAGACGGTCTGACATGCGCTTTCCTCAGGATTCAACAGGGGTATCGGGGTGGTTGCCCCACTCGGACCACGAGCCGGCGTAGGCCTTGACGCGCGGATAGCCGAGAATTTTGGCCGCCAGGTAGGTAAAGCCCGAACGGTGGTGGGTTTGGCAGTGGGTTACCACTTCCTTGTCTGGCACGATGCCCAACTGCTGCAGCTGCTCGGCCAGGTCGCTGCGCAGGCGCAGACCGCGTGTCGGGTCCATGCCTGCGGTCCATTCGAAGTTGATGGCGCCAGGGATGTGCCCGCCCTTGCTGGCAACGACCTTCTCGCCACGGTATTCCTGCGGTGAGCGTGCGTCCCAGATCACCCGGTCTGGGTTTTTCAGGTCGGCCAGCAAGTCGCTCAGCGTGATTGTGTGATCGCGTTCGATCTCGAGTTGCGGCGCGCTGGATTCGGCCTGGTTGGGCGCTGTCTCCAGCGTCAGACCATCCGCTATCCAGGCTTTGAGGCCGCCGTTAATGTAGCTGTATTGATGATGGCCGATGCAGTCGAGCATCCAGATAAAGCGCCCGGCCCAGCCGCCGCCCTCGTCGTCATAGACAATGTAGTGCAGATCATCGTGGTGCCCTAGCTCGGCGAAAATGGCCTGCAGCTCTGCCATGCCCGGAAGCGGACCCGGACGCGGGGCAGGAGATGTGGTGCGCGACGGGGCGAGGTGGACAGCACCTGGAATATGCCCGGCCAGGTATTGGTCGCTGCTGCACAGGTCAACCAGGCGAGTTGTGCGAGCGTCAATCGGCAGCGTCAGATCGCGTGGTTCGATCAGCAGCGGCAAAGTGGCTTGAGCCATGGAATGGGTCTCCTGGAGTTCCGGGCCGGAAAAGGGTGAATGCTAGAGCCAGTCGTGGCGCGCCACAAGGGTTGGTCTGTCAGGCGCGCCGTTTGAATTCTACCAATGCCTTGTGCAGGCACTGCGCCGTCTTGACCAGGGCCTGTTGGCGCTGCTCGCTCAGCGGGTTGCCTTGCTCACCAGACACGAAGATCAGTGCCAGCAATTGCTGGTTGTGTGTTACCGGGGCCAAATGAAACGCCTCGGTGTAAGGGTGGCGCTGAAGCGCTGCCGGCAATTGGTTGAACTGCAGGTGACGGGCACTGACGCTGTGACAGGGCGCGGAATTCAGCCAGCGCAGCCACACGCCGTCCTTGCCCGGCCCGACCCGGCTGCCCGCCGCAAACAGCTCGGCGGGGAATCCCGCGCTGCTGCGTATAACCAACTGCCCGCTGGCTCCGTGCACCAGCGAGATCCAGCTATGTTCGGCGCCGAGCCCTTCTTGCAGGGCCTGTTGGGCGCAGTCGATCACCTCGCCCAGTTGCGCAAACGGCGACGGTGTTGCGCTGAGCTGCAGGCATAAGGCGCGCCAGTGCGCCGGTCTGGCGCGGTTGCGAGCGGGTTGCTCCGGCTCGGTACCTTGTTGCGGTAGCGTGGAAGACAGCTGCTCGATGGCGGCGGGTTGCTCGGTCCAGGGTAGCGTGGCGGCCGGCAGGCACAAGTCAGCGGTGTCAGGGTGGTATTGCAGGCGAGCGTTATCGACGGCGTTTTCGTGGCTCAGGCGCTGCGCTTCGGGGACCTCGCAGTTGAGATAGAGCGCGGCCAGTTGCTGCCAGCGCAGGGTGTGGCTGGTGTACCAATTACTGTGCGCGCCGAGGGCCAATCCGCTGGAAATTAGCACGCCATTGGCTGGCTGCGTCAGCCAGCGGTACAGTTCGCGGTCGGCGTCCAGGCGTGCCTGCTGTTCCTGAGGGTGTGCGCTGTCGCGGGCTACGTGCAGCGCCTTGACCATGGTGCGCCGGTGGTCGTTGAGAGAGCGGTAGCCTTGCAGTATCCACGGTGGCAGCCACCAGTCCTGTGCGACCAGCTGCACCAGCTGAAAGCCGGCGGAGGTGGTAGCGGCTATCTGGGTGCGGGTTACGCCCTCAGGCAGTGCGCCGCGGTTGAGGCGATCCCATTGCTCGAACAGGTGCGGCTTGAGGTAAGTCAAAGCCCAGAGCGGCGAGAGAAACAGCAGGCTTGCCAGTGACATTTCCTGCCACAGTCGCGCGATCCGGTTGGCGAACAGCCCCTGCGCCTGGCCGACCGCATGCTCGCTGATGCTGAGCAGTTGGCGGTAGGGGCGGGGCAACTGGTCATGCTCAACCACGGGCAGCTCGCGCAGCAAAGTGACCAGGCGTTGGGTGCCAAGCAGCGAGCAGGCCTGTTCCAGGGTCAGCACGTCGACATCGCGCTTGCGCGCCGCCTCGCCTGCCTGGCGACAGATATGCAGGGCTGCTACCGGGACGCGCATGAGCTGGTGCGTCAGCTCGGTAATGCTCAGCAGGTCGCTGCCAAGCTGTTCAAGCAGGTGGTCGCGCTGGCCTGGGGTAATCGGTAGCACACAGGCATTCAGCTTCTGGCGCAGGTCGCCGATAACCTCTGTGTAAGCGTTGATGTCGGGGTGTGTGCTCATGCGCGTCACGGCTTTATAATAGGCGTTTGCACGACTATACCCTGAAAGGCGGCCGTTTTGCTGCCCTGCGCTGTTTTGCGCACCTGATCGCTCGGGATGACACGGATCTATGTTGAAAATTGGTGGTTTTGTTGTAGTTATCGGCGCCGTGCTGGGTGGCTTTCTGCTGTCTGGTGGCAATATTGCCGCGCTGTGGCATCCCTTTGAGATTTTGATCATCGGTGGCGCCGCCTTTGGCGCCTTTCTGGTCGCCAACAGTGGCGCCGTAGTGAAAAAGGCCATGGCCGCCGGGCCTGCGATTCTGTTTGGTCATCGCTTCAACAAGGCGTTTTACCTGGATGTGCTGGGCGTGCTGTACGAGGTGCTCAACAAGAGCCGTCGTGAAGGCATGATGGCTATCGAGGCGGATGTCGAGGCGCCGGCCGAGAGCCCTATCTTCAGCAAATATCCGGCGATTCTCAAAGACACCCACATGACCGAGTTCATCTGCGATTACCTGCGCATCATGTCCTCGGGCAACATGGCGCCGCATGAACTCGAAGCGCTGTTTGACGTAGAGATCTCGGCCCTGAGCGAAGAGCTGCAGGAGCCCTCGCACGCGGTTACCCGCGTGGCCGACGCCCTGCCCGGTTTCGGTATCGTTGCTGCGGTGCTGGGTATTGTTATCACCATGGGTATTCTGGGTGATGCCGAGAAGGCTGAGATCGGTGAGAAGGTTGCCACCGCCCTGGTCGGGACCTTCCTGGGTATTCTTGCCGCTTATGGCTTTGTCGGGCCGTTCGCCACCGCTATGGGGCATGTCGCCCATGAAGAAGCCAATACCTACGAGGCGATCAAGATGACCCTGGTGGCCAGTGCGCAGGGGCTGCCGCCGGCGTTGGCGGTCGAATTTGGTCGCAAGTCCCTGTTGCCGGAGCACCGCCCGAGCTTCAACGAGCTGGAAGACTCGGTCAAGGGACGCTAAGCGGTGGACAATAACCAACCTATTATCGTCAAGCGGGTCACCCGCAAGGACCACGGGCACCATGGCGGCTCATGGAAGATCGCCTTTGCCGACTTTGCGGTAGCGATGATGGCCTTCTTTCTGGTCATGTGGCTGATTACGGTTGCCACCCCTGAGCAGCTGCGCAGTATCTCCGGCTACTTCAACGACCCGATCGGTTTCAACGAAGGCGGCAGTCCCTGGGCGATCGATCTGGGCGGCTCCCCTGAAGTTGCACCCCAGACCACACTGAATCAGACACCGCAGGAAACCGGGCAGCAAGACGTCAGCGAGGACACCGCGCGCGAACTGGCTGATCAGGCTGAGCGCCGGGATATGGAAATGCTGCTGCAAGAGCTGCAGAACCAGATCGACAGCGAGCCGGTGCTGCAGCGCTTCAAGGATCAGATTCTGATCGAAATCACCCAGGACGGCCTGCGTATCCAGATTGTCGATGCCGAGAATCGGCCGATGTTTGCCAGTGGCAGCGCCCAGCTGCAGCCCTATTTCGAGGAAATTCTGCTGTCGCTGAGCGACACCATTGCCAAGGTCAAAAAGAAGATCAGTGTCAGCGGCCATACCGATGGGCAGCCCTACGTTGGTCGTCGCGGCTACGGTAACTGGGAATTGTCCAGCGACCGCGCCAACGCCGCGCGCCGCACGCTGCTGGCGGCGGGCTACCCCGAGAAGCAGGTGGCCCGGGTGGTGGGCTATGCCGATTCTGCCCTGTTTGATCGCGAGGATCCGCTTAGCCCGATCAACCGGCGGATCGATATCGTGGTGCTCAACCGCCAGGCCGAGGAGCAGATTCTTGAGGGTGCTGACAGCGGTGCGCCCTCGGTGGCGCCGGACGCGCTGGACGCTCAGCCGCAGATGATCGACCTGCCTTCGCCGGTACCGGGCGCCGCGACGCCGGTAGCGCCCGTGCCTCCTTCACCGCCGCCCCAGGCAGCGCAGCCTGCGGCAGTCGATGCGCAGGGCGCGCCGGCGGCCAATGGGCAGCGCCGGCTGAACCTGTTTGATAACGCCGAGCAGCTGCGCGGGCTTGATCAGTAGTTGTCCGAGCCGTCGTCCAGCGTCGAAAGAATATGCCGGTAGCTGGCCATGCGCACAGTGGATATCTCTCCGCTGTCTACCGCTTGCAGCAGTGCGCAGCCAGGTTCGTGCAGGTGCTGGCAGTCGCGAAAACGGCAAAGGCCGAGCAGCGGGCGAAACTCGATAAAGCCTTCAAGCAGCTCGTCGTGACTGATGTGGGTCAGGCCAAATTCGCGGATGCCGGGTGAGTCGATCAGGTCGCCACCGTCCGGAAAATGAAACAGTCTGGCCGTGGTGGTGGTGTGTGTTCCCTTGCCGGTGCTCTCCGACAGCGCGCCGACGCGCAGGTCCTGCCCGGGCAGCAGCGCGTTGATCAGCGACGATTTGCCAACCCCGGACTGGCCGACAAAGACGCTGGTATGGCCCTGCAGCTCGCCGCGCAACTGGTCCAGCCCGTCACCTTCTCCCGCCGACAACAGCAGCGTGCGATACCCAAGCCGGCTGTAGTCCTGCAGCCACTGCAGCAGTTCGGGCGCTTCGGCGCTGTCGTGCAGCAGGTCGGACTTGTTCATGACCAGCAAAGGCTCCAGCCCGGCCTGCTCGGCTGCCACCAGATAGCGGTCAATCAGGTTGGTGTAGGGCGTGGGCAGCGGGGCAAAGACGATGATCAGCCGGTCCACATTGGCTGCTACCGGCTTCAGCTGGCCACGCTGGTCGGGGCGGCACAGTTCGGTCTGGCGCGGCTGCTGGGCAACGATGACGCCGCCCTGCTGGTTGTCGGCGCGCCAGACGACCTGATCGCCGGTCACCAGCGAGGGCAGATTGGCTCGGCGGTAGCAGCGGCGTATCTGGCCGGCAAATTCGCCGCTGGTGGCTTCGACATCCACCTGCACGCCAAAGTGGGCGATCACCAGGCCGGGCTGCTCGGGCCCCAGGTCGCCGCCTTCCAGGCTTTCTTCGGCTTTTTCGGCGCGCCGCTCTGCGCGCGCAGCGCGCTCGTCCTGAATCTTTTGAATGCGCCAGCTCTGGCGGCGGGTAAGGTGTCGTTTGGCCATGGGCTCGGAGTCTGAATAATCGGCGGCAGTTTAGCAGTTATACTGCAGCCAATGCGCGTTTCGCGCCTCCAACACTCATGCAGGAGCTCCCATGCAACACCCTGACAACCTGATCTGGATCGACCTGGAAATGACCGGCCTGGATCCGGACAACGATGTGATCATCGAAATCGCCACCATCGTGACCGACGCCGAACTCAATGTGCTGGCTGAGGGCCCGAGCCTGGCGGTCAAGCAGCCGGACGCGCTGCTCGATGGCATGGATGAGTGGAACACTCGCCAGCACGGCCAGTCCGGCCTGACCCAGCGCGTGCGCGACAGTCAGATCAGTGCGGCAGAGGCCGAGCGATTGACCATCGACTTTCTTGCCGAGTGGGTACCGGCAGGCAAATCGCCCATGTGCGGCAACAGCATCTGCCAGGATCGCCGTTTTCTCTATCGTGGCATGCCGGCGCTGGAAAAGTACTTCCACTACCGCAATCTGGATGTATCGACTCTGAAAGAGCTGGCCTCACGCTGGGCGCCCGAGGTCAAGAACGGCTTCAAGAAACAGAGCAGTCACCTGGCGATGGACGACATTCGTGACTCGATCGCCGAGCTGCAGCACTACCGCGAGCACTTCATCAAGTATTGATGCCGTGCTGTGCCAGCGCCCAGTCCACATGCTCGCGCACCAGTGCCGAGGGGTGTGTCTGGCGCTGCTTCAGCGCCTCTATCACGTTGATGCTGCTGGTCGCGTTGCCCAGGCCGACGGCCAGGTTGCGCAGCCAGCGCTCGTGGCCAATGCGCCTGACAGGTGAGCCTTCTGTGCGCTTGAGAAAGGTGGCTTCATCCCAGCGGAACAGCTCGACCAGACTGGCCTGATCCAGATTGTGCCTGGGCGTGAAGTCCGTCTCTTGGGTGGCTTTGGCAAATCGGTTCCAGGGGCAGACCAGCTGGCAGTCATCGCAGCCGAACACCCGGTTGCCCATGGGCTTGCGCAGGTCCTCGGGGATGGCGCCCTTGAGTTCGATGGTCAGATAGGAAATGCAGCGGCGCGCGTCCAGCACATGTGAGTCGACAAAGGCGTCAGTCGGGCAGGCAGTCAGGCAGGCGGTGCATTTGCCGCAATGCTCGGTCTGCTGTGGGGCGTCGATTGGTAGCGGCAGGTCGGTATACAGCTCGCCCAGAAAGAAATAACTGCCTGCCTTGCGGTTAATCAGCATGGTGTTCTTGCCGATCCAGCCAAGGCCTGAGCGGGTGGCAAGCGCGCGCTCCATGACCGGCGCGCTGTCGACAAAAGCGCGGTAGCCGAAGGGGCCGATCAACTGCTCGATACGCTCGGCCAACTGCTGCAAACGCCTGCGAATCAGCTTGTGGTAGTCGCGGCCCAGGGCGTAGCGTGAGATATAGGCGGCGTCGGGGTTGGCCAGGCGCTTGGCCATTTCTGTCTCTGTTGGCAGGTAGTCCATGCGCACCGAGAGCACTCGCCTGGTGCCGGGCACCAGCTCGTCCGGGCGGGTGCGCTTGCTGCCGTGGCTGGCCATCCATTCCATTTCGCCGTGATGGCCGGCGTCGAGCCAGCGTTGCAGGTGCTCTTCGTGTTCGCCCAGTTCTGCCGCGCCAATACCCAGCTGCTGAAAGCCCAGTTCGCGCGCGAGTTGGCGAATCTGCTCGGCTAGCTGCTGATAATCTGGTGTCTGGGAGGTCATGGCGGCTGGGGCTGGTTGACAGGCTTCCCTATAATTGTGCCAGACCTCAAGGGAGCCTATCCATGCTCGCATCACTACCCCCTGTGCTTTATTCCCGTGACCAGACTCGAGCGCTGGACGCAGCGCTGATTGCTGGCGGCATTGCCGGACTGGAGTTGATGCAGCGCGCCGCCGCAGCCGCCTGGAGTGCAGTGCAGCAGCGCTGGTCGCGGCAGCGCTGTATGACAGTGCTCTGTGGGGCCGGGAATAACGCCGGTGACGGCTACCTGCTGGCGCGTCTGGCGCAGGCTGCCGGCTGGCAGGTGTCGATCTTCACCCTGTCTGCGCCGGAGCGCTTGCAGGGCGACGCGGCACTGGCCTGGCGCCAGGCGCAGGATGCGGGCATCGAGATCGCGCCCTGGCAGGCTGATAGCGAGCTGGCCGGCGTGTTGGTCGATGCCATGCTGGGGACCGGCCTGCAAGGCGCGGTGCGGGCGGGCTATGTGGCGGCGATTGACGCAATCAACCGCGCCGGTGGCCCGGTATTGGCGCTGGATATCCCCAGCGGCCTGGATGCGGACTGCGGTGTGCCGTTGGGCGCGGTGGTGCAGGCTGCGCTGACGGTGACTTTCATCAGCGTCAAACCGGGACTGCTGACCGGGCAGGGGCCAGACTGCAGCGGTGAGCTGTTATTTGCGCCCTTGGTTGATGCCCTGCCGGACAGCGTGCCGGCGACCTTGGAACACCTGTTGCCGGAGCGCTGGCAGGGCTGTCTTGCGCCGCGTGTTCGGTCTGCTCATAAGGGACGCTTTGGGCACCTGGTGCTGGTAGGTGGTGGCCCCGGGATGGGTGGCGCAATCATGCTGGCGGCCGAGACGGCGCTGCACTCTGGTGCGGGCAAGGTCAGTGTGGCGACCGCGCCTGAACATGTCGCGCCCCTGCTGGCGCGGCATCCGGAGGTCATGGTGCACGGTCTGGCGGACGTGGCGGAGCTGGGCGCGCTGGTGCAGCAGGCCGATGCGCTGGTGGTGGGGCCGGGGCTGGGGCGCTCTGCCTGGGCTCAGCAGTGTCTGGCCGTCTGTCTTGCGGCAGACCGGCCGCGGGTATTCGATGCCGATGCCCTGAATCTGCTGGCGCGTATGCCCAAGCCGCCGGCGCTGGGTGAACTGTCTGTGGTTACACCACATCCAACCGAGGCGGCGCGCTTGTTGGGCTGCGCCACGGCGGATGTTTCCCAGGATCGGCTACGGGCGGTCCTGCACCTGGTCGAACTGCTTGGTTGTCACGCGGTGCTCAAGGGTGCCGGTTCACTGGTTGCCAGCCCGGCATCGGCAGGGCTGCTGCCGGCGTTGTGCAGTGCAGGCAATCCGGGCATGGCCGTCGGCGGGATGGGCGATGTGCTGTCGGGCTTGCTGGGTGCGTTATTGGCTCAGCGCGTTCCCGCCGCGCAGGCGGCGCGGTATGCTGTGCTGGTGCATGCACAGGCCGGTGATCAACTGGCGCAGAAGGTAGGCGAAGTCGGTCTGATGGCGAGCGAAATGGCGCCGGTCATACGCGGTGTCTTGAATCAACGGGGAGTGGTATGAAGCTGGAATTACTGGCCAACGGCGACGACGCCATGGTCGATCTGGGCGCGCAGATTGCAAAGGCGCTGGAGGGGCGAGGTGTCGTCTATCTGGAGGGCAATCTGGGCATGGGCAAGACCACGCTCAGCCGCGGCATCATTCGCTCTTTCGGTCACACCGGGGCGGTCAAAAGCCCCACTTACACGCTGGTTGAACCCTACGAGTTTGGGTCGGTCAATGTATATCATTTTGATCTGTATCGACTGGCCAGCCCTGAAGAACTGGAATTTTTGGGAGTGCGCGACTATTTCGATGGCGACAACCTGTGCCTGGTCGAGTGGCCAGAGAAGGGCGCTGGCGCTTTGCCAAGGCCTGACCTGACCATTACCATTGACGCCGTGGGTGCGGGGCGGCGTTTGACGCTGACCGGAGTCAGCCCGCACGGCCAGGCAAGCTGCCAACGGATTCAACAACTGCGGAGTGAAGGCTAGCGTGATACGCATGACCGGGGGGAAACGCCAGCTGCCTTTGCTGGGTGTGGTGGTGCTCGTCAGTCTGCTTGCGCAATGGGCGCAGGCTGCTGACATCGAGAGCGTGCGTCTGTGGCGTGCGCCGGACAACACGCGGCTGGTGTTTGATCTGAGTGGGCCGGCTGAACATACCCTGTTTACCCTGTCCAACCCCGAACGTATCGTCATCGACATCAGTAACGCACGGCTGACCGCCAATACCGGTGGGCTTGAGCTGGACAACACGCCGCTCACAGGGCTGCGCTCGGCACCGCGTGACGGTGGTGATTTGCGCGTAGTGCTGGATCTGTCCGAGGCGGTGAACCCGAAGAGTTTTGTCTTGCCGCCCAACCAGCAGTATGGCGACCGGCTGGTGGTCGACCTCTTTGATCAGAGCCCACGCCGGGCTGGCAGCTTGCCCACGCCCAGTGAGCCCACTGCGTCCCCGTTACCGCAAACCCCGACCCGCTCCGCCAGTGAAGGCGGCGACCGCGACGTGATTGTTGCCATCGATGCCGGTCACGGCGGCGAAGATCCGGGCGCGATTGGTCACGGCGGTGCACGCGAGAAAGAAGTCGTGCTGGCGATTGCGCGCGACCTCAAGCGCCTGATCGACGCCGAGCCGGGTTTCCGTGGCGAGCTGGTACGCACCGGTGATTACTTCATCCCTCTGCGCCGGCGCACCGAAATTGCCCGTCAGCACAACGCCGACCTGTTCGTTTCCATTCACGCCGATGCGTTCACACGGGCCAGCGCCAATGGCGCCTCCGTGTTTGCCCTGTCTGATCGTGGCGCGACCTCTGAAACCGCACGTCTGCTGGCTGATCGGGAGAACCGCTCCGACTTGATCGGTGGTGTGGGCGGCGTCAGTCTGGACAACAAGGATCAGGTGCTCGCCAGCGTGCTGCTGGACCTGTCGATGACCGCCACGCTGTCGGCCAGTCTGGACGTTGGGCAGCAGGTGCTGTCCTCGGTTGGTCAGATCAACCGATTGCACAAGCCCCGGGTGGAGCAGGCCGGCTTTATGGTGCTGAAGTCGCCGGACATTCCCTCGATTCTGGTGGAAACCGGGTTTATCTCCAACCCGGGAGAGGCGCGCAAGCTGGTCACTCGTGATCACCAGCAATCCATGGCGCGTGCCATCTTTACGGGTGTAAAAGGGTACTTCCATCGCAACCCGCCGCCGGGCACCCGTGTAGCGGCCATGAAGGCCGAAGGTCGCCTGGCGCAGGGGCCCCGCGAGCACACAGTGCGCCGGGGTGACAGCCTGTCGGCCATTGCCAATATCTATCAGGTGTCGCTGGCCAGTCTGCGCGATGCCAATGACCTTTCCTCCGACCGCATTCGTGTTGGCCAGGTACTCAAGGTGCCGGCCGGCAGTGTGCTGGTCCAGAACGAACGCTGATATGTCTCGTATTCAACTGCTTAGTCCGCGTCTGGCCAACCAGATCGCGGCAGGGGAGGTCGTTGAACGGCCTGCCTCCGTTATCAAGGAACTGCTGGAAAACAGCCTGGACGCCGGTGCCAAACGGATCGATATCGACGTCGAGCAGGCGGGCGTCAAGCTGCTGCGGGTGCGCGACGATGGCTCGGGTATCGAGCAGGATGACCTGCCGCTGGCGCTGTCGCGCCATGCCACCAGCAAGATCCGTGATCTGGATGATCTCGAGGCTGTTGCCACGCTGGGCTTTCGCGGTGAAGCGCTGGCCTCGGTGAGTTCGGTTTCGCGGCTGACGCTGACGTCGTGCCCCGAGGGTGCTGACCAGGCCTGGCAGGTGGAGACCGAAGGGCGCGACATGGCGCCTAGCGTGCAGCCTGCTGCGCACCCGCGCGGCACCACCGTCGAGGTGCGGGATCTGTTTTTCAACACACCGGCGCGGCGCAAGTTTCTGCGCACCGAGAAAACCGAGTTCAGCCACCTGGAAGAAGTCGTCAAGCGCCTGGCGCTCTCGCGCTTTGATGTGGCATTCAACCTGCGGCATAACGGCCGCCCGGTGCTGGGGCTGCCGCCGGCGCAAACCGAGCAGGAGGCGCGCCGGCGGGTTGCCAGTGTCTGCGGCCCGGCCTTTGTCGAGCAGTCGCGGCAGATTGACAGTGAACGTAGTGGTCTGCGCCTGTGGGGCTGGGTCGGCCTGCCGACGTTCTCACGTAGTCAGGCGGATTTGCAGTACTTCTTTGTCAACGGGCGGATGATCAAGGACAAGCTGGTGGCCCACGCGGT
>CEVI01106652.1_pt1 | contig 95450 bp, 95 predicted proteins | sample 531471 | NCBI WGS metagenome assembly CEVI01 (sample SAMEA2623513, study PRJEB7988) | marine metagenome | isolation source: saline water (ENVO:00002010), including
TCAGACGTTTGTGTCTGTGCGACGGGTGACCACTGGGTAAACCCAAATGGCGCTCCAATATCTTGCCATGGCGTGAATAATGACGACGTAGGCAGCAAGCAGCTTGCTGGTACGCTATCACAATCAAGAAGCCAACGCATACGATACGGAGAGGTCGCGTGAGGAATGGTTGCAAGCCTAGTCCTTTCGGGCAGCTTGTAACCGTTACTGTTTGTCACCTGCGACGCATTAACGGAAAACGTTAAAAGCGCAACAGAGATGAACAGCATCATGCTTTTAGCTGATTTAAACCATCTCATAATATAATACACCGTATTAGTTAACATAAATGTATTTTAAGTAAGCTACTATGACCCATTAAAATACATTAATAATATAGCATGAAAGTAATTAAAAAGTTACTTAAATGCTATATATGCTTATTAAACATGGTGTTGCATAAAGATGCCAAAGATGCCAAGATGGAAGCCCTTAAATTCAAAAGGCTTTTTAATAAAATATAGATGTTAATAGAGATGCTAAAAAAACGTAAAAATAAGCCCTGTGCACATAGGAAAGTTATGTCACTATGTGTTTACATCAAACCGCAGAGTTGTATTTCGAATACCTTCCTGATACTTCATTTCTTAACTTCCATGCTGCCTTATTCTTGACAAGCCCTAATTTAATCATCTGGTCAACAATGGCTATTGGCGTTCTTTTTAATGCAACAGCTAACGCATCTACGGTAAAGTTCTCGTTGACGTAATAATGAGTCAAAGACTTATTATCATTGTCTGTCCACTCTTTTTTGTTATTATCAGGCAACGAAAGTATTGAGTTTTCTACGCCAATTCTAAGTCCTGTTTTTAGGTTTGCCCTCTTTGCATCTTCATCTGATAAGCCAATATCCCTAACGATAGGCATAAACTCGCCTTGCCAATGGATAGCGGGTAGCATTTTGAAATAAAGGGCCAGTTCGCCCTTTTCAATCTCAACAAAGCCTTGTGAGTTTAGTATATCTGCATAATCAGAAAAATGTATCATCATGTCCTGCTGATCTTTAGGCATGATACGGAATATAATTTTCGCTTCTGTTTGGTCTTTAGCATATTTGGCAATATCCAGACCTTCAACCATTAGTACATCTCGATCATCGAAAGCCAGTTGTGTTACCAGCGCTTTAACCCAAACCCCATCTTTGTAGGTATTTTTGAGTTGTCTGTTCATATGATCAATTAATTGATTTACGTGAGCCATGATAAATAAGTCTGAAAGCGTTGTTGATGGTAGAAGACTAACAAAAAAGATAAGAAAGTAAAGTGATTTAATATATAAATAATCTAATAGAATTAATTCTTCATAAATTTTGCTATTAATACATAAGAATAATTGACAGCGAATTTAATAGTTCATCTTATTAGTCAAATGTATTGACACTCGCGCCTTATTTCGATATGATCATATTGTTCTTTTAGCAGTACCTATTGAGCAGCACAACATCAAAAGAGATATTTTATAATGGAATGCTTCACAGCCAGACAACCCATTTTTGACAGCCAACTTAAGGCAAGAGCTTACGAGCTTCTTCATCGCGAGAGCGAGGAAAACTGCTTTCCTGCCAATGTCAGCCCTATTCAGGCGACTAGCAAGGTGCTTGTCAACACATTTCTAAATACAAATGTGGATAATATCTCTGACGGCAAAGCTGTACTTGTCAACTTCCCTTTAAGCGCATTACGGGAGAACTTTCCTGAGGTGGCCCCTCATGACAAGATTATCCTTGAAATTCTAGAGGACGTAGAGCCTACGGAAGAGCTTTATAGTATCCTAAGAACGCTTTTCCATAAGCGTTACAAAATAGCGCTTGATGATTTCGTCTACAAGCCAGAGTGGGAACCTTTCCTTAAGTTTGTTAAGCTTGTGAAGTTCGACATCCAAAATACGCGCCTTAGCGAGCTTAAAGATGTTATAAGTCACTTCAAGAAAAACCACCCAAAGATTAAGTTATTGGCTGAAAAGGTTGAGACACACGAGGAGTTTCACGAAGCTAAGTTGATGGGCTTTGATTTCTTTCAAGGGTACTTTTTCGCAAAGCCTGAAGTCATCAAATCATGCAGTGTGGATATATCAGAGTCATCTTTGATGGGTATTTACGCAGAGGTCATGAAGCCTGAGATAGACTTTCAAAGGCTTAACAAGCTTTTTCAATGTGATTTGCCGCTTTGCTATAAGCTGCTTAACTATGTTAATTCGCCAGCGTTTGGCATCCGTGTCGAAATAGAGTCCATCAAGCAAGCACTCAGCTTTTTGGGTGAGAATCTGCTAAGACGATTCATCTGCCTGCTGGTAACATCCGAATTAAGCCAAAGCAAGCCACCAGAATTACTTAAAACAAGCATTTATCGCGCTCGATTTTGTGAGCTTATTGTTCAGAAAACTCCTTTTTCTGCCTATGCAGATAGAGCCTTTCTAGCGGGTTTGTTCTCAACGATAGATGCTGTTCTTGATGCTCGTATGGCTGACATTATGAGTCAATTACCTTTGGACAGGGATATAAAACTAGCGTTAGTACAAAACGTTGGCTTGCTCGCTGGCGCTTTAAATATTATTAAGTCATATGAACAAGGGGCATGGGAGGACGTGGACACACTTGCAAAAAGCATTGATCTGGATAGAGAGCAAGTGGGAGGGCTTTATATAAAAGCAATCAATTGGGAAAAACAGCAAATAGAGGCTTTAACAAGCAACAAGCAAGAAAAAAGAAAGAGAGCTTAAGCTTGTATCTAATTTTATGTTTTATCACTAAGCTTTATTTAATTAAATAATTATATTAATATCAAGCTCCAACTATTAAGGTGCTTATATTATGAAATCAAAACTCTCTCTTTCTCTTGTCACAGCTTTAGGACTTGCGGCTTTTTCCTCTTTCACACACGCCTCACATGATTTTGGTGACAAGCATACGAGCATTAAGCTTTTAGCTGGTGCTAATTTATATGAAGATGTGCATGTTACCGAAACCAATCAAACCTCTCAGGATGTCGCATTAGCCACTTACGGCGTAGGCATTGAGTACGACCTCACTCGCACCTTTGGTGTAGAATTAAGGCACTATTTCGGTGGTGAAGAAAAAAATATCAGTTATGAAGTCGGCGATACTAATGTGAACAGCAATGTCTCCATGGACGCTGCCACCGCACTACTACTTAATATTCAGTCTCCGTCTTTTTATGGTGCTAGCGCATACCTACAGGGTGGGCCTTCTATTGTAAAAAGCAGCCTAAATAATGTAGGCGTTTCTAATACAAGTTTTGCATATGGTGCGGGGCTGGAATATATCGTTGGCAAAAACAGCTTTGTCTCGCTTGACGCGCTAATCTTCAATGAGTTTGATGCGACTGATCAGAGCAAAAAATCAATAAAAAATAAAATCATCACTTTGGGCTTTGCGCTGAAATTCTAACGTACCGCTTTAACTTCAGACAGCGTTGCTAAAATACTTGATTGGTAACGCTCGTCGTCTTTGATGCACGATGCTCTGGCAAGGGCATGACCCTGTAATCCATCAGCGCGTTGTAGCTAGGGCTTATCTCTTTCCACTTATCTATTACTTGATCACATGGTGTTATAAGATCAATAGGAATATTGTACATTGCAGTCCAATTGGTCATTCCGTTTTCTTCATCAAGCGTTTCAGCAGGTACATGTCGCCCAAAGCGCTTAAGCTGTAGCTGATTTACTGCACCTAGTAGGTAAGCATGCGTGAAGCGATAAATATCTGTGGGAGGCTTTCTGGAATCTCTTAGGAGGCTTACAAAGAAGTAGTAGTCGGGCATTTGGTGTTCGTGATTGTAAAGTGCAACAGAGCAATCAAATTGGCTTCTGGGCTTTGCCTGTCGCTCCTTGGTTTTTACGTCAATCTTTTCACCGTTGAGTAATTTAAGGTCGTATTGTGTGGTCTTGTCTGGCGTATAAAAAACCCCCATTGCTGAGAGCCATCTTTCCGTGACAATCTCTCCAATAACGCCTGTTTGATTAGCGCCATTCTGTCGATGTGACTTTTTATAGACCGACATATTCGCCAATCTAAAGTTAGCCTCATCGAAGATATTTTCATCGAGAGGTATTTCAATTAACAAGACATTACCATATATAATTCACCGTAAACACGCTATTTATAAAATATATCATGTAAATAATCAAGTGGTTATTTCGAAGAGTAACTAATTTAACGACCCAATCATATTAATAAACGAACTATTATTTGACATTGACATTCTCGCTGATATCTTATAAATATATTAAACGAAAGTTTTAGATGATATGACAACAACAGAAAACCCATTAGGCTCGCTAAAAGAGTCAGAAACGACGCGTAAAATACTAACGCTGATTGACGAGCATGCATCAAACGAAGGATACATCAACTTACGCAACATGATTGACGCGCTAGGCTTTGTTATCAGTGAAGAACCATTGAGAAATACGACTGAAGTTTGCACTGTCATTAAAAATGACGATAAGGTCAAGGTCGTGTCTTTATCAGACACCATTAGTCATCAAGAGCAGAATGCGGCAATAGCATGGGTTCTTGCAGAATATTTATTAAAAGATAGGCAAGTTCCCGAAGACAAGGGTTTGTCGTGCAATATATTTACACTTCGAAGCTTCAGGGAAAATAGATATTCGAGAACCATGCTGCTTGCAACACGGCTTACTATGACAGAAAGTACAATAGATAAGATGTCGGAGTTAGACAACAGAGCTATACAAAACACCCTTCGCAAACATATTCCTTCTGAATTTGCGAACGCGGCAGTAAAAGGTCACTCTGTTGCCTTCCTAATAGGGAATGATTATATTTAGCGAGAAGGTTTGGGCACGAGGTAAAGACCAAACTCGCTTTTCACCTCTCCCAAAGGAATGCGCTTGTCTTTTCTAGGTTGGCGTTTTCTTCCTGCGGGTAAATTCACAGGATGCACACCTTCTGTGAATACAAAAACAGGCATTGATGCCATGACTTGATAGTTTTTAGCCTTTCCTCTTGCATTGACCATAAACCTCGGTGAGCCTTGCCTTGCCATTTTTATTTCATATGCATCTTCATTGGCGTTGCTTATCTGTGCTTTTACATCAGACAAAAACGGTACGCGACTGAGTGAACTACTACGCTCAGTACAGAAGTCTATTTTCTTTTCCAGCATTTCTATCGCTCTTTCTTTACTGAGGCGCTTAACGACTGGCTTTACCATGAAACTAATACCAAGATAGCTCACGTCATCATCGATAATACTGATATGCCGTAGTATCTGAATGATAGAGGCATAGCTTTTTACTTCTTGCCAGACTTGAGCGGAGAGCTTTCCTATATTCTCTTTCAGGCGCTGGTTGGATGCGTTGAGGGCATCTTTATGAATATTTATCTCACAAAGGGCGTGATGAATAAGTGCATGCTGCTGGCGATCAAGTTGAATAACTGAGGGGAACTTCTTAGCCTCCCGCCCTTCTTGGTCAGCCTCATAGGTAAGTTTCGAGAAGATGTGCAAGCCTTGCTCAATTTCGTCCATGTCATTTGTGACCTGCCACGCGAGTTCGGAAGGGGTATTATTTGAACGTACTTTTAGGGCTGTAATACGTCTTTCCAAATCGGGCAAAGACATCAGCATAGTGTGAAGTTTTCGTGTTAGGGATGAAAGTGCGCCAATGTGTTCCCGAATTAGGCTCTTTTCATCCTCAATGGTCCACTCTTTTTCCTTTTCGACGTTTTCCATAATGTAATCTCCACATGTGTTGTAGAGATTACTGTATATCCATTCAGTATTTTGTCAAGAGATTAATGATTGACCAGACTTGGCGAGCGTAGGTAACGCAGGCCAAGTGAAAAGAGGCTGACAGGAAAGAGTAAGACTAAGGACATCAGCAATACAAGCCCAGTATGTAAAGCGAGACCTTCTAGGAAAATAAATGCATTACCCAAACCAAAGAAGAACCAGACTTGCCATATCGCCAAACAGAGCATGCTCGCGTATACCATTTTGGCCTCATCGTCTTGTGCATTCTTGTACCCTAATAAAAAAGCCGCGCCGACACCGACGAGCATTAGGTTGCCAAGAGCATGCAAATGGGAAGGAAAAAAGGCAGTCAAGTAAGGCATCGTTAAGCTAATGTATGACGATGACAATAACGCAAGACAAAACGAGATTGGGGCAACCATGTTACTTTTCCAACCTCTTCACTCGGCGCTTGACCTCTTCTTGATATCCTTCAATCCAAAGGGCATGTTCTTTTGGATAGCCGTTTGTATTTCTAAAAGGATTAGCATGAATGGACATGCCTTGCTTACACATTTGAATACCATGTTGCTTAGGGGCTTTTTTAATTTCACTCAAGTTCATCAGCTCATCCTCTGTAGGTTACGGGAATACAAAAAGAGTTCGTTCGTCATGATAAGTAAGAAAAGCGCAGTGGTTAAAAAGGTGACAAAAAATAACATATAAGCGCCATGCGAAATCCCACCAGCACATAGGGTGAATAAGCACGCGACCATGAGCATGGGTTGGCTGAATGACAATGTCATTAACAGATAATGCTTAAAAAATGTTAGTACATTTCTACGTAGACTCATTACACGACCTTATATATACCATGCATTAATTATACGCCGTAAAACTAAAATCACAACAAACTTATGACTAACGAGACAGCCTTGTCTTTACCTATCACTTCTGGTGTTCTTTACTTTCTTCCTCGTCGGCCTTTTCATAATGCTGGGCAATATCTTTATGACCAATGCGACAGAGCAAGTAGTAGCTTGCTGCAAATAGCATCAGATACGTGATGGAGTCGGCGACATTAGCGAAGCCGAGAGGCGTACCCTGCATGATTTTGAAATAAACTAAATTAAACAATTCAAGAAAAATAAATAACCCGCAAATAATTTTAAGTGCCAATAACTGCCATGATTTAAACATACTTAGAACGCTCCTCTGGTTTAAGTGCTGAGGCAATACCTGACTTGTATTGCTTACTAAATTCTGCGCCGAATGCTTTTAGCGCACTTCTCTCACCAGAGGCATGGGCTTTACGGTATACGTGCCATGAATATACAAATACTGCTAAAAAGACGACAGCTACCGCACCGAACATAAAGATCTCTCTCGCCGTTCCAGTAATATAGTCATTATCAACCGCCAAACCCACTGCACTATAGATAGCCATAAATGCTGCTCCGACTCCGAAGTGTAGAATAAAGAGAGAAAAGTGATAATAAGTTCTTACATCAGTGACAAGGGGGCGTTGTTTACCGAAATAGGAAAGAGAACTACGAAAGGTATCAAAATGGAAAAGTGACAAAACAGAAAGCCAGTACCATAGTGGGAAGCTACGCAGAGGCGCAGAGACATCGGACGACAGGATGGTAAATAACGAAATAACCATCACCAGAGGGCTGATGATTAAAATCTTCTTAAACTGGGATGTACTAGTACGCTCATACTTTGGATTAAGTTGGTGATAGTAAGCGATAAGGAGTCCTGAAAGGGTCATTAGAATAACCACCAGCCCGACGGACAGAGGGGAGTCGACAAAAATAAGTGCCGCGACTTCAACTGCGAAGAGCAGGAAGAATAATGATTTAATCATGAACTGATAGAACGAACTCATACATACACCTTATAGAAAGTAGATCCGTGTTAGGACATCATACTTTTAGGGTGGTAAAGACCACCATGCACCGCATCAACCGCAATGATTTCTTAGGACATCATACTAAGGAAGGCTTAATCAATCCCCGCTTCCCATTCCATTGCTGCATTGGTTGTAGTGTACCTACTTAGGCTGAGATTTCAACTTATAATAGTCTATTTATATTATTTTTTGTGAACAATAACACACTTTTTACTCCCCTACTCCATCCAGAAGAAATAAAAAAGGACAATGTTAATCAAACCGTTTACTTAATGTGTTTCTATAATGATTGAATTGCAGATGAGTATTAGGCTTTAGAGGGATAAACGGAGAAAGATTTCTTTCTCCGTTTTTTACGCTAACTCACTTTAAAGTCTAGTGAATAGTAACTGTACATGGCTTTCGGCGTATTTAGCCGAAGTTTTTGAACCCTAGATAGCCATCGCCACTCAAGTTTAGTTGGAATTAAATCAACCTCTTGAGTGATGACTTTTCGTGGAAGCAGCGAGCGAATGACTGTAGCTCCTTTAACTAAATTCTGCATTTATCCTCCTGTGTTTTCATCTCGCTTAATGAAAAACGTGAATCTGTCAATAACAGATCCACGTTAAGTAAACGGCTTGGAAATTAACCGTCCTTTTTGATAACAAAATTATTCAAGACGTTAGAGCGCTGAAGCCTTAACATCAAGTTGTAATGTATCACGCATAAATTTGGATTGTTGCTGCTCGCTTTGTTGTGACATTAGCGCCATCACTGTACCCATGTTGATATTCTTTATAGAGAAGGAAACATTAAACTCTTTCCCACCATTGATACTCTCATATAATGCTGAATACAACTTAGTAGTAACTTCGTCTTTGTATAACTGTGTACCTTTAGCGCTCACCTTATCTAACTCTGACTGAATGTCTGAGAGCAATTCAGATTTAGACTTATTTTCTTGAGAAAGATATAAATCAACAAATTCACTAAGGCCTGATGAGGTAAAACCAAATGTCAGACTGTCTAGACTCAATGAACCCATGGCTAGCATTGGTAAGTTCTGATCCGTTAATGACGAACCATTCAACGCATAAATACCACCAACATTTGCGTTAACATTAATAGTACCTACATTTTCTACATCAACAACAGATAATGAGGTTAAACCTTGTGACTCATCACCATTAACATCAGAGCGTAGGTCAATGCGGACAAAAGCATCATCACCCTTAAAATAATCTAAGTAGGCTTTTGACTCTGCTAAATCACTTTCAGTATAAACTTGATTAGGATCATTTTTCATTGATGCCAAAAGATAGTCAACATCAATTTTCATACCCTCTATCGAGACAAAACCATTCTTAGGAATGAAGATCTCATCAAGTGGTTTGTTAGCTAGCACACTTGGATGAACAGATTGTACGCGATCAACAATAACGCGAAAAGGATCGGTTGTTGAAGTCGATACTGCTTCCATTCCTGTGACTGTTAAGATCTCATGCTTAACGTCATAATCAATGTTCTCTGTTTTGATCGTTAAAGAAGGGTCGTCACGCATGGCTCCATCAAATTCTTTTTTGACGCTATCAATTACTGATTGCTTTATTTCATCTTCAGATTGAGTAATGCCCTGTGCTAAAACAACCATAGGAGCAAAACAAAAACCAGCCATTAATGTGTACTTACTTAATTTCATAATAAATTTCCTTAAACGCGAAGACAATATAATAGACCGACTACGCTATTTTTGTCACTTTTATTTTCAACGTTTATTATTTATAACCACCTATCCACATTCAATATTGAAATCAAATATAAATAGAGTGTATCAACCCCAATGCATAAGGTTATTAATGCCTTTTAATTTTTGACGTCAAAAAGCAATCATTCTTGTGCTTAAGAGACATAGAGGAAGAATAAAACACCTTAGTATGATGTCCTAAGAATGGGTGGTCGATGCCTATTCTTTATGTGCTAGCATCGTATTACTCACAATGCTTAATTCATTGTGCTTGTTACGTTCACTATAGCGTGAAGGAAGTATACCGATGCGTATATAGGTAACATTCCTACTCCCGTCATAAGTCTCAAGATGATCACATGACCACCCCAGAAATACCCCATAGGTATCATCTATCATTGAAAAGACTTGATTATCTGCGTCTACATTAAACTCAACTACCCCTATCGTCGTCTCAAACCATTTTTCTAGCCCGTACTCTTCCGTTAGCGAGCGCTTCAGTTCGCGATTGGTAGATATACAACGCTTTTCGTCATCGTAGCTATAATGATGCTCCACATAAAACACCCCCTCTTCTTTTGACTCGCGAGCACTAAGGCGGTAATAGGTATCGTCGCCAACTAAATAGTCCATGGTTTGAAAAAATGTACTATTAATGCCATAGAACTTACTCGCCTTGTTCTCCGAAAAGTGTCTTACACGGACATCGCGGCCTAACACATCTTTAACATGATGCTCGAAACGTTTGACATAATCTTCATTGAGACCATGAGCGCCAAGCTGTAAATAACCAACCTTCGGTGCTTGAGAATTATTATGAAGGAATACAGAGCCTATTTTCTTATCTTCAATATTTTCATCCTTACTGAGTAACGGCGATAGACTCACCACCGCTACTATCACTATCGCAATTGTAGACAACATTCCAATATCTTTTGGTACGTATTTGATTATGCTATTGCCTTTACTTGAAATAATTTTAAACATGTATAAATCTCACTTTTTTGTTTGTTTTATCTATTGTCGCTAGAACTTCAAAGGGTGACTTCCCTGTACCGCTCAAACTTTGGTGTTATTTTGAAAGTATTCTCAATTGGCTGATGTCAGCCTAAGTATGATGTCCTAAGAATGATATCGTTTTCGCTTGTAAATGGCGCTCTTTATACCGACCAGACGCCAGCGCAACCACACATAGAATAAAAACAACAAACCCTGAAAAAGAGTTAGTAATATCTGATTAGTATCTTCAAAGTATCCGCTTTGCCAACAATAGAAAAGAGCCGCTACTACTAGCCAAAATATTACGCTGCATATGTCGAGCGCTTTTAATTTCATTTTGCTCTCTAGCTTCATACTCCCTTTTCTCCACGCTTTTTGTTTCTTTGAGCGTCGAACACTGCTTTGAAATGGGAGGCCTTTTTTATGAATGGCTTTTCTTCGCTAGGTTTCTCTTCGCTTGGACCTTTCATATCTTCGCATACGGTCTCTTTACTTGTCTCCGCTGATTTATTCTCCACATCCACACCATCATCAGCCTTATCAGAATGCGGTTGATGCCACGCGCTATATATTTTTGACAACAAAAAGGTAGCTAGCGAATTGAGTAACGCTGACGCCACAAGAACAAAAAATATGTTGTAGGAAATATTAGATCCACCATCTTGTGTAAGCGTGTTCCTGTAGATGTCCTTTTCTCCAATTATATTTTCCGTACTAGGTAAGTGAATACCATAAATAACAGGACTATTTAATCTGAATAATTTAAGTGCGTTACGCGCATATAGATAACCAAACTCCATTTCGCTTGCCTTATCGAAGGTTTTTGAAACTTTAAGGCTCATCATTCGCTTAAGTCGATTAGCATCCTCGCTGCCTTTACACTCATTTATCTTACAAAGCTCAACTTCCCAGCGATGCATATACGCACCCTTAGCATCATCAATTGAAGGCGCTGTATAAACGGGAATTACAACCCATAAAAAGACAACAGCAATGATAATACGCTGCACTATTGAAATAATATCTTTTAATACTTTTGAAGAATTGCTCACTTGATTACTCTCTTGTTGTTATGGATTCTGCGAATGACTATTCGCCTGCGTTATTTCTGAACTGGTCTATCTAAGGAATTCATCTGCTTACGCAGCGCTTGGAACACAGCATCTCTTTCAGCTTTAGTTGCATATTGTTTTACTTCAGCCACCTCATTACTTCCTAGCGGTGAGATATCCATATCACCAAAATTAAAACCTCTCTGAAGATGCTTATCTGACTTTCGCATCTTACTTTCCTCTTGTTGCAATAGGAATAACGCGCCCTTAAAGTCTTTATGACTAGGGTGATTGCTTCCACAATTCTCTATGTGCTTTTCTATTGATGCGATCTTTTCAACGATTTCATCAAAGGATGGTTTGCCTTGCAGCCATATCATCGCCTTTTTTGTGTTGCGCATGTGTCTGTCCAATAAATAATCTTTTTATATAAACCGTACACCTGTCATTTTAACCAAATAATATAATAAATCAATTAATAAATATTTTGCTTGCTTTATCAATATATCCTCCTATAATCATCCGCCGTTAACCAATTACAACAATATCCCTTTACGGAGCATTTATTATGAACATTGAAATCCAAAAACAAACATTACTAGCGCAGGTGGATACACTAAAAGCACGCATTGAGAGTAATCAAGAGATTGTTAGTGAAAAGCGTGAGAGCACCAGCGAAGATGACATTGCATCGCTTTATGAAATGCAAGCAAAAGCTCATGCCGCCATTAAAATTGACAAGCGTGCTCTTGCAGAGACCCGTGCAGCATTGACACGAATTGAGTCGGGTGAATATGAGTTTTGTGAAAGCTGCGATGAAGATATTAACCCTAAGCGCCTTGAGGCTAACCCTGTAGCTAAGCTTTGCATTGATTGCGCAAACATTGCAGACATTAAAAAGCGACAATTTGCTAATCAATAAATCACCCATTGATTATAAATTTAAAAAGCCATGTATAAGCATGGCTTTTTATTTCATATTGGCCCATATTTCCTCTGTTGTTCTCAATTAAACTTGCCTTCTCTATCCTATTGTTATTTTATATATTAGTTTTTGTTAGTTTACCTTTTAATTTCTCTTAAAGCCTTTTCGCTTAATTACTGCTATTTTCCTTGAAGTTGGTGTTAACTTGTCGTCTTTTACATAGATAATATTTAATTTGACAAATTAAATAGAACAAAAGTTGAATTATTTTTGTGCAGCGATATACTAATTGCGTATTGATAAAACAAGAATAATAAAAATACAAGGTACAACAACACTAAAAAGGATTGTAGGTGGAGAAACCAACCATGTTTGAAGAGAACGCTACCGTTGCATTGAATGCCCAGCAATCAACTGCAATATTGGCGACAGCAGAACTGAAGGTTAACGCTTTAATTAAATTTATCAATAATTATTATAAGTGTGAATGTTCAGAAACTTTTGGAGTCCGCTTATTTGAAGTACTAGAAGATATTGCTTTTTGTGAGGAAAAGTCACAGTGGTATAATCTTCGTATTATCAAAGAGATTGATATTTATCTAAACCATTACGGTTTCACTTCTATGCAGGAGTGGTGTCAGTACGCTGAGCACTTACCCACTCCATTTTTGTCAAAAGATGAGGCCGAATATTTTTTGAAGGATCATAAAAGATCTATTTTTAAGCATCTCCTTTTGCAAGCAGCGAGAAAAATTCACCCTGCTTTCTTTAAGATTGCAAAAGCTGAGATATCCTCTATTATGCCGAACAATCTTATTGACACATTAAGTATTGATAAGATCTATGAAATTTCGCCATTGATAGATAATATCGTCGCTAATCAGGCTAAAGAGGCTCTGTCCCGTCATAAGGTGAGTACTTGGGAAGAGTATGAAGACAAGCATGCTGTTGAGACGTAATAAAAACTACACCTAAATCAGAAAGAGGAACTTAACTGTTCCTTTTTTTGTGCCCGTTTAATAGTATTGATGGACATTTATATGAGGCTCTGAAGTTGAACTTAAAAGTAGTAGTTCTTTATGTCCAGTTAATCATACATTGTTACATAGAATCACGATAGAGGTGGTTATTGACGAAGTGGCAATCAACGTTGTGATTGACGCGCAGCAAAATTAAAGCCTTTAGAGAATGGCTTAGGAGTCTATATTTAGCAAAAAGTTACAAAACTAGACCTCGTTAATGATCGTAAAACGGGGTTCTTAAGTTTGTTTGTTGTTAATGCCTGCTACCAGAGAGCAAGACCAATATGTGATGTTTCTAATGCATATTGATCTTGTCTTTGTCTGAACATGCTTCTATCAAAAGATCTTCAATGCTCATTGCAAAGCTATTGGGTAGTTTTGGTGATTCACTATTCACTTCGCTATTTTCAACGAAAATGTAAGGAGTTGTCATATCTTCATCGAAATCAGGATTAAAAGATGATAGAGAGTCATGCCACCACTGCGTTCCAGCATTAGCGGTGATCGCTGAAATGCCATTGACCATCCAGCTATTGTTTTTCTTATCTCTCTTAGCACTTACTTTAGGATCTTGCTCTAAGCTTGCCCATAGTAATGCATTGAAGCCTTCACACTCATCCTTGTATGTCTCCACATCATAATTTCCATGATCTGAGAAAAGTATACATAAGGAGTTAAGAATATCAGTAAATTTGAGTTTATGACAATCCTCGATATCAACACTACGGATATGGAGAATGCCATTCTTACCCTCTCTCGCTTCTTTTTGTGCCACAAAGTCACTTGCTATACTAAGATGAGGTTTCTGGGCCGCTGAAAATGAACGCTTCCGAGCAACGTATGCAAGTTCGTGAAGAATATCTACTAAAGACTCATCAATCATTTCAATGTCAGCCATAAGTGTTGCGTTATTAGCCGCCTGAGGTATCTTTTTAATTGAACGATAGCCTTTCGACTCCGAAAAGATACATTCATCAGTGAACGAGATGAAATTGGCTGAAAGTACACCCGCAGGGATATTGTTTTCAAATAGCGTAATTTTTACGTCTTTTATCTCAGACGAGAATGTCCTCGCGAAAACATTTGTGTTATTGACATTAAGCATTGAGCTATACACATCCACTTGCAGATGCATGTTATCGTAAACATCATCCTGAGAGTCAAACAAAGGTGTAAAGTATGTTTGATGTTGGTAAAAATCATCTGAAAACGGTAGCAGTTCTGTTGCGCTTATCGCCTCATCCAACTCAATATTGAAGCTCTCTCTGATCTCTGATGATACAGATGCGTAAGCCGCTATTTGATCAGCAACTAAGTCACCGTTATTTAAGCTCAATACTGGATTATCGTTTTCATATGTACCTGAAAGAAGGTCACTTATGATCTTATTCTTATTCGGAATCTTTGATATGTCCATTCCGAAATTTGACTGCAAAAATCCTTCAAGATTTTTATCTAGACCGAATGCTGAGTCAAATGCGATTGCTACTTCACGAGGAAGAAGACTTAACTCTTTAGTCAGTCTTTGAATATTCCTAACGCATGTTGCCTTATTCTTTGACAATCTTAAGTGGGTTGCATAGCGTTGACTTCTGGTCACTCTAATACCTCTGTTGTTGCATGCGGCGTTAAAAAATCCCTTATTCAACCAAATGTGAATATATTAGGCAAAGGATTTTAATAAGCCTTTTTCTTAGGTTGTATATAATAGCCAATGAAATGCGGTTTGTAAACTAAACGACTGCAAAGTTTTGCCCTATTCGGCAATTTTTTTCCTACACCATGTAAATATTACAAATTAAGTTTTATCGCCAAGTGTATAAAGGCCTGTATTTATATTGCTGTTGTCTTATATTTAGGCAAATAAAGCAAAATATGCTTTTTTTTTAACCGCCACATGCCCCTTGTTATCCTAAAGTATAACCAATAAATGTATACTATAGTATTATTGCAGATACTCGTTAAAATGCATATCCGAGTCTAAAAAATGTGACGCTATATTCGTTTTCACTAATGGAAGGAATGTGTGTTACATCCAGCTCCAGCCTTTCAAACATGGTAAATGTTAACATCAAGCTTGGCGTAATAATAGTATCTCTAAAAATATTTTGTTCCACAACCACGTATTTGTCACCGTCTCTATAATATACATTATCTAAAAACGCTCTGTCGTGATATGTGATCCCTGCTATTACATCTACACTACTTACTATTTCGTTTCCCAGTGCCCACCTATACCTACCTGCTGCACTTACCATGTTAGCGTCTTGACCAAACGAGTCGCTCATATTGAACACCTCTAAACCTAAGCTCCATGGCTTTTGGCTTAGGGGCTTCCACACTTGGACACCAATGCCATTATGTTTTTCATTGAAGTCATAATGCCCAAACTTTTTGGAGCTGTTATGTTTTGACCAGCCACCAAATTTAACTGACCACTCAAGTTCCTCATTGGCAAGTGACAAAGAAGAGTAAGAAAGTGAAAATAGAAAAATAGAAAGCGCGAAAATATATTTCATAATAATAAACCCCTAATAATAGAAGGTATATTACCATCTAATTAAATAGATTATTATTGGTTATACCAATAACATTAATCATTTAGGCAGAGACTGACCAGATCGATTAATGGATCAAAAGAAACTTCCAACTCCTTACCTGCATGAATCTTAGTAACTTTATTTAGCCAGTCATCATAAATCCTTTCACGTTCCCGCTGCTGGTGGTGTGCTTCAATTAGATCGGCTGTGCTTATTTTTTCTTTTTTTATTTTCAAAGAAGGGAGGTTATTAATAGAATATTTATATAACGGATTATTATTTAAATGAAGATGCATATCCCTTATCAATTGTTCACGCCACTCATCGCCTTTCATTGTAATGTGCTTCTTAGCATCTCTGATTGGCGGTAACGTTACGAACTCGGCATTGTTGCGCCAATATTGTAGTGTTAAGTCTGGCGTTACACCTGTCCCATGAATACTTATGCCATCTGGTTTGTAGTAACCTGCTATTGTAATTAGTGCTCCACCAGCATTGATGTTGCCGATGAGGGGGGCAAAATCACTATTAGCAAAATCAACGAATCGCTGAATGGTTCCTTTGCCGAAGGTAGACTCACCTACAATTACTGCCCTACCATAGAACTGTAGCGTTGACGCCACTACTTCAGCCGCCGATGCAGTATTTCTATTTACTAAGATAATCAACTTATTAGTTAATGTTACGTCATCCTCATCCCTAAATACTCGACTACCTCCAACATCTTTTGTTATCAAAAGTTCTTCACCGCTTAAAAAAAGTGATGATATTTTGATAGCTTCTAGCAGTGAGCCTCCACCGTTATCTCGAAGATCAATAATAACATCTTCGCCATGCGCTTTATTAACTGCCGTAAACACTTCATCCGAAATACCACTATAAAAGGAGGGTATAGCAAGATAATAAGATGAGTTCTGATGCAGAGGTGACTTGTAGGTTTCTAACTCGGCTGGCAACTTATCGATCAAACCTTTAAATAGAGAGAAAGTAAGCAGTTGCCCATGTCGGTCTATAGTAAAAACGATAGGGCTTTTTTTTGATGAGAAACCTGAAACCAATTCTCCTAAATATCGGGGTGTATTGTGGGTCATATCGTAAACTTCGTCATTATGCTTAACGCTTACGATCTTATCCCCTACCCTAAACTGGCTATTGAGTTCTGCGGGACTCCCTTTTACCACTCCGCTGACGACGATATATCCGTCATCCAATTTAAGATCTAACCCTACTCTGTAATTTTTATTAGCGTAACTCGACTTTATCTTATCTATATCACTGGGGGCTATGTATTTACTGTAGGGGCCGTATGATCCTAGTAACGCATTCATAATAATTTCAAAAAAATGTTCACCGTTATCATTGTTTGACTCTATCAGTATTTCTTCATGAACTGTTGTTAAAACCAGCCCTTTTGCTTCTTCAAAGCTCTTTCCTGAGGCAATGTGATGTGAAACTTTGGAAATCAACACCTTCTTCACGACTAAATCCCGATGCGCTTCATTTAGAGGGGTTTGTATTTTGTTTCTTAGCCTGTCCTCACTATAAACAGACGCCGTTAACACTTCATCGGCAGAAACTTCGCTTAGCAATGCTTTCATACGCTGTAGCCTTGCTATTTTTTTATCGTGAAGACTTTCAACAAGACCAAACAACTCGGAAACATTTCCACTCATTAACGCACTTTCAATATGCGTCTTTTGTAACATCACTTCGCTAATATCTTGCCCTGAATAGACAATGTCCATAAAGTTCATCTTCTTTATTAGTGACACAGCAAGCCTTTTTTCAATATCACTCTTCACCTCACTGCTAAAGAAATGCACTTCAGGTAAGGAAGAGTTGATAATCTGAAAAATCACAGAGTGATGATAAGAAGGCTCTAGGTCACCTTGCGCCTGCGCATATGTACGCATAGAAACAATAACGACAAGCAATACAAAGACGAACTTAACCAATTCAAAAATCCCTAATTGCTATTGCTTTCAGGTTTATAAGGAAGCCTTTTCATTATTGCCTCTTCCTCACTGACCACTTTATTAATCAAGATGTTTTTTGCAATCTCGACTTGAAGACTTTTTGAGTCTTTATTCTTACGCATAAATTCTTTTAGTTCAGACTCTTCTTTATTTACCACTTCCTGAACAAATTCCGCTACCGATAAGCTCTGCTTTCTAATATTAACACGTAGCCGAAAATGGAGAGTAATAGCAAAGACAAGGGTAATAAAGAAAACCGCCAAGGCCATAAAAGTTAGAGCGCCCTCAAACATGGATAGCTTATTAATATCAATGCTGTTTTTTTGAGAAACATACACAAGCGTGAGTAAAAAAGCAGTTATAATAGAAAACGCATACATTACCAGCCAAAAAAGAAAGCTTATAGACCCCGCACTTTTTAACTTAGGGATGATTTTAGACTTAGAAAACATATAAAAATACTCCTTATAATGCGGGTAACGCTATAGATAAAGAGCAGTCATGTCAACACAATGAACGTCAGACTTTTCAAAAAAAACGCCGCATATGTTGATTTTTTGGTCAATATATGATAATATTAAAAAAGTAAATGCGAGATTAATAACAATTTCATAAACATTAACCATACTACCGTTTAAATCATTTGTAATATAGAGTGACAAAACTCCAGTGAACGCGAACTTAAAAAACATAAATAAGCTAGAGTCTATAACGCCTGAGTACTTTGAAGTATTAGAGGAAGGCGCACAGGATATTATTGATGATTTTAAACATAATAGTGATGTCGATCTCAGTCGTCCTGTAGACATCCTATTTTCAGTAGATATAGATGTTGGCAGAAATATAGCTTACTCACTAAAGCTAAACATCTCGCAAGAGCATACTGTCAGTGAAGCGGTTTACCACAGCGAGTTTTATGACAGGGACGGCAATAGTCCTGAGCAAAGAGTAGTTATATTATTGCTTATGCATATAGCCAAAGTGCTGGGAGATCCTTCTAATATTGATATCAACCTCATCCTTCCCAATATGTCTCATAATTCGAATGGTGATTTAGCATTTGAAATCAAGAGAACAGTAGAATGGTATCACTGTATCCAATCATGCCTTAAAACTATTACATATCGCGAGACAATGGGTATAGAAGGACTGGATTGGAGAAGCGTCTGTGTCAAGCTCGGCGACAATAAGAGGGTCTCGCTTGATCAAGCAAACGTCATAGTTAAAAGTCATTTACAGAATATCATCAAGCCCTATGTAAAGCTTTCTGAGTCAACAATAAAAGACACGCTTGGCAACAAGACTATCACACCTATGGAGCAGGCTTTAGCACTACGATTAATGGCTATAGAGGAGCGCTTTTTAGATAAAATGCGAAGAGAGGATGCTTTTTATTTATGCAGGTTTCTATGGTGCTCAGACAAGGCCGCAACGTACAAGTCAAAAATAGAACTTTTCCAAAAATACTTATCCAAAGATATTTTAGCATTTACTCAAGACAAACCTATTTCGTCAACACATGACATCGACATTTTCAACGTTACTCAACTCTTACGTCATAATTGCGAAAGTATAACGGAGTGGGTACAAGGGACATTATTAAGTGATGATAACTTAAGTTATATGCTGAATGTTTATGGCAATAGCGGTTATACCTGCGAAAATCATTATGCTCTAAGCGTTAAGATGCTAGGCATTATGTACCAGAACGCGAATACGTTATGGAAGAAGAATATAAATAAACACGTCTTGGAGTCCTCTGAAATAGAGGAAATTTACGCGTGGATTAATGCCTCTAAGCAAGACCTCTTAGGCCTAGGCATGGAATGTGTAGAGATGAGGACGATAAAATTTAAAGCCTTTGGTCAGGGCATTATCCTAAGTCACCAGCTAAAAGATGTATGCAAGAAAATTAAAACGACCTACCAAGTCCGTGTCGTTTGCATGCTTTTCAATATTTCACCTGCTGATTTACTTGGACATGTAGAAGCATCATCAGCAAAGACAAGGGAAGTTATTGGTGAGGTAATAGTTAGCAATATTTGAGTGCATCTGTTCTTTACTTAAAGTAAAATAGATTTTGAAATTTTATATAAGAGGTATTTATGATTAAGACGATTTTATTAACGGCAGCGCTGCTCACGTCTTCGTTAGCTACAGCACAAAACCAGCACTTTGCAGTCAGGTATAACGGCTTTGATGTTGTTCTCGATTGTGATGCTAACATCCCTGTTTACGTCCATTACAAGGCCACCAAAGACACGGGGAACGAAAAGCGTGCGTCATCATTTTTTATTGATAAAGATGTTCCTTCTTATTGTCAGCAATCTTCAACGGACTCTTACAAGATTCCTTATCGAATCCACGCTCAGCTAAATAAAAAAATTAGCTACGACAGAGGACACCTAGTGCCAGCCAACCACATGGACGGTAATAAGGTCTCTATCAAGCAAAGTAATTTCATGACAAACATTGTGCCTATGACACGCACTGTCAATCGCACAGGAGCATGGCGTCAGACAGAAAAACTCACGGAGTGTACGCGAGACATTAAAGACTTTGATGTCCACGCTGGTACTATCGTAGGAGACGATAAGCGCGATGATTACTTCTTAGAGTCGCATGGCGCACCTACACCCGACTATTTATGGAAAGTCTTGTTCGATGGGGAAGATATCATTTCTTGGTTAATACCAAATGATCATAATGCCACAAAAGAAAAACTTGACTCTTACAGAGTGTCTGTGGAGCATATTGAGGAGATGAGCGGTCTAAAAATCCCACTACCCTCTCACCTTAAAAAGTTTGAACGTCAATCTGAATGGGCAATGCCGAATAATTGTGATTGGCGTTAAATAAGTGCTTTAACCTTTAATTAAAAAAGCCAGCAATTTGGCTTTTTTACTTTCTAGCGGCTTTACCTTCCCATTTCTAGCCCTTCTGACTCAAAGGACTTCTCCATATAGCGTTTCGATGAAGAAAGTTCACGCGGACCTGTGGAGTCAGAAATTTCGCGCACAATCTCTGGACCTGAAGGTGACTTTGATAGTTCGTTCTTAAGCCATGCTCCGTCTATATTTAAGTGGTCCATGTCACTTTTAGACAGTGATGTTGGATGACCACCATTAACCAGCTTAACACCTTCAAGCATTTCAGCCAGTTTAGGAAAGGCCTGACTCCCTTCTGGAGAAAGCTTAATATGACCAAACTCACCATTGGCATCAAACTCGAAATCAAAATCAATAATTTCATGAGTATTGCTCACTTTATTGTGTACCATGATTTGCCCATCATCAATGTCGCCAAAAACCGCAAACTCAACACCACCTGACGAAGCAAGGGTACTGCCACGAATCTGATCCTGCCAATCGATACTTGAGAACATATCTATCTGAGGCAACTCACCAAACTCTCTGTGGTATGACACCATTTGTTTATGCATTTTTATCGCTTCTGTTACGCGCACTTTCTCTTGTGTATCGAACTCGCCGCCAAACCCCGCCTTATAGTCTTCGTAGGTTTCGTAATCCTGAGCCTTGCCCAAATAGCCATCTACATTGTCTGTTAGGAACTGATCGATCTTTCTTAGAGACTGAAATTTTTTCTCTATTTCTTGAGGGTCTGTCTTCTTCATAATAAATACCATTTTTACGCTAAGTGCTTCAACTTTCATTATTATACCATCTATTATTAATGGTATACATATAATTTCTATGATTTTGTATTGCGCTTGTTGTTATGGTAATTTTATTTTGACTTCAACAAAAACTCAGATGAGGATGAAAATGAGTGCAGCCGCTAAATTCAATATTATTAAGAATATTGAACCCAATATAGATTTGGTTATGACGGATGATGAGATAATACCATATAACCTAGCTATCACTATTGGTAAAGAGCCAGACATGGAATGTGAGCCACCATCAACCTATATCGTCCCCTCCAATGAAAGTGGCGAAGAGGGAATAGAGGTTGCAAGAAGAATACGATTAGGAATTTATAAAAAAGTTTACCCTGACACATGGGAAATTCGACATATCAATCCAGAGGACAGATTTGCTAAAGGCCAACCCATCTCTGAAACCTCAGCAGGTTATCATTACGTAAGATTTAAAGCGCCGAACAAGGTTAAAAAACTACCTTGCTTTGAGGCAAGAGTTTACAATCCAATTAGCAAAAGAATGACAGTCATAGGGAGCTTTTATTTTGGTGGCGCTTACTCTGGAGAGTCCGTAGAGACTGCATTTTACAAAGCCTGTGTCGCGGTAGATGAGTTTTATGGGAATGTAGAAAAGAGCTTCAGAACATACCTAAAATATCTAAATAAGGATGCCGTTGACAAAGACTCTTATGAAAAAGAGACAGCAAATGAAAAAGAAGAGTTGCAAAAAATCAGGCGCGTCGAGTACTTAAGAAAGTATCTTACTAACATTATGCCAGACGACAAACATAAAAGTGTAAAAAGCTCGCCTAAGAAAAACCTTTTTATGAGAAAGTCCGAGGATGAATTCTCAGATTTAACGGGCTTCTACCCTTATGTATATATCTATAAAAAAGGAGAGCGATGGATTTTAAGCTCATCAGTGCCTGACTTTGAAGAGCATGAAAAATGTACTTTAGGTACATTTTATATAGATGAAAAGAGCTTTAAGTCAACGTGGATACAGTTAGCCAAGCTGGTGGATGGTCACTTTAAGCGCCCTATTAAGGATGACAGCTACTACGATAATCTTGCCCCAACCTTCAAGCAGCTAATTAAAGCGTAATAATAGATCCTGCTAAGACAATACGCTTAATTAACGTAGACCTGACATTTAGCGCTTTAAGTCTCGTTAATTAAGCGAAATATCCCTGATCGCATTCTAGCTTACCAAATGAGGTGCAAATCCTAAGCCTTCTATCGACTTATGCGAAACGGCATTGATAAGCGGAAGTGTGTCTGAAAAGTCAATAATGCGTGACTTCATCAGGAACAATGGATCTTCCAAATCCCTTAATGAGTATCCAATATCACTATTCATTCCCAGTTGTGAATCTCTTACAAACTCAAATTTTGAAAGCGTACTGAACAACTCAGGATAGTTTCTATTACCATGAAGAAGATGGATATTGCCTATTTCCTCATTGTTTCTGTTTAGCCCCCAAATAATCTTAAACGGTACTTTAGTGATAGCCTGATATGACGCCCTAGAAACCGTCAATTCACCCTCACTATCTCCATTCAATCCCACCTTAACTGAAACCCCCGCATCTTTTTCAAACGCCATTGATACAAGGCATTCTTTTACGGAAAAGAAGTCAGGCGCATAAGGTCTGCTACTAATATCGCCATAGTTATCTGTAAATTCTTTGACTTTTTTTAGCGTGCCTATCGCCGACTTTATGCGATTACTTTCCTCAACTTCATGTGCAGGATCTGAGATTAAGTAATCAAAGTAATCCTGTTCATTTGATATACCTTTATGAGACAAAGACGACTGAAAACCTGAGAAGTGACTTATGAAGAAATTATCTATTTTTTTTGATAACACGAAAAGCAGACTCCCTACTTTTTATATCATCTGACAACGAATACTTAACCTTCATTTTTGCCGCTTTTCATAGACTTCTTCTCAGTCTCTTTCATCGCCTCTATCATCCTTTCAGGCACGTTATTTGTCGTTACCATACCTACTGTTGCTTTCTCGTTCTCTTTAGGCACATAAATGCCTGCATCTCTTAATTTAGCCATATCAATACTCCTTAAAACAGCCATTATTGTAACATACAAGGGCCGAACTTCAAAAGCCTAAATTGTTGACAAATAATGATATGTTGTTATACTTTTATAGTACAACAACATTAAAAGGATTGTTATGATGCACAAATCGTTAAGCCTCCTTACCCTTTTAGCGACAATGAGCATAATGGGGTGCGCTAGTAAGAACACTCCCATGAGCAACGAAGAAATTGTGACATCAATAAGTGAACAGTGCGACGATCACGCAGAGCTAGCCAAGCGAAAAGGACAGAGGTATTTTATTGCCTACTCTAACTGCATGACTAATACATTACATTATATAAAAGAGACACAAACGGAATGAAAAAGGTTATTAGCGAAAGATTCTTTACTATCGCAAATAAAAGAGTTTCTGAAATTAGCAAAGAAGAGGCTAGTAAGATTGCAAAGACATTCTTACCGAGCAATGACACAGAATTATCATCCCTAATTACTCTTTTGAGCTTTTTTGACAACAAAGACGACATTAATTACGTTGTAGACAAGTTTACCTTCAAAAACACCTCAAATATAAAACCTGTCGTTAGAGATATCATGAGGGAATGTCGAAAGACACTTTTCTTTTGCCCTAATACGCTTGAAGCATTAATTTGCAAGTACAAAGAGTCTCTACAATACATTATTGATATTGCTGAAGAAGCATTCCCTCTCCATCTACTTGTAAGCATGATGAAGGGAGAGAAAGATCGTGACATCATGATCATGGATTTGGTTTATATCATGAGCCGCAACGCTAACCATGTAAACTTCCCACTCATTGACGTAACCTTAAAAGAAGCGGGTGAAGTATTCTTTGAGGAGAGTAGCAAACTAGAAGCAATAAACGCGATAATAGGCAAAAAAGAAAATCAGATTAAGCATTTTGAGACGTTAATACTGCTTAATCACATGAAAAGAAAGGGACTTACCTTTTCAAAATTAAAGGAATTAGATGATAGTGAGCTTATGAATGAAAAGGGATTCTTGGAAGTTGTACTACTAACATACAAAAAAACACCTTATGACTTGCTAACTGCAAAAAGCGCATGGCTACGCGAAGAAGCCTTGCGCTTAATGGCAGATTAATTTATAAGGACAGTTCTGAGGTATCAGCTTCCATTCGTTTTTGTGTTTTCTCAGGAATATTCATTTCCTGAGAGAATACCTTAACTTTTTCTAGAAATTGAGATCTTACATGCTCTGCCAACTCAATCAGATCTTCACGTCCATTACTGCTTAATAATGACTTGTAGTTTTGACCTTCAGGATCTTCTTGCCAGTCATTGAAAATATAGTTACCCGTTACGCTCATCCTTGAAATTGAAAGTTCTTCGTCGCTAGGGTACTTCTCAGCAACTTTGATAACCTTCTGAATAAATTCCACATCTGACATGGCGAATGGTACACCGTCATCACCTCTAAAGTTTACGGCACGTAGAGAGTTCTTGCCTACTACTGTAAATTCAACACCGCTCGCGTAATACTGGAAAAGCTCACCGAGTTGAGCAAACCTCTCGGCATCAATATCATTTTCAAAATCAAGCTGCAAACCAAAGTGTTTGTTTGTCGCATTAGGATCAAATGACTCTGCCTTCATGTAGGGGACAGCATCCTGTTCAAAAGCAATCCCTATAACAGCACAATACATATCCATATCGGCATTGCTTGCTAAGGCCTCGTTCTGAAAGCTCTCTGCCATCTGAAAGATATTGGTCGGCGAGTAGTTCCCTTCGAATGTACCAAAATGCGTCTCTCTCTTTTGCTCGTAACTTGGATTAATCGCCTTACCAATGATATCCACACCATCAGAACCTGTAACTAAGGATAATGACATCTCATTAAACTTCATTTTGGCATCCATACCGCCTTTGTGAATATCTGGTATCAACCCACCATCAACAGACGGTACAGATTCAAATGTAACAAGTTGATGCTCGAAGTTTTTATAGTCTTTAGCGGATTGGATTTTACGTGGTGATTTCATAATAAATACCTAAACATTAATACTAGGTATATTTTAACACATAAATGCACAAAAAAAATCCCGCTTACGTGTAAACGGGATTTTTCTTTAAATAATAATTTTAGTGAGCTTCTCGCCAGTTCTTACCACTTTTAATATCAACCACCAGCGGCACTGCCAGACTATACGCATTCTCCATAATAGATACAATTTTGCCCTTTACTTGCTCCTCTACATCTTTACTAACATAGAAGACCAATTCATCGTGAACCTGCATCACAATTTCTACATAATCACCAAGAATGCCAGATTGCGCAATGTCGAGCATCGCTTTCTTAACAATGTCTGCCGCTGAGCCTTGAATTCCAGAGTTTTTTGCTGAAAGCTCTGCGTGAACGCGGCTCATAGGATTAGTAGCGTTAACATTAGGCGTAAACACCTTCCGACCTGTTATGGTTTCAACGTACATATTCTCTTTAGCGAATGCTAATTGATCGTCAAGGTACTGCAAAATGGTTGGATAGCGTGCGAAATATGCTTCCATATAACGCTTCGCGTCTTTTAGAGGGATATCGGCTTCGCTAGCAAGGCGTTTTGCGCCCATGCCGTATATCAAACCAAAATTTATTGCTTTAGCTACACGCCTTTCGTCTTCACTCACCTCTTCATACGGTATTCCCAATATCTCAGAAGCTGTAGTGCGGTGAATATCTTTACCAGAATTAAACGCTGCAATTAATGCTTCATCACCAGAACGATGTGCCAACACACGTAGCTCAATCTGAGAGTAGTCTGCCGCAACCACAACCATGTTTTCATCAGGATGATAAAAAGCCTCTCGCACCTTACGACCATTTTCCGAGCGTACTGGTATGGATTGAATATTTGGATCTTCGGCACTCAAACGCCCTGTGAGCGCTAATCCTTGATTGAACTGAGGGTGAACCTTACCATCCTCATGAACTCTCGACAGAAGCCCCTCAATATATCTTGAGCGAATAGTATTAAGGCTTCTGTGTAGCATAATATTTTCAACAATAGGATACTCTTCAGCCAACTTACTCAACACTTTTTCTGAAGTAGAGCGCTTCTTGACAGGAATTTCCTTAACATCAAACAGTAAATGCGCCACCTGCTTTGGTGACTGAAAATTTATTGACTCCAAGTTTGTGCCATCTAAGATAGTTTTCTCAATAGCGTCTGACTTTTCTTTCAGTTCAACCTCAAGAGCGTTGAGGCGCTCTTTGTCAATATGTGCGCCTGTCGCCTCCATGGTAGCTAGTATGGGAAGCATTTCTTCTTCACCATGTAGCGTTTCCAGCTCGACTGCCGAGAAAAATCCAGAGGACATGCTGACGTGTTCATAAATCGTAAAAGCAAGCTTTAACTCCTCTGCCTTAACTTCATTCCATTGGGGTGAAGACAACTTACTCCATTTAGGCGTTTTTTCATCTAGGGCATATACATCCCGTAAAGACGAGGTGCTCATTTGAACAAAGGTATTGTTGAGCGCAGAGATAGTAACTTGCTTAGAGCGACCACCAAACTTGGCATAAAAGAAAAGACGCGTATCTTTTACTGTCAACTCAGGGTAAGGCGGCAATGCCCCTTCCATAATTAACTTAACAACCACACGTTTGATATTATTACCAACAAGAGTAGGCATATGCCCTTCTTCGTAACAAGTTTTAATCGCACCTAGGATGCTAGATAAAGGCATGACGTATACAACATCAGGTGTATTGATAGATAGACAGACTCTATCTAGCTCTGTATCAGAATTGTCGATAATAAGGAGAGTGGTAGATGGGTCAGCAATTCTTTCAGCGACAGACGCAGACTCCGACTTGTTGCAAACAACAATCTCCGACTCAATAGACTTTGCATTTGGATCTATTACACCAACATCTTTCTTAAACTGCGTCAGTTCGTACTTCATCACAAGTTCGTAAAGCTTTTCTTCATCACGAACGCCTGTCAATTCCTTAATGGTGCATGGAAGAGGAACATCAGTATCAATAGTCACTAACTTGTAAGAGAGAGGGAGATGAGGAAGCGCTTCACGCAAATACTCTCCACGTTTACCCTTGATATTCTCAGCATTATTTAACACATTCTCAAATGAGCCATATTCATCTAGCCATTTCGCTGCTGTACCTTCGCCTACGTCATAGACACCGGGGATACCATCAACCTTGTCGCCCGTTAATGCTAGTAAATCGCAAACCAACTCTGGCTTAACGCCCATGCGCTGAACGACACCTTCTGGACCATAGGGCAACTTACTATCCCCATCTTTTGTATCTACAATCTTGACCCTTTCATTAACCAACTGACGCATATCTTTATCAGATGTAGAGATAATAACATCAAAACCTTCCTCTACGGCCTTTACAGCGACTGTCCCCATCGTATCGTCGGACTCTACCCCGCTAATTGAAAGCATAGGCAAGCCCCATGCAGCCACGATTTCTTTTACAGGCTCAAACTGCACTGCCAAGTCGGGATTAGATGGTGGACGCAACCCTTTATACTCAGGATACATCTCATGTCTAAAAGTCTTGCCTTTAGCATCGAAGCAAACAACCAGTTTTTCTGGTGAATACTTACGCTGAAGGCTCGATATCATATTTAGCGTGCCAGTTATGGCGCTGGTGGGGAAACCATCTTTGTTGGTAAAAGCAGGCAATGCATGAAAGCTGCGATGAAGAAAGCTATTGCCATCGATGATAAGTACCGTTGGGCGGGTATTTGACATATAAATTTAACCTTATGTTGTTCAATTCCATAGTATCACGCACGAAACTATTTGTCCACAAATAATATAATCAAACAAAAATAAACCATGTATTTACTTTTGTTTTAATTTGTGTTATTATTATAGCACAAATGGAGGGGACTATGAAAGAAGTGTTTTGGTTAAATAAAGAAAACTTACAAGCTGCTAAAAAGGCTTTTTCAAAATGGGAAGCTAAAGCAATCGCAATGGAGTGTGATATTCCATCCATTACCTTTACTGAAGAAGCAAAATTTGAAGAAGGCGACAAAGATAATGGCCTTGTAACAGGACAAGTTTTGTACAAAGTCGAACTTGAAGGCTCTGCACCGCGACTAGACGACTGGAATGTCGTAGCACAATTAGAGCATCGCGAGTACGACACAGGCTTCGAGAATAAAGTGACCTTTTGGGACACAGAAGCTTCACAAGTAAAGGAGCTAGACACTTTCACACTCGCACCGTCATGTGACCATTGTGAAAAGCAACGAAAGCGCAAGACCACTTATTTACTTAAGCACAACTTAACAGATGAAATCGTTCAGATAGGTTCAACCTGCGTCGATGACTTTACGAAAAATACATCGCTTAAAGCACTAATCCTTAATTATAAAATAGTAGAAAGTATCAAGGGCTACAGTTTAAATCAGGACAGCACAACCACATCAAGCTTTGTAAAAGTCGATGATCTCGTATCAGTTGCTATCAGCACGATAGAAAAAAAAGGCTTTTTAAGCAAAAGAGACGCCATGTACAGTGGGGACGAGGCAACAGTTTACACAGCAATTCAAGTACTTAAGCAGAGCAAATCACTCTCTGTTCACGAGTCACTGAATGACGTACTTGGAGTGCTAACATCTATAGCTAGTGAGAGTACCCACTTTGCAATCAATTTAGAAAATGCAATGACTAAAGATGGGGGGTATGTAAATATTAGTAATACCTATTCCTTATCAGTTATTGTAGGCGCAGTGTCAGCGGCAATGAATCGCATCCAGAAAGAAAAAGAAAAACTGGAGTTTTTGCACGAACATATCGGCATAGTAAAAGACAGATTAGAGCTTCAGTTAACGCTTATTAGCACATACACAAGCAATACTGAGCATGGATTAAAAGACACTTACTACTTTACTGACAGCAAAAAACGCAGAGTCAAGTGGAAATGCTGGGGCGCTGCTCCTAAAGTGGAAATGAAAAAAGGACAGACATACACCTTAAAAGCCACTATTAGCAAGCATGAGAACTTCGGCGTACCGACAACCGTCATTAATCGTTGTAAAGAGATAAGGGTCGTATAACGCGACCCCCCCTTTCATTTAACGCTATTCACCTTTAACAATGAATGCCTTAATTTCATTGAAGTAGACATCAACAGACTGAATTTTAACGTCTACCGTGTCGGCTATTTTTAGTACATCTTTACCGTCAACACTGACCGATTGCAATACGCTATCAAGCCTCGCAAAACCTTGTATGTTAAGGTCATTAATACCTAGAACAAGTGAGATGCCTGTGTCTTCAATCTCTACTCTAACTGCACGTTTTAACACTTGCGTGACAATCGCTTTTAAAACATTTCCCTCATGCTGCTTTAAGTAAGATGCGCCTAGCAATCTGTTAAGCCTCCTTTCTGCCTGCCTTGAGTCTCGTGATCTGTCTTGAATAATATCAATTTCATCTTGCTTCACAGGATTAGGGGCTATTCCCCTCAAAGCCGACTTTACAACTAAGTGGTTTAGCATATCCAGAGATTTTCTTATTGGAGAGGTCCATGTTGCGTATTTTTTCAGCCCCATAGGGCGATGCGGCCTAGGTGTAAGCGACATCTCACCTTTTTTATAGAAACCTCGTAAGTCAACCAAGTCTTTACGTGCAAGCGCAATCTCATACTCACTGCCGCCATTCTCAGACTCTAACACCTTATCAAAAAGAATTTTGTGAGCATTAAAGAACAAGTCGCTTTTAAACCCACTATCATTGACTGGCAAGCCACGCGACTTTAAGTAATCATTAACCTGAGCGATGCGATCTTCCTCAAACCCATCGTGAGATATATAGGCAATAGGTAGACCGTTATTTTCTGCCCATTCTGCAAATACAACGTTTGCTGCGATAGCTGCCTCTGAAACCATTTCATGAGCTAATGTTTTCACTGACTCCTTCACATATAATGGAACGCCCTCGTCAATAACAAAAAAGTACTCTTTTTCATCCAACCCTACTAAGTTGTTATTTTGGCGGTAACGCAGTCTTGCCTGACTTAATTCATACAATTTGTTTAGTGATGTAGCAATATCCTGCTTGTCATCAATCACTTTAACTGCACGCTGACGGATGTGTTCGGTCACCTGTTCATAAGAAAGTTTAGCTTTTGACTCTACGATACCCATAACAAAGTCCACAAGTTTCGCCTCTCCCGTTTCCTTACTTACCATAATGGTAGAAACTAGTGATGGGCGAATTTCGTTTTCGACAAGTGAAAAATTGTCTTCAGAAAAGAATTTTGCCATCAAGTGAATTATTTCAGTCGCAAGATAGTGAGTCACACCTCGCGAAACAAGGAGAGATTTGAGTTCATCGTTACCCTCGATAATGCTGGTAGGATCTGCAATGGCAACAACCAACTTCCAATTCTCACCTGCATCCTCAACATAAAGCGCGTCATCTAAATCTCTTGATGAATAGGAGTCTATTGTACACAAAGGGATCGCTGTAAGATCTTGATATCCCCTTGCCTCCCAGTATTCTACATCGTTAAATTTTGGCAGTTCATTAACGTGGATTTCTTCTAGATGTTCATTGAGCTTGTACTCATGCTTTATTAATGACCAAATCGTCATTGCATCACTTTCATTACCTAACAGCTTAATTACTTTACCTTTATGCTTCCCTTTGCCTTTGTGAGGTAGCTGATTCACTTTAATAACTGCAATGTCACCGTCTTTTAGTGCGTCGTCACCTTTCTGCTGACCTAACTGAATCTTAATATCTAGATCATTCCTTAAAGGCATTCCGTTCGCATAAACTCTATCGTCAATTTCGAAAACACTGACTTTACAGATAAATTCCGACTGACCTTTTGATTTGACCGACAATACCTCTGTTACAGACAAACCCTTTTGGGTATCTTCCGCATAAGCTACAACATTCATATCAGGCATAAGCCCGTACATCATAGATTTTTGAATAAAGGCACTTTTCCCATCTTCTGTTTCTAGAAAGCCAAAACCACGCTGGGTTGTTTTAATCTTACCTTTCAACTTAATCTTTTCTGCTTGCAACTGCTTTTTTAGTGCGACCAGCGCTTCATTATCTTTCAGCGTAAACATGGATTATCCTTTTTGCTTTGTATATACATCATATATTTAATTCGTGAAGTATATGCGTTGCTACCAGCATTGTGAAGCAAATTAATGCTAAATATTCGAGACTTAAGGGTTTTGCTTGCAAATTAATCAATTGAAAGGGTTGCAGTCAAATAAGACATAGGATAAATGCAGGAGTCAATCTTTAAATAATTAATCAATTAATGTATTATATTATTTTGTTAATTTATTCATACTTTTGCGCATAATTATTATAAAGAAAGACTCTTATTTGCTATTTTTCAGATTAAAGCAAGCTAAAGAGACGGATGGCTGATACAAAGGGTAATTCACTCAAACCTAATGCGTACTGTGAAGCTCAAAAAGCTCAAACAACACAAAGTCCTTATCCGACAAGGTCTTTGTTGACTTTTTTATGATATTAGATATAATAAAACAAATATACTGCATTTATAAATGATCACAATGGCCTCTTTTTGAATTTAATAAGCAAACTTAATTTAGAACAGCGACTTGCTTTCGAAGCTGTCCGCGCTGGATGGAATATATTCATTACAGGAGGTGGCGGCGTTGGAAAAAGTTTTCTTATCAATGCAATCAAATCGTGTATCGAAGGGGTTGTTTTAGCTGCCCCAACAGGCCTTTCCGCACTCAATATATCGGGTGCTACAGTACACAGCTTTTTCGGCATACCAACAAGACCTGCCGACAAACTTTCTGCATCACTTTTGAGGCGCGGCGAGGTAGAAAAACTTTCGCAAGCCGACATTATTCTAATAGATGAAGTGTCGATGTTAGGTGCGGACACTCTCGATATTATTGATATAAAGATGCGTAATGCTACTGGCGTGAATAAGCCATTCGGGGGTAAGCAAGTGGTGCTGGTGGGCGATATGTGCCAAATAGAGTCTATACCACCTAGTGACCCCAACTACCTCGAACAAATAAAGTCAGAGTACAGCTCTTTTTTCTCTTTTAATAGCCATTCATGGCAGGCGCTAAACCCTGTCCCATTCGTACTGACTGAGCCTGTAAGACACTTAGAAAATGACCTGATTAAAGTGCTGAGAAGTATACGTATTAATCACAACCTAAAAAAGCAGGTGGATTTCCTCAATCGCCACTGCAACAAAAAAGCGCCCGACGACGTGTTGCGCATATTTACCACTAACAAGCAGTGCGATGAATGGAATGAAAAGATGCTTGATAGCAAAAAGGGTAAAGAAAAAACATATGAGGCAGTGATCGAAGACAACTTCACGCTGCGCCCATCTCCTAAAACTCTGACTTTAAAGGAAGGGGCTAGAGTTATATTGACAGCAAAGGATAGCGAGACAGATACCTACATGAACGGCGAGATGGGAGAAGTCGTTAGATTGAGAGAATCCTCGGTCACGGTTCGCTTAGATCGCGGCAAAACAGTCATCGTGAAGCCAAAGGTATGGACAGAGATTACATACGGCGTTAATCCTAGCAAGGATAAAGACAACGAAGAGAAAGACGACAAGAAAAAGCTAAAAGAGGAAGTTAAGTCTAAGTATACCCAAATTCCCTTGAAGCTAGGATATGCGATCACGAGCCATAAATCTCAAGGCCTCACTTTTGATAAGGCAGTTATCGATTTATCCAAGGGAACATTTTCATGTGGGCAAGCTTACGTCACACTTTCACGGGTAAAAACGCTTGAAGGAATGTATCTAGGAAGCCCCCTGAAGACTTATCAAATAAAATGCAGTAGCGAGGCAATAGAATTTACCATTAACGTCTCAAAAGCTGCGCTGGCACGACGCAATGAGGATATCAAGGCATTAGGCATTGATATTGATGAGTTCGAGAAGAACAAGCCAGCTAATAAAATACGTAACCTAAAGCATATCATTAGCGAGACTTTAAATGCTGAGACAGTGACTCTCGACGAAGCAATAGAGTGCCTTTTAGATAAGAACATTAGTGTTTATGGTGAAAGTTCTGACGGTGTTATACGAGGCGGATTTTCATTTAATGGCGAGAAGTATACATCAGAACAAATATTCGGAGCCACACTAGAGGAAACCCTAACCGCTTTTAACGGTATTAAAAGGAAGCTTTCTAGTGATACCACCAGTATGATCGCCGAGAACATGACACGCCTTGATAAAACACCTCAAATAGAGCATATCAATGCCGCAGAGAATACATTTAACAAGAACATGCAGGACGCAGAAAGTGTTATTCAAAAGGCATTAAGCGACATAAAAAAGCTAGGCTTTTCAGGCTCAAGAGCTTTAAGCCTATTTGCCGATACTGTAGCATCGAATGACGTCACTGAGACCATTGAATAGCTATGTGGGGCTGCGTCATGCCCCAATGCTTTTATAAACAGCTTCTAGCGACTGGCGATACTTGCTTTGTTCATCATAAATATCGTTAGGCAGACTATCTAGACGTGTTTCTATCACGCTAAGTGCAGTCTCGAAGCTGTCGGCGAGAACAATTAGCGTCTCACTCCCCTCACCTTGGACAAAGTTCTTTAACCAGATATTTTGCTGTAGCCCTTCCTTTGAAAAAGATTGAACTGAATTCAGCGCATCCATATCGCCGCCAAGCGCTGCCCACACTCCAGAGCTTTGATTATCATCCCATGTTTGCAAGGCCAATCCTGCACTTAATGCCCTTTCAATATTCTCAAGTAACATAAATACTTCCGTAATAAATAAGTTTTTTTGTAATTTAATAAATTGTATAATAACAAACAGTACTTGGCTCAAGCCAGTCTTTAATTAAAATAGGTTGTATTTATATGAAAAAAGTTTTTGTGCTAGACACTAACGTACTCGTTCATGATCCTTATGCCTTCCTCAACTTCGACGAACACGACATTATCCTCCCCATGACTGTTCTTGAAGAACTCGACTCCCTCAAAGACCGCAGATCTGATGTAAGTAAAGATGCAAGGGTTGCCATTAGAGCGCTTGAGGTACTCACAGAGGATAAAAAGGCAGAGGACTTAACCAAAGGCTTTCCTATTACGACGGGTGATGGTAGCAAGCGAGGCACGATGTCTGTCTTTAACGATCTTCAGTTGGATGATGATGTAGCGTTAGATACATCACGAGCCAGTTCACGGGCAGATAACTCAATCATAAATACAGCCATCTATGTTGGCAACAAAGAGAAACGCCGCCGAAAAGCAAATCGACGTCAAGTTGTTCTTGTCACTAAAGATATTAATATGCGCGTCAAAGCTAAGAGCGCGGGTCTTGATGATGTTGAAGATTATAAAAACGACCAAGTACTTACTGACTCAAGCCTAATGGACAAAGGCTACGTGCACTGGACGAGTGAAATTCGCTTTTGGGATGCGTTCGAGCCAATCGGCGATATTATCACAAAGAAAGATGCAACCTACCTCACCCTTTCTAAGCAAGCACTCGACAACCATGAGGAAACCAAAGGTCGCATTTACCCAAACACTTACATCATTGACGAAGAAAATGAGAGTGCCATGCGGGTGGTTGATATTAATGAAAAGACCGTGACTGTAAAGGAGATGAATTATAAAAAGTTCATGAACCGAAACGCTTGGAATGCAAAACCAAAGTGCTTTAGGCAAGCTGCCGCTATCGATGCCTTATTAGATCCCGACATTAGCCTTGTAACACTTGTTGGCGCGGCTGGCTCAGGAAAGACCTTTTTGGCGGTTATTGCGGCGTTGCAGCAAGTCGTAGACTCAAAACTGTACGACAAGATAATACTTACACGCAGCACTCCAGATGTGGCGGAAGGAATAGGCTACCTACCCGGAAACGAGACAGAGAAAATGGCTCCATGGCTTGCAGCATTTGGCGACACGATGGAAGCAATCCACAAAGATGATGAGGATATGCAGGGCAGCATTCGCTATGTTACTGAAAAGGCAAACATCCAGTACAAGAGCATTAACTTCATCCGAGGCCGCTCCATCAATGGATTAGTCATTCTTGATGAAATCCAGAACCTAACGGCAGCGCAAATCAAAACAGTATTCTCTCGGATGGCTGAAGGGTCAAAAATCATTGCACTAGGCAACAGCGGACAGGTAGATGTGCCGTTTTTGAATGCCCTTAATAACGGGGCTGTTGTGGCTACAGAAACCTTCAAAAACTTCGAGGGGGCCGCTCATATATGCCTTAATGGCGTGGTAAGAAGCAAGCTTGCCGCGTTTACAGAAGAAAACATGTAACACGTTATTCATGGCAGGTGGAGTCCACCTGCCATATCTAAAGGAAATTTAATGATAGAGTTTTTATTATACAGCATCAAAAAAGAAGATGAGACAACAATAGGAAAGACACTAAGAGATTTGCGATTTGAGTTTTTTGAATTGGAGATGAAAATAGGCATTGCTGATAATGGAAAGGATGAAGGTTATCGCCTATCCATTCGCTATAAGAATCCTGCCTTACCGAACAAAAATTCTTACACGACACTCGACACATCTAAAGGCGAACCTTTAGATATTGCGATCAAAAAACTCATTGCGCAAAATGAGAAAGAGACTACGTGTAAACATGAATACGTAAGACCAAGTGATAAAAATAATAACCCTTTAGAAGATGGGCGAGGCGTATGCAAATTATGTGGCTTTGAAAACCCTAAGGCTCTACCTAAGGGTGAAAAGGTAGTTATAAAAAATTCTTGTAATGAAGATATCTGTTCGACCATGCCATGGGATAAAGAAACTTACTTGCAGTGTGGCGAAAGAGGCATTGTACTTGGCAAGAAAAGAACTTACACCACGGCTTTTGTTGAGGCTTTTCTCTCCATAGATGGCGTTAGAACCTTTGTGCGCGGAGAGGGGGATGATGTTTTGGCAGCGGAAAAAGCGTGTTTTGATAAAGTCAAAAAGATGATGAATTGCGAGGAACACAAGTACACACGCATCTTTTCAGGCAAAGAACGACGCGATGGTTATGCCAGATGTACAGAGTGTGGACTTTCAGGTGATGTATTAGAGCCTTTAGACAAATGCTCAGTATGTAACAAGCCAACAAATGACGCTATTAACAGCACATTTTATTGCTCTAAGCATCTACTTGAAGTGCCATTGGATAAGGTTATAGAGGATGCAATTGAGGCGCATCAGTCCTCACCATTTCTCAGCCACATAAATATCGATGAAATACGTTTCAATGCATACATTGAGAGGAGAATAAAACTGTTTTGGATGGAAAAGCTAGGGCAAGAGAAATTCGATAAAGAATGGGACGACATTTCAAAAACAAAAGTATATTTTATTCAATCACTGCTTGGTAAGTACTTTGGGAAGACAAAACTCTTTGGGGCATTTGATTATCCTGATATAGACCATCCTGATATAGAGAAAGGTCTTACTACCTACTTCTCTGCTGAAAGGAAGATTACAGACTTCGTAAAGGGAAAGGGTGAGCTTAAAATATCAGAGCTTTCCTAGCCATCAACACCACGTCCCGTAACTAAATCTTACGGGACGCGCTCAGAGTGGATCTTAAGACAAGGCCGTTTTTATGCCGAAGTAATAAGTCAATTTGCCTACAGAAACGTTATACATTGCACTTAAAGGGGTATTAGCGAATATTAGTGAAAACAGTTCATCGCAATCAAACCTAGAGAGTAAGGCATCACCTTCATCAATAATATATCTGTCACCGTCATCATAGCATTCTCGTGCCTCTTGTACTGTCTCAGGCGTAATGCGAAGTGAGTAATGTGTTGCTTCCAATAGCATTCGCGACTCCATAATGTCACGTAACTCTGTACACTCGCTTCGCGAATACTCAGAAAGCTCTGATAAGGCATCACCCCAGACAAAGAGATCGTCCTCTTTATCAACAATCCCGATAAAAACTACAGCAAAGCGTTTTGCTTCTCCTAGGTTATTTTCTATCTCTACAGTACTTGATGCCCTATTAAGCTTCACCCTCTTCATGTCATAGATATTATTTTCTTTCGCAAACTCAACGGTCCTGTCGACCATCTCATTTATAGATTTTTCTAATGAATAATTCATAGTCATAAATACACCTCATATTGGCATCTTAATTTTACCACATATTTTCAGGTCAAAAAATAAGGCAGCTATATGAGCTGCCTTATTTAATCATGATTTTCTTCTACCAAATCCACCAAGGGCTAATAATCCCATACCCATTAAAAACACTGCCGATGGTTCACTCACCGAAGCAGTAACATTCGTATCTTCTATAGGACGAAAGTCATTGTTAAAACCAAAACTAAGGATATCGTGCGTTCCCCCACCCCCGCCTGTACCTGAAGAGAAACCTACAAAAACATCATCTGAACCGAAGATATTTACCAAATCGACTTCATAGCTAAGTGTGAAGGTATCAGGTCTGACACTATCCATGGAATAAGACACGCCGAGCATGTTTGATTCACCATCATAGTCAACCCATACATTCCAAACATCCCCATCATTAAATCTTACAGGCTCATTGTGCAACAGTACTGAGCTAACACTACCGTTCAAATTTACTCCAACATGATTTCCGTTAGAGCCGTCTCCTGCGCCATTATTATATGTGTCAAATTCAACACCCAAAGATCTATCTATTCCTGAATAACCTAATCCACCACCAAAGCTGCCAGCGGTATTGGAGATTGTCTGCAAAGCAAACACCAACCCATCCGCACCAATACCGTCTTCATCACCAGAGCCTGACGGATTAGAAATTTGAAATGAGAAAAATGAACTAAACGACGCTTCATTTAAAAGACTAATAGGGTCAGTCAAAAAGGCACTTCCCGACTCTGAAAGGCCATCAGTTAACCTTAGTACGTTATCACTATTTGGCGTATGAGTTGCGGCATCACCATTGATTTGAAATCCTGAAGTGTCTGAAAAATCTCCATAACCAACGTTAACAATACCTGCATGAGCAGATAAAGACATTACGGCAACAGCGGCTGCAATTAGCTTCCTTTTCATTGTCAACTACTCCACCCAAGCGCTAAGGCGCTATGGATGGAGCTTGTGATCTATTGACTACGAGAAGATACAGTTCTCGGTCAGATCACTTCTAGTGCGATGGTGTCCATCGCACGGGCGTGAAGACAGCACCCTTATCAACTAGACCTTGTATAAAGTCATCGCCGATTACTTTTCTTAAGATATTAATTGCACCGTTCACATCGGCGTTAATTAATTTGCCTATGCTTGATTGATATAAGCCACGTTTTACCCGCTTACCAGAGAAGGTGTGCTTCTGCTTTTTCTGACTTGCTTTCGTTTTCTTAGGTAGAACGTTACACGCGAGCGCATCCGCTTTAGAGGTGTAGCTCTCCTCGTTTTCGTCCACTTTAATACCGTAGGCTTGCGCCTTGTACACGAGCTTATCAATCAGGCTCTGAAACGGAATAGAGACAAACTTTTGGTTATTTACTTTGCCAATATTGATGTCCTGCTTCCAGTCCTTGTTTTTGCCTATCACGATACGGCCTACATCGTGTTCTAAGCAAAGTTGAATGATTTTATAGCTTACCTTATGGAGATAATCATTAAGCTGGCAGAATCGCTTCACAGCGGCATGCGCAATCATTCTGGTATGTCCAAGCGAGGCAAGTTCCGCTTTGTGTTTGTTAAACCGTTGATTGAGGCTTTTTACTGGCTTCCCGTTGAACAAGACAGGCTGAAAGTCAGGCAAGTTCGATACTAAGGTCACAAGGTTATTTATGCCTAAATCAATCGAGAAAACATTCTCTTTGTTTAACTTTACATTACGCTTGTCAAGCGCTGTTTGAGGTAAGACTTTTTCTTCATCGTACACCACTTCAAGCCAAAAACAGCTTCCGTGAGGCACGTAGCGTAGCTCTGAAATTTTTGCTTGATTACCCTTTGAGTTCGTTGGTTGAAAATCAGCGCACCAAATCAATAAGGGTGAGGCATTCATTTTCTTCGGAAACTTAAGCATACCATCGACCACTGAAATCCCTTGTCCCGGTTGTATCCCGGTCTTGAGCTTTTGGTAATTAGGCAGTCGAGGACGCGCCTTGAATCTCTCAGGTGTTTTATTATAGGATTTTAACGCTTGCCAGAATGACTTGAAATCAGCACCTAGCTTTTTGATTAAGGCTTGGCTCATGGCGTTAGGTAACAGACTATACAATTCAGGGTGTCTAAGCTTAAGCAGCTTATCCACCGAAGGCCATCTTAATAATTCACCGTTAAAAAAAGATTGTCTAAAATAAAAGAGGGCTTGATTGGTTAAACGAGCAGATAAATAACTCACCGCTCGACACATTTTGTAGTGCGAGTGATTCGGTTTGATTAAGATTCGCTCGGTCTTTAACATTGGGTTTATTGTAGTGAAAAGGTTTTTTAATAACAATAATATTAATCCCGCTGGCGCGGCATTATTAGGTTATTCACAAAAATTGCGCTATTCATCTCCACCTAAACGCTTCGCGTTATAGATGGAGTATTCCGCGCATTTTGATAAACCGCATTAATATACCAAACAATAATGCAAAAGTATTCTACTAAAGTAGAAAATGACAAAATCATATATCTTTACACTGATAGACTTTGCTCTAATTCCTTTCGGATTGCTCGTCTACGCTCAGGTACGGAAACCTCACCTTCAGGTGATACTTCGAAAAGAGCGCGTCCTGATTTTTTAGGATCGCCTTTATAAAAATACTCACCCGCATTATTTGCTTCAAACAACTCGCCATTTCTTACTGTATAAAGCATGACCTTTTTAGGCAGTCCAGAGGTAATTGCCATAGTTATCGCATGCGTCAATGCCATTTCTAACATCCTTGCGTGTACATGCTTTTGCTCTTCACCTTCCTCTAGGTTATGAGCCACCTCTTTGCAACCACTTTCATACAGCCCTAGCCCTGAGTGCCTGTAACAGTAATCACAATCCATTAAGTAGTCCATCTTAGCGTCTTGTGCTCTTATTACGTAACCTAACTCTGACCCTAGATTTACTTGCCCACCTTCCATTCTTGCACGGCGCTCAGCGGCCTGAGACGAGTCCAGAAGGTGACCCCACTCCACCTGCATATCTTCATCGAAAAATGCAGCATTTTTAAGTTTAGCGTGGGAGACAACAAGCTCTTGATCAGGAGAGCCATCGCCCTGTAGCAAATGAGTGCTGTCATATTCATATTCGAGAACAATGTCCTGTCTACGTTCATCAGGGTCAGGATCATCCCGATAATATTCTAGAAAGCCCTTATCAGAACCTAAATACAACCCCTTATCAAAGTGAATTTCATTTTTGTCATTAACATTAACGCTATGACCAAACTGTTTTGTTACCACCTGCAATTTATCAAAATCGAAGGAAGCCATTCTGTAACCAACTGGCATAATAAATACTCCTAAATAACACCCATCATTATACCACTGTCTAAATCACTTTGCGTAATTATATCTTCTATTAATGTTGACATACGGATTAAAGATTGGTATATTTAAGTCATTGAGTTAACACTCTACCGAACAACAGCAATAAGGAAAATCTCATGTCTAATGCAGAGAAAAAAGCAGCGGGTCGTCCAAAGGCAAAGCCGAGCGAATTATGTCTGCGTAGAATTGGCAAACATTTTGAAGCTGCCGATCAGCACTTATCTAACTTCCAAGATCCAGAAGCGGAGCTACGCGAGTCAGGTTACGGAAAGCAGCCTTTCAATTCATATGTTAAGTCTCTGCAAGAAAAACTCTCAATGTATGAAGCGTACATCGAGTTGCTTAGCATTTATGCCGATGATGCAGGCTATGAGATTGATACAGCAATTGAAGTGTCTGATGAAGATAAAGAGCGCCCGTGGAGTAAGTTAAAAGAAACTTACCGCGACAGTAACGGCGAGAAGTTATCTCTTAATGACGAATTTAAAGAGCGCCGCATTGCCTTTGACGGAAGCCGTAAAGCTTACAATAAGAGCTACCCATTTATTGACTGGTGCGCTTTCTGGTTTGAGTCTGAGATTAATGCGGCGAAGCGACTTGCCTCTCAAGCCATCATGAGCTTTGATTTGATGAACGTTAACTACCTAACGCTGGATGAAAGTTTAACAACAAATGAGGCCAGAAAAGGACGTAACACCTTTATTAACAAACAAGGCAAGAATGTTCGTGATACTTATGCGTTACAGCATAGCAATATCATTCGCCATAAAAATCGTCTTCGTAAAGCAGCAGAGCAAATAGGTATCTTTGAAGAAGAAGTATCGCTAGAGTCTCTTCAAGAAAGAGAACAGAATGGCGATAAGGCCGAAGCAAAGAAAGCAAAGCAAGCAATCAAGTTAGCGAAAAAAATAGAAGGCATGGAAGCTAAGCTATACAAGGAGCTTGAGAACGAGCCAAAAAGCATTCAAATCAAGTTCGATATTACGCTTACAAGAAAAGAACGTCTACGACTAGTGAGGCTTAATGACAAGATCACGCCAATGCAGAAGGTTCAAATAGCTAACCTAGACAGAAAACTGGAGCTATTAAAGGCTGAACTCGAAGAAGAAGAGAGAGAGTCGGAGCAGAAGACAGCTTAAGTTATTTAATTACCTACTAAGTTAACTGCTTGCATAATCGCAAGCAGTTTCTCTTTAAATGCCTACCCCACCTTACTGAGAGAGCTATGAAAGAACTACTTCCCCAAGAACTATCAAAGATGGAATTTAAAACCGCAGATGAAATTGTTGATTATCTAAGAAATTCCGACGCTACAACCAATGACGCCAATTTTATTCTTAAAATCAGAGAAGTGCTGATCAGCTTACAAGTGAGCGAGATAACCACAGAAGAGGTGCTTTGGGGCGTTATGCGTGATCATGACAATATTGTCAGCGATGACTCTGGCATGACACTTTTCTTATGGGCTTGTCATCTAGGCAGCACTGTCTGGTTTGAAAAGTTAGTAGGTGAGGCAGATCTTAGCGCGGTAGATAAAGCAGGTTATGGCGTAGCGTTCCACGCGGTAATGGGTGGAAACCTTAGCATAGTTCAAGAGCTTCATAACAAAGGCATTAATTTCAACACTGCATCACCATCAAAACGCCCCCTTATTCTTGAGGCGGCGGGAGGCACTAATCCTGAACTGCTAAGCTGGATGCTTAAGAATGAGAATGATGCGGCAGTTATCAGACAATGCTTGAAATCCTTTGTCTCATTCAATGACGACTATGAAACAACACGTCTACTCTGCTCTCAACCAGATGTGGATTACGCCATCAGCGCTGATGAGTCATCATTAACGCCCTTGGAAATTGCGCTAGTGAAAGAGCACTTCTTGTCAGCAAAAGCATTACTCGACAGCAATGTCTGCCCTGCACCATTTGAAAAAACTGATGAGAATATCATCAATGCTTTATCTAACGACTCCTCTGTTGCAGCAACAAATTACGCTAAACTTTTAGTTAAGGAAGAAGTTAAACTAGGCCGTGAAAGGGTATTTGCGCTGATCGGCAAGTCTAAAGAAACCTCAGCAATAAAGCAGATATTCTACTTGGCTGATATTAACCCTGCCCTAGATATTGATATTTCATTGTTTGATGGCGACACGCAAGCTTTAATTTACCAGTCAATGTTCTAACACATTGACTTTATTATTGGCTTTACCAATAACTTTACTTTAATAGGTTGCAATTCATTATTAATCAATCTATTATTAAATCTATCGAGGGGGTGCATCTCCCGATGCCTAAAAAGCCCCTTGATCCTCACAATGTGTATATAGGCACATTCCAAAAATCTATTTTGTTGTTGTTTTACCGAGATATTTTTCTCGGTATTTTTTCGCGTACTATTATTGGTAAAACCAATAAATGTTGGTTATTTTTAAAAATATAGCATTTATTAATTGCGTAATTATTTTTTTGATGTATTATAAAAATCGTCAAGTGGTTACATGTTTAGCAGCACTCACCTTGATTGTAATGATTGGCATCCTCGTCAGTCAGCTATTCAAAGTACACTTGATGGTGTGTTTAAGGCGCACCTTAAAATTCTCCTTTTTTGTTGTTGTTCTAGCCGAGGTTTTTGACCTCGGCGTTTTGTTTGTGCTTGCTTTACATATTGACTTTGAGCCTGCTTTATGTTAATATCAAACCTCATCAACAATGAGCTTAAGCCACTATGCCAATCAAGAAAAATCACAACTTTAATAATAGTGTTGGAATGATGTATTCCGCAGTATCAAATGATGACGTCGGAACCTTCCGTAAAGTATTGGCTATGGGAGGCGACATCTATGACTTTAAAGGTAATGGTAAGTTTTTCCCAAGGGCACTGGCAAAAGGCGCAAACGCCATTGTAAATGAGTATCTTAAGCAGCCCAATTTTAGAGAGGATGTTTTAAAGTATAGTTCGTCTGACTTTTACTCTGTCATCGTTAAGGCTAATTTAGAGACGCTAAAGACACTGGCTTCTTTAAACCTACCCATTAAAACGCTATCTCTTGTCAGCCTTATTAGAAACGCAAAGTTCACTAATTCTGACGCTTTTATGCTTAAGGCGACATTGCTTGCTTTTATGATGAAATCTTCTGAGCTTCATGAAATAAAAAAACTCAATGGCCTTTATAAAAATCCCCTTATAAGGGCGCTAACGTTACCTGACTTTGAATATGTTGAGTTTGTTTATGATAACCGCATTGAGCTGGGCGCTGAAATCGACAGTGAAGTGGTAGAATATATTGTAACCAATCATTGCTTGTCTCAAGAGTTAAGGCTTGCCAAAAACCCCTCCTTAAGAGAGAAGGCGTATCGATGCTTAGACAACATTCTTGATCAAGGAACTTACAGCAAGGCTGACGCAGCAAAAATGCTGGATGTACTAACTTATAAAATGTACTTAATCAATGAAGTAAAGGAAGAGCAGTTCGACGTCAATGTTAATGGCAGATATTATTTTTACAACCACTTGCTGACTCAGCATCCCTATACCTTAATATCAAAGGCTTTTCTTCCATATTTTTACGGGTTTTTACTCCTGCACCCGCAAAAGTGTGAGCAATACCTAAGGTCAAGCCATGAGCATTTCAGCAAGATAGAACCAATGGCTAAAGGTGTCGACCTTAAAGTTTTCACAGCAATGATCTTAGAAGAAGATACGGATTTCTCCGAAGAAAGGAAAGCGCTGGTGGTCAACTCTATAAATTATATACTCTCAGAGTCGGGCATCAACACTGACAATATAGAGGATACGATAGGGAAAACAGGCTCAGCACGAAAAGATGTAAAGAAAGCTATTCTTGTGAGCGCTGTAGCAGATGTCGGCATTGAACGCGCTGTCGCAGCCATAAAGCACGTTTCGTACATTAATGCTTTCTTAGAATTGGGCGTTGACCCTTACACTATAATGCAGAGTGTAACTAGCGATAAGCTATCTGCAAGACTTGCGGAAGAACTGCTATCCGCATAATATTTACAAAGCGCCAAATCTTACTTGCCGTTTTGATTTGGCACTGATATTCTAACGACTTCAGTTTTACTGTTATTTATACGTGTATTTAATATTGTTAAGGAAATTTTACGCACCATGAAATCGTTAAAAAGCATTGCTCAGCAAAAACGCTTTGACTTAAAAAAACTAACTAAACTTGTTGATGAACTTGATGACCTATCTCCTATAAAAATGGGCGAAACAAAGCTTTTCTCTGCCGAGGATGTGAAGAAAATTGTTAAAGATTATAACGATAAGTATGTGAGCGTAAGTTCTTAGCAACACCTTAAACTCGTTATGTTAAGAAGCAGCTATCTTTGATAGCTGCTTTTTGTTGACTATAAAAAAATTAATGTTATAATAATTGTATTATATATTTGATGTGAAATTTATTATGAGAAGTATTATTGAAAGTCCTTTTGCTGGGGACGTCGAAAGAAACAGGCTTTACGCTCAACTCTCAATGAGAATTGCACTAAGCGAACATAATGAATCTCCCCTTGCATTTCATACAATTTACACGCAATGCTTGAGTGATGCTGATCCTGCGCATCGTAAAATGGGGATTGAACGCTCATTCCCGTGGTATGAAGTCGCTGACAAAGTCGTTTATATGATTGATCGTGGCATCAGCACTGGCATGCACGACGGCTTTATTACTGCAAAAGAAAAAGGCAAAGAGGTTGAGTTTAGAACAGCTTCAACTTCACCAGAGATTATTGCCGAGGTTAGACGTTGGCACTGCATAGATCAAGCAGAAAAAGCATTGGAATTAATGCAAAAAAAGGTAGAATGCGAACCGCATTTTTACAAGAAAGGTGACATTACGCCCTTTGCCTTGGAGCGAAGGTCCGAAATACAAACAATAAAGCTTATCAACCAAGCTGATTTTGCGTCGCCAAAAAGAGATCGTAGCGAGTCTATTTTAGAGCGCTAAGCTGCGCTCTAAAGAACAACAACAATTTGGATAAAATTATGCACAACCGCCCTGCTTGGCTATTGGCATACAATGAATTAAAAGTCATTGAATGCCCGTCTTTAATCCTGAAAGCTTTTTCGCTGCTAGGACTACCTGTTGTCGCCATGGTACTGCTAAATCAGTATTCGTTTTTGGATGTTTCACTGAGAAATTACGACGGCTTGTTTAGCATAGGTGCATACATCACTCATACGCTTACATTGATTTTCTACATGTTTCTTGCAGCCAAGATGACATTTCACTTTTTCAAGCCATATTACAGGCCTGATGAATTAGCATTCAATAGCATTCGAAACCAATTAGGTATTGTTGCAGTTGCAGCATTTGTTTTCTTTATTAGCAAGAAGGTCATAATCTTTCACCCCGATGTTGGTTTCCTACTTTTGTGCATAATGGATATCACCTGCCTTCTTGTTATGACCCAATTTTATTTAGCATTTAATCGTACAAAAAAGGTCTTTAAAATCAATGAAAGCATGATTAGCCTGCCTATTTTTGGTCGTCAGCTTCTGACATATACTATCCATGATTTATGCCGTGAAAACGTAAAAATATTGGGCGGCGAAGATGACACTACCACGATGATAAGAAAGGTTGCTTTCTTTATTGGTAAAGAAGGTCGTCAGCTAACCCCTGCTTTTTGGAACAAACATTACGATGCCATGTTCATGACTAAAAATCCTGTAGCAAATAGCTTAGGTAAGGCCTTACTCAAATTAAGAAAGTACTATTACATTGAGTACCTGTTTGAAGTTGCACTTGAGCGCAATCACAAGCCAATGATTAAATTCCTCATGCCAAAAATAAAGCATCATAATTTATTGGACAAAAGCACTGTGCAATATTTACAGGTAATGAAGATGGAGACTAAAGATAGAATGCATTATTTGGTTGAAGGGGCAAGTTCAAAAGACGAATTTTACGCACAATGCGACAAGCACCTTGTTGAGCGAGACATTGCTACGGGAATAATTGGCGAAAGCGAACGTCAACGACTAGACTTATTGACATAGCCTTTGTTTTTTGATAATATAAACTTTCTGTTGGTTCTTTTATTTAAATAACGTATTATATCGCCAACAACAAATTTAAGGTTAAATTATATGCAGAATGTAAGCGCAGCCATCGCCGCTATCAACACAAGCTCTTTCGATCTAAACAAAACTTGCGAAGCCATGAGCACCACTGAACTGGTAGAGTTCGCAAAAAAACTAAATGAAGCGTATCGCCACGGAAACCCTTTAGTTTCTGATGCCGACTATGATCACGTCGTTATCAAAGCTATTGAAGTCCGCGACCCTGAAAATGCATTCCTCCATCAAGTTGAAGATGAAGGTGAAGATGGCGGCATCGCAGAAGGAAAGACGGTTACATTACCTGCCATAATGTTGTCGACAAACAAAGCATATGGACGCGACACCGTCGATGCTTGGATTAATCGCCTAGTAAAATCTGCTAGCGAGATTGGCATTCCTCGCGAAGAAATTATTGTCAGAGTAACGCCGAAACTTGATGGTTTCGCATCTTACGACGACGGTACAAAAATGTATACGCGAGGCAATGGTTTGCGCGGCACTGACATTAGTTATGTCGTCGAAAACGGACTAAAGCGTTTTGCAAATGCTGAACGCGGACTTGGTGCGGGAGAAATCGTCGTAGACCCTGAATATTTTGAAGCAAATTTATCAGGCCACTTCTCTAACACTCGTAACGTAATTTCTGGCGTATTACGCACATCACCTGAGCCTCTCGTTCGTCAGGCCATTGTAGAAGGTGGCGTCGTATTCGCACCCTTTAAAGCGCTTGAGGACAAGACCTGCTCTTTAGAAGAATTCGAAAGTAATTATGATGAAATTATTGATAACGCAAAGCAAACGGTAAACTTTGATATCGATGGCGTTATTGTTGAAGCTACGAACGAAAGCCTCAAACAGCACATGGGAGCAACGCAAAAGGCACACCGCTGGATGATTGCACTTAAAGAAAACGAAGCTCCTGTATCTATCCGTGTACTCTCTGTAACGCCGCAGACCTCACGTAAGGGTCGAGTAGTGCCTGTACTAGAATTAGAGCCGACTCTTGTTACTGGCGTTACCGTATCGCGTGTAACAGGACACAACTACAGCAATATCATTGCGTCGGGCATTGGTAAAGGCACAGTCATCAAGTTAGTAAGAAGCGGTCTCGTTATTCCTAAGATTGTAGGTATTGAAACCCCAGCAGAGCCTGATGTTCCAGAATTTTGCCCATCTTGTGGCGAAGCCTTGGTAAAGGGCAAGGAAGAAGACGGTACTGAGTTAGACTTAGTTTGTGAAAATACAGCATCGTGCCCTGCGCAAGCCTACAAGCGGTTATTACACTGGTTCACAACACTAGAGAACGTTGATGGGTTTGGGCCAAGCACTTTAGAAAAGTTGATAAAATCAGGCATTAACAGTATCTCAGAAATTTACCAAATGTCAGTCTCAGACTTTATCAGCAAAGGGTTTGGCGAAAAAACATCTGAAAACCTTGTTTCTGAATTGGAGCGAAGTCGTACCGAAGCCGTTGAAGATTACCGCTTCCTTGCTGGATTTGGCATACGCACACTAGGCAAGAGCATGTCAGAAAAGATCTTGTCTCATCATAAGATGGACGACATCTTTGAGTTAAGTGCATCTGAATTAACAAAGATAAGCACAGTCGGTGATGTAAAAGCAAAATGCATCAGTGAAGGACTTTCGCAAGTAAAAGATGCGTATGAGTTTCTTCATAAGACCGTTGGATTTAACCTGACCGTAACGCCATTACTTTCCGAGAAAGAAGATGTTAATAGTCCAATTGCAGGCAAAACCATCGTATTCACAGGGACTATGCTATCCAAGTCACGTTCAGTTATGACAAAAGAAGCAAAAGCTATGGGCGCTAATGTAGGCAGTGGTGTAACTAGCAAAACAGACTTTTTGGTTATTGGCGAGAAGGTCGGCGCTAGCAAAACAAATGCGGCAAACAAACATGGTACTAAAATACTAACCGAAGCGGAGTACATAAAGCTTCTAGGAAATTAATTGAAATAGCTCAATCGCAACACCCTTGTTTATGCGAGGGTGTTGTTGTATTGGTATTATTGAGCACAAATAGAAATGAACTATATTAATGAACTATTATTACAAATAGGAACGCAACAGCTAGGCCTTCATGAAAATTCCATGATCTACCCTTCTGTGCGCTTTTTACTCCTTATAACAGGCGTGGCGCTTATTCATGCCATTTCTACGTACCTTTTTACACCGACACTTAGAAAGATTGCTATCAAAACCAACCTATCCCTGATCAGCTATCTTATTAAGCACAAGTTCTTCTTAAACATATTTCGACTGGCTCCACTTGTACTTGCTCAGCACTTCTCCTACTTCATTGGCAGTGAAACAATCGAAGCATTTCTAAATAAAGCCACCAGCATCGCTCTCATTGCATCTTCTTCAGTACTTGTGTTTTGTACTATAGATGCTGTATATGACTTGCTGGAGCACAAAAGGCTGACCAGAAACGCTCCTATTAAGTCGATTGCGCAACTACTCAAAGTCGTTACCGTATGTGTGACATTGATAATGACCATAGCCACGTTTATGGACAAGTCACCCACATACTTATTAAGCGGCTTGGGAGCGTTGAGCGCTGTACTTTTAATTGTATTTAAAGATCCTTTAGTTAACTTCTTTGCTGGGCTTCAAATAGCGTCACAAAAACTTGTCAGGATCGGCGATTGGGTAGAAATTGATGGCGTGGTTGATGGAACGGTAGTATCTATTAATATGGTCAATGCAACGATCAGAGGATGGTCAAATCAAACGCACACCGTTTCGCTATCAAAACTTCTCGAAGGGAAAAACTGGCGCGACATGCCTAATATTGGCAGGCACATAAAGCGCTCCTTCTATATCGATATTGATAGTGTCGATTTTGTCGAGAGTGACGATATAAAGCGACTGTCTAAGTTTTCACTTATGAAAGACTATTTTGAAGACAAAAAAGAAGAGCAAGAAGAATGGGGCCGCACAGGAATAAGAGACTGTAAAGAGCCTATTAATCAGCGTGAAATGACAAACGTAGGTTGCTTTAGATATTACATAAAGAATTATTTACTGAACCACCCAAAAATAAATGAAAAAGGAACCATCCTTGTTAGACAGTTAAACCCTACTGACAAAGGACTCCCTATTCAAATCTATGCTTTCACTAAACCTGAGTATGCGGGATGGGTCGAAACAGAAGAGTTGTCGAGTGACATTATAGACTGGGTATTTGCTATTGCTAAAAGATTCGATGTAAAGATCTATCAACAACCCAGCCAATACGGTTTAAAAGAAGCCATTAAAGAAAATAACAGTAACGGAATTGTTGAATTATTCAACGATAGTACAAGACAAAGAGTAAGTTAGTATGATTGAGAATACAAAAGTTTGGTTTCAGAACGAGTTTAAATCATTTTTCTTTATTTGGGCAAGTTCGTTACTATTGGTCTGGATAACGACAAGAAACGTTCGTCTTGCCTTTGGGGTATTGCTTTTGCTATGTGCTGCTGCGATTACAGTAAGAATGGCTAGAGAAGTACTTATCGTTTCGGCATTAACGATAGTACCTCTCGGATTGGTGTTTGCTGGAGTTGATGTTGTTATTTCAATGCTGATATTTTTTGGAATATCGCTATTACTAAGTGGAGCGGTCTATCTTAAGTTGTTACCTAGATTTTTCTCAGCCAGCCTTTACGTGCCTGCGACTTTTATCTCACTTATCATTGCAGAGACACTATAAGAAAAAGCTCCCTATCTTTAGGTAGGGAGCTTTTTTAGTCACTTTACAATCTCTCTAAGCAGCGCCTGCTCTTTAGGCGGAAGTTTATCAACCTCATCCTTTAGAAAGTCCTGAATCTCCTCTTGATAAGCATGAGTAACCTCATCTAAGATCTTATCTGAGTGCCCTTTAATACCTTCCATAGCATTGTCATAGGCATCATCAAGACTCTCACAAATATCTAGCAAGCGGTCACGATCACTCGCTTTCAAACTCCCCTTCTGATCAGCAATTTGAATAGCCAATTTTGCTTTATCAACAAGGCTTGCTAATAGGCGATTTGCATCCGCATCAATATCACCCAGCTTTTCCTCTCGCTTGTCTGCAACAACCTTATCTTTGCTTGCAAAAAAACCAATACGTCTTAATGTACATGGAATCTCTGTATTGTCGGCCCTGACAAATCGAGCGTATTGATCTAATGACATATCTATACGCGCAAGCACTGATGAAAAATGTAGCCTTGAGTGACTAGGCATATCAGGATCACTCGCACTGCGAAGTCTTTTATCAATCTCTGAGGTTTCGCCACCCATTATCTCTAGCATTGCAGTTTCATTAGCAGTACCTACGGCATCAAAAAGTCGCTCTCTGCTAGCTGCCGTATAAACGCACGCTTTAGCTAGACAAGATAGCTCATGCTCACCTTTTGACGGACTCTCTAACAATAGAGAGCCTTGTTTATTAATGCGATAGGCATTTCTTGCCATGCTATGTATCTGAGACTTGGCCTCAACAACGCGCTGTGTAGCAACTGCACTAAAGTCTGTAAAGTAATACTTAAGGTTGGAAGACGCATTAGTAACTACCGTACCAAGCATTTTGAGCAAATCTGACTTTCTCACAAGACGCTTTTTTTCACGGCTTTCTTGCGCTATATCTTCGATATTTTTTATAAGCTTGTTGATTTGCTCATCTTTTGACTGTGTTCTACTTGCCTTCTCCTTCATAACAGTCAATTCGGGAGAGTTAGAAAGATGCTTATCGCTAACGACAAAGCCTTTTAAATGCTCTAGCGTCACTGGATTACCATCTGCATTTGGCCTTGCGATTAGGCGACCAAATTGAAGCTCGGACATTCTTATTTTTGCCAGCATTTCGCCTTTGACAATCTTATCATTGTCATCATAACCCGCTTCATGCACGGCTATTTCGGTAATAGCAATAGGATGAGTTTGCGTTCCGTAGCAAGGCGTTGGCTCAGGGGATGAATAGTGGTTGACTACCAACATCCCCATGTAATCTTTTCTCTTCATTGCTTTCAATCTATTTGATTAAGTTGAAGCAATTATATCACCTATTAATAGTTTTGTCAACTACATGGAAGGCAAATCAAGCTCAATCTCTGGCGGCTTAATCGCTAATTGACTAACAAGTTTTCGCTCTAATCCATGAATTTTTATAGCTCTAGTAAGCATATCGAGATGCTCTGGCATTAGCTTCTCTTCACCGTGGTGTAAGACCATCTCACTAGACTTGGCAGCTAATCTACCTTTATGCTCAGGGTTGCCTATAACCTTTACTGGATATGAATTACCCAGTGTTGAGGTTATAATATCATTCATGATCGCGCCTTCATATCCGTTCAATGCCCACTCATCGATATTACCGCCCTCTTTCGATATCCAGTACCTCGCTCTCGACCTATTTAGCCCTGATATCGACACTGCATTATCAGTAACTTTCTCTGTAGCTGTAACCACTCTCATATTTTTTCTTATTTCATTAGCTGCCCCTTCTCCCATATCATCCTGATACGCCGCGATGACGTCATGCATAGGGTTTTTCGCGCCTTCCTGCAAAAGAACGCGTGGAGAGTAACCTTGCCTCATAAGCGCTAGAGATGCGCTTTTCGTTTTTTCCAGTGCATCTTCTGACATGCCATTAGGTATCATGACTGAGAACGTTTTTGATTTTTTCAAACTATTATACTTTATCGCGTCAACGACACGATCTTTTGGCTCTTTTGCCATCAAATCAACCTGATTATGTATTTTTTCCAGTGTACTTGCTTCATTATCAGGAACGTGCGCCTTTACTTTTTGCAAATTAAAGGAAACGCCCATTTCTTTCGTCAACGTGAGTAGCTTTTCATTTAGTTTATGGTAACGCTTTGAGCGTTCAATGTAGGGGATTGAGTCGGGAAATTTTTCACGTACCTGTTGAGGATCAACAGCACACATTAGCGCGAGAGAGTCTGTGGCAAAAATGATGTGGTCGATATGAGCGCCTTTTTTTTGCATACCTCTTAATACTCTAAGTGACTCCTCTATAGCCAGATACTCAACAACCGTTGAGTCATGAGCATTAAAAATACATCGTTGGAAGTTTTTTATCTCGCTGTCTCCCTCCATAACAATTTTACCAGCGACCCCACCTACCTTTAAGGTTTTGTCGTGACTACCGTCTGTTATTACATACGCCGTATTTCCCATAACTTGCACCTTCAAAACTATGATAGGTACATTATACCATTTAAATAGGTCATGTATTAGTATTAGATGTTTATGGAAGAATCTTTTTCTAGCTGTCTAACGCGACTTTTCATTTCACAAACACGATTTGTCCTTGATATCTTTAACAAGGCTGCTCTTAACTGCGTGATAAGTGGTATAAGGGCTAGGCTCATTGCAGGAGGAAGAAAATAATCTATTTTATAAAAATAGACAGCACCTATTGCAAAGCACAATAGAACTATCATCACTAGCAAGATAAAAGACAATATCTTTAGCTTTTTAACTGAACTTTTCATTATATTTCCCAACAACTTATATACCTTCCATTATCACACAAAAAACACAAATACCGCAAGCAGTAAATTGTTGACATTTAAGCTTCCATTTGTTAGTATTTGCAATCGAACTCAGCATTAAAGAAGTATTTATCTATGTCACTCGATAAGGCATTGAGCGAATTTAAAAAGTCCCTTTTAGAAGGTGACATAAGCAAGCTCGACAATATGTTATCCAAGAACAAAACCCTATTACTTAAGCTTTTAGGTGCAAGCATATGGGAGATAGGACTTTCTTCTAAGCATGCCGAAAAGAACCTTTCATTTTTAATTAAAAGAAAGGCTACGGTTTACTTACCCAAGCCGAATGCTAAAAGAGTAACCTACGACTCCAATTACACGCTTGCTATTGCTATCAAACATAAGTCCGCAACACTTACGCAATACTTACTAAAAAATTACAAGATTCATCAAACCCTTCTCGATAATGCGATCATCAGATTATGCGGAATGGAAGAGTTTGAAAATCAAGCGGAAATACTACGTTTACTCATAGACGCTGGTGGCGATTGTACTGTGAAGAAAAATAAAGCCATTTTTAGTGCGACATTTAATGATAATTCGACTATTATTCCTACATTGGTAGATAACGGATCGTATCTCATTAACCAAAAGTGCGCTATTTTGTTTTTTCAGCAAACGAAGCTTGACCCTTTCTCATACCTTACGACTTTGACTAATGAGCTTAGCGTCCCAGCAGTTATGGAAGTAATCTCTGCGGAAGATGTTAATGACCTACCAATACAACATTATGAGGACGAATGATGTTTGATTACGAAAATCTTTGCGAACAACTTGCTGACGAAAGTTTACCTGATGATGAACTAGCATCGACGTTCATAATGGGTCTACCTGCATTAGTAACTAACGGAAACCTTCAAGGGCTACGAGTCCTATCGCAGATCATAAAAGAAAACCCTCAAAAATGGAATAATAATAATGTGGCTTTGAAGGAAGCTGTGGCGTATGAAAATCTTGATGTAGCATTGGCGATGACTCGCGTTCTCAAAGAGGTTTATGATCGAGATAGCGATACCGTTATCGCTTCTATACAAAATGCTATCATGTATGGTCGGTCTAAAGCCGCAATTATTTTACTCGAAGGCGCTAGCGACAGTATAAAAGAGCGCTGCTTATTTGTTCTTGTTGCCTCATTCAGCGATACAGATGATGATGAATTGAGAGAGTGCATGATTGAAATCTTTCAGCACATGAGTGATGGCAGTATTTATTACAACCCCAAGCATCTTTATTCTCACATACTGAACCACTCTTCGTTGTACTTTGTAGACTACTTTTCACGTCACCATCAAGATGTTATAAAGCGTGAAAAGATGATGTTTTGCGCATTTGCGTGTGACACAGAGTCTACTCACTTTATGATATCAAAACTTATCGATGCTGGTGCGAGTCTAGAATGGCTTACGCCAGAACATTGGGAGACTGCCTTAGAGAGTCACAAGGAGACTCTTGAAGAAAGAAATTCAGAAAGGTTTAGCCTTCTTCTCTATAATGACAGGGTCTGCGCTAAAGACATTATCTCTAGCCATGCTTTAAGAAAGTTTGTTGATGCCACAGTACCCTTGCTTTTTAGCGAGGAAAACAATACGGCGGATGATGTAAGCACATTGATAATGTTGGCAAGAAATGGCTTTTTAGAAGTTGACTATGTGATTAACACAATCACAGGAGAACAAATTAAGGCTGGCAATAAGGAAATGCTGACGCCCATTGAGCTTTTATGCGATGCCATAAATATGTCGTCTACGAAGTTCGCATTCCTATCTACCGCGCTTCTTATCAAGGCAGGAAAAGGCATGGAAGCATTAGAGAATCTTGTTTCTAGCTCTGATGAAAAAAGGCCTATACTGTTTACTAGAGCCGCTAAAGGTATCCCTGAGTTTGACGATAATCTTTTTGAATACCTGACTGTATATGACGGTGTGATTGAAATTATTTCAAGAAGCTAACGCCACAGGTTGACTTTAAGCCTCTTTTTTGTTATTATACTCATTGTCAAAAAAGAGGCGATAGTAATCAATGAGCAATAGTCCTATTTTCTTACCATACAAAGAACAAGTAGAGATTGTCCTTAATTCTTTGCAGTTAATGCATCCTTCTGATTGCAAGGGTAACGTAAAGGAAGCTATTAGCTCAGCTATATGCATACCTTCCTGCTTAGGGCGTCACTTCCTTATTGGTCGAGCATTCAATGACCATCTAGCTCTTTCTAGATCAACTCACGTATCGAGTGATAGTTACTTTATCTGCTACTCGGATAAAATGCTTGTCAGGAAAGAAAAGATTGAACTATTTGCGAACAAGATTCAAGGTAAGGTCATTCTTGAGGTAAGGGAAATCCCTTCCAACCTCTTATTTGCAATAACAATGAATGAAAGCACTAAGATTTTATTTCACGATTATATTGATGATCGTGAAGCTATACATGCATCAATAGACCATGACTCGTACTACCTGCACTACTTCGCAGGCGATGTATTGCGTGCCGTTTTAGAAGAAGCAGATGATAACAACTATAAGAAATCAACACTAACAAACATAATCAAGGCACTGACTGAAAAGGTGCTCTTTGAATACAGCAATAAGTCCATTGATGACGTCTTGGTTATACGCTATCTATGCGATGCTATCCGCCTATTTCCACTGGTTGCGCCTGAGGTAATTATAAAGCTTACAGAAAGTAACACTCTTTCGGAATATGTTATTAGAGAGACCATGTCTTACATGGCTGATTATCACCTCACAAGATCTAGGGATGTTTTTAATTCTTACATCCACTTTCTTTCTATTCTCACGCCACACCAAACTGTAAATGCGCTGGGCGGAATGACAAAAAATGAAAAGTACTATCTAGAAAGCAAAGAAAAAAATTGGTCCCTTTTATCACGAGCTAGAGCAATGTCGAAAAAGCCTTTTAATATCTCAGAAAAGGCGTGCATGGGAATTGGAGACGATAAGAAGCGTATTTCTGAAAATTTATTAGCGCTAAAGAAGTTACAAGAGCAAGGTCACTTTATTACGCCTGAGATAGTGACAATCTCAGCATTCTATGTGCGCGACAACTTTCAGAACGTACTTACAAAGATTCAAGATATCAATGACATTGACGAAGACGCACAAGAATGGATGGCAGTATCTGCATCACAGTCATCAATCTTTAATCTAGATTTGGCATTAAATAACACCTTGGAAAATCCAAGCTATAAAGGCTCTGTATCAAGCACATCTGAAATGCTAGGTAAAGTAGATTACTTACTAAACCACTTTAATAAAAAGGGTAACTACACCCCATCTTCTTTTACTTTAGGTAGAGCAATTGCAACGAATGAAAGTGCCATTGTGAGAAAAATACTTTCTCTATTGCCTGACAACTATACGTATACAATCTCGTACTTAGAAGCCGCCCTTGATGGATTAGAGCCAACCACCAGCGAAGGGGTTATCGAAGATGTAAAGTATTTAGCCAAGATCTATTTTGATATGCTATTCAAGCAAAAAAATATAAGCTCTGATGTTGAAAAGTTTAAGTTACTTTACAAATCCAAAAAATCTCTTCGCGCCATAGCTATGAAGGTTTCTGAAGATTTATCATTAGATGACATATCCTCGGAAATAAAGGGTTCCAAGCAACTCGAATTCTTTCTGAATGCATCAGGGATATCTCCATTTGAAATGATGTCTCGCACTGAAAGTCCGACAATCAAGAAACTTTGCATGGACTTGATTGCTCAATAGTTAGGTATGATAAAAAATACTTAAGTATTATATAATAGATTGAAAAACCAACCTATATGTTGACATTTGGTCTTGTTTTTGATATATTTAGTAACGTACTAAAAACAACAACGGAATTAATGATGCGCAAAACTTCAATCATCGCACACATTGTTATTGCATCTTCAATCGCGCTTTCGGGTTGCGGCGGAGGTTCAAGCTCAGACGGTGGGAGCACTACCCCTACAACCCCACCATCAGGAACTACCCCTCCAGTGACTAGCACGCCTACTTTGTCATTGTCAGGCCCGACTTCTATTGAAACCAACGAAGGTGAGACACGCAGTGCGACCATTGATATTGACTACACTGGAAGTGATTCACTCTCGGTAGATATCTCTTCGCCTAGCATAGAAGGCATGGGCGTTGATTACAGTGTATCTGGTGGCAAACTTACCCTAACATTAGTGACACCTCTGTTGGTAGGTGCTGACAAGGAAACAGGGACATTATCTGTTCAAGTTGGTGATGGTGAAGTATCAGACTCTATTGATATTGGCATTACCGCTATTAACACGTCGTTTTCTGATGTAATTAATACAGCGATTAGCAAACAAGACAGCATCAATAACATCAATGTTAGCGATGAAATCAGTAACATCTCTATTTTTCTTGCGGACAAAGCATACCTTTACGGTGCGCTTGATAATGAAGAGAAGAATGATTGGCTCAGCGATATAAATGCACAGGCTATGACTGTCGAGGATAATGTTAAGTCAACATTAGGGTCGGTTTATGGCGATATAGCAAGTAATGTCGAGGGTCTTACTGAGTCGCAATTGCTTGAAAAAATTGACGAGGCAGAAGTGATTGTTTCAGATTCGGGTAGCTCTTTCGCGCCTGTCATTGAGTCACTTAACACGCTATCAACAGAAAGCCTAACTCTTCCTGATAGCCTGACACTTACGGTAACAGAAAGCGGAGCATCATTATTCTACGGAAATCCTAGTGTGGGAAGTGGAGAGGTAGATAGCTGGACATTTCATTCTGAGTTTTCGTTACTGGCGAAGCTTTTACCTACCGATGCACCTCTTTGCATTGCTGACAATAACGAATAAGGAATAGCACCGTGAAAAGAACATTACTTGCATCAGCATTACTAGGTATGACAATGACAGCCGTAGCGCAAGAAAGCGTAAGAATGGTTGTTACACATAAAGATGGAACTCAAGAAGTTGTTACTTCGAAATCAAATGCTTTTGACTATGAGAATGGCGAGGTTAAATTTGAGCGTGACATCACCGTGTCAACGCCTAGCAAAAAGCCATCTCTTTATAAAAAGGGTCGAGGCGCTACGCCATCGTTCTCAGGCAAATCGTTTTTGATTAATGCATCATCTTCTGCAAATGCAAACTCTAGCTACACCCCTAATGACGAATTTTTTGACGAGCAGATCCACTGGTTGCCTTCATCTGATGAAAGCCCATCTCTGAACAACGTTCTTGCTTCTGTTCAAAGATTATCACCTCTGCGCCGACCTGTTATTGGCGTTGTTGATAGCGGATTTTATGGACACCCTGACCTTATTTACGCTGACGGCTATAGCTTTTCAACAATAGGTGATGAAGAGCGAAGTGAAGGCTTTTTCCTTGATGAGCAATACAATGGCTCTCCAGAAGACCGCATCTTATGCTCTGTCCATGGTACAGGCGTTGCAGCGGTGGCAGCAGCCACTCGTGATAACAATATTGGCTTTGCAGGCATTGTAGACGCAGACCTAATTGCAAGTCGCGCTATGAATTGTGGCGCTGGTTTTCTTCATGACTCATCAGATGCTGTACTTTGGCACATTGGCGAAGAGGTTGAGGGAGTTAGAGCGGTCAAAGCGAAAGCTGACGTAATTAACATGAGCTTAGGCGGCGAAGTTGATCACTGCCCTGACTTCATGGAAAGCGCTATCAACAAAGCTACTGAGGCAAACGTTCCTGTAGTAGTATCTGTAGGGAACGATCAGCGTGATGCATCAGGCTTCACTCCCGCAAACTGTGCAGGCAGTATCACGGTAGCAGCAGCGACAACAGAGGGCGACTTGTTCCCTTCAAGCAACTATGGAACAGCAATTGATATCGCAGCACTTGGGGAAGATGTGGCATCAGCAACGGAATACCCAGACGGTATCGGCTGGTGGGAAGAGTCTAGCTTTGCAACGCCGATTGTTGCTGGTGTTATAGCCAATGTAGTCTCTGAATATGACAGTGTTACTGTCGATGAAATTAAGTTCTTTCTTTCTGTGACTGCCACGCCTTTTGCCGCAGGTCAATGTGACGATAGTAACTTATGTGGCGCAGGTATTTTAGATGCTAACGCTTTCGCCAAAGCAGTTAAGCAGTTCAAGAATGAAGAGACACTTGTTTTAACGCCAGCGCTGAATAACACCGAGCTTTGTGATAAGTCGCTATATCTGACAGACGACAATGACAAGGCGCGTTTGTGTGAGACTTATGAACTTGTCTTACCAGAGCATCAAAGCAATCGTGATGATATCCGATTTGAAGTGATTGCGTTTGAAAAGGACGGAAGCATGCAGCACGGAAATGGTACGCTTGCTTTGTCATCAACAACGAACAAGCTTCTTGTCAGCACATTAGATACCGACAGCTACGACTATGGCGTTAGAATGTGTAATGCAGAGCGATGCTACGGTAATGCTTCGGTCAAAATTACCGACAAGTCTGCTGACAAGCCTGCCATCTGTAACGATTAATTCTTACCATCTCAACCCTGCCCCGATAGGTTCGCCTTCGGGGTTTTATCTTGTTGACTTAGCACCTTACTTGTGTTACTATATAAACACACAACAAGTAAGAGATAATTTATGAGTCACTTAAAGAGCGCTTGCGAAGCATTTATTTTATTCAAAGACAATCACAAAGAAAGTCTATTTAAGAGCTTAGTAGACGCGCACTGCTCACATATTAACGTATCCCTTAGAGAAACTATCCCTAGCCTCAAAGAGGGCGTTTTTGATGCATCAAAAGCAAAAGAAGTCGCAACTTCATTATTCATAAGTGAACCGACATGCCGCTATTCTTTTTTAAAAACTCTACTTAGCAAAGAGTGCTCTACAAGAGAGACCATTGAGTGGTCAATTTCTCTTATTGAAGATGTTGATTATGATGTTGATATAAAAGTTGAAAAGTCACAATATTACAGTAATAGAACCCTTATCGACCTTGTTATTGGAACGTTAGATAAGAGTCTTTTTGATGCTGTAATGAAATGCCATATAGACTGGCATGGTCCTAATAAAGACCTATCCAAAATCACGACACACCATTCTTTCGAGACATTGTTTGCAGAATCTCTTTCGAGCGCTAGTAAGATGCTTAAACAAAATAAGAAAGCAGTTTTTGTTTTCGACCACCTGCTTACTCTTCCTCTACCAACGACAGAAAGCAACACTGAAGAAGTAGCTAAGAGTGCAACGAAAACTACAAAAGAACCAAGCTCTGAAGAATTATTGAAAAAGCGATACCGTCAGGCGATTTGCTTTGCTCTCAATGATTCGATTGATAGTGCTGCAATCTTCGCAAAGCATGGATATTTATTGCGCGACTTCACCAAAGACGATTTTCAGTATAATAACTCTGACTACGTAACATCGACAATCAAAGAAATCTACAACGGATTTGGCGCAGAAATACTGCTAAACGGCACATCGCTAGAAGGTTACAGCAAATCACAAAGGGAAGAAGAAAAGGCGAAAATGCTGGCTATACTAGAGGTGTTACGAAGCGATGGAGCTAAGGATAAAGAGTATTTATCGCCCTTCTTTGTAAAAGAGTCTGTCATGGAAGTTCTCTCAGTCATTCTCAAAGATGTTAGCAAAAGTTCAGGGAGCGGTTATGGCGCTTCATCTAAAGTCCGCGTCAATGAGCAAACATCCTCAACGTTATCGTTTTTCGAAGAGATTATCGGCGTTGACTCTATTGCATTTAATGATAAGACTTCAACAAAAACGTTGCTTCAGCTATCAAACACCAACTACGGTGAACCTATTGCAGCTCACTACGTCAATAAGCTAGATATGCAATATTTTGCAAAAAATGCGGGTGGGATTGAACAAGCTAGATTTGTTATCAGATCGTTCAACGTTGACCCTTTAACAGTACTTCAATATGTCAAAAAAGAGAGTATAAAAAGACAGTTAATGGAAGATTTGGCGTCATTGTAGCAATACAAATCAAACAAAAACAGCGGCCTTGCCGCTGTTTTTCTTGACCAAGTATTAGCCCTTAGGGCTAAGCCTTAAGCAGCAACACAAAGTGGGTTTCTGATTTTTAGCGAAATATGACTCTGCTCACTACCGACTGACTCTGTTAGTGCAGACTGAATAAGATCAGGGTTAAATTTATTTAAAAACATATCCGCGCCAACGTCTTTCGCTTTTGATACCGAGACGTTATCACTCAGTGAAGAATTAATCATAATTTTCATGTTCGATGTGGAACTATGACGTTTTAAAGCCTTAACCAAAGAAAGCCCATCCATTTTGGGCATCTCAATATCAATAATAGATAAAGAATAATGCTTTGAGACATCAATACCCTTTTCAACCATACATTCAATGTGACTAAGCGCTTCTTGTCCGTCAGTACAACGGTACGTATCAAACCCTAATAACTTGGCGCATTTTGCTATCTGATTGTAGGCAACCAAGCTATCATCAACAATAAGTACATGACGCCCCTTCCCTACACTACTACTCGACATTGTTGGCAAGGTAGGCGCATTCACACTGTCAAAAAGAGACTCAAAGTCTAGGATTGGAAGAACTTTTCCATTCGCTTTAATTACTGACGATATATATGACGACTTACCTAATGACTTAGGGGCAGGCTCTAAGTCATTCCACTGAAATCTTTCAATTTTGCTTACATCATCAACTAGAAGACCTCTACTTACATTAGAGACCTCTATGATTAGCAGATAACTGCCTCGCTCTTTACCTGCAATAGACAGTGACTTTTTAGCATTAAAAACAGGGATAACTGATTCCCTGACCTTTTTAATACCTTCTATATATGGATGGCTATGGGGTAAGGACGCGAAAGTCTCGCTTTCCCCAATGCGCACGATTTCTTTAACTTTGAACACATTAACACCTAGTATTTGCGTGCCCACCTTAAAAGTTAAGATCTCAAGCAGGGCATCATTAGAGATGCCGCCACGCCCAGCAAGACTTTGCATAAATTCCTCTTTGTTGCTGCTTTAAACGTAGACGTCTTTAACGTCTATAGTTCGAAATCCGAAAATTCACTGCTCAGGCTTTCATTTTCGTAATGCTCAACAAGATCATCACATCCACCGATATACTTATCATCTAGGAATATCTGTGGAACTGTACTAACAACCCTATTTGCTCTTCTGAATATCTCACCTTTGAAACGTTCAGGTGAAATATCCTTAATCACTTTAATAACATCTACCTTGACGCCTTTACTCTCCAATATCTCTAACGCAAGATCACAGTGTGGACAGTCATCTTTTGAATAAACCAATGCTTTCATTTTGAACCTTATTTTTTACTAGCAAAACTTCTTTTTAAAACCGAAACAATATCTTTAACATGAGAAATGGACATATGATCCATTTTTGATAACGAATAATTGGACAATGACTTCGCATCACTCTTTAGCATTTGAAGCATAACAAATGGAGGCAGCAGCCATTCTGGAACTTCAAATCCTTCACAGGGCACTTCAATTTCAGCGACATACAATCCCTTCAATTCGCCCTGATAAACGTCCACCTCGATCTTCAGGGCCACGTCATATACTTTGCCAAGATCCATGGTATACCTTATTTTCTCTACCGATGTAGTAAAAAACGAATTAGAAGTAACCGCCAATGCAAACTCTTCACTAACATCCTGTTCAGCCTCATTAACCTCTGTCCCTTGCCCTTTAATACAAAGGACGTGTTTTGTAGCACCATCAACCACTGACGTGCGAAGCCTTACTGTATTACCATTATCTTTAGCAATGTAATGTTGGACGATATGCTCTTTTTTCACATCTTTCTTGTCTTTTTTCTTCAAGTACTGCTCAAACATTTCACCGTTCACGAAATACTTGTATTCAATTTCCAAGTTAATTGAAGATGTGCTCTTTAAATCTGTTGTCATAATTTTTACTTTATATAAAATACTCTGACTATATTATCACAATGCGCCAAATATTCAATTTGAGCCTGCTTTAATTTAAGGTTATTTTATGAAAATGATAGTCGCCCACGGGTACAATAACGCCATCGGCAAAGGCAACACACTTCCTTGGAGAGTGCCTGAGGATATGCAGTTTTTTAAAAGAACGACACTAAACCACCACAACCTTCTTGTGGGCAAAAATACATTAATGAGCCTTCCTAATCAGCGACTTCCTCACAGAAAGATGCATGTTCTATCTACCACTCATTCCCCTATGCCTGATGAGGTAGTATTAAGAGATAAAAATGATGTACTAGAACTCAATAAAACCACCCCACTAATGGTTATTGGAGGACAGAAGATTTATGAAACCTTCTTACCTTATGCCGACACGCTTTTCGTCACCCGAATAATGACTGAAGTGGTCGATGCTGATGCTTTCTTTCCTGACTATGAGAATGACTTCCAATGTGCCGATGTAATAAAGCAAGGACACTCAAACGGCTTGGCGTATGATATAGAGTTGTGGCGTAGAAAATAGCTTAGTTAGCTTTTATGTTATAGCTAAATACATGGTATAATACCTCGATAATTAAATTCGAGGTATTTATGAAGATAAAGCAGCAAATGGCAATAGGACACAACCTTAATGCCAGCGACTTGGCTTTCGCAAACAAAATAGGCGGTTTTGTTTGCCCGTCTCTAGCAATATTCAGAACTGACCATGCATTCACAAACTATGGTGACATCACGTTACTTATGGATAAAAGCAGAGTAAACTTTCGTTCCACACCTGCACATAATGCTGACGTTTTCAGTGCGCGATTTCCCTCGTGCTACTACAAAGCGGACACTCAAATACTTGATAATTTTACTGACGAAGTAAACTCTGCGTGTGACGACCTAGCCAAGATCTCAAGTATAGTTGATTATCACGAGAATTCTGCCATTCAAAAGGGGTTTGAGAGCGTAGCATCAACTTACATGAATGACCTCAAGGTTCTCATGACCTATGCAAGAAGCAAAGGACTCAACCCAAGAACATACAAGGCTACCAACAAAAGCGGTATCATCTTTATTGATAGCAACGAGAGGCCTAAATCATTTCTGAACAAGCTTAAAAAGTTTGAACCAGAAAGCCTAAGTGAAGGCTCTGATGAGTATGCTCACTATTCACAATTTATATATGACACTATGGTTGGACATATAGATAAGCTGGTGGAGAGTAGAGAAGGAACGAAAGAAGAAAAAGAGGCTGAGAAAGAATACTTTATAAGCCGAACAAGAAAAGGCCACTTTAAAGAGGTCGATGGAAAGCCCATTATGTTCTTCAATACTTACCAAAAGTTGAATGATTACATCAGACTCTGTCAAAGAAATCCTAACCCTATAGACACGTATAAAACAAATGAACGCCTTAGAAAGCTAGTCTCAACAGATAAGCAAAAAGAGGCATTTAAAGGCTGGCTTAATGAAAAGATTGGTAAAGCATTTCACTCTCCTTTTATGCATGTCGTAACCCGCTCAGGCAATCAAAAGAAATTAGCGTTTACCGCAGAAAATGCTTTAAAGGCAATGAAAGGGAAAGTAAATGGAGAAGAGCAAACCATATTTATGGGCGCTGGAAGCATAAGAAGCTTGGTAGCCAAAAACTACAAAAGCATAAGAGAGATCACAAAAAACATTGATATGTTAGTGAGTGAAAAAGAAATGAAAAAAGTCGGGGATGAGTTCAACTCAAGGCTTCAAGAATTCCCTGATAAGCTAGCCCCTTTTTACCTTTATCAAACTGATAGCTGGCGCTATCGTGATGCCGTGTACGAAGAGATTGCTGATTATGCTAAAAGAGGCACGAATCGCGCTCTAGAGAGCTTTAAAGACATACCTGACGACGTTTTGGAAGATTTAAACAATTTCCTTGATGAGTTAAGCAATGCAGTAACGCATTACTTTGAGATTAAAGAGCAATCGATAGTCGGTATTGATGAGTTCGATGCAGCAATAGTCCCAAAAGGAACACGTAAAGAAACGCTTGAGATATTGCGAAGCGCCAATATTAAAGTCACCTTCTATGAGCCTGACAATAAGCTTTCAAGGCAGTTAGGCGTAATTAAAAATCAACCACTCCTTTTCGGCAGCGGGGAAGAGATAATCTTAAATCTATCAGAGGATAGCGCCGAACTAGATCTTTAGTAATTATTGATAATACCAATAACATTATATAAGTAGCGGCATTTATATGGCGCTACTTTTTTTATACTGTAGAATATTTAATACACGGTATGTTTTGGTATTTATTATGAAATTAACAGAAACGAATATGATTGGCCCTACTGACGTCGGGTCATTAAGCCAATTCAATTCAAGCACTCCTATGAACAATTACTTAAATGCTCTTAAAGCTGTTAAGGAGTCTGACTTTAGTACGCTTAGGAGTTGCTTAGCACTACTCCCTTTTAGTAGGGCACAACTTTCCGAACTTTTAATACATGCGAGTGGCATTAGAGATGGAAGGATAGCCCAAATACTCATAGAAAATGGAGCATCCCCTCTCTTTGATAATCACCTACCAATTATAATACATCAAGAATACAACAAGTGCGGCGAGATGGAGAACAAAAAGCCACCAAGCATAGAAGAAGTAGTATGATAAGCATACAGTCTGCGTTAAATTTCTCTATTTGTGTGAATTAATTCAAAATTTTCCTTGATTAGATGAAGTATTATGGTAATTTTACATCACCCAATAACTACGACTTACAAACAACTAACCTTTTCCTTTACGTTTGATTTATAAAGAAAGTGAGAAACTTATGAGTAGTAAAATCTTCTATGGCAAAACGCATATCCGCAGTAACCAGCCAACCCCGGCTTTTGTCAATCGTCTTAAATCTGTAGCTAATGCGCTAAGAGAGCAAGGTCAGAAGAAAATTATTAAAGAAAGCCGAACGACAACAATCATTCAGTTTACAAAAGACGGCTTAACAGCGACGTTCGAACAGTATTATGATGACAAAACCATTACTGTTGAAGGCGCAGGAAAGGTGCATTACAGCATGCAAAAAAACCAATCATACTATGACATTAATGTAGATGATCTTAAGGTCGTAGAAAAGAAGCTAGGAATTTCTAGGCCCGAAAAGTACTCAAAAGAAAAATACCCACCGAAAGCTGTAGCAGCATAAACATCAATACCCTTCAAGCACTTATATCTTGAGAGACAAAAACCCTGCCGAGCAGGGTTTTTTGATAAGCAAAAATAGTCATATACCACTCACCACCTTGTAGAACTTGGGGCATGCGGTGAAGTTGCTAAGCCATTCCAAGTGACTGAGAAAACTCCTTTTTAACCTCAGCGCCTTCTGGTTTGCTATTAGATAACAACATCTCTTGCGTTACTATGTCAGGGTATTTTTGGGACAGCATTACGGTTAGCTTAGCATCTAATATTTCTTGGTGCTGAGATCCTAAAACAAGTGGCGTTTTGCCTGAGTCAACCACATCATTTACAACGCCTGTTAACGCATCAGCTATATCCTTCTCGCTGATGAGTTCACTAACCTCGGTAACAGGTTTGATAACTACAATGTCTTTTCTCATTTCTGATGCCAGATCTCTAAATCCATCACTCACTACACCCTTTTGTGTCATAGAGGACATATCTGGAAGTGTTCCGATTTCAATCTCAACAGGATCGCCGACAACCAACTCACACTCAACGTACTCTACCTCGCCCCCATTGGCTGCATTCAAGCTACCTAAAACGTTACCTTGAGAGTCACTCATTGATATTGAAAGCCCTTTCTCATCAGAACTCTCCAGTGAAAATAACATCCCGTGAGACTGTGACATAGCTACATTCTTAACAACATCGCGCTTAAATTGCTTGTAATGCTCATTTGTCATATCAAATATGCCCATTTTATATTTAGGCATTGCATTGTTTTGGTTCGCGAACTCATATTGTTTTTCAAGACCCTGAGAAAGCTTCTTAAGCTCCCATAGCAAGCGCTGATAATCTTCGTTAGACCGCCTATTGTCAGGTATGTGAACTTCTCTTGGCGTACCATATCTCTCATGCATCTTTCTTACTTCATGCCTTAGGGCTAGCTGAGTAACGGTGGGTTGCTGACCATTTTCTACTAAGATTTCTTCGTTCAGAACTTCCCTGATCTTATTTACTTCCTTGCCTTGGCTTTTTAGAAACCTTTCATGACCGTAATTGTATGCCTCTTCATTTAACGAGTTTCCTAGCCTGACGTTGACGTCCCAGCTATTTAGGTTAACTTCAACGTGACGCATTCGGTCATCATACCTATCAGGGAAAAATACTCTTGTACTACCATTAACTTGGATGGCAATACCTTCGTCATATTCAAATCCTTTTTTTTCATTTCCCGCCATATCTAGGTGTATCACACCTGAGCGAATCTTAGCTTCTTTTACTGCTCCATTATTTTCAAGCGCTTCCCTCGCGAGAGCATATACCTCATTTTTATTTATTCCTGATTTTAAAGCACTGTCTACTTGCATAATACACACCTTGTTCTTCATCTCCATTTATTATACCACCTATTATTATCACTTTAACTATTTCAATTGAATTATTTTTATTTACTTATTGTCGCAGATTTGTTATTATAGTCGCAGGAGGATGACATGACAGAATTAGTATTATTTATCGTTGGATTAGTTGCTGTTTCAGCACTTATGTCTTTGTTTGAAGTTAGTATATTTAGTTGCAGTCCTGCCAAGTTGGCTGGACTTGTTCAGAGCCACCCGCATTTAAAGTTATTTGTGACAAAGAGCAAAGAGATTCCAGCATCAATTATTGTTTCAAATATTATAATTGATGTGTCGGGGTCTACATATGGCGGCACATTAGCATATAAGCTTTTTGGTGAGAGTGTTGAGTATACGTTCTATACAGTTGTAATAACATTTATGCTTCTCATGTTTAGCACACTTATTCCAAAGCTTTACGCAACCAGTCATGCGGCATCTGTTCTGCGTTTTTTCGGACGTATTATAATAGGTATTTACTACGTAACTCGACCTATTGTTGCAGTCCTTTACGCCTTCGTAAAAATATTTGTGAAAAGCACGCCTGAAGAAGGGATTACGCAAAGCGAGATAGGCTCAGTGATCGCCTTAGCTGAAAGTAATGATGTTATAAGTGATAAGCAGTCATCTGTCATTAGTAATATTCTTAACCTTAGCCAGAAAACGGTCAAAGACATTCTTGACGAAGGAGTCAGCGTTGAAAGTGTTAATGTTGGTGCGACAGTTGCTGACTATAAAGAAGCTATTATCAAAAATGGCAAACACAAGCGGTATGTGGTTACGCATAACCATAACGACAAACCTTATCCTGTGGGAATCGTCTTGTACCGAGACTTTATAAATGCGCATTTGCGAGGCAAAACAAAAGAAACGAGGATAGTTGATATCATGCACCCTGCCTCCATTACCTTTGATGATGAGTCAGCGATAACACTAATGGATAAACTAGATAAAAATAGCGACCACATCACTGTTGTGGTTACTCGTAACCGCCAAGAGATGATTGGCGTAATTCAGTCTGATGATATCGTCAGGGCTATGATAAAGTAAGCTAAAGATATGATAAGCGAACTTACCAAGAGGGTTTCTGAGTCAGAAGTCCCCTCTCATAGCCTTCCAAGTGATATTGATATTGTCATTGCTTGCATATCATTACTCCTGTTTGGAGACTATAGAGCATCACTAAGGCAGAGAACTTTCAACTACCATATAGGTGCTGGTGGCATCGAGTCTTCAGAAGGCGCTTTTTTTGCCGAGATTTGTGAGCTGCAAAGAAAAGATAAAAGGCGTTGGTATGCGCATGAGATGTTTTTAGGAATAGCACCTGACTTTAAACATGAAGCGCAGGAAGCGGTCTGTAAGGTACTAGCCTTCACACCTAAGAAGCATCTAAAAAAAAGAAACGAATCTGCTGCTTTTAATTTTTTGAGGGAGGCCGTCTTTTATGGGTGTGATGAAATATTTGATTTTATCGTGCCTTGCTTTCAAAAGCGGTGGGGTGTCGAATTATCCAAAGACAAAAATAACGACGTCACAAAGCTATCGAGCATGCGTGTTAACATTACAGTTAATAATTACTTAATGAGCGAGCACGTATCACTTCTACCTCACCTATCCCACAACGTCAATTACTGGGATGCTTTAATGCTGTCCCTCGCAGGCTCTGAGCGCTTTAGTCGTAAAATAAGAGACGCCCTATGGCAGCAAAAGAATGAGTATCTTGGTGATGATTACACTTCGACGTCACTAAAAATGGCAAGTTGGAATTATAGGATAGGAATTTTTTTGTTATCAAAAAAGTATTACACCCCTATCCTAACAAAAGACGATATTGTTATTTATCAGGGCGGGAAAGAAGTTGATGAGAAAGACTCTTCTGTGTACCACTTCTCGCCTTTGGTCTACACGTGGGCTGTGGATATGGCAAACCAATTGATCTGCTCCCACCTATCTAGTGCGCTTGACGATGGTAAAGGTAGGCGTCAGATAGAAAAGGAAATAAAAGAGCATTCAGTTGAATTTAAAGACACGATTGTAAGTGCCACATCAGGAATAGAGAATATATTCTTCACAGCACTCAATATTGCAACGAAAAAGAAGTGTGTCTATTCATTGCCTGAAGACGAAGTTCAAAGCCTTTTCCTGTCAGCTATCCATTCTCTCCACCGCTTAATTGCTGATGAGGCATTGATATCTGAGTATAAATGTGAGGATGTAGCGTTCATACGGTCTGTGATAAAGAATTGCGAAACGCAAAGCAAAGGATGGCTAATAAAGTACTACCTAGACAGAAAAGAAAGTAAATTCTGGATAGAAAAAACAAACACAAAAAGGCAACTCCAAAGAGTAATGTCTATATTCAAATATGACTATTACGAGGCGCTATCTCAGAACTTGTGTGATAATACCAAGTCAAGGTTATTGGAGTTAATTTGTGACTAGTCCATTTGTTGTGACCGACGAGTTTGGTATGTACTGTTCTGATGGTTTTGCTGACATATTCAAAAAGGCACGTTCCAAAAGTATTGCTGAGCTGGTGGAGGAAGCTTTTCGTAAAGCGTTAGAGTCGACAACAATTTCAGAGGCATTTAGCGTTGACTATTTTGAGAATTTCTCTGATAGTATGGTACAAAAGGTTGCTGAAAAATTTATGGTAAATATCAAAGACTGGCACAAGCATACAAATGTAGAAGCATTACCTATAAATTCCGCAACGAGAATGTGTGAATTCACAATAAATAATATGTTTGGCGGAGACCCTATTGAGGCAATGGAATATTACCCTGATACCGTATCCTCCCTTATTTTAAGTATGCTATCTTAATGTCACCAGAAGTTAGCCTGAACCTACTCTATTTAACATAATTTTCATTATCTTGAAATTAGATGCACAATTATGCTTACGTTTTGAGCATCCAATGCCGCACTTTTAATATATTTCTTTAACTAAATTTAAAAACCGTATATGATGACCTTTATTTATATACGAGGTATTAATAAGTGGCACTTAAAAAAGAAGACAAAGTACGTTTAGAAGTTATTGAGAAGACATTCTCTATGCTGGTAAGTAACAATATGAGTGACGAACAAGTCCTCAGCATGATGCAGCCGCAATTCGATGATTTCGAAACTATTACAGGACATAAGCTTAAGCCCGTCTTTGAGCCTGAGCCTTCAATCTCTGTTCTGGACCTTTCAAAAGACTTCCTTCGCATTCGCTATCCCAATGAAGATAATCGTGTATTACGCGCTAAGGTTGAAGGAGTATCTATTGAGGTCAAACTCTTTAAAAATGATGACTTCTCATTCACTAACAATGATGTTGTAAGTGCGCTGAAGAGCCTTTCTGAAAAGGTAGATATTCTCCCCGTTGAGCTTAAAGATCTTGAGCCTTGTGATGTGAAAGAAAAGGTATCTGAAATAGAAAGTGCTATGCACTCACATGGATATGACGAAGAAATGCCTGCATCCTTTGAAACATTTGAAGGAAAGGCTGAAGGTAGCGATAGCGTAGAAGAAAGCGCACTATCTGAAGAAGATTAACGAAAAGAACTCGGAAACTGCCTAATACCATCCATTTCAAAGGGAGAATCTTAAGATTAGGCAGTCAATAAAGCCTTATTTATTAGGGCTTTTCTTTAACTTGAATATAAGGACTATTTATGAAGAAGTTACTATTACCTTTTGCCGTTTTTGCGGCCTTTACAGCGCCAGCCATTGCAGCTCCTGCTTGGGACTACGTTGAAGCAGGCTATGTTAAGACAGATATTGATAATCTGCGCAATGTTGATGTTGATGGATTTGAAGTGAGCGGCAAGAAACGTATCAGCAGCAATTATTTTGTTGAAGGTAAGGTTTTTGATTTGTCAGGCGACAGCTCGTTTGACGCTGATGTCCAAGGTGTTTCATTGGGCTTAGGTTATGTGCGTGACATCTCACGTGACACAGATGTTTATAGTACGCTTAGTTTAGAACATATCGATTTGGATGGTGGATTTAAAAATGCCGCATCTATCGACTCTGATTTTGGTTTTGGAATGGGTCTTGGTGTCCGATCAATGGTAGAGGCGGATACAGAGGTAGGTGCTAAGATTAACTATGTTCATGTAAGGGGCTATGAAGAGGTAACGTTACGTGGTGATATCTATCACTACCTCAATCCAGAATTCGCTCTTGGTGCTCAGTATGAAGTGGGCGGTGACGCAGATGTGATGCGATTTATGGTTCGTTATAGCTTTTAATTGTTAATGGGAGACGATGAGTGGCTATAGGTATAAAGACCAAAGTAGATGCTGTATCAATTTTTAGCGCGACTGACAGGGCCAAATCTAGAATTGATAACTTACGAAAGAATTTGGAAGATATTGATAACGATCCTGACAAAGAAAATAGATTAGACAAATCACTTTGTAAGCACTGCTTTTATTTGCATAAAGCACGCTTAGGAGGTGCAATGATGACTAGTAGAGCTTGCGGAATATGTGATTCTCAAGAGATGTACTCATCTACCGCCACAGACCCTCTCTGTCTCCCATGCGCAAAGGAAAATGGCCTTTGTAAGCAATGCGGTGGCGACATCGATTTGAAGCAAAGACGTAAGAAAAGACCGTTCCAAAAGTAACACCAGAAATTAAAAAGACCTCGTATTTAAGAGGTCTTTTTCTCTAGCTCGCTTTTGTCAACAATCAAATACCTCACAGTACTGTTGTCGCTGTTTAGCTTTATAGGTATAGCAAAATCTCCTAAGAAGTCTTCAGCATCTTTCCAGCTAATGTATGTTCCGTGACGCCTTTCCTTTCTTATACATGCTTTATGCTCTGCAATTGACCTTCTTAAGGAAAAGTAGTCTTGCAGAGTCAGTTCATTCTTTGATGCCGACTTCATCGCTAGTGTTATCCTACGATGGTGGTATTTTATTCTCTTTTTAAGCATAATTCTCTATATTAATTATTATCCGATAGTATAATAGTTAATGTATTATATATGAATAAGGAAGTTTATGGGAGTTACTACACCAAAATACAAGTGCGATTATCTTTCTCTATCCTGTTTAGGAGGGGGTGATGATCGAACTCTTTTTGTTTCCAGTGAGGTAAGTAAAGACCTTCCCTTTGTTCACCATTGCTATATAAAGGATAGTGAACTGCACTACCTTGTCTATGACCATATCAATGATATAGTCATTGATTACCGCTCTGGAGAATACTTACCCAAGCATATTTTTGCGTATAAAGATGCTGCACACCTAAGCTTTTTTGACTTAAAATCGTTCAAGGTGATTAGTAGTCTTACACTATCCCAATGTTCATTTTACGCATACCCTGAGGATAATCTTGGAACTTTTATTTCTAAGACCTTTGGTGAGATTCGTCTTTCTATGAACCACCAGCACCTGAGTCAAACTGGTTACCTTTTGAATGCTCATCGCCTCGGCAATTCTATAACCGCATCTGAAATTAATAAAATTCTCGAAATTACTCATAGCGCTTTAACGATGCTTGTAGATAAGGCCATAGAAAGTGGCGATAATTACAATGCTATTGCATATTTTCAGCATTATGACACAGTAGACAGAATCGCGCTCGCGATGAGAAATGATAATCCAATACCTATTTATGACGTTGAGTTCTTCAGAGATGTTATTTTTGCCGATGGTGTTCTCGCTACAATGTCAAAATGCAGGGAGTTTAGACGAATTAAGGGAAATGTAATTATTGATAGAATGTTAGGCAGTGAGTACAGAACCGACAACGTCTAGTCGATACTATCATTAAATAATTAGAGGGATTATTTTTTATGGTATAATAGACTGTGTATTTAATAAGGCGTATTTAGTATGAATAAAATTTCTTTACACCAAGCTGAAGTTTGGTCTCACCAAATTCTCACCAAGTCACAGGAAATAAAAAAAGAAAACCAAGATAACTTTGATTCAATGTTATTTATTGAGTCTAAAGATGTTCGTAATGTGCTTCCTATTATTGTAGAAAGCCTCAATACAATGCATGATGGTGGACCTAATGAGCCATCTACATCTCGACGTTACAGCAATGCCCTATCCTCACTGATAAGAGCAGCGAGAGAAACATATGGGGATACTGAAAACCCTATCATGTCAGCAATCAAAGAAGTAGGGCATGAAAAGGTTAAGTCTGATGCTCAGCGCTTAAATGAAATAGCTGCAAAAGTATCTGTCAAAAAAGCAGAGCTAGAATCTGAAATCTCAATGACACGATAAATACCGAGGAAAATTATGTATCGTTTTAACCTAAATTCAGTTGATGGAAATAGCGTGGTCGATGCTCACGATCTAAATGAGTTTGCGAAGGATTGGACTGATGGTAGCCTAATCGAGCTATACAGGAATGGTCAGCACACCACAAGGGATGGGATCACAGTAATCTCCCCCGCAGACCAAGTCACAAAAGACGCAGTAGAACAAAAAGCTATATCAGAAGTGTTGCGTTCTAGCATGAAAATGAGTAAGCAAAAATTTTTGGACACAGCACTCGCTATGGATAGGGATGCAATAGTATCTTTAGTAGCAGCTACAACATTATCAAAAGGTCATGACCGATATAGTGAAACTGAATTTGGACGTACTTTCGTTTTAGACAAAGACGATCCTTTGGTAGATAAGTTTATGCCTAGCAAGACCATGCTAGAGGAAAACTATCTACAGCAAGGCGCTCTATATCTGAAGGACACAATGGTGGTAGTGGATGATATTTCAGGTAAAGCTTTTGTCACTGACACCAGAAATGAAGCTCTCACACTTGAAGATATGTTACCCAGACAGTTAGAGAAAGGAATTGTGGTAAATGCAGAGTACTCATCTTTTGAAGGCTTTGATGATGACGGCATTTACGCCGATGTCAGGGTTTCAGGCGATGTAGGCAAAGTATATAAATTAAAAGCAATGTTTGAAAAAATGGAAGCCGACAACGAACAGTACGTTCATGTAGTTACGAAAGGCTTTAATAACGGCCCTGACAACCCTCTCAGTAACGAAGAATTTGTAAAGCTAACCTACAATCACAAAGCCATCTCACTACAAGAAGTTGATGGTAATCATAGAGTAAGAAAAAACATTGTATCACCTAAAATGGCTATGCAGGCAGGCTCACCAGAAAAGGGACTATGGATAAAGGGAAATGATGGAATTAGCACCTATGTTCATGGCGGTAGCGAAGTGTATGTTGGCTACAAAAAAGATGATATAAAGGATGATTCATTGAATGTCATGTGGGCAAAAGAGGTTGCGTTATTATCCTCTGAGTTTGACCCCAAAGGCTATCAGCAAACGGAGCAGACTGTCGACGAACTTTCATTTGATGAATTATTCGGGAATACAATGTAACTCATATCAAAAAGCACCATTATCTTTATGGTGCTTTTGTACTTACATTTATTATTTCCTTCGTCTAAAGGCGACAAGCAAAGATAACGAAAAAAGACCTAGCGTAGCGGGTGCTGATACAGATACTGCCGAACTGTCCTGAGGGTGCGTGACTATGGTTGTGTAGCCGATGTCCGCAAAAGACGCGATACTTGTATCACTCAGATATGTATTGCTACCAAGATACCCTGTTAACACTTCATTAGAGCCGCCAGCCCAAGCTTCATCCCAATGACTATCTGCCGTACCTTCTCCCCCATCTAACTCAACAGGTATATAGGTTGCGTCAGGGTCGAATTCTTTTTTGTACACATCTAGCGCGTACCTTCCTGTATAGCGCCCCGTACCATCAGCATAGACACTCTGTGTACCTGCAAACACACCACCGAATGAGTCTGTATTCCACAAACTACCATATCCCATAGCATGGGATATTTCGTGTAGTATTACATCGAACAATTTACCATCAGACTCTAATTTATCCAAATCTGCACGATCAAACTCCATTACCCCCTGCGTTGCATAAGCGTACCCCAACTCGCTATCTACTCTAGCCCTTGAAGGCCCAGCACGACCAAGTACGCCACCCTGCCCGTCAATATCCAAACCACTTGCGTTGATTGTTAGCAAGTGATCAGCGGCTGACTGAACACCCGTCAAAAATGTACTCCACAAGGTAGATGCCTCATTGAACAATGAGTATTGCGATTCGGATAGGCCGCCATTATCGTTGATTTCAATAGTCAAAAGGCCAGCATTTGAATAGGAAGCCGTCATAAGCAGCGTCATAGCAAGGAATGTTTTTTTAATTTTTATCATAGAATATTCAATTTTAAGTTAATAGAAGGTATATTCTATAATTATAACGCAGCTTTTTATTTTGTCATTAACTAAATAAAGACACCCTCTGCACTTTATCACAGAGGGTGTTGATACCAATAGATAAAAAAGTCTACCCTGACAAACCTACCTACCAAAAATCGCATCATGCATTGTTTCTACATCTTTAATTTCACTCTTGAGATTTTCAGGCTTTAAGTTTTTCTTTCTCTCTTTATAATCAAGAACAAGAGTATCTAATGATCCAAGACTCTCTTGACTAAAAGCCTCTCTATCTACCGAGGCCATCCCCTCGGCAATCAAATGAATAACCACAGTTTCAATTAAAGGGCTTCCAGAGGTCTTAGGTGACTCCATAATTTCACTAATACGACCCTTCGGCGGCTCAACATACGACTTTCTGTTTAGAAACTTATCCACATATACATCTACTGCCTTCTGATATTGCTTTTCCCCAAGGCTACTAAAAAATACGTTAGCATCGGAAGGAGATTGCAATACATAACTTGATAGGTACATGAAAAGAAATCCACTATTAAAATCCGCTAATGATAAATTAAATTTCGTATCTTTAAAAAAATCGTATTTTTCGGATGCCTTTCGGGCATGCCGCTTACCTACCTCTGCGATAACAGGTAGGAGCTTATCTGAAGACAGCATCAACAACTCATCATCAATTAGAGAGAAACTATAACTGTCATAAAAATAGAACTCGACAAAGTGCTCAAACAAAAAGCTATTATCTTCATGCTTTTCAAGTCCTATTACATTCTTAACAGAATAATTGCCTATTGAGCGCTCCACCACGCCTTGACTTGCACCATTACCCCCTAATTTAGTGTATGTTATGAATGACTTGCTTGCAGCGACAGACAAAGCCACAAAAAACAAAAAGTAAAAAATTCTAAGGCAAAGCATAAACTGCTTTTTTATTAACGCTCCCTTTTTACCTTTGTCTGCGACATTAAGGTTCATACTCAGAATTTCTTTTTCTTTACGCGTATAAAGACTCGATGAGTACAGAGATGAACTAATTACAAAGAAAAAACAGGCCGCAAATGAAGCTGTAAGAAGAGAGTCATAAAGACCAAAGGTAGATTTAGGTTCAAGATAGACGTTTACATCAGAAATTCCTTTTACGATGAATAACTCATATACAAAAAGGCAGGCGATCATAATCGCAACGTAAAAGCCTTTTAAATATAGAGTTATCATGTTCGCAGACCCTTCCAATCTGCGTCTCGGAAGCTTTTTTGACATCTTCATAAAAATCACTTCAAAAGGCGCTAGGTAAAGATCTGCCTTCGAGTCACTACCCTCCCCACTATCGTAACGCCTCTGAAATCTTTTATAACGCGAAGGCGCATCTGCAAACACAAAAAATGCATAAGCTAGCAACAAAGGAACATAAATAAGATAGGAGTCAACAGCAACCCCAAAACCTATTTTCAGAAAGACGTCTCCAAAGTCACAAACTGAGTCATAAGTCATTGCAAATAAACATATGATAATAGCCAAAATCAATTGAGGCAGGCGAAAAGAAAAGTGAGCATCTAAAGACTTGAGCGCACCCCTAACATTAGAATTAACCATATAAATAACCTTAAATTTAAATTAATAAGCAACATCAATATGAAGCAGAGCTTCATACCAGAATCACTCCTTTATAAGGTTATGTGTTCTTTTGCTGATGTGACCTTGTTATATTTAATACAATACAACCTATTATATTAAAAGCAAGGAAAAACCCTACTTGCAGACCAATTGCAATTACGAAACATGATGGCTTCAACGGGCATTACTGAAATTGGCTCAACTGCGCCCTCATCCCCATCATAGCTTGCTTTTGAATCTGCTCGATACGCTGAGGCTTTACTCCAAACTTTTTCGCCAGCTCTTTGAAGGTCACCTTCTTATCATCACCATTCAGAAACCTACTTTTTATAATTTCCTTTTCGCGGTCTGGCAGGCTTTCAACAGCATCAACAAGTGGAGCCACTCTGTGCTCATAGTAAGCATCACTAATAACTGACTCCTCTGGGCTTTGCTTGCCATCAGATATCATATCTCCGAACTGCATACCTTCATCATCAAACTCACCGTTGATAGACACTCGCGGCGTTATAAGACGTTTTTCCAGCTCTATTATATCTGACTCATTGATATTTAATTCAGTAGCCATCAGCGCTCTTTGCTTAGCACTTAGGTAAAAATTCCCATCTCTGTACTTTGCTATATGACAGAAGGCTTTTTTCTGCGCTTTAGTTGTAAATAACTTAAAGTCTCTTTGCATTGTATTGATGGCATGAAAAATTTGACTTAGCATGTAATTTCTTGAATAAGAACTTATCGAAACTCTAGCCCCATACTTGATATTATAATTCTGAATAGCCTCAAGAAAACCTATAGTTGCATGCTGAAATAAGTCATCGACAGTAATTTGGTTATTAGCATACTTTTTAGCAACACTACGTATAAACCTCTCATACGCCATGTACAATTGCGTTTTTGCAGCATCACTGCCCTTTTGAGCTTGTTTAATAAGTTCTATTTCTTGAGTTCTGTCTAACATATACGTCCTCTGTTTAAGTTCTTCTATATTATCATTTCTACTTAATATTGTCAACACTAAAACATGCATATTACAAAGACACTAGAAAGACATTCTGGTACAATACAGTTATATGCGTAAGGATTATTCTATGAACAAAAGACTATTACACGGCTCCAGAAAAAACGACTTGGAGTCGCTTCAACCTCAATACATTGGAGGCAATAACGGCTCGGTAGATGGTATAGGAATAAATCTTACTGATAGTATTGCGTTAGCTAAACATTACGCAGGTGGTGAAGGATCGGTTTATATGTCTGACATCAATACTGCCGACTTTATTGAGATTAGCCACTCAAAACATTTAACAAAAGAACATGCCGAGCGCCTTAAGAGTCAACTAGAACAAATAGATGAGACTGCCCGTTACAGACTGGCAACAGATATTTGCGGAAAGGCTGAGAAAGCATTTAAAAGTGATGATGATGCTGAAGCTTTTTACAAAGAAAAGCGTGCTGAGTTTAAGGAACTAAATCTTCAATTAGATAGGCTTAAGCCTGAAATAGACTATAACGATGATGGTGATATGGTCATTCTTCATGCAAATCTTGACTTTTCAGGCTTAGAAAAAGCAACCACAAAGCGTATGCATTACTGCTTGAATCTTTTTGATAATGACTATGCAACTACCCTACTAAAAAGCATATGCAAAGGTCTTATACTGCCCCGTGAAGATGGAATTATTAACTATTTATCATTCGCTATGGACGAACCAATTGTTGCAAAACTAGATCAGGAGTTTTTAGCCAAACCAAATGCTGAGACGCTTATTAAAGGCTCCATGAGCAAGTACTCAAGCAACAGCTTTCAAACCAATACTCTTGAGCCTTAGATTTGGCATTGCTCATTTTTGGTATTTTGATACCATACGAGAATAATCTTTGTGATTTGTTAATTTAATAAGGTGTATTTATGAATAAAAAAGTTTGGATTGCTGTATCCGTTGCTCTTTCAGCATCCTTAGTAGGAGCCATTACGTTACTACCTTCGACACTTAACCAGAAGGCATACAACCCTGACGACGACTATGGAGATGTAACAGATGTCGCAAAGGACAAAGAACACATAGAACGTCCCATATCAGTAGATGAGACCGTCATATTAAGCAATGTAGCGCTAAGCAAGACTGCAAATATAAACAATATACAATTAATGGATAAACCCACTCTATCTGGAGGCATAGCACCTACAACAGATACCAGCATTAAGGATAACAGCGTGAAAAGGGTTGCTGACAATCCAATATCAACATTCTCTGCTGACGCGGACGATGGCTCATACAAGCTATTCAAAGCCAACCTTAACAAGGGACTTGTCGTAGAGAAAGACCTTATAAGAGTTGAAGAGTTCATTAATGCTTTTGACTACAAATACCCTAAACCTAGCGATAGCGCCATGCCCTTCAGTACCTCAATAAGCGTTTCTCCATCACCTTGGAGTGACAACTACCTATTAAGAGTCGGCATAAAAGGATACGAGCATTCATTAGAAGAGCTACCGCCTACAAACTTAACCTTCTTGGTGGATGTTTCAGGCTCTATGAAAAACAACATGCCTATCATAAAGTCGGGACTGAAAATGCTGGTGGGCAAGTTAAGGCCTAGCGATAGAGTCTCCATCGTAACGTATGCGGGTGAAACTAAAGTCGCTTTACCGAATACTAAAGTATCAGATATGGAAGTTATTAAGGATGCTATCGATAGCATGTCTAGCGGAGGAAGCACCAACGGTCAATCAGGCATAGATATGGCATACAAAGAAAACGAAAAAAACACCATTGATAAAGGCATTAACCGTGTAATTCTCATGTCTGACGGTGATTTTAATGTTGGAATTAAAGTGCGTGATGACCTTGTCAAGTTTATTGAGGAAAAGCGAGATACGGGAGTTTCATTTTCCACAATTGGAATTGGTGGAGACAATTTCAGAGATGACGCAATGGAGTCCATGGCAAACAAAGGTAACGGGGTATATACCTTTATTGGTGACGCTCACGACGCGAGAGAAGTATTTGCTGATAGGTTTATCCAAACGATAAAGACCATTGCAAAAGATGTGAAATACCAAGTCGAGTTCAATCCTGCCAACGTAAAAGAATATCGCCTTATTGGTTATGAAAATCGACTTCTAAATGATGAAGATTTTAAAAATGACAATGTAGATGCTGGCGAGTTACCGTCAGGGGCTTCAACAACTGCGATCTATGAGATAACACTAAGTGATCAAGAGGGTCTTCACCCTGATAAGCGATACGAGTCAAAGAAAGGCACTTCTGATCAGAAAGAGAAAAGCAATGAGCTGGCTGAATTGAAGATTGCCTATAAGCTTCCTGATAGCGATTACAGTGAATATGTTTCTTTCGTTATAGACAAAGATTTAATCAGTCGTAAAGCAGATGCTAATACGGTATTCGCCTCCCACGTAGCTGGCTTTGCTCAACTGCTTCGTGACAGCAAGTATCTTAATAAAGATTACACATACGAGTCGGTGTTAAAAGCATTGGATGAAGTTGACTTAGATAAAGAAAGGCAAAGATTTTATCATGTTGTTGAAACGGCTAATGTAATAATAAGCAACAAGTAACAACGATATAGGCTCCTACTCTTATTTAGGAGCCTTTTCTTTCTTGACTGCATCCAAGTCCTCTATATTCTCCGAACTAAGCTCTAATAGCGCCTCAAGGCTCTTCCTTGCCCTTTCCGCATGCCTATTCATCTTGATCTCACGAGCCATTAGCTTTCTTTCTGCCATTCTGGTTTTTTTATCTAGCGCCTTTTCAAGTTGTTTTATGCGTTCTTCTTGCTCGTCGAACGTTTCCTTGTATGAATCTCGTTTTCGCCTGAACTTAAGCACGGCGCTTGTATAAATGATGAAGAATATGATGTTTGCAAACAAAAATGCGTACTGATCTGTTAAGTAACCAAATACACTCCAGTTTATCGCAGCAAAAGCGCCAATAAGACGCCCAGTAACAACTTTACCGTTAGATAATAAGTACGCGCATGTTAGGGATAGGCCGTTAAGCAGCCAAGGATAGGCAAGTAAAAACTTTTCGTAACTAATGTATTCGAGCATCGTATCATTTATACCACTGAGCAAAACGCTGCATGATAATAGTAGATATTTCTAGGGTCAATTAAATAGTCAACTAATTATATTCACCATCCCGCACGCCATAGTCTGAGCTATTATTCTCAGCTAAATAACACCTTATCATTAACCGACATACTCAGCAGGGTTACATTATTTACTGAATATTTCAGCAGGTAAGAACTTTTCATTGTATAATAAGTAAAAAGGAGTATTGATATGAAAAAAGACGTTATTTACACTGAATCTTTTCTTGAAGAATTGAAAGATGCGACCCCTTCTTTTGTTGAGATGTATGAGGATTTTCAGGAGGGCATGGTAGGCTTTGACTTTGGCAAGCGAACCATTGAGATTTCCTCTGACTTTGCAGAGAATGCAGATCCTGAGCTTTTACGTCTTTTTCTCAAAACATTCGCAAAACCTGCAACACCAAGCGACTTTTCTCTTCCTAGTAAAATGAGCACTCAAGCTATGGTGCACACACACATTACGGGTGTCGATGGTAGCAAAAGTGCCAGTCATAAGGTTAGAGAAGAGGAGAACAAAGCGCAATCTATGCTAAATAAGCTCCATATGCACCTTAAAGAAACCCCTATAGTAGAAGGTGAAGGGAAAATACCTGTCAATAAACTACAGGCGCTGTACTTGAGAGCTGTCATGGATGAGCTATCAAAAGGGTTTGACAATACAAATCCAGTCAATAATGATCCTGTTGAAATCAATAAACAGGGTGAGCGAGTTTACTCTAGGAAAATAGAGCATGAAGGCAAGCAAGTGGGCTTTATCAACTATACCGAAAGTGATTCGGCAGTAAATATACTTCGCTCTAATGTAGATGGTGAAATGAGAAATAAAGGTGTAGGCACTAAATCCTATACTGATCTTATTGATGAAAAGATAGGACAAGGCAAAGTTATTAATTCAGACAATATCGTATCTTTTCAGGGAAGAAAGCTCTATAAAAGCCTAGAAAATAAAGGATATGTTATAGAGGAGAACTTAACTAGGAAAAATCATCGAGATGCGCTAACAACCCTACTCCCTGACAATATTCGTGAACAGCAACGCTCTTTCCCAACAGTATTATCTGAAGGCGTTAGGTATACTGAGCCGGGATACAGATTGAAAGGTAGCCCTGTTTTTGTAATCAAGGAAAGCCCTAATGTTGAGGCTAAGCATAAGAGCGCGACAATTTCTTTAAAGGATAAAGATGGCGGTCCAGAAATGACGTTCAAGGTTGAGCCTAACAAGATCTCTATGTCACAACGTCAAGACGTTTCTCTTGAATCAGTAAGCCCTAAGTTAGCAAAACAAGTGGAAAATTTACTATCTTCATTAGAGATGATGTTAACACATGATGAGTCAGATATTGTAAGGCAGCGCTTGTACAAAGAAATTGCGGCGGTATGGGATAAGCACTCTATCGAAAGAAGCGACCTTGAGTTAGCAATTTTAAGAAAATTTGAAAATGACAATTACTTGCAAATGCAACATGGTAGTTAAGACCACATTTCTTAAGCGGAATGGTTTTACTTTGCTGTTATTCACCTAAAACAGTAATGATCTGCTTGTGCTAAAAGCATGGCTATATATGCAGGCAGATCATAAATAAAATAGAGAATAAATATGAATACATATGAGTTTACAATCGAGTTAATCGGAGTGAATAAGGTTACTCCCTGTCTTGAAAATGCGTTGTATGAGGCTGGATGTTCTGATGGGTTAATTTGCTCCTGTAATGAGACTGTATACATAGACTTTTCACGCGCTTCATCAGGACATAAAGATGCCGTAACTTCTGCTATCAAAGATATTGAAAGTGCAGGATTTACTGCAAAAGAATTACCTTTAAATGAAAATGACTGATTCTTAAAACAGCAGATATGCAAGGGGTAAATTCCATTAATTAATAACAACTTATCTAATGCACTCACCAAACGCCCTGCTTTTAGCTTGTTAATGCATGGCGTTTGTTTTATTATCTATTATATATTACGTTTTCTTTATTACTTTATTTACAACAACTAAATTAGGTCATTATCTTGTTATCTTTTGCTTTAAATAGATTGTTAATGTTTATTGCTCTGTGCTTAATGTCGCTTTCTGTATTGGCAGTACAGTTTATTGACGAGGACGAGTACCGTTCTTTATTGGGCGAGTACCGTTCTTCGGTAGCGAAAGATCCCGAACTAGCAATGAACTCGCTTAAGTTTATAGCAGAAAACTACGAATTTTCTAGCAAAATAAAAGCAGACCTCTACTACAAAATGTCTGACATTTCGTACACGCTTGATAGTAGCGCTGATATCATTAAATACTCAGATATAGCGCTAGACAGCATTAAAGATCTAGAAAGCAGCCCTTATACAACTAACTTACTCATATATAAAGCCTATGCTTATGGCGTTACAGGCGACAATAAAATTGAAGATGTTGCAAGCGAAGCTATTCGTATCTCGAAACTAAACGAAGATATTGAAAAAGAGCTACAGGTACATTTGTTAATAACAGGCCATAACATCAAAAATTTAAGATTTAACTCTGCGCATAGACATAGTGTAGAAGCATTAAAGTTGGCAGAAAAAGTAGGAAAGAAAGAATACACTGCAAACGCCTTGCTAATGCAAGGAAAAATACACAAGGAAATGGGCAGCTATCTTAATGCAATTCAAGACTTTAAGAAGGCTGAGCAGCTTTATAGGGATATAAAGTTCTATCACAACCTTTTTTACGCGATGACTTACACTGCTGAGGCCTACATTGGCCTTGGAGATATCAACAGTGCCAAGACTATATATTTAGAAGTCCTTGACCACCCCAATGCTATTCCATTATTTATCCTTGAAGCATCTATCGGGCTAACCAAGACAAGCGAGATAACAGATGACTACAGCAATGCCATTAACCATATAGAAGAGTCTGAAAAGTGGCTCAATGAAGTAGAAAATATTGAAACAAAAATAAAGTGGTATATCGCTAAAGTAGATATTCTGACGAGGCTAGGAAAAGTAGATGAGGCAGAAGTTATTGCCGACAATATACGAGCTTCAAATTACTTTGACTATAATAGTATGGATAGAGAAAGTCAGGCTGAGTTTGTACACCTGTTATCTAAGATCGAAAGCGCAAGAGGTGACTACGCTGACGCCTTAGATACTTATAAAGCATTTCATGAACTTCACCTTGAGAATGAAAAGATGAAATCAAACATTCTATTTAGAGAAGTGAGAGAAAAGTATCTTTCAGGCGAAAAAGATAAAGAAATAAGCATGATGGAGCATAGGCTTGCTATTGAAAAATTAAATGCTAGCAATAAAGAAAGAGAGGTGTTCTTCCAAAGAATGATGACCGCGCTATGCCTTGTTCTAGTAATTCTTACTTTATACGCATTTATAAAGCAAACAATTATAAAAAGAAAGCTTAGCCTAATGATTCACAAGGACTCCCTTACAAGCGTTTATAATAGGCATAGCTTAATGAAAAAAGGAGCCGAATGCTTTAACAACAGAAAGGCAAATAATGGGAACCTAAGTGTCATCCTATTGGACGTAGATAACTTTAAGTACATTAATGACAATTATGGTCATGCAGTTGGAGATGACGTCCTTAAAGAAATAGCAAAAATTGGCGACGCATCTACCAGAGATGGTGATTGGTTTGGCAGATTAGGTGGAGAAGAATTTGTGGCTATTCTTCCTAGCGCCAATTCGCAGGAGGCATCAATAGTCGCTGAAAGAATAAGGAAGTCAATTTATGAGAATGATTGGTATAGCTTGGGACTAGAACATCAAGTAAGTGCATCTATTGGCGTAGCTTCAGATGACAGCCTATCAGTAAAGGGGTTTAATGAATTACTTAATATTGCAGACAAAGAAATGTACAAAGCGAAAAATTCAGGTAAAAACAAAGTTTGCGTAAAATGAAAAGGCCCACATAAAGTGGGCCTTGGCTGCATGAGGACATTCTACAAAAAGTGAGGACATAATGAAAAATGTGCAACCTTGTATTTATTATACTGCCTATTATTTGTTTTGCAACCTAAACTTCATAAAATTCTGCTATTGATGGCTCGATTCTTTCTTTATCCAACTTTTTTACTAATTGTTCTAGAAGATGAAAATCTTCTTTAGCTTGAATAACCAACTCAACCCTTTCCCTTACTGAGTCAGTTATGTCTTTTTCATTATCAAAAAACGTTACCTCAGAACCACCCTCTGAGATGTATTGCTTCTTAAGTCTACTCACCATCTCTTCCACTAGCGCATTATCCGATTCGGTATGAGGGGATATTGCACGCGTAGAACTAATAACAGCCCAAGTAAGCGTCGCTAAGTATTCTTGCTTAAAACGAAACAAAGCAAAGTTAGTAATCATATTAAAATACTCCATATCAAAGTACCCATATGATCTCACAGGTTACAAAACTAATAAAGATATAGCTGCATCAGAGGAAGAAATTTATTTACTGCCCAAAATACCTTACTGTACTGAACAAAAACCAAACATATATTATCAAAATTTGATATTTTCACTTGGAATTATACAGCTTGATAACGTCAGCTTCGAAACGAACAATCAAACGTAGCAAGTTGATAGCAAAAGTCAGCTCAGATCTTTCTGAGCTGCTTGCTTTATGCTGTCAGTCGAGACGACTGGACCTTCATTACTTAGAGGCACTAAGCAAGCACGTAACCTTTTAGTGCTGAGCTTGCAGGACTTGCTTCTGACCCTCTATGTGACGACCATTAAACTTTCCGCGCCTTAGCCCAAACTCTGAAGCCATATAGCCAACATGAGAAATAGCAGACATAGGAAGACAGAAATGGACTTTATACCAAAAGGGCCAAACCTATTTTCAGGTGCGGATCGCTGTAGTGGTGGTGCAGCAGACAAGATCTCTAGAACAAATATAGCTACACGACCAAGACCTTCAATAACAATCTTAATGATCGTAAAGAAAAATTCGAGCAACTCAAACTGAACGTAAAGAAAAATTCGAGCAACTCAAACATGACTATCCTTATTTAATTTATAAATTTCGTATGTCGCGTAGTCGTTTCTGTCTGGGGTAACTACCTTTACCTCATCCAACTGATCAAGCAATAGCATTGCCAACAAAATAGAAGACTCAAAGCCTTCAGTGTTACTGGCAATATTGCGCACCATAGGACGCCCTATGCAGCTACATGCACGCTCTATGTTGGCGTAAGTATCTCTTATAAGGAACATAACCTTATCAATATCACGCACCATGAAGCAAAGATAGGCGAGCGGAGAAATAATATTGACCCTCTGCTTATCGAGAGTTCTATCGAATTCAAAAGAAATTAATTTAGCGTCATTTAACAAGACACATTCTGAAAAATTTGCCATTACTTTGCAGTTGCTAATCCGCACTTCAAAATCAATACTACGCCACTCTCCCTTCATTGACTTAATAAAGGAATCCTTAACACTCTTTTGGAGACTAAGCGGGACTGCCTTTTCAAACTCTGACCCAAACTTCCCCTCAATACTCTCAAATAGGGAGCATAAGGAACGAATCTGATCACATAATTGATCATGCTTTGATAAATTCAACATAACTAAATTAGCCTTTTTAAAATGGACTTCAAACAGGGAAAATATAATACATTCATAAAATTAAATGTCCACCACTCATTTCAGACTTATAATACTTCATTAAAATTGACTATATAAAACAAAATCCTTATTATGAAATCACACAAAAAAGGACAACTAAGAATGAAAAAGACCATCAATAATGCATCCACACCTCCCAATTCTTGGAGTAAGTTGACGAAAACAATAGTCGCCGTAGCCACAACAGTTATAGTGGCAATGTTACTAGCTATTTATATGCTTGCTGAAGGTTACAATTACTCTTTAGAAAATGATATGTCTCTGTCGAGCTATATAGCCATATACCTGCCTTTTTCACTGATCACCTCTATTGCTCTTTTATCCGATAAAAATATCAGCCTACCTAAGCTCGGCATTATCGGCGGCATATATTCACTGGGCGCTTTTTATCTTATCTTTGCTTCAGGTTTAACTACACCAAATGCCTTTTTATTGGGAGCAATATTTTTTAACCCTATGGTAGTTTGGATGGTAATGAAACTTGCGTGTTTTATGAGTAATGAGAAGCCATCCCCAAGAACTTGTATCGCAGCCAATGCCGTATCTAAGTTACTTAACTTACTAACTATTGTTTTTATGTACAGCCTCCATCTGCACTCCCTTGATAACCTTTCGAACTTGAGCTTTGCTTTCTGGCTAATCAGCGCCTCACTTTTTGTGCTCAATATTGTAGTGGGGCTGTTTATCTTGTTAGGCGATATCAAAAGATCTCGACTAAGAACTGTCGAAGGCATTTCCTATGTGGCTTTAGCAGTTGTCTTTTCTGCGATTTACTACATAGCAATATTTGAGGTACAACCCTCGTAAAAAGCAGAAGCAATCCAACCTAAAAGTAGTGCTTTTGCGAACTAAAAATAAGTGATAATCTCAAAAGCACCATATTGACGTAATTACACGCTACGCCAATTAAAAATACAACAGGGGGATTGGATGCTCGTTCAACTTAATAATATTAGGTTCGCTGAGGAGTCAGCTAAAAGACTAAGTGATGCCTTTAATTTCGTAAAACTTCACGCTATCAATATAGGCATTCATCTTGACGCATCCTTGTCCTCAGAAGAGTCAAAAGAGACGGTAGCGCTAATGCTTGGGTATGAAAGCTACCGTGATCTTGAACTTAAAACAGAAGAAAATAGCGACAAGGTTAGTGAGATAGATGAACTCATGCCTCACGGCATACAGCATATACGACTGTGCTATCAAGCGGTCAAGCTGAGTGAAATTATTGGCGACAAATACCTAGCTAGCTGCATCACCCATATCGCTCGCGTCTCCGCCGAGAATACGGACTCTCCTTCCCTTTATGACAATACAGGCACGAAGAACACATTAATGTTTGATGAAGATGCCGAGGAGTGGTTTTTCATTGAGTCTGCGCGTTCAACCCTATTTCCTTATGACGGAAAGTACGAACAATGGTATTCGAACTCAATTAGTAACGGAGAGCTTATTGATTATGCGAATGGAATATTAAAAAAAGCACCAGAGTCTCATGGCGCTATATGGCTATTTCTTTGTGCCATAATACAGGACGTCGATAAAATACGATCTGAAAAAAACCGAATTAAAAATATTCACGATGAAGCTATGCGGTGGATACCTTTAGAGTTTGACAGCAAAGAAAAACAAAAAGTACGCTGGGAAGTTTTAGAGAACAGAGACTTTTTAAGGGTTGTTGGCATGCTGGCACACTCCCTTTACGTCATCGGTGACTATAGAAGGTCTTATTTTTGGTTCACCAAGCTCAATCTTATGGGAGTCCCAATCCTTGACTACTACGCGCCAATTATCGAAGACCTTATCAGTGATTCAACAAGCGGGGATGCTACACCCTTAGAGCAATAGAAAGAATGCTGGGACATATCCCCTGCCCCCTCATATTAGATATTGATATTGACAGCGGCACGCTTTAGTGTTATTATATACTCTCAAATTTCAGGACAGCATAAGCAATCCTGTTAGGTGAAGATTGGCAAGGGCCAAGGCAGCAACCAGACGTAATGTCGCTAAAATTCAATCTACCCTTTACTCACATTTCTTTGATGTTGTGTATTCAGGTCAGAAAGGTTGCAACCATATAATACACACAGAAAAGGTAATGAAAATGCTAAATTCAAGCAAAATTGTGTCAGCACTAAAGGTTCAAAAGACACTATCAGCAGCTATGGGCAATGAAGTAACAAAGCAAAGTGTTATTCATAAGGCGGTTGTTTCAATGTCTGAATTCGACTCCTTCGAACAAATGATGGCACTTACTGATCGCTCAACATTAATTAAAGAAAGCCTATGGGCGGAGCGTGAACTTGATGCCAATGAAATCATTATTCATGCAGGTGGACTCAGCGCACACTTATGTCTATCCGATGCAGCTATTCGCATCTATAGCCACGACGGCCTTAGCCTAATTGGAACATTATACCTACCTCAAGAGCTGGGTACGTACATGGTTTTGGATGACGACATCGAGTACTCACATAAAAATAAATCGATAGAGATAAGCGCTGGTGGGTTTAAATTCTTCTTCATGAGAAAGTCTCCAATCATCATGAATATCCTAGGTCATGACCGAGATGGTAATGCAATATTCAATAAGTCATTTTCATCAAGTAAAGAGGCGCTCGAAAGTCTAGATGACGCGCTCGATATTAAAAAACAAATGGCTATGCTAGTTTCAACAATGGATCGCTTGGAATGGGATGATGGTGACGTTATTCGTGATGCGTTGAAAATTGGACTAACAAAAGAGGAAGTTATGCAGACCGTTTGGACTGCCATATGCCTCCACACTAAAGCTTTTGAAGACAATAAAAAGCCTATGTGTAAAACACTTGGTGTGGTTTGTTACTTGTACTTTAAGAATCACCTTCATGGTCGTGACAGATTTAGCAACAGAAATATTGGAAATCTGATTGGCGAGTTAGATCTTGACCCTCACGCACTTATGCTATTAAGAAATATGGCGAAGAATGCCTACGACAGATTCACACTGACTCACTACAACCGATAAGGTACTGACTATGATTTTTAGTATTACTACCTGTACCGATGCTTTTGATGCTACCGCTAAAAACGGCAAAAACTACAAGGACAGAGACTACCGAACTGTAGGATATTACTTTAACAAGGAACGAGCAGTAAAAGCCGTTGAAACGAATGAAGGCGACATTCATGAAAAGGTGTACCGCTATGCAATAATTGAAGCTGTACCTGAGGGCGTTTACCCTATACCCAAGCGCAAAGAAGAGCAATGGTACGAATGGAATGTTGGTAAAGGTCAATTTGAGCCTTGTGACAAGCCCAGTGATGATGACTTACAGCAGACTGTAGGCTTTGCATTAGGATAATCAAAAAGCACAGAGGGCGGCTATTGACGCCCTTTATTTACTTAATTTTATAAACGCGAAACCATATCTGAAAATGTTTTAGCTAACTCATTAGGGTTCACTTTCTTTGCGTGCCCTGATATCTGAACTGTCTTAACCAGCAGAAGCTTTAGGTCTTTAGGATCATCATAATCCACATCTTTTAACTCATACTCAGCCATATACATCTTAACCGCTAGAGGCTGCTTTTGAACTTTTAAGCCTACCTTCTTAAGCGCTAAAATAATTAGATCGAGCGCCTTCTCTTTCTTTTGCTCAAGTGTAAGGCCTTGCGTGGCATGGAGTTTTTTAGTGTGAGAAGCTTTAAGCTCAAAATCAGTCTTACCTGTTCTTCTTACGGATAAAATGTGACCTTTTTTTACTGCCTCAGGAAGGTCAGAAAGTAACACTTCCATAACAATCTCTTGGGCGTGAGGCTCATGAACTACAAGACCCCTCTCAATTTGCATTCTGAATCGCTGCTCCAAATCCTCAATAGATTCATTCGGGGCTAATTTGCCACCGTTTCTAAATGTATTAATGCGACGTATAAAATACTGGAACTCGCCAAAAATAGACTCTTTCATATACACCTTACAAAAAATATAATAATTAAAGTATTATATACATAAAGTACGTATTACGCACCTCAACATCTAGACTTATTTTACACTTTTCACTGCAATAAATTGTCAACAAGTCTTTTAAGGACTTCACTCTGCAACGTATTTAGCAGACCAATCAAGCTCGACTTATCTAGAATTCCTTGCAAAAAGGCTCTTTCTAGCATTGAATATTTCATTGCCACATAGGCAAATTCATCTATTGAGTTTAGGCATGTCCATTTAATTACCCCGCTCTCACTACAAACCCGCCTAACGCCCTCGAAGTCAGGACTAATGATATAAAAATCACCACATTCATCCCGCCCTAGGCAGAAAATGCCGCCTAGAAAGCGCTCTCCATACATGCGTAGATGAAAATGCTCTGTCTCGATGCCTGATCCGATATCTTTGTTGTTGTAAAAGGTATTTTCAGGCAACCTATTTGCTGTCATTTCACCAACAAATTTCACTACACTTTCTCTATACCCCCTGTCGGTTGCTTTGATTAGTACTCTGTATGCTTTAGACTGGATATCAGCACTATCCATGACACCATAAGCATTGGCCCCATGCTTAACACCCACAAGTTTTTCATATAGCGCCATATCCAGAGATAAGCGCGATAAAATATATTCGTCTGCCGACTCCTTCGCATTGCTTATTAATAATGAACGTTTACTCATAAATACACCTTTAATTTAAAACCTAAAATGTAATATAACTTACATACGTAGTATTAAAACACGCATTTCCAATAACGTAAATAGCCACATATTGACATCAACTGGAGTATTGCTACAATCCCCAACTGTACATTGATAAGGTAGTATTAATGAGAGTTACTAAAGAGTTCGTGTTTTTCTGGGGAGCTGAAGACTTCCTTTCTCAGTGGCATCCATCTTCGTTTAATTATGAAGGTCTTACTTTTAAGACGGCAGAGCACTGGATGATGTTCCAAAAGGCCGTTTTGTTTGACGTGCCTTTCGATACTGCCGCTGACATTCGAAATTATCTAGAGCAACCTAAGCAGTCTCTGCACATAGCGAACAAGATAATCCGCGCAGAGACCCCCAAAAAAGCAAAAGCGCTGGGCAAGCAAGTAGAGAAATTCAACAAGCCAGTATGGGGAAAAATTGTCAAACCAGTACTCTATAGGGGTAACCACCTAAAGCTCAACCAAAACCCTGAATTAATGGAGCAGTTTTTAGATTTTAAAGGCAAGCGCTTTGTTGAGGCTTCCCCATATGACAAGATATATGGCATAGGTATGAACGCTCTCCACCCGCATGCTACCCAACCTGAAAAGTGGCAAGGGCAAAATATCCTTGGTGATTGTTTTACTCAGCTCTCAAGAGATTACCACGCCTAGGTTGATGGAGTGCTTGAAAAAACTTCAAAGGCGCTCCACAAAATCACCCACTTTATTGACCTCCCCACCAGCGTCGCTAAAATAAACTTAAGACTTAACGATCTTAAGTGACTCTCCTAGTTCTGTACCGCAGCAGCAAAGGAAATTGCTACAAATTGAAATGCAAATTCTCATCTAACGCAAAACTGATTGCGCAAGAATAATATAGCGGCATAATGCGCAAGGAGTTTACTATGCGTTCTATTCACATGAATGTGAAGGCACTTACTGCCTATTTAACTAAAACCGCCCCCGTTTGCGGCATCAAACTCACGCGTCTTAGAGAGCGTCATGCTGAAGCGATGGGTTGCAATAGCCACAACCACCTTATCTCCCTCATTAAGTCCAATAGCGTGCCTGAGATTGACGAGGAAGACTATATTGAAAGACTAAGTCAGACCATCTTAAATAAGCATAAGCTTTCACTTAGCAATGAGCAAAAAGAAACTATTACTGACTTAATATTCGATCCCGACACTACCGTATTTTATCTCACTCTAGTTGCAAGCAAAGAGTACCATGGCAGTGAGACACTCGAATCTGACCATGTCGTTGATGGTCAGTTAGAGCAAGATTACGACAATTGCATTGAGGCACTTAAAGGGGGTAGAGATGCATTGCTTTCGCTTGTGTACCTCCTACCCCACGGGAATTATACAAGGCCCAACGTTTGCTTACACATATCATCAAAACCCAATACTGCTGCAAAGGGTTACCCCTTAGGGAATTATAATGTAAACATAACTGCCGACACAGATGAAGACAGCGCTTATGAGTACATAGACTACATTGCTAGTGCTGGGCATGATATGATTCAAGCGCAGCGCAAGGCATGGGTAGAGCTATTCAGCGAAATCTCTTTTGACTTCAAAGATGGCTTATCTGCGGACCTCGATGTCGAGCACAGCATGATTGTGTTAGATGGAGTAAGCTCACTCCTAGAGCTTGAATCTAGCGCCTCAGATATTGAAGAATTTAAATCCATCCCTAACATAATTAAAGATTCATGCTTCGCCAAAGGACTGGATTGCAAGGTAGAGCTTTACAATGATGAGAATAACTATTACCAAGGTTATATTGCTGACGGATTACTCTTAGATACCATTCAGCTCTTGTCTGATGATGATGAAATTGATGTGGAGTTTGCGTCCATCTCCCCTAGTAACTTTACTCTACTATTGCAGCAGTATGATATTCAGGCCGTATCAGCAAATACAATAATTGGGCATAACGATGGCGTTGCCATTATTTATGGCTGCATGGGCTTTGATAGCAACAACAACCCCATCCTTAGATTCCAACTATTCTCCTATGATGCGTGCGAAGAAAGCGTGAAAAACGTATTTGAGGAGGTGGGTATAGACTTTAATATCGTTCAAGAAATGGAGTTTGAGTACAGCTATGATGTTGTATACAGCATTCTGCATCGTGAGTATGTATCGTATATGCTAATAGCCCCCCAATACCGCTCAGTACCTATGAGCTTTTCAGCTATCGCTTTCATCGAAGGTCAGGGCACTCCCCCTTCATACAAGGATGGATATACACTTGAGGCAAATCTTGTCATGCCGCTGTTTAATAATGCCATAACAGAAACAGAGGCAAACTTATTCGGCATAAAGTTACTTCCGCCTGTTCCCATCCCCTTTGAGATATTTAAAGATAGAGATGCATTAAAATCCGTATTGAACGATGTAACGGCTAAAGTATTTGAGAAGGGAATGAACAATAAGAATGACATCTACAACGCGATCATAAATAGATTTGTTGGTAAAGGGTATGAGTTTGGGCCTCATGCTTGCGTATCTATTGTTGCCTACTCTGCAATTGGCGATGCATTTGAGCATTTGATATCAAATATCATGACGGTACAGGGCAATATAGAGCTAGAAAATCATAAGAAGATTACAGGCGAGGACGTAGCATTATCAGGGATTGAAGGTTTGCTCAATCCTCCCACCCTTGATCCGAGCGCGTTCATAACCCCTAAAAGCAAGATGTTGCTAAAAATGGTAACAGGAGCGGACGGTATGGCGGGTATAAGGCATTTTGCTATTTCATAACTTTACATAAAGGGGATGCGCTGCATCCCTTCCCTTCTCTAGTATTTGAGCTTCTCAAGTCGACTTTTCTGTGACTTGCTTAGTTTACCCTTCTTATTTGCCTTTCTCAGTCTGTATAGCTTCTCTGACAAGCCGTCCATAAACACTTACTCAAACCTGATCACAGGCTGATGGTCAATTCTGC
>CEVI01028265.1_pt1 | contig 83024 bp, 95 predicted proteins | sample 531471 | NCBI WGS metagenome assembly CEVI01 (sample SAMEA2623513, study PRJEB7988) | marine metagenome | isolation source: saline water (ENVO:00002010), including
TAGGTCGAAGCCGCTTTATAGCAAGCGGTCAAAAACCATGTCAAGGAGTGTGCCTGCGGCGACTCTAGGCCGATTGGCGATGCTTCCCGAGGGAAGCGAACCGCCACTCGACCCGGATAAGATCAATGAGTACTGATGCGTCCCTGTTCATCAGTCTCGCGATTGTCATCCTTTGCAACCATCTCTTCAACCCCTTCTTTCAAGGGCTCCGGCTGGTATTGCAGCGCAATCTGCAACACCTCGTCAATCCATTTTACCGGCTTGATATCAATGTTTTGGCGAATTTTCTCAGGAATCTCTTTCAGATCACGCACATTGTCATGGGGAATCACTACGGTACGGATGCCACCGCGGTGAGCAGCCAGCAGTTTTTCCTTCAAACCACCGATGGGCAACACCTGACCACGCAGGGTAATTTCACCGGTCATGGCCACATCGGCGCGCACCGGAATGCCCGTCAGCGCCGACACCAACGCGGTACACATGCCGATACCGGCACTGGGGCCATCCTTGGGCGTCGCCCCTTCCGGCACGTGAATATGGATGTCCTGCTTCTCATGAAAATCAGCGGCAATACCCAGGCTGGCAGCGCGGCTGCGCACCACGGTGAGGGCTGCGCTGATCGACTCCTGCATGACGTCACCCAGCGAGCCGGTCTTGATCTGACGGCCCTTGCCGGGCACCACGACGGCCTCGAGACTGAGCAGTTCACCGCCCACCTGAGTCCAGGCCAGACCGGTTACCTGACCCACCTGATCGGCCTCTTCGGCCAGCCCGTACTTGAACTTGCGCACGCCCAGATAGTGCTCCAGAAGCGCCTCATCGAGCACCACCGGCTTGGGTTTGCGCTCACCTGCCTGCTCCTTGACCACCTTGCGGCACACCTTGGCGATCTGACGCTCCAGGCCACGTACACCGGCCTCGCGGGTGTAGTAGCGAATCAGGTCGCGCAGGGACTCCGGCGTGAAGGTCAGCTCGTCCTTTTTCAGACCATTGTTCTTGATCTGCTTGGGCACCAGGTAGCGCTGGGCGATGTTGATCTTTTCATCCTCGGTGTAACCCGGGATACGGATGATCTCCATCCGGTCCATCAGCGGCGCCGGGATATTCATCGAGTTTGAGGTGCAGATGAACATCACATCCGACAGGTCGTAGTCGACCTCCAGGTAGTGATCGTTAAAGGCGTGGTTCTGCTCGGGGTCCAGTACCTCCAGCAGTGCCGAGGCCGGGTCACCGCGCATGTCCTGCCCCATCTTGTCGATTTCATCGAGCAGGAACAGCGGGTTTTTCACCCCTGCCTTGGTCATCTTTTGAATCAGTTTACCCGGCAGCGACCCGATATAGGTCCGGCGGTGACCACGGATCTCAGCCTCGTCACGCACGCCACCCAGCGCCATGCGAACAAACTCGCGGTTGGTGGCCCGCGCCAGGGACTCGCCAAGCGATGTCTTACCAACGCCCGGAGGGCCTACCAGACAAAGCACAGGGCCTTTCAGCTTACGTACGCGCTTCTGTACCGCCAGATACTCGAGAATACGCTCCTTGACCTCTTCCAGGCCGTAGTGATCGTTCTCCAGCACCTTCTCGGCGCGCGCGATGTCGTGCCGTACTTTGCTGGCCTTTTTCCACGGCACCGCCGTCAGCCAATCAATGTAGGAGCGCACGACGGTGGCCTCGGCCGACATCGGTGACATCATCTTCAGCTTGTTCAGCTCGGCATTGGCCTTGCTCAGGGCCTCTTCCGGCATGCCGGCGTTGTCGATCTTGCGGCGCAGCTCGTCAAACTCGCCCTCACCCTCATCCAGATTGCCCATCTCCTTCTGGATGGCCTTCATCTGTTCGTTCAGGTAGTACTCGCGCTGGCTGCGCTCCATCTGCTTCTTGACGCGCCCACGGATGCGCTTCTCGACCTGCAGCAGGTCGATCTCGCCATCCAGCACACCGAGCACATGCTCAACGCGGTCGCGCAGCGGCAGAATCTCGAGAATCTTCTGCTTCTCGTCCAGCTTGAGCGACAGATGCGCCACCATGGTGTCGACCAGGCGGCCCGGCTCATCAATGCTGGACAGCGAAGACACCACCTCGGCGGGTACCTTTTTACCCAGCTGCACAAACTGCTCGAACTGGCTCATCAGGCTGCGCACCAGCACTTCGGATTCGCGCTCGTCCAGCGCACCCTCCTCCAGCAGTTCGATCTCGGCGCTCTGGTAGCCTTCAACCTCTTCCAGCTCGACCAGACGAGCACGCCGCTCGCCCTCAACCAGTACCTTGACGGTGCCGTCAGGCAGCTTCAGCAGCTGCAGGATGGTTGCCAGGGTACCAACGTCGTAAAGCGCGTCGCGGCCCGGATCGTCGTCACTGGCGTCACGCTGCGCCACCAGCAGCACCTGCTTGTTCCCGGCCATGGCGGCTTCAAGGGCCTGGATGGATTTGTCACGCCCGACAAACAGCGGGATGACCATGTGCGGATAGACCACTACGTCGCGCAGCGGTAGAAGCGGATATTCAGCGGGAGTCGTCATGGCAGAGGCTCGCTTGAAGAGGGGTGGCCGTAACGGCAGCACCGAAACAGGACGGGTTCATGCTTTCAAGATGGGGGCAGCCCCAGGAAATTACAAGCGCGGGGCAATCGATTAACGCAACACAATTGCCACAAAAAGCAAAACGCCGCCTGGCGGCGGCGTTCTGTTAACGCAGATCAGTCTTCCGGGACAGCCTTGGGCGGTTGCTCCGGCGTCTGATAGATCAGCAGCGGTTGGGCGTCACCATTGATGACGTTCTCATCAATGACCACCTTGCTGACGTTCTCGGCAGACGGGATCTCGTACATGGTTTCCAGCAGCACGCTTTCCAGAATGGAACGCAGACCACGGGCACCGGTCTTGCGCTCCAGTGCGCGGCCAGCAATCGCCTTGAGCGCATCGGTGCGGAACTCCAGCTCCACCTCTTCCATATCGAACAGGCGAGCGTACTGCTTGGTCAGTGCGTTCTTCGGTTCGGTCAGAATCTGAATCAGCGCATCCTCGTCCAGTTCGTTGAGGGTAGCGATGACTGGCAGACGACCGACAAACTCGGGAATCAGACCAAAACGCACCAGATCATCCGGCTCGACGTCTTTCAGGGTGTCACCGACCTTCTTGCCTGCGTCTTTGCTGCGTACGCTGGCATTGAAGCCGATACCACTCTTCTCGGAGCGATCACGGATAACCTTTTCCAGACCGGCAAAAGCACCGCCACAGATGAACAGGATATTGCGGGTATCAACCTGCAAGAACTCCTGCTGCGGATGCTTGCGACCACCCTGCGGCGGCACCGAAGCAACCGTACCCTCGATCAGCTTGAGCAGCGCCTGCTGAACGCCTTCACCGGATACATCGCGGGTGATGGACGGGTTGTCGGACTTACGCGAAATTTTGTCGATCTCGTCGATGTAGACGATACCCATCTGGGCCTTCTCGACATCGTAATCGCACTTCTGCAGCAGCTTCTGAATGATGTTCTCGACGTCCTCACCCACGTAACCGGCTTCGGTCAGGGTGGTGGCGTCAGCAATAGTAAAGGGCACATTCAGCAGGCGAGCCAAGGTTTCGGCCAGCAGCGTCTTACCGGAACCGGTCGGGCCGATCAGCAGGATGTTGCTCTTGCCCAGCTCGACTTCGTCTTTGCCCTGGCGCTGATTGAGACGCTTGTAGTGGTTGTAAACCGCTACGGACAGCACCTTCTTGGCGCGTTGCTGACCAATCACGTATTGATCAAGGATCGAGCAGATTTCTACCGGCGTCGGCAGCTTTTGCTGGCTGCTTTCAGCCTGGCTTTCCTGTACTTCTTCGCGAATGATGTCGTTGCACAGGTCAACGCACTCATCACAGATAAACACGGAGGGGCCGGCAATCAGCTTGCGCACTTCATGCTGGCTCTTGCCGCAGAAGGAGCAATACAGCAGCTTGCCGTTGTCGTCACCCTTCCCAGTCATATCGGTCATCGAAAACCCCTACTCTAGAATCGCTCTTGTAACAAAGATGGGGGCAACATGCCCACATTGCAAGTGCGACCCGATCAAACTTGTACCGGCGGCATCTGGCCACGACGAGTTGCACGTCAGCAGCCAGAAAGGCGCCTGCTCCGGTCTCTGCGGCCTTACTCGGCGCTGGTGCGCGACTCCAGCACCTTGTCGATCAGACCATATTCCACTGCTTCGGTGCCGCTCATGAAGCGATCACGATCAGTGTCACGCGCAATCACGTCCAGCGGCTGCCCGGTGTGGTCAGCCAGCACCTTGTTCAGGCGCTCACGGATGAAGAGGATTTCACGAGCGTGAATCTCGATGTCCGAAGCCTGACCCTGGAAGCCGCCCAGCGGCTGGTGGATCATCATGCGTGCGTGCGGCAGACAAAAACGCTTGCCCTCGGCACCGCCAGCCAGCAGCAAGGCGCCCATGCTGCAAGCCTGACCAATGCACAGGGTGCTGACGTTGGGCTTGATGAACTGCATGGTGTCGTAGATCGCCATACCAGCGGTCACCGAGCCACCCGGCGAGTTGATATACAGGTGAATGTCCTTGTCGGGATTTTCCGACTCAAGGAACAGGAGCTGCGCCACGACCAGATTGGCCATGTAGTCTTCCACCTGACCCACGAGGAAGATCACGCGCTCTTTCAGCAGTCGAGAGTAGATATCGTAGGAGCGCTCCCCACGGGCAGACTGCTCGATCACCATCGGGACCAGGCCGCCGGCGGCCTGCACTTCTGGGGGCAACTGCATAAAGCTGTTTTGGGTCATGGATCTCTGTAACTCCGAATATGCGTGTCGCAAAAACGCGCAAGCCAGCCCGAAGGCTGGCTTGCGTTGACGGAAAGCTGCAGCTGATTACTCGGCTGCAGTGGCTTCCTCGGCCTCGTCAGCAGCAACCTGTGCAGGTTGCGCCGGCTTCACAGCCTCTTCATAAGCAACTTTCTTATCAGTCACTTGCGCCTTCTGCAGCACAGTATCCACGACTTGTTCTTCCAGCACAACCGACTGGATCTCGCCCAGTTGCTGCTCGTTCTGGTAGTACCAGTTAACGACCTGCTCCGGCTCCTGGTAGGCAGAGGCCAGCTCTTCAACCATGGCGCGAACGCGATCGTTGTCCGGCTTGATGTCGTTCTGCTTGACTACTTCAGCAACAATCAGGCCCAGGCTGACGCGGCGTTTGGCTTGCTCTTCAAACAGCTCGGCCGGCAGCTGGCTGGCGTTGAAGTTACCACCGCCGAACTGCTGTACAGCCTGCTCGCGCAGACGATCGATTTCGCTGCTGATCAGCGCCTTGGGCACTTCAACAGTGTTGCTTTCCAGCAGACCGTCCATGACCTGAGCCTTGACCTTGGTCTTGATTGCCTGACGCAGCTCACGCTCCATGTTCTTGCGAACTTCGGCGCGGAAACCGTCCAGACCACCTTCGGTCACACCAAACTGGGCGAAGAACTCGTCGTCCAGTTCCGGCAGAGCCGGCGCGGCAACAGCCTGAACGGTGGTTTCGAACTCGGCAGCCTTACCGGCCAGATCCAGGTTCTGATAATCCTCAGGGAAGGTGACGTTCAGAGTCAGACTGTCACCTGCCTTGGCGCCAACCAGGCCATCTTCAAAGCCCGGGATCATGCGGCCGGAGCCCAGAACCAGGTTGGTGCCATTGGCAGCGCCGCCCTGGAATGCTTCACCGTCGATCTTGCCAACGAAGTCGATGGTGACCTGATCGCCGTTCTCGGCAGCGCGCTCAACCGCTTCAAAGCGGGTGTTCTGCTTGCGCAGAGTGTCCAGCATGGTGTCGACGTCGGCGTCGGTCACTTCAGACTCGGGACGCTCAACGCTGATGCCTTCAAAACCGGCCAGAGCGACTTCCGGATACACTTCGAAGGTCGCGATGTATTCGAAATCCTTACCCTCTTCCATGGACTTGGGCTCAACGCTCGGCGCACCGGCCGGGTTCAGCTTTTCCTGCATGACTGCTTCGTAGAAGGAGGACTGGATAACTTCGCCGATCACTTCCTGATGAGCGGAAGCACCAAAGCGCTTGCGAATAACGCTCATCGGCACCTTGCCAGGACGGAAACCATCAACGCGGGCACGCTTGGCGGTCTGCTGCAGACGCTTGTTGACCTCGTTTTGAATACGATCGGCAGGAATGCCTACGGTCATGCGGCGCTCGAGGCCGGAAGTGGTTTCAACCGAAACTTGCATGGATAGTCCTCGTTCAACAGACAAAGAAAATGTTATTTGGCGAATTCCAAAGGGTCGACATTCTAGTCGCTTGATTTGCAGAAGTCATCACCGCCGCGACAAACAGAAAAACCGCCGCTCTCACAAGCAAGCGAGAGGCGACAGACAACCGTTATATAAGGAAGCAAATCAAGAAAGCCCGAGGGCTTGAAAGATGGTGCGGACGGGGAGACTCGAACCCACCAACTCACAGCGGCCGCCGCTGGAGGCCGCATTCTACCGTTGATTAGCGCCGACCGGGGGTGTTCGTTTGTTCCCAGAGTGTTCCCAGCGGGAACATGTCGGCTTCCTGAGAGGCCCAGCCGGGGTGGCTTAGCGTCGATTTGGGTTGAGGCTTCAATAAAAGGTAATTTTTGTAATTCACTGATTAACCATAAGAAATATCTATCAATATCAAATAGTTAAGCAGTAAACCTAAAGGTGATTAAATCGCAATTTCACGTAACCAAGTTACCTTTTCAGGGTGCAACCTTTTGGAAAATACAAATCCTTTAAAATCAGTAGCTTGCAAAAAAATTACATTTCACATTACGTAAAGTGACACTCCTTTGTAATCCGCGCAGCCCAGCAAATACGGGAGCTACAGGCCATTTTCGATCACCGATTACAGAAATTACCTTTTTTGAAAATCCAACCCTGTCCCATCCCCTGCTCCGCTACCTCATGAATACCCCCAGAATCCCCCTACGGCGCGGAATTCCGAAGAATCCAAGCCCCCACCATATCCTGCGCGCCGGCGCTGCACTTGGGCTGCTTGAGCACGCTGCAGGGGTGCAGAAAATGCCACACGTTTAGCCGGCAGGTGAGGTGGGGAGAAGACCGCGCGCCAGCGGTGGTGGGCGTGGGGGTGGCACTGGGCCCTGGCGCGTGCTGTGGTTTTGGGTGCAGGCATGAAAAAGCCGCCTCGGGGGCGGCTTTGGGTGATGCTCTGGTGGGTCAGCTGAGGCGTGCTGTGGGTGGGGCCTGTTCGTTGTCAAAGGTGATGACCTCTTCTCCCAGCCACTCGTTGAGTGCGGTGAAGCGGGCCTGCAGCGGCAGCAGCTCGTTGGCGGTCCAGATGTCTGACGCATCCTTGGGCGAGCCAAAGCCGCCAGCGTTCACCGGGACAATCCCCAGCAGCTGCGGCGGTACCCGCAGCGCCGCCAGCTGGTCGTCTCGGCTGACGTTTTTGATTGAGCCAAAATCATCCTTCGCTGCCACCTCGCTGATGGGGATCACTTGCAGGCCATCCTTCTTACCACCTGGTGCGTACACCAGCAGGTTGCGGAAGTTACCGGGGCCTTTGCTCTGCTTCATGGCGTCACTGATGGCGGCAATGTCTTGCTCATCGTGCACCGTGTCGTTGATGTACAGCACGAAGCCGGCGTGCGATCCGTTCTGGTAATACTTGCGGCGGAACAGGGTGGCGGACTCATTTAGCAACGCGCTATGCAGCGCCGCGTACCACTCGGGCACGCCGTAGATCTCCTGGTTAATATCCGCATCACGAAGCTGGAAAACCGCGCCCTTCTTGAAAGCGTGCTCATCCTGCCAGCCGCGCACGTAGTAGTAGGTGTCGAGGTCCTCCCCTCGCCGGGTGTACTTGGAAAGCGCCGGTAGCAGCTGCATGGGTTCGCGCAGCCGATTCTCTTTGCGCTCCAGGTACCCGTTACCGCTCCATAGGAAATCAAGCGCGAACTGTTCGAAGTGCTGACGGGTCAGCAGCGGGTGCGGCACAAACGAACGGCTCAGCATGTTGCGCTTGAACATCAGCCCCGATTGCAGGAATACCGACGCCCTGGTCGCCTTGGCCAGCCCGGCCAAGGACAGCGGCGGTTCATACCAGCGCCCATTCATCCAGCATTCAAGGTGGTCGAGCAGCTCACGGCTATCGAGCACCGGCATAGGGTCGCCAAAGGTGAACGCCTGGATGCCATCCTTCGGGCCGGTTTCGGGTGTCTCGTTGCTCATCCAATAATCTCCATACGCGCTGTATTGGCGCCGGTGCGCCCTTCCAGCGGTTCGTTGTGTAGTGCGTGGAAAAGCGCCCACGCTAGATCCGCGTGGCCGGTCTCATCTGTGCGGCCGGCGACAAAGGTCATCTGCCGCCCGCTGGGGGTCATCGTCTTGCGGATCGCCATGAGGCTGGCGGCCAGATCGGTCCAGCCGGCATCAAACTGCAGGCGAGCGTTGCGGATCACGTCCATGGCTTTCATCACCAGGCGCACCTTGACCTCGGGCGAATAGCTGAACGTGGTCAGCCCTGGGAAGAACTGGCGCACCAGCTGAGCAACGCCGGTGCCCATGCCCGTGGTATCAAGCCCGATATAGGTCACCCGGTAGCGCTGGGTAACCTTGCGGATGAACTCGGCCTGCGCCTGAAAATCCATACCTTTGAACTGGTGTCGCTCCAGCACCCGTAAGTGCCCGCCCGCAACCAGCGGCGGCATAACCACAGTCAACCCCGCGCTGTCGCCGCTCTCCGATGGGTCGTACCCCACCCAGACGGGCCGCTCACCCACTGGCCGTGGCGCAAACGGCTTATAGTCGTCCCACACTTCCCAGGTATCGACCATGCAGGGCTGCAGCAGCTTGAGCGGGAATATCGAGTCGCCGTCATCGATGAACAGACACATCAGCAGGTTGGCAAAAGCGTCGGCGTCGTATTCCTCGCGCAGCTCTTCGAGGTCAAACAGGTCACACCCGCGCGCCTCAGCATCCAGAATCGTGACGATCTGCCGCCACACGCGGTCTTCACACAGCCGCCCTTGCGCCAGGGCGTCGTGGCTCACATCGATGCGCACCCGCTTGTCAGCCGGCAGCCGCTTGTTGCGCTGTTCACCGGTCCAGATCGGGTAGGCCTCATGGGCCATGGTGGATGGGGTGCTGAAATAGGTTTTGCGCCACTTCTTGTGCAGCGCCATACCCGACGCCACCTTGTTGATCTGCTGGAAGCCGTGCACCCAGAAGAACTCATCGAAGTAGAAGTTGCCGCTGCGCCCCTGAGCCGTCCGGTAGTTGGTACCCAGAAAGTGCAGCTCCGCCCCGTTCCACAGGACGATGGGGTCACCTGTCAGCTTGACGCCCACCACGTCATTGAGAAACGCCTGCATGTACGTTTTGAACTGGTGCGCCTGGGCCTTGCTGGCTGACAGGAAAATCTGGTTGCGGCCGGTGGTGATGGCATCGATCAGCGCTTCCCGGGCGAAATAGTACGTAGCACCGATCTGCCGAGACTTGAGAATCATCCGGGTGCGCATATTGCCCGCGCGGTACCAGTCCAGCTGGTAGTCGAAGCACCCTTCGCGGAAGGCATCGACCAGCTGCTCAATCTGCTCTTCGCTCAGCTCGTTGCGCGTTGGCGCCTTCTTCGGCCCTGCGTTGCGTGCCGCGATGTTCGGGTTTAGATCGGTCTCGGTACCGCCGCCCTGATAACGCTGGATCCGCGCCTGGCGCTCAAGCTGGCGGTGCAGCAGGTCTATCTCTTTGAAGTCACCGCCGGTCTTCGGGTCTTTCAGAATCAGCTGGACCAAACGGGCTTCCAATGCACCGCCCACCCGCTCTACAGTATCGGCGCGGTCCCAGGCGTCGCGGTCCTTCCAGCTGTGGATGGTCTTGGCGTTTTCGTTCAGGTAGTCGGCGATATCGCACACGCGCCAACCCGTCCAGTACAGGAAGCGAGCGTGCCGGCGGTTGTCGATCTGGGGCTGTGCGATAGCGTTCATGCAGCAGATGCTGACGCCCGCGCGCGTACTGCGCTCACCCGCCACGGTGTAGCGTCCCCCGCCCCACCTGTGCTGCGTTGCTGGCAGCGCGCCCACTGCCGACCATGCCCTCAACACCTATCTGGTTTCAGGATTGAGGACGCAAGGCATGGCAACCAAATCTCGCTCGAAGTTCTTCCGCGTCGCCGTTGAAGGCGGTACCACCGACGGCCGTAAGATCGAGCGCCAGTGGCTCGAAGATGCCGCCGCCAACTACAACACCAACACCTACAGTGCGCGTGTCTGGATGGAGCACTTTCGCAGCATCACTGCCGACGGTCCCTTCCGCGCCTACGGCGACGTAGTAGCCCTCAAGACTGAAGAGGTCGAGGTTGCCGGTCAGAAGCGTCTGGCGCTGTTCGCGCAGATCGAGCCCACTGACGAGCTGATCGCCATCAACAAAAAGCGTCAGAAGCTGTTCACCAGCATCGAGATCAACCCGCGCTTCTCCGATACCGGCAAGGCGTATATGGAAGGCCTGGCAGTCACCGACAGCCCCGCCAGCCTGGGTACCGAAATGCTGACCTTCTCCGCTCAGAACCCTGACGCTAACCCGCTGGCCGGTCGCAAGCAGCACAAGGACAACCTGTTTACCGAGGCGCTGGAAGTCGAGCTCGACTTCGAAGACGTAACCCCCGCCGAGCCGAGCAAAGCCGAAGGCATCTTCGCCCGTGTGCGAGAAGCTCTCGGCAAGCAAAAGGACAAAGAGGGCAAGGACGCCACCCTTTTCAACGAGCTGGGGCAAAGCGTCGAAGAGATCGCCCAGCACTTGGCGAACCAGGACAAACAGGTAACCCAGCTCAAGGCTGAGCTGGATACGTTGCGCACCGACTTCAAGAGTGCATCCGAGCAACTCAAGAAGCTCGAAAACGAACCCGATCAGGACTACACCCAGCGCCCGCCGGCGACTGGTGGAGAGGGCCAGATCCTGGCCACTTACTGACCCTGACCCAACGCTGACATTGCCAGACCAACCCTGACGCACGGACGGAGCACCTCATGCGCAACCAAACCCGAATTGCCTTCAACGCCTACTGCGGCCAGATTGCCAAGCTCAACCGCGTGGCAGAGGCAGTGCAGAAGTTCAACGTAGAGCCCACCATCCAGCAATCGCTGGAAACCGGGATTCAGGAATCCACCGACATGCTCGGCCGGATCAACATCCTCGGCGTTACCGAGCAATCGGGCGAAGCGTTGCTGCTGGGTGTGAACGGCCCCATTGCCAGCCGCACCAACACCGCTGGCGGTACCCGCCGCAATCCCAAGGATCGCAGCGCGCTGACCAAAGACACCTACAACTGTAAGAAGACCGACTATGACTCGGCCTTCCCCTACCAGTTGCTGGATCAATGGGCCAAGTTCAAAGACTTCCAGGCACGCCTGAGCAGCGCTATCGCCAAGCGCCAAGGGCTGGACCGCATCATGGTCGGCTTCAACGGCACCAGCGCAGCGGTCACCACCGACATCGACGCCAACCCGCTGGGGCAGGACATCAACATCGGCTGGCTGCAGAAAGTTCGTGACGGCGCCCCTGATCGCGTGATGGATGAAGTAGTCGAGGCTTCTGGCGAAGTCACTATTGGTGCCACTGGCGATTTCAAGTCGCTGGACGCTCTGGTGTTCGACGCCAAACAAATGCTGGACCCATGGCACCGTAACCACCCAGACCTGGTGGTTATGGTCTCGCGCAACCTGCTGCACGGCAAACTGCTGAAAGCCGTTGAGCGTGGCGCCGAGTCCAACGAAGAAGAGTTGGCCGCTGACGAGATTGTCAGCAAAGCACGCCTGGGTGGTCTGCCCCCGTATGACGCGCCCTACTTCCCGGATAACACCGTGCTGGTCACCACCCTGAGCAACCTGTCGATCTACTGGCAGGAAGGCGCGCGCCGCCGGCACATCAAAGATGAACCAGAGTACGACCGCGTTGCGGACTATCAGTCCTCCAACGACGCCTACGTCATCGAAGACTTCGGCCTGGTCGCTCTGGTCGAGAACATCACCGAGGTATAACCATGCCGCTGTCACCCGCCCAACGGTCACAGCAACGCAAGCGCGCCGCACTCGCGGCCGCTGCGACTGGCCCGAACCAAACCATGGAAGGCGCCACCGCCTACGAGCTCCAACTCGCCCAGCTGCACCAGCACCGGCAGCAGCTCAAGAAGGTGCAGAGCCAAGAGCAGAAAGCCGAGCTCAAGCGCCGCATTCTGCCTGACTACGCCCCCTACATTGAGGGCGTAGTCAGCGCCGGCAAAGGTGCCCAGGACGAAGTGCTCACCACTGTCATGCTCTGGCACTTTGACGCCGGTGATTACGCCGCCGGCATGCGCATCGGTGAATACGTGCTCGAGCACAACCTCACCATGCCCGACCGCTTCAACCGTAGCGCCGCCTGCCTGATCGCAGAAGAGCCCGCAGAGCTGGCCCTGCGCGCCATCAAGGCTGGCCACAGCTTCCCGGTTGCGCCGCTGCTCGACGCCCTGCGCATTACCCAAGGGCACGACATGCCCGACCAGGCGCGAGCCAAGCTGCACCTTGCCATCGGCAGCGCACAGGCCCACGGCATCGAAGGCGACAAGCTCACCGAAGACCAGGCAGAGCTGCTGGAAAGCGCAAGCGAACACCTCACCCGCGCCATCGAACTGCACGACAAGTGCGGTGGCAAAAAAACACTGGAAGGCGTCACCCGTCTCCTGAAAAAACACGCCGGCAGCAACGGCTAACAGAGCGTCTCCCCACGCACCGGCGGCTCGGGGCTGATCAGCGGTTTGTTCCTTTCCTGCTGTGACGCCCCGACCACCGCCGACTATAAGGGCAGCCCCATGAGCGGATTCATCGGCCAAGCGGCCACCCAACCTTTCGTCCTCAGCAACGACCCTTTCTTCCCTGAGATCGACGCCACGGACCTGCGCGCCTCCGTTCGTCTGTCTGGCGACGTATCAGACAAGCGCCTCGAAACCGCAATCGTCGATGCCATGCTCACCACCAACCGCGAGCTCAAAGACAAAAAGGCCGAGTGGCTAGCCGCTGGCCACACCGCCCTGGCACAAGTTGACCCTGCAACCATCGCCAACCGCAACGCCCTTGAGCAGCTGTACACCCGCGCCGTGCGCGCCCTGGTCGCCGCCGAGTTTGCAGAGCGGTACCGCGGCTATGACGCCACTGCCAGCGGTGTGCGAGAAGACGCCGAGCAGCAGCCCACCGCCGACGACTACCGCCGCGACTATCGCCACGCCCTGCGCGACCTGCTCGGCACCCGCCACGCCACCATTGAGCTCATCTGATGGCCACCGCCCGCGCCCAGCAAGGCGACACCCTGGACGCCATCGCATGGCGGCAGTTTGGCCGCACCGCCGGCGTGGTCGAGCAGCTGCTGCAACTAAACCCGGGCCTGGCCGACCAAGGCCCCATCATCGCCACCGGCACGCTCATTCAGCTGCCAGAGCAGCCCGCTGCCACCCAAACCCAAACGCTCAACCTCTGGGACTGAAAGGACGCATCATGGCCGACCCCACCAGCAGTACCGTCATCGTCACCGCCGCCGCCGGCGTCGGCCTGTCCGCCATCGCCCCCCAGCTGGACGGCAACGCCCTGTTTGGTGCCATCATCGGCGCCGCACTCATCGCCGTGAACCAACGAGACCTCAAAGCCTGGCAGCGCATTGTTGGTTTGCTCATTTCCATCGGCGCCGGGTACGTCAGCGCCGCCGAAATCGTCACCCAAACCCCCATCACCCGCACCGCGCCCGCTGCGTTCCTCGGCGCCGTGCTGGTTGTGCCCGTGGCACTCAAGGCACTTGAGGTGATCGAGAAAACCGACTTTGCCAGCCTGGTGCCCGGCTGGCTCAAAAGGGGCAAGGGAGAATGACCATGCTCAGCACCCTGTTCGCCACCCTGGTAGCCGCCACCCACATCATCACCGCACTGCGCCTGGTGTGTTACCGCCGGCGCGGCGCGCGGATCCGCCGGGGTATCTCACTGCTGGCCGCGCTGCTGATCGGCACCCTGCTGTGCAATGCGGTGGACATCGTCATCTACCGCCAGCCGGTCACTCTCTGGCAGGGCTCGCTGGCCATTCTGTTGCTGATTCTGGTGTATCGCTCACGCGGCAACCTAGCCGCCCTGCTGAGGCCCACCCCATGACCGTACTCAAACACGGCAGCACCGGTAGCGCCGTCCTGCAGCTGCAGCACAAGCTCAATGCTGCCGGTGCAAAGCTATATCCTGATGGGCAGTACGGCCCCCTGACCGAACAGGCCGTGCGGGCATATCAGCTACGCGCCGGCCTGGTCGCCGATGGCATTGCCGGCCCCAGCACATTGCGCGCCCTGGGCGGTGGTGACTGCTGCCGGCTGCTGCAAAACAACGCCGTACTGGCGGCCGCCACGCGGCTGGGTGCGGATGTTGCGGCCATCTACGCCGTGACCGAAGTAGAAAGCCGAGGTGAGGGGTTTCTCAGCAACGGCAAGCCCAAGATTCTGTTTGAGCGGCACGTCATGCACCAGCGGCTCAGCCTGCAGCGCCACGAAAGCGACGACGCTGCCGCCCTCAAGGCCCACGCCGATGAGCTGGCCACCCTCTACCCCAACCTGGTCAACCCGCGTGCAGGCGGCTACGCCGGCGGTACCGCAGAACACCAGCGCCTGGCACAGGCCTGCATGATCGATGCGCTGTGCGCGCCAGAGTCCGCCAGCTGGGGTGCCTTCCAGATCATGGGCTACCACGCCGAGCGCCTTGGCTACGCCAGCATTGACGACTTCACCCAACGCATGGCCAAGGATGAAAACGAGCACTTTGAAGCCTTCATTCGCTTCATTGAGGCAGACCCGGCCCTGCACAAAGCACTCAAAGCCAAACGCTGGACCGAGTTCGCCCGCCGCTACAACGGCCCCGCCTACGCCCGCAACCTGTACGACGTAAAGCTGGCCCGCGCCTATCAGCGTTACCAGGAACAAACCGCAGAGGTGCCCGCATGACCGAAGCTCAGCTGGACGCAATCCGCAAACTGAAGGTCGAAGATGGCGATGTCCTGATGCTCCCCCAAGACGTAAGCCCTTCCGACATCAACAAATTCATGGACACCCTGCGAGAGCTAGCCACGCCGCCAGAGCGTGTAATGGTGATTGTTGGGCCGCTCGACAAGCTGTCCGAGGCAGACATGAACGCCGCCGGCTGGTACCGCAAATGACCACCCTGCGCCAAAGCCTCTACGGTCTCGCCCTGCTCGCGGCGCTGGCCGGCCTGCTGTACATGCAGCACCAGCGCGTGCAGATCGCCCAGGGCGCCACCAAACTCGCAAGCGAGCGCGCCCAGACGGCAGAGCAGCAAAGCGCCGCCCGCCAGCAAACCATCACCGCCCTCAACAGCGCGCTGGCCAGCGAACGCAGCGCCCAGCAACAGCTGCAGCAAGAGCAAGCCAGCATCCGGCAGGAGCTGCGCACCAGCCAACAACAGATCGAGGCACTAACCCGTGAAAACGAAGAGCTACGCAAGTGGGCTGGCACTGAGCTACCTGATACTGCTCGCCGCCTGCGCACCCGTCCCGCCATTACCGGCGCCGCAGACTATCGCGCTTGGCTGTCCCGCCGTAACGCCCTGCACCCTGTCACCAACCGAGCCCCAGACCAACGGCCACCTGCTGACTGACGCAGACGTAACAGAGGCCGATTGGGCCGAGTGCGCCGCCAAGGTCGATATGGTTTACCAGCACCAGGAGCAACAGCGTGTACAAGCCCAGCAGCCTCAAGCAGCACCTGATCAGCAGCGTTAAAGAGCTGCAGCGCAGCCCAGACAAGGTGCTGGTGTTCATGGATGAGGGCAACGTGGTCTGCTCCAGCGCCCCTGGCCTCTCCTTTGAGTACCGCTACACCCTCAAACTGATCATCACCGACTTTGCCGGCCAACCCGACAGCGTGTTCATCCCCCTGCTGGCCTGGGTGGGCGAGCACCAGCGCGAGCTGCTGGACAACTATGAGCAGCGCCAGGACGCCATTGCGTTCAATGCCGAGGTGCTCGCTAATGACCTGGTAGACATCGAGATCAGCCTGCCACTGACCGAGCGGGTGATCGTCAAGCGCCAAGATGACGGCTCGCTCATCATGACTCACCCTCCAGAACCACAGGTTGAGCCGTTCCTGCCGGCAGGCCCATACAGGCTGATGACAGAAAGCGGATACCTACTCGCCGAATGGCAGAGCCGCCCGCCATTCGAATCTTACGGCAGCACCGTAGATGACTGACAGCCTGCACGCCCTGGAAGACTGGGCCGGCGCCCTGCTCAATCGGCTTGAGCCCAAGGCGCGCCGCCAGCTCTGCCAGAGCATCGCCCGCGATCTGCGCCGCCGCCAGCAGCAACGCATCAGAGCGCAACGCAACCCGGATGGCACACCCTACGCACCACGCAAAAAGCAGCTGCGCAGCAAGTCCGGCCGTATCCGCCAGCGCAAGATGTTTACCCGCCTCAGCCAAGCCAAGCACCTCAAGGCCAACGCCACCGCCAACGGACTCAGCACCGGCTTTGTTGGCCGCACCGCCTGGATTGCCCGCGTGCACCAGCGCGGCCTGCGTGACACTGCCATCAAGGGCGGCCCAGAGATCGACTACGCCCAGCGCGTGCTGCTCGGCCTAACCGCCGATGACCTGGACATGATTCGCACCCGCCTGCTCAACCACCTGACGTAACCCCGTCACGCGCCCCCCGCTCAGACACCCAGCCCGTGCGCCGCGCGCGCGGGTGGGCAATTCTGGCCCGCATGAACCCCATCGCCGAACTGCACCGCCGTCTCGATAACCTGCTGCGCCCGGGCACCATCTACGCCGTGGACGCATCGCAGGCCCGCTGCCGCGTCAAATCCGGCGAGCTGCTGACCGACTGGCTGCCGTATTTTGTGCACCGCGCAGGCTCGCGCCGCGATGTCGACCACCCAACCGCCGGAGAACAGTGCCTGGTGCTCAGCCCGAGCGGCGTGATTGCTGCAGGCCTGGTATTGGTCGGCATCAACTCTGATCAGTACCCCGCGCCACACAGCAACCCGGCCCTACACAGCAGCCACTTTGCTGACGGCGCCTGGTTTGGCTACGACGAAGCCACCCACCGCTTGCGCTTTGTGAATGGCCCTACCGAGATCAGCGCAGACCGCACCGCCATCAGCCTGGTCAGCAACGGCAGCTCCATCGTCATCAACGAGTCGGGCATTTTCTTCAACGGCCTGCAGGTCGCCCATGGCGGCGTCAATATCGGCAACACACATAAACACCCCATCACCGGCGGCAGCTCAGCGCCTGGCCCAACAGGCGGCCCGCAATGAACGGCATGAGCACCACCGGCAAACCCATCAGTGGTCTGGAGCACCTACGCCAGTCCATCGCCGACATCATCACCACCCCCATCGGCACCCGCGTCATGCGCCGCGACTACGGCAGCCTGGTGCCCTCGCTGATCGACGCCCCGCAAAACAATGCCACCACCGTGCGCCTGTACAGCGCCATCACCAGCGCGCTGATGCGCTGGGAGCCGCGTGTGCGCCTCAGCCGGGTGGCTATCACCCACACCGACGCCGGCGCCGCCGTGCTGGACCTGGAAGGCGAGAACACCGAAACCGGCAACGCAGTCAGTCTGCAAGTGCCGCTGCAACTGGGGGCCGCATGAGCGCGTTTACAGGGGTTGATCTATCGCAGCTGCCGCCGCCAAATGTCGTCGAGCCGCTGGACTTTGAGGTCATTTTTGCCCGCAAGCTCGCCCGCCTGGTCGAGCTGGATCCAACCTTCAACGCTCTGGTTGAGTCAGACCCCGCCTACAAGGTGTTGCAGGTCTCCGCCTACGATGAGCTGATGCTGCGCCAGCGCATCAACGAGGCGGCCAAGGCCGTCATGCTGGCTTATGCAGGCGGCACAGACCTGGACCAGCTGGCCGGCAACTTCCAGCTGGAGCGGCTGGTGGTCACCCCAGCAGACCCGACGGCCATTCCGCCTGTACCCGCCGTCTACGAGTCAGACACATCGCTACGCCGCCGCGTACAACTCAGCTTTGAAGGGTTCACCACGGCAGGCTCACAGGGCAGCTACATTTTTGCCGCGCTCAACTCCAGCGGGCTGGTGCTGGATGCGAATGCATTCAGCCCTGAACCGGGGCTGGTCTCGGTCTACGTGCTCAGTCGGGAGGCCAACGGCACCGCCAGCGAGCAGCTGCTCGACGTTGTTAACGCAGCAGTGAACGCCGAAGAAGTGCGCCCGATGACGGACCAGGTCAGCGTGCTGTCTGCTGCCGTCACCGACTACCAGATCGAGGCCGTGCTAACTGTGTTCCCCGGCCCCGATGCTGAGCTGATTCGTCAGGCCGCCGTGCAGGCCGCCCAGGCTTATGCCACATCAGTGCACCGCCTGGCCTACGATGTCACCTACTCCGGCCTGATGGCCGCACTGCACCAAAACGGCGTGCAATCTGTCGAGCTCATCAGCCCCGCCGCGTCCATCATCAACGGTGAGGGGGAGGCCTCTTACTGCACCGGCATCAACGTCACCGTGGCGAGCCTGCCCGATGTCTAACCTGTCGCTGCTGCCGCCCAACAGCACCCTGCAGGAACGCAGCCTGGAAGAAGTCAGCGCCCGCCTGGAGCACTTGCCGCTGATCATTCGTGACCTCTGGAGCGCAGACACCTGCCCGGATGACCTGCTGCCCTGGCTGGCCAAGGCCGTATCGGTAGACGTATGGAGCCCGACGTGGACCCCAGACCAGAAGCGCGGTGCAATCCGTAACTCACTGGCTGTGCATCGCAAAAAAGGCACCATCGGTGCTGTGCTGGATGCCCTGGGCGGGCTGGGTTTTGTCGCCCGCGTGCAAGAGTGGTTTAACCAGATCCCGCAGGCCGAGCGGTACACCTATCGCCTGATTCTGGAGGCCGACCAAACCGGCTACAGCCTGGCCGACATCGAGCTGTTGCTCGAAGTGGTCGCCAACGCCAAAAACCTGCGCTCACACCTCACTGAAGTGCAGCCCATCGTGCAATCGCGCGTTGAGGTTTTCACCGTGTCGGCCATCGGCATGGGCAACGAGATCACTATCAGCCACGGCGATGAGCAAAGCGCCGGCATTATCCCTGGCTTCCTCGCGGCCGAGGCCCAGCTCGACACCATCACCAACACCGATTTGCCGCAGAGCATAGGAGCATAACCATGGCCGATCTGCCCCTGGATCAAGCGGTCGCCCGCTTCCAAGAGAATGAAGAGCGCATCGACAAGTTTGTTAATGCGCCCAATGGGGAAGATGAGTATGAGACATCTGAAGGGCAGAGAGTACCCGTTCTGCCAAAGTTGCTACCCGCCGTCACGGTGCAAGCAGATCGAGCTGCAAACGAAGCAAATAGGGCTACAGCAGCAGTTGAGACAGCAATGCTAGATGCCCTGATTGCCGCAAATACTGCGCAAGGCTTGGCGCTAACAGACCCAGAGGGTGCCGATGGAAAGCCTGTGTATTTCCGAATTTTTTCACCGGAGGATGAAGAGTCATTCGTCTACTACCGCCACGATGTCGGCGGCATCGCAACAGAGATGAAGCGCCTCTCCAGTGAATCCAAAGTACAGGCCATCGCTGAAACACTCGAAGTAACATCAGCTGAAAGCAAAAGCGCAAAAAAAATCACGGATTATCAGTTGGGCAACGATCCTGACGCGACAACTGCAGTCGTAGACGAAGGATTCAACGCCAGCTGGCTCATCGACAAAAATGGCGCGTTTGTTTCCAAAAGCGCCCCTTATTTTCAATCTTGGGATTTAGTCAGCGACACGACCTGGGGAATATCTGACCGCATGGGCTTCTCCCCGATCAGCACGGGGCCTGCGGCGGATGGATTCCCAATCCGCAACCCTTGGCTAGCTACCGAACTGAATCGTCGACTTGGCGCTGCTCCCCTCATAGCTTTCGATGGAGACAGCAGAATTGACCAAGGAGTTGACACATACCGCACAAACACAATGGGGATACCGTACTGGCTCTCTTTCCTGAGCGGAGGCCGTTTCGATGTTCGCAACGAGCTCAACTTCGGCATAGGGGGGCAGACATCAACGCAAATCCTAGCGCGGGTGGACAGCACTATCGCTGCGTGCCGTGCCGCCGGCTGCACAAAGTTGATCGCGCTTTTTTCGCTCAACGACCGTGGGAGCATTTCCGGGTCAGCTGGCAGTCCGGCTGCTCTAACTATCACGAACCTGGAGGCCTACCAGTCAGCAATATTGCGGGCCGGAATCGATCTAATTTGGGTTGCTGAAATCCCATGCGGTAACCCTGAATGGCAAGCAGCAAACCCGGGCGAGCCTAACTATGGATTGCAACCGTCGGCAACACTCAATCACCTCGCCGTCCGGCGTTGGCAGCTTGCTCAGCCTTTCATTCACCCGCGCGTTTCGGTTGCTGATCCCTTTCCCAAGTTAGTCGATACAACTGCCGGGGCGATCAACGGAAAACCGGGGGTCTTGAAAGATGCCAAGCACGAGAGCGCTGTCGGCGCTTACATCATGGCGAAAGCATTGATTCCTATTATTGAGCAGCGCTTGCCCCCGCTCTCGCGTGTCACGTCCCATGCCGCAGACGTTTACAGCGTAGAGAATCCTGGCGGTTCACTGTTGGGAAATAAAACGATGCTGTGGGGCGCCGGAGGAACTTTCAGCGGCGCAGGGTCGCACACGGGCACAGTCCCCGACGGCTGGGACGCCAATATTGCAGCGGGGCTCAACGTCGCATTTACAAGCGTTATCGATGACAGCGGTGCCCCTTGGCTGCAGGCGAGCGTGACAGGTATATCGGCTGCGCCGCAGTGGCTGACGCTGAGCGCACCTGCAACGACTGTGATCCCAATAGTTACGGGCGTTGAGTTTATCGGTGTCTGCGAAAGCGAAGTTGATGCCGGCCATTCCGGGCTGATCGCGAACATGCTTCGGCCCATCTTAACAATGTCTGATGGATCTACGCCGCACTGCGCCGCAGGAGCACAAGCGTTCCTCGCATCCGACATCAACAAGCACTTGCCGGATGAGAACCTTTCCGGCGTCGCCGTCACACCGCCGCGAATTGTTCCGGATGGTGTGGTTTCTTCAGCAGTGCTGCAGATGCAACTTGTAGGCGACACGGGCAGCCCAGCCTTAGCTGTGGTGCGTTGGCGTTTGCCTTCATTGAACGTACTTACCTGAGAGAGCACATCATGATTCAAATAATTCAAGGCGCCGATTACAGCGGAAGCGGTCTCGAAAACATCATCAGCCCATTACCCAGGCTTGGCGGAGCCCTTTTTGCAATCTATCTCCCCGGCGCGGGTTGGAATGGCGAAGAACGTGTAGCGCATGATTACAGTGGCCAAAGAGGCGATCTGTTACTGAACCAAGCTCCTATTAGCTTATTGGGTGTGGGTGCCGTTGCTGTAGATTATGCGAAGACGCCTTTCAGCGCGGCGGAGCTTGCATCAGGTACAGGCGAAATGACCTGGGTTGGGGTTGTAAAGGTGCCAACAGGAGACACTATTGCACCGCTTTTCAACTCTGGCACTACGAATCCATATGCGGCCCTGCATCTATCTCCTGGCGGCAATAACATAGCAGGGTTCAAAGTTGATGGTGCTGGCGCAGTGCAAGCTAACTTTCCTTTCGACCCATCGATAAAAGGGAGTTATGCCTTTGCACATGGCCGCTGGACCCCTACATCAATTAAGGCCGGCATCGTTCGGCCAGGTGCGGGCTGGGTTGGTTCGGCTGGCTATGCGGAGTTAGCTAGCAATAAAGCGTTTATTAACGCGCTCCCCATCAGAATTCTGGCGGTAGATGGAGAACTGGTCGGTGACCCCGAAATGTCAATTGGCGGCTTTTACACGGGTGCGCTTTCAGACGGTGAACTCGAACTAGTTTACATCGCGTGCAAAAAAGTCATGGCGCTAAAAGGCGTTTCAATTTAGGCGCAACTGCGGAGCCACGACCATGCCAGACTTCCAATCAATCCACACCGACTACGGCCTGCAGCGCATGGCCGCTGCTGAGGCCGCTGGCGAGCCGATCAACATCACTGAAATTGCGGTGGGTGATGGCAACGGCAACCCGGTAGAGATTACCCAGGACCAGACCACCCTGGTGCGCGAGCGCTTCCGCGCGGCGGTCAACCGGGTGTACCGGGATCCGGAGCGTGACAACAAGTACACGGCAGAGCTGGTAATTCCCGCTACTGAGGGCGGCTTTACCCTGCGCGAGATCGGGCTGTTTGATGACCAGGGCGGGCTGTTCGTGGTTGGCAACCTGCCGGAGACCTACAAGCCCGTCGCCGCTGAGGGCGCCTTTGCCGATACCATCGTGCGGTTCGAGTTTCTGGTCACCAACGCCACGGTAGTCACGCTGCAGATTGACCCCAACGTCGCCGTAGCATCGCAAAGCTGGATCATCAACAACATCACCATGGCCGCCCTGCTGCCTGGCGGCACCACCGGCCAGGTTGCGAAGAAGGCCAGCAACGCCGACGGCGACATAATCTGGAGCGATCCGGGCGAGTTCAACATCACCGTGGATACGCTCGAAGAGATCCAAACACTGGCCGCAGGCCAAACCCAGATTGACCTGGCCGTATGCACCACACGCGGGCTGGCCGTGTACATCGAGGGCGTGCGCATCAACATGGGTGCAGGCCTGGCCGAGTGGGCCGTTAACCCTGCTGATGAAGACACCTCCCTGATCCTGGGCAAGTCCTGGCCGGCTGGCAGCAAAGTGCTGTTGGTGCAGAACAACCCAGCAGGCTCTGCCGCTCCCCCGCTGGAGCGTGACAAGAACCTGGCCGACGTGCCAGACAAGGCTGCAGGCCGTAATCACCTGGGCGTGTACAGCAAAGCGGAATCAGATCTGCTGTGCCCGCCCGGCACGCTCGCCTACTGGCCCGGCACCACAGCGCCCAGCGGCTGGCTCAAGCGCAACGGCGCCGCTGTGAGCCGTGTGGCCTATGCGCGGTTGTTTGCTGTACTGGGCACGCGGTTTGGCGCCGGTGACGGTTTCAACACCTTCAATCTGCCGGATGATCGGGGCGAGTTTATCCGGGGACTGGATGACGGCCGAGGGGTAGACACCGGCCGCGTGCTGGGCAGCTGGCAGGCCGACGAGTTCAAGAGCCACGCCCACCCATTCAGCGCCGCCCAGGCCATTGGTGGCTACACCGACAACGGCGGTGCTCCCGATCAGCGCGTGATGGTATCGGAAACCGATACCGGCAACGCCGGCGGCGCAGAGACCAGGCCCCGCAACCGCGCCTATCTCGCCATCATCAAGTTCTGAGGCCTGCACATGACCAAAACCGTCTACCAAACCAACCGCGCCGGCCTGCTACTGGGGCCTGTTGAGGCCGACGAATCCCCGTTGGAACCCGGCGTCTACCTGCTGCCCGCCGGCGCGGTAGAAACCCCGCCGCCGGATGAATGGCCGGACGACAAGTGGCCGCGCTGGACCGGTGCCGCCTGGGCCCTGGTCAACCGCCCGCAGCAGACCGAGCAACCCAGCCCCGCCGCCAAACTGGCCGCCTTTCTGGCGGATAACCCGGACGTGCAAGCCCTGATCGAGGAGCAACAGCAATGACCAAGGTTCTGGAAATGTGGGAGCACATGCCCGGCGTTGAAGTGGTCTATGCCGTCAGCGCCACCCCGCCAGACGGCTGGCTGCTGTGCGACGGCTCAGCACTGGCCGCCGGCATTGCCGACAACCTGCGCGACCTGCTGATCGCTAACGGCAACCCCTTTGGCGTGTCCGGTGCCGATCCGCTGCTGCCAGATCGCAGCGGCGAATCGCTGCCCTACATCATCAAAGCCTGATAGCATCGAGCAGGCTTAGGTCGAAGTAAGCACCCCCGTTTCGGCGGGGTTCTTCGCCCGCCGTGTAACGCCCCCCGCACCACCGCCGCTAACTGGCTCCCCTCTCGCCCGCGCGTCACCCTCAAGGCTCACAGGTCAACGTACTGCAGGAGCCACCCATGCCAGCCGCTTATCATCACGGCGTGCGCGTCGTCGAGATTAACGAGGGCGTTCGCCCCATTCGCACCGTCAGCACAGCAGTGCTTGGCCTGGTGTGCACTGCCGACGACGCCGACGCCACCCTCTTTCCGCTCAACAAGCCCGTACTGCTGACCGACGTGCTCAGCGCCGTCGGTAGCGCCGGTACCGAGGGCACGTTGGCCATTGCCCTCAAGGCCATTGCCGCCAACGCCAGCCCCGTCACCGTGGTGGTGCGCGTGGCTGAGGGCGCAGACGAGGCAGAAACCAACAGCAACGTCATCGGCACGGTCACCGCTGGCGGCGAGTTCACCGGCCTCAAGGCGCTGCTGGCTGCCAAAACCCTGCTGGGCGTTACCCCGCGCATTATCGGCGCACCGGGGCTGGATACCCTGCCGGTAGCAACCGAGCTGGTCAGCGTTGCCCAGCAGCTGCGCGCCATGGCCTACGCCAGTTGCTCTGGCTGCGAAACCAAAGAAGAAGCGGTGACCTACCGCGAGAATTTCAGCGCGCGCGAGCTGATGCTAATCTGGCCGGACTTCACCGGCTGGGATACCGACACCAACGCCGAGGTCACCATTCCGGCGGTTGCGCTCGCCCTGGGCCTGCGCGCCAAAATCGACCAGCAAACCGGCTGGCACAAAACCCTGTCCAACGTCGGTGTTAACGGCGTTACCGGCATCAGTAAACCGGTCTACTGGGATCTGCAAAACCCGGCCACCGATGCCGGCTACCTCAACGAAAACGACATCACCACTCTGGTGCGCGCTGACGGCTTCCGCTTCTGGGGCTCGCGTACCTGCAGCGATGACCCGTTGTTCGCCTTTGAGTCCAGCACCCGCACCGCCCAGGTACTGGCCGACACCATCGCCGAGGCGCACCTCTGGGCCGTCGACAAGCCCATGCACCCCAGCCTGGTGCGCGACATTCTGGAAGGCATCAACGCCAAGTTCCGCGAGCTCAAGGCCGGTGGCTACATCATCGACGCCAACGCCTGGTACGACGAAGCCGCCAACAGCGCCGCCACTCTCAAGGATGGCCAGCTGCTGATCGACTACGACTACACGCCGGTACCGCCGCTGGAAAACCTCACGCTGCGCCAGCGCATCACTGACCGCTACCTGGCCGACTTTGCCAGCCGCATCAACGCCTGATCACCCAGCCCCGGCCGCACCGGGGCTAACTACTGGAGAGCGCCCCCATGGCCATGCCGCGCAAGCTCAAGAACTTCAACATCTTCAACGATGCCAACAGCTACCAGGGCATCGCCAAAAACATCACCCTGCCCACCTTGGCCCGCAAAATGGAGGCCTACCGGGGCGGCGGCATGAACGGCCCGGTCAAGGCCGATATGGGCCTGTCCGACGACGGCATTCAGGTGGAATGGACCCTCGGCGGCTGGGACTTGCTCGCCATTCGCCAGTGGGGCGCCACCAGCGCCAGTGCCGTGGCCCTGCGCTTCACCGGTGCCGTGCAGCAAGACGACACCGGCGCCACCCAGGCGGTTGAGGTGGTCATGCGCGGCCGGCATGAAGAGATCGACTTTGGCAGCGCCGAGCCGGGTGGCGATACCGAGCACAGCATCACCACCACCTGCACCTACTACAAGCTGAGTGTGGACGGTGAGGTACTGGTCGAGATCGACATTCTCAACATGGTCGAGATCGTCAACGGTGAAGACATTCTGGCAGACCAGCGCTCCGCCCTCGGCATCTAACCCTTGAGCCACAACAACACACCCCCGGCGCGCATGCCGGGGCCGCTCTCAACAAAGGAACGCACCATGGAAACCCCAGAACAACCCAAGGCCGAGGCGCAAGCCCAGCCCGCCAATAGCCAACTGATCGAGCTGGACGAGCCCATCAAGCGCGGCACTACCGAAATCACCGAAGTGACCCTGCGCAAGCCCGTGTCCGGCGAGCTACGCGGCGTCAGCCTCATGGAGCTGGCCAACATGGACGTGCTGGCCCTGCGCAAAGTGCTGCCGCGTATCAGCAGCCCATCACTGACCGACGTCGAAGTAGGCCGCATGGACCCAGCAGACCTGATGCAATGCGGGGTCGCCGTGGCCAGTTTTTTGCTGACGAAGAAAGCACGGCAGGCCTCCCTCGAAGCGTAGAAGAAGCCATGGGCGATATCGCCCTGGTGTATCACTGGGGGCCGAGCGAGATGGACCGCCTCGGCCTGCCAGAGCTGATGGACTGGCGCAACCGCGCAATCAAGCAATGGAACCAGGTGCATGGCGCAAAAGCTGAAACTTGAGGTCGTGCTGCAAGCGCTCGACCGCGCAACCAAGCCGATCCGCGCCATCACCCAGGGCAGCGTCGGGCTGGGGCGCGAGCTCAAGACCACCCGCGACCAGCTCAAGCAGCTGCAGCGCCAACAGGGCGACATCAGCAGCTGGCGCACCCTGAACAACGCCACCAAGCAAACCACCCAGGCCATCAGCGCCAACCGCGACCGCGTGCGCGAGCTGTCGCGCCAGATGGCGCAAACCAGCACGCCCACCCGTGCACTGAGTAACGATTTTCGCCGCGCCGTGCGCGAAGCCCACGCCCTGAAGCAAAAGCACCAGGAGCAGCAACGGCAGCTGCAGGGCCTGCGCGGCAAGCTGAATGAAGCCGGCATCAGCACCCGCAACCTGGGCGAGCACGAGCGCACGCTGCGCCAACGCATCGACAGCACCAACAACCAGCTGCAGGAGCAAGAGCGCAGGCTTAAAGCCGTCACGGCCCAGCAGCAGCGCCTGGCGCGAGCTAAACAGCAGTACCAACGCACCCAGGCGATGACCGGTGCCATGGCCGGTACCGGGGCCGCTGGCCTGGCTACCGGCAGCGCCATGCTGTACAGCGGGGCACGGCTGTTGGCGCCGGGTATTGAGTTTGATTCAGATGTCAGTCGGGTGCAGGCATTGGCCCGGCTGGAACGCGACAGCGCCGAGCTGGCAGCGCTGCGAGCCCAGGCACGTGCGCTGGGGGCTGCTACCCAGTTCAGTGCTAACGAGGCTGCACAGGGCCAAGGCTTTCTGGCCATGGCTGGTTTCTCCCCCCAGGCCATCATGGATGCGATGCCGGCGATGCTTGATGCCGCCAAAGCCGGCAACGTGGAGCTGGCCACCACGGCGGATATCGCGTCTAACATCCTCACCGGTTTCAACCTGCAAGCCCGCGACATGACGCGCGTAAGCGACGTGCTGACCGCCGCGTTCACCCGCTCCAACACCTCGCTGGAAATGCTCGGCGAAACCATGAAGTACGCCGCCCCCAACGCTGCGGCCTACGGGCAAGACATCGAGATCATGGCAGCAGCAGCCGGCAAGCTGGGCGACGCCGGCATTCAGGGCGGCATGGCCGGTACCGCGCTGCGCGCCATTCTCAGCCGCTTGGCCGCGCCCCCCAGGATGGCGGCAGACGCCATTGCCGAACTAGGGCTGCAGGTAGCAGACGCCGAGGGCAACATGCGCCCCCTGCCCGACCTGCTCAAAGAGATCCACGACCGCACCGCCGCACTGGGCTCTACAGAGCGGGGCGCCATTCTCAAGGCCATTGCCGGCGAAGAGGCAGGCAGCGCGCTCACCGTGCTCACACAGCAGGCCGGCAACGGTGGCCTGCAGACGCTGATCGGTCAGCTGCGCACCGCCCAGGGCGAAGCCGCACGCACTGCCCAGGTAATGGGCGACAACCTCGGCGGCGATATCGCCGCGTTGAAAAGCGTCTGGGCAGACCTGGGTATCCAGATGCAGGACACCGCCAACAGCGACCTGCGCGGCATGATTCAGGCCCTGGCTGATATGGTGCGTGGCATTCGCCAGTGGATGGTCGAGAACCCGCTATTGGCCCGCGCGCTGATCAAAATCGCCATTGGCCTGGCAGCGCTCATTACGCTGTTTGGCGCACTGACCATTGCCCTGGCTTCCATCCTCGGCCCCTTCGCCATGATCCGCCTGGGCCTGAGCCTGTTTGGCGTCAAAGCCATGGGCCTACTGCCCATTCTCAAGGCAGTGGGCACGGCGTTTATGTGGCTCGGCCGCGCGTTGCTGCTCAACCCCATTGGCCTGGCCATCACACTGTTGGTGACCGCCGGCTGGCTGCTGTACAAAAACTGGGACGGCGTCATCGGCGGGCTGAAAGCCCTGTGGGCAGACCTGGGCAGGGGCGCTAAAGCCATCTGGGCCGAGATCACCACCGCCTTTGACGGCGGCATTCTTGGCGTGGGCCAGCTCATTGCCAACTGGTCACCGCTGGGCATGTTCTACAAGGCCTTTGCCGCCGTGCTCAGCTGGTTTGGCATAGAGCTGCCCGGCAACCTGATTGATGGGCTGATCAGCGGCCTCAACAAGCTCTGGCCCAACCTGCTGGCCAGCCTGTCGCGTCTGACCGACAAGCTCCCGGAGGCCGTCAGGAAGGTGCTCGGCATAAAGAGCCCAAGCCGCGTATTTGCCGAGCTGGGCGGCTTCACCATGCAGGGCCTGGCGCAGGGCATTCAACGCCAGCAGGGCGAGCCACTGGCCGCCGTGGCCGGCGTGTCGCAACGCATGGCCAGCGCCGCCGATGGCATTCGCTTTGACAGCCGCCGCCCCTTGTCGGCCCGCCCGGCCTACGCCGGCAGCACCGGCAGCCGCTACGAGATCCACATTCACGCCGCTGCAGGCATGAACCCGCAAGCCATCGCCCACGCCGTTGCCGCCGAGCTGGACCGCCGCGAGCGCGCCGCCGGCGCACGCGCGCGCAGCAGCCTGTATGACCAGGAGTAACACCAAATGATGATGGCCCTCGGACTCTACGTGTTCAGCCTCACCACCACTGCCTACCAGCAATTCCAGCGGCAAACCAACTGGCGCCACCCCAGCAACCCGCGCGTGGGCGCCCTACCGGCCCGCCAGTTTGTTGGTAAAGGCGAAGACACCATCACCCTAAGCGGGCTGATCGTGCCAGAAATCAGCGGGCAAAAGCTGTCACTGGATGCCCTGCACCTCATGGCAGATAGTGGTAAGGCCTGGCCGCTGGTAGAAGGCACCGGCCGCATCTATGGCCTGTGGATTATCGAAAGCATTCAGGAAACCGGTACCCTGTTCTTTCGCGATGGCGCTCCGCGCCGCATTGAATTCAGCCTCACACTGCAGCGTGTAGATGACAGCCAGATCGAGCTGCTCGGCAGCCTGCTCAGCACCCTCGGTAACATCCTGCGATGATCAACCTCAGCAGCCACCCGGCCCCCGCATATCGTGTCGTCGTCAACGGGCAAGACATCACCAGCAAGATCAGCCCGCGGCTAATCAGCCTCACCCTGACCGACAACAGGGGGCTGGAGGCAGACCAGCTGGACATCACCCTGTCAGACCACGACGGCCAGCTGGCCATACCACCCCGCCGTGCGCAGGTTGATCTGTGGCTCGGCTGGTCAGACACCGGGCTGGTGTACAAAGGCAGCTACGTGGTGGATGAAACCGAGCACAGCGGCACACCGGACACACTCAACATCCGCGCCCGCAGCGCGGACCTGCGCGCCGAGCTCAGCCGCAAGCGCGAGCGCAGCTGGCACAGCGTTACCCTGGGCGACGTGCTGCACACCATCGCCGAGGCCTACAGCCTCAAACCAGTGGTAGACGTGGTGTTGGCCGCGCTACCCCTCGCCCACCAGGACCAGGCCAACGAGTCAGACGCCAACCTGCTCACCCGCCTGGCGCAAGAGCACGACGCCATCGCCACCATAAAGGCCGGGCACTTGCTGGTCACCCCCGTGGGCGCCGCAAAAACCGCCAGCGGCCTACCCCTGCCCCACGTGCAGTTCACCCGCAGCAGCGGCGACAACCACCGCTTTTTGCAAGCAGACCGCGATGCCTACACCGGCGTGCGCGCCCACTACTACCAGCCCAACAGCGCAGAGCGGCTGGAAGCGCTGATCGGCACAGATGACAACGTCAAAACCCTGCGTCACGTCTACGCAGACCAGGCCAGCGCCCTGCAGGCTGTGCGCAGTGAGTGGCGCAGGCTGCAACGCGGCGCCGCCACACTCAGCTACACCCTGGCCCGCGGCCGGGCCGACCTGATGACGGAAATGACCTTTGGCCTCAGCGGCATCAAACCGGAGATCAGCGCGGTGGTGTGGCTGTGCCGGCGGGTAATGCACCAGGTGAATGAAAGCGGCTACACCGTTGCCCTGGAGCTGGAAAACCAGCTGGCAGAAGATGGAGACCTGGCCGCGCTGGTAGAGACGCAATACACCGGGGTAATCGCCTGGTACCGCGACAAAGACGGCAACCAGCAGCCGGTGACAGAAGGGGATCAGACCAGCCCCCTGCGCCTGACTCACTTGTATGCGAGCCAGGCCAGTGCAGAGCGGGCGGTGAAGCGGGAGTGGGAGCGGCTGGAGAAATAGATTTTCGGAATAGCTTCTTGCTATTCAGCTTCTTTGTAAAGATCTTGCAGGGCTTGGTGCGCAGTTTCTTTCTTCTCTTGGATGTCAAGCAGCTCTGACTCTAAGTCGGAGATGCTTTTGAACTCATATAGAGTAAGTCCCAACATAACGACCGATATCAATGCCGCCATTGATGCTGCGGCAAGCAACACCAGTGGGGCTGGGTTACTTCCGTAATAGTTCATGACGCTAGCAGACGCTGCGGCCACAAGCGAGAAGCCTATCCCAGCAATAGACCTTGAAAAAGCAGACTCTCTTCTATCCTTTAGATTCTCCCTCAACCTTACACCTTGAAGATACGGCAGCTTAATACTACCTCTGATATCTTCCGACTTTTTATAAATGGATAGATTTATCGTTTGTATAATACCTGTTAATGCTGAGATGTAAAAAAACAACCTAAAGGAAGATTCGCCACTTATACATAGCCCCGCCAAACGCGCACCGTAATATGCCGCCAGCAAAGCAACGGAATAGAACAACAACCTATGCAATATCCCAGTTCTCATCACGCTTTTGGATCAATCCTATTTTGCTGGATAAGTTCCGCCAACCATTCCTCCATTTTAGCCCACATATCAGATTTCTGCACAATGCCATCGTCACTGCTTTTAACAGAAATAGAGCGCTTAAGCTTTATCTCGTCTTTTGTGATTTTCCCGGACCTTGTTATCACCGTATAATCCAGCTCATCATCAATATGACGAAGTGAGTTACTAATCCCATCCATAAAAGCAGTAGTGTCACTCTTATCGTCGCGAGTCCAGCTTAGTTTTACGGAAACATTCAGTTCCCCACTACCTACGATATCTGAAGCCTTGAGGCGTCCAGGCAGCTTAAAATCATCAGGAAACAGCTTCTTGATGATATCCCAGCCAACTGCAGAAGGCCTGTAATATGTCACTTCTTTATCTCCGCGCTTAATCACTGGATTAAGAGCTACAGGAGCATTAAACTCAATTGCTTTCGCTGTCGTTATCTGCGCATTATTGTCAAGCGGCGGATGATCTGAAAGAGTAAAAAATTGACCATCTTTAAAAATGCCTGCCTCTTGTAGCAGCCAATTCAAGTAGTCCTCTAACTGCTGAGACCGAAGAGATGAGGACTGGCTTATTATCACGGAGTTTCCATATGCAGCAAAGTACAGAATATTGTGCAGAAACTCCGACTGTTTGTCCGGTGGCGCGAGACTTGAAATCTCCAAAGTCTCCGCCCCCAAATCAATCTTGGTGAACGGTTGCTTATGACCTGCGGTATAGTCGATAAGTTCCGCCACCCTCATGCCTTTGTGCGGCCCGTGATAATTGATTAGCGTAAACTGCTGAGCACCATCGGCTTGCATTCTTCTGCTAACGGCATGCTTCTTTTTCCCGAGAGCCTCAACAAGAAGCTTTTGTAGCGTTCTTGTTTCCTTAGCGTCGTTGAATCTCGCTATCTTATAAATTAGGCTTTTAGTGGTCATGCTAATTCCCTTTCCTGTTTTTGTCTTAGTTCTATGAAAGTAGTGCGGCCTGCCAATGATCCTCACCCACAATTGCGATCGGCACCCCAGCCTCACGCAGTTCCACCGCTTTCATGATCTTCAATCCATAACTACTGTGCCGCCATTGCTCGTTGCCAACGCTACCCACAACCAGGTAGTGCACCTTTTTGCTCACGCCTTTGGCGATCTCGCCGCCTAGGTCCAGCACAATCTGCTGGCACTCTTTGCGGGGGCCAAACGCCATGACGCCGGTAAATACAAAAGACCGGCCAGCGCAGATCAAATCAGGGGCGGGGTCGCAAAGCGGCAAGTCATTGGGGGCAGTAAAGGTGTGTTCGGTAGGTAGGGGCTTCTCAAGGCTAAGCCCGGCAAAGCTATGCAGCATGCCCAGCAGTTCACTCGCCTCTTCAGCGTCCAACACGCTATCTGCAAGCATCAGGTTCAGACGCTGGTACAACAGATTCACCACAGGGTCATCCAAATGCACCAGGTTGGCTTCCAGCCAGTCGCGCAGAAACAGCGCCTCTGACTGGCTCACTACACCATCAGCCACAATCCCGGCAGCGAGCCCGACCAGCGCGTCGGCTGATCGACGGTCCATCCGGGCTTGGTTGAAAAAACGGCTCTTAGCAAATTCGTTGTGCAGATCAGGCACAGCAACCTCCATGTTTTTGGTCGATTAGCGGGGCTACCGCTGAATAGCCTCTCGAACGGTCCAGAGATCAACAGCGTCGTTGCCGACATAGAGCCGGAATTGCACCTGGGTGAAACCGGTATCTAGGACACTTATCTGGTACTGGCTGCTGAGCGGTACGCAGAACATATTGTTCAGCAGGTAGTCCATAGCGCGGGCGTCATCGCTTACCGCCGCCGTAATGAACTGATCGAGGTGCTCTTCGCTCACACAGCCAACATAGCCACCGTCTTTCAGGCTGGCGGCGTGGCCTGATGAGGTGAATGCGACAGCAACCAATACTGCTGCCAGAGTGTTCTTCAGAAACTCCAATGCGTAGCTCTCCCTTGCTTCGGAGCACCACCAAACGGCGGTGCTCTTTCTGGCGCGCTAAGCCGGCAAGCCTAGCAACGCTCTTACCACCCGCAACACATCCTGCTGCGCCTGCTCATCTAGCTGGCGAAATCCCTGTAGCAGCGCCGCTTCCTGTGCGCTCAACGGCAGAGATACGGACGTTTGCGGGTTTTCCTGGTACTCCATATTTCGCTCCTTGTCAGGGTGTCCGGCGCCACCTTGGCACCGACCACACACCCTGCAGGGAGTGTCAAAGCAATGCGCTCGCAGCGCGATGGCTAATTGGCATCATATCCCGCTGATGTCTCCGCCAACGCGCTCACCATGCGCTGTGCAGCCCCTTGGTCAGCGCTGCGCATCTTGCGAAAGTCTTCAACCAACCGTGCTTCCGGCTCGCTCAGCGAGCTTTCTGGCGTGGGCGCGCGGATCCCGCTGACCACATACAGCACGTCAACACCCACCAAGCGGGCTGCATCCAGCGCTGTGGCGCCAATCTCGCCCGTACCGGCTTCATAACCAGCCAATGTGCGCTTGGCGACGCCGATTTTTTCGGCAAATTCACCCTGCGTCAGGCCTACCCGCTGCCGCTCTTCTTGCAGGCGGGCGCCTATCTGCGCTCTCGAATGATGCAAATATTTTCATCCCTACTATTGACTGATGCAGATTCGTGCATCATCCTTGCGCTGTCATCACATGAAATTGCACGAATTTACACTATGCCCAACGCCTACCCCACAGAGCAAGCCCGCAAAGCCGCCCGCGCAAGGCTCATCGCCCAAGGTCTTTCATCGAAAGAGTGGGCAGAGCTGCACGGCTTTAAACCATCCACCGTGTACGCGGTGCTCAACGGCCAGCAGAAGTGCCTGCGCGGTGACGCGCATCGTGCCGCCGTGCTGTTGGGTATCAAACGGGGCACGGTAAAACCCTACCCCGCCGCCCTAGCAGAGGGGTAACAGAAGATGAACCGCGAGATTCTTGAAACCCGCCGCCAGGTTGTCAGCGCTGTTATCCGTGCCTACCCCGGTGGCCGTGAGGGCGCTGCAGGCCTGCTGGGCCTAACCCTCAAGCAGTTCGACAACCACGCCTACGAGAACAACGGCCACCGGCCGCTGGACGACAGCCAGATCATCCAGCTTGAGGCAGTGACCAAAACCACCTACCTGGCTGAATACATCTGTCAGCAGTACGCAGGCTTTTACGTGCCCATGCCTGCCGCCGAGCTGCTGGACAACATCGAGCTGCACCAACGCGGCTTGCGAACCTCCAGCAAGCGGGGGCTGGTTGACCAGTACATTGCCAAAGCACTGGACGACGGCGAGATCAGCAGCGCAGAAAAGCGCGAGATCCTCGCGTTGCACGCCAAGCACCTGTCAGAGCGGCACGGCCAAGTGCTGGCCACCATAACGCTGCACAGCCGGGGGAAACCATGACTGCCCCTAACCACGGCGGCTATCGCTGCCTGTGCCCGGCCTGCGGTGAGCCGATGTTTATCCGCAAGTCGGAGAAGCAAACGCCCACCTTCCAGACCATGTATGGCCGCTGCAACAACCTGGTGTGTGGGGCCAGCTATGTGGGCTCGCTGACGTGGGATTACACCCTGTCGCCCTCTGGCCTGCCCAACCCACAGGCGACGCTGCCGCTGTCTCCAGCCAAAGAACGGCTGCAGGCCATGCGCGATCTGGCGCCCAGCGCCAACAAAGACCAGCTCACATTCCTTGAACAGCTCGACCAGGAGGCCACCGCATGAACGCCTTACAGGATTATCAGGACGATATGCAGGCCGCTGCACTGGCCTACATGCAACGGCACGAGGCAGAGCACCTGGGCGCAAGCCAGGCGCTGATCAACCGCGCGGCAGACCACCTGGAGTGCGCCCTCGGCGTAACCCGCCCGCTGGCAGAAAAGCTGGTGCTGCGCGCCTACGGTGAGCTGCATAGCGCAGACCAGCCCTACCGGGTAGACCTTGAGGCAACTAGCGCCCACACCCTTGCCCTGGTGGACACCCGCACCGGTCTGACCCACGCCATACCGGCCGAGCTGATCGCGCGCTATTTGATTGCCACGCCCAAGCGAAAACGGCTAACCGCCGTCAACTGACCCCCAAACACCCCAGCCCTTGCCCGCCTTGCGTGGGTAGGGGGGAGCTGCACCCAGAGCACGGTGAACTACATGCAAAACCTGACGCACCAGCCCCCACAACCGCCACAGGCGCCCCGCTGCGCCGCTACCCTGCGCGAGCATCTGAGCAGCCTGCCGGCGCTGCAACACACCGCCAGCAACCACCCCATGCTGCAGGATTGGCTCCAGCACATGCTGACCGAGGCAGCAGCCCGCAACCAGGTCATGCTGAGCTGGTACGCCTCCCGTGCTGACGGTTACCTGCTGGGCCTGAGCTTTAACAGCAAACGCGGCGTTACCGGTGAGCTGCTGGAGCTGGGCCAGCTGTGCCGCCGCCTGTCAGCGGAGGCCGGCCAGTGAGTGCAGTACGTGAAATGCCGCCAGCCCTGCACCAAACGGTGCTGCACCGCCTGAAAGAGCAATACAACCTGGTGCCAGCCGGCAGCACAGGCTGGCTGCGCAAGGGCATGTGCCCGGAGTGCCACGGCGGCAAAAGCAAAGAGCCGTCGCTCTACGCCCACCACGCAGCGCCCTGGGTGCTTATGTGCGGCCGAGGCTCATGCCGGCACCAGATCCACATCAAGGACGTATTCAGCGACCTCTTCGAGGATGTCAGCCGCAACCACCCGGCCACCCCGGAGAACCCCGCCGCCAGCGCAGATGCCTACCTGAGCTTTAACCGCGGCTTTGACCTGCAGCAGATCCGCGGCTGGTACACCCAGGAGAACTACTGGGACCAAACTCTGGACATCGGCAGCGCCACCGTGCGGTTCACCATGCCCGATGGCGGCTACTGGGAGCGGCTGATCGACCGGCCCAGCCGGTTTGGCAGCAAGAAAGCCCGCTTCAAACCCGGCTGGAGCTACCGGGGTAAATGCTGGGTGCCGCCCTGCGTGGACCTGCTGGAGGTCAAAGAGCTGTGGATCGTCGAGGGCATATTCGACGCCATCGCCCTGCTACACCACGGTATTGCCGCCGTTTCCATGATGAGCAGCGCGCCCTACCCCGAGGCCTTTCTGCAGGAGCTGGCCACCCAGCGCCTGGCGCAGGAAGGCAAAGACGGCAAAGCCCCCAAGCTGCCCGCCCTGGTGTGGGCGCTGGACAACGAGCCATCGGCCCGCGCCGGCATCCGCAAGTACGGCCCCCGCGCCGCTGAGCTGGGCTATCGCAGCAGCGCGGCGCAGATCCCGCAGCGCGGCCGCAAAGTAGATTGGAATGACCTGCACCAACTGCGCTGGGCCAACATCGATGACGAGGCCAAGCGTAAGGAGCGCATTGATAAAGACCTGCGTGAGGCACGCCACTACGGCGATCTGCTGCTGGCTGAAAGCGCCAGTGACTACGCCATGCTCATGTACACCTGGCACGAGCGTCAGGAGTTCCCCTTTGTCTACGAGAACTGCCTCTACTGGTTCAAGCTGGACCTGAACAAGTACAACGCCGCCCGCGAAGCGCTGGACGGCAGCGAGCGGCAAGAAGACCGCCTCATGACCGAGAAGCAAAAGCGCGACAAAGCCCTGCGCCTGGCCGGCGGTGTGGTCGAGCTGGCCAACTGCGCATTTGAGGCCCTGTACTACCAGCGCAACCTGATCACCGATGAGGCCTGGTACTACCTGCGCATCGACTTTCCGCATGACGGCGGCACCGTCAAAGCCACCTTCACCAGCGGCCAGTTGGCCGCTGCGGCCGAGTTCAAAAAGCGCCTGCTTCACGTGGCGACAGGCGCCATGTATACCGGCAGCGGTGGCCAGCTCGATCACCTCATGCGTAAGCAGTTATACGGCCTCAAGGTGGTCGAAACCATCGACTACATGGGCTACAGCAAAGAGCACCAGGCCTATGTGTTTGCGGACGTTGCGGTCAAGGGCGGGCAGGTTTACCACGCCAACGACGAAGACTACTTCGACATGGGCAAAACCCGCCTCAAGACGCTGCAGCGCTCTATCCAGCTGCACATTGAAACCCGCCCCAGCCACTACAACCCAAACTGGCTGCCCAAGCTGTGGCTGTGCTTTGGCGCAAAAGGGGCCATTGTGCTGGCGTTCTGGCTGGGCTCGACGTTGGCCGAGCAGATCCGGGGCGTGCACAAGAGCTTCCCGTTTCTGGAGTTCACCGGCGAGCCCGGCGCGGGCAAGTCCACGCTGATCAACTTCATCTGGAAAATGTTCGGCCGGGCCGACGACGAAGGCAAAGATCCATCCAAGGGCACCCAGTCAGGCCGCCGGCGGTGGATGGGGCAAGTGTCCAACCAACCCGTGGTGCTGCTGGAGGCCGACCGCAACGACCCCAGCGCCGCCGCCGGCGGACGCCCCAAAAAAGCCTACGACTGGGACGAGCTCAAACCGCTGTACAACGGCGGCAGCCTGGGCGTGACCGGTGTAAAGACCGCCGGCAACGAAACCTACGAGCCACCCTTTCGCGGCAGCATCGTCATCAGCCAGAACGCGGCCGTAAGCGCGCATGAGGCAATTTTGACCCGTCTGGTCAAAGTGATACTGATGCGCGCGGAAACAACGCCAGAGAGCCGCGTTGCCATCGCAGAGCTGGAACAAATGCAGGTAGAGCAGCTGAGCCACTTCATGGTCAAGGTAATGACCCAAGAGGCCGGGCTGATGGAATGCTTTCTCAAGGCGTTCAAGGGCCACGAAACCACCCTGCGCGGCGTTAAAGAGATCCGCGTGGAGCGCATCATCAAAAACCACGCGCAGATGATGGCCCTGATCGACTGCCTGGCCATGGTCTGCCCCCTCACTCAGCAGCAGGTCAACGAGTGCCGCGCGGAGCTGGTGAGCATGGCCATCGAGCGCCAGTTTGCCATCAGCGCAGATCACCCGGGCGTGGCGCAGTTCTGGGAGGTGTACGACTACCTGGAGGCCGAGCGCGACGACGGCGTAGTCAACCACAGCCGCGACCCAAACCTCATTGCCATCCACATCAACGACTTTGTGCGCCTAGCGGCCGAGCACCGCCAGGAGCTACCCAGCGCGAGCGACCTACGCACCTGGCTGCCCGACAGCAGCAGCCGCAAGTACCTGGGCCAACGCGCAGTAAACAGCCGGATCCGCGAGCGGCAAAACCAGCAACGCGGCTTCGACAACCTCAAGCCCATCACCGTCCGGTGCTGGGTGTTTGAGAACCCCAACCGGCGCGGCAACGCCGAAACCAACTGAAAGGAAAGCACCATGCAAGGCAAACCGTACATCGGCTTTTTTCACGACTTCACCATCACGGACTTGCGCAAGCCCTATTGGGCGTCAGGCCCAGCCAACGGCAAGTACGTGCTGGGTGCCGTGTTGCCCACCCGCGACGGGCGGCGCACGGGCAATGCAAAGATCATGGCCATCTGCGGCGTGGACTACGCCGACGGCACGCCCAGCCAAACCAACTACCTGGTGAAAACCGACGGGGGCAATTCGCGCTGGCTCAGTGGCGCAGAGCTGGAAGAGCTGTTCTATCCGCCAGAGTGGGTGGCCTACATCGCCAAACGCCAAACCCATGACGATGACCTGCGGGCGGCACTGTTCAGCGGCCTGTTCGGGAAGCCCCTGCAATGAGCCACCGCACCCAAGATATCGCCACCCTGACCGGCAGCGCCGTACTGATCTGCCTGGGCCTGGCCGTGGCCCACTTCTTCCCTGACGCGCTCATGGCCCTGGCGCACCAGTAACACACCGCCGGCGCGGCAACGCCGGCACCCCCAAGGAGAGCACCATGCAAGCAACTGCAACCTACACAAACCAGCTCGACCAGCAGCGCACAGCAGAACACCTGTACAAAAAACTGCAGGCCATGCAGCGCCAACGCCAGGCCGTGCAGGCATCCGGCCTGCCAGCCCTGCGCCGGCTGGTCACCATAGCCCAACGCAGCAGCGGCCAAAGCGCCGTGGTCGCCCGCTTTCTGCTGGGGCTGTACAACGGCCCGGAGCACCCCTTCCCCCTCACCGACCTGCGCGCCCTGGACGAAGAGATCCACAGCGACTGCATGGCCGTGCTGATGATGGACTGGGCACCCGAGCAAGAGGTGCATGAGCTGATCGAGGGCGGGCACCACATCTTCCAGAGCCTGGTGGCGCGCTGGGGTTAACGCCCACCCACAAAAAAGCCCCGGTGAGCGGCAACTCAGCGGGGCTAACCACAGAAAGGAGAGCACCATGCAAGCAACTCAACCCAACAGCGGTACCGAGCAGGCTACCACTGACGGCAACATCAAGCGATACAAGGTTAGCGAGACGTTCGGCGAGTTCGAGGTCAGGCTCGAAGTAGACCACAGCATCCTGACGCCCGCTCGCGCCAAGGAGATAAATGAATTTTGGGGAAGCCCGGAAGATCGGATTGCCGCAGAGAAAGGCGACGAGGTCAAAGCCGTCATCCGCTTGGCCGGCTCACGTGCAGCCGCAATGATCATCAGCGACGGCTGGGGCGGCGCCAGCTTTGGCTCTGGCAGGCCCGAGGCCGGCGAAATCTGGTCAAAGCAATTCCGTGCCCAGGAAGGCTGGGGCGGAGAGGAAGACACCCCATTTGGCTGGTGCGGGATCCGCATTATAGCCGCTGACGTAGAAATGCCCGGCTTCGATGATTTCGAGTTGAAGGAGGTGGCCCGTGGATAAAACTGATAGCAGCGATCTGGAACTGTACGAACACCTCCCCGAATGGGCCACCGGCCATGCTAAAGGCGAGTACGTTCTCGGAGCGCACCTACCAACCCGCGACGGTAGACGCTGTGGCAATGCCCACATCATCGCAACAGAGAAAGCCAGATGGGATGAAGCCAAAACCGTCTACGTCTGCCTGACTGATGCTGGCCGAGTGATGCGGCTCACTAAAAGCGAACTGGAAGATTCTTTTTATCCCCCGGAGTGGATATCCGATATCAACGAGGTCAACCGGAAGTTCAGCCCACACGTGAATCTGTCATCCATCGAAAAAGCCAAGCAGCGACTGCAGGGCTTTCTCCATGCACGCAGCGGACACGACCTCTTCTCCCTGGCAAGCGAAATGGCATTGACCAAAGAAGAGTGGGAGCTGATCAGAACCGACTGCCTCTGGATGCCAGCCAGCATGATCCAGGAGCTGGACGAGCTGTTTGCCAGCTTGGCAGACCCAGAGGCGCCGCTATGAAAGCACTCAGCATTCGCCAGCCATGGGCGTGGCTGATCATCCACGCCGGCAAAGACGTAGAAAACCGCACCTGGTGCACCAACTACCGGGGACGCTTCCTTGTGCATGCAGCCAAGGGCATGACCCAGCGCGAATACCAGGACGCCAAGCAGTTTGCCGCGCTCAACGGCGTGCACAACCTGCCGGAGTTCGACGAGCTGCCGCGCGGCGGCATCGTGGGCAGCGTTGAGCTGGCAGACTCCCTTAGCCACTCCGATTCCCCGTGGTACACCGGCGACACCGCCCTGGTACTGCGCAATCCGCAGCCGCTACCGTTCACGCCCTGCCCTGGCCGGCTGGGTTTCTTTGAGATTGAGGGGGTGGCCCATGGGTAAGTATCAAGCCAGAACATGGACTGACGCCGAAGTAGACCAGGTGCGCCGCCGCTACCCCAACGAGCGGGCAAAGGACATCGCTGCTGACCTTGGCCGCCCGCTGCAGCACGTTTACAGCCTGGCCAGCCGCCTTGGGCTGTCCAAGTCTGAGGCGTTCAAGGCAAGCGACCTGTCCGGCCGGTTGAATGGCACACAGGGCGAAGCCGGTCGATTCGCCCCGGGGCGAAAGCCATGGAACCAGGGCAAAAAGGGTATGACCGTCGGCGGTCGCGCCAAAGAAACGCAGTTCAAGCCCGGCCACAAGCCGCACACCTGGCAACCGGTTGGCGCCGAGCGCATCACCCAAGATGGTTACCTGGAACGCAAAGTGACGGACACCGGCTGCACTCGGCGCGATTACCAGGCCGTGCACCGCCTGGTCTGGATCGAGCACCACGGGGAGATACCCGCCGGCCACGTCGTCGTATTCAAAGACGCCCTGCCCAAGCACGAAAACATCACCATCGATCGGCTGGAGTTGATCACCCGCGCCGAGCTGGCCAGCCGCAACACCATTCACCGCTACCCGCCCGACGTTAAACAGGTCATCCGCCTGCAACGCAAGCTGGAGCGCAAAGTTAGGGAGCTGGCAGATGAAGAATAAGATGCAAGACCTCAGAAACCACCTGTTCGCCCAGCTGGAGAGCCTGTCCGACCCGGAAGCCAAGGTGGACCTGGAGCGCGTAAAAGCCATGACCGAGATCAGCAAGGTGCTGGTGGACTCCGCCAAGGTAGAAGTCCAGTTCATAAACGCCGCCGGCGGAAAGCACAGCACCGGCTTTATTGAGTCCAAGCCGGAGCTGCCTGCGCCAGGAAAAGGCATTGGCCGTGAGCACTGACAAGGTAAGCCGCCAGCTACTCGAAACCGAGGCACGCGACTGGCTGCGCCGGGGCTACACCAACAGCCAGCGCGTGGCCGAGCTGCAGGAGCTGATCGCCAGCAAGCGCGGAAACGCCGCTGCAAAGCGCCTGCTGGAAGAAATGCGCCGGCAGTGGACGCGCCGGGCCGAGTGGATGCAATAAGAATTCGGCAGTGCAGTTTCTCGGCCCCTGCGGGGGCCGTTTTTTTGCCAGGCAGTTATTCTGGCGACGATTCATAAGAGCGTGGGGACGCTATGGCAGACGGTGTAGAGGTGCGCGGTAACCGCGTGCGCGTGTATTTCAGATATCAGGGTGAGCTGTGCCGCGAGTCGGTGAGTGGCGATGCAACACCCGCCAACATTGCCAACGCTCAACGGCTGGCCGGCACCATCAATTACGAAATTCAACAGGGCACCTTCGACTATGCCCGGCACTTCCCCAATTCACCCAAGGTGAAAACCAGCACGCTGGGTTACTACCTGGACCTGCTGCTCGACATCAAGCGCAATGAAATGTCCGCATCGGGCTACAGGGGGCACGCCAGCAAGGTCAGAAACCACATCAGGCCCAAGTGGGGCGACCGGCAGGCCGAGAGCATCGAGCACATCGAGGTAACCGCCTGGGTGCAGCAGGAGCTGATGGCAAAGCTGCATAACAAGACCATCCGCGACATCGTCAACATCATGCACCAGACCTACACGCTCTACCGCTCGCGCAACAGGTCGGCACACGACCCAACCACCGGCATCACCATCAAGCTGCCAGATACCGAAGAGGTGGACCCGTTCAACCGCGAAGAGATCGAGAAGATCCTCACCCCAGACCCTGACCTGCAGCAGGAGATCAACCTAGCCCAGTTCATGCTGTGGAGCGGCCCCCGCGTGTCTGAGGCCATTTCATTGGCGTGGGAAGACGTGATCGATCTGGAGGCCGGCATCGTCCGGTTCCGTCGCGCGCAGGTGCGTGGACACTACAAGGTGACCAAAACCCGGCGCTCAAACCGCGAGCTCAAGCTGCTCAAACCAGCCCACGACGCCCTGCTCGCCCAGTTCAAGTTGACGGGGCACCTACCGCCCGTTGAGGTGGCCGTCACCGAACGGGACAACCGCACCGTGCGCAAAAGCCGGCTGCGGTTTGTGTTCCACAAAACAACCACGCAAGCGGCCTGGACCAGCTCAGACGTGCTACTGAAAAATTGGTGGGTGGGTCATCTGGAGAAACATGGCGTGCGGTACCGCAGCCCAAAAAACTGCCGGCACACCTTCGCCAGCCAGGTACTGAGCACCGGCGTTGCACCGGTGGAATGGATCGCCGAATACATGGGCCACACTACCACCGCGATGATCCACCGCCACTACGGCACCTGGATACCACGGCGAGCGCACGACCAACTCGACATAATCGCCGCAGCCCTGCAGCTGTAAAACACAAACGCGAAAGCCGCCCATAGAGGCGGCTTTTTCGTGCCTGTCATTCCCAAAGTGTTCCCAAAACGATCCCCTTTAGAGGGGTACTTCTTGCGTTCACCAATGAAAACAACAGCTTATATGGTGCGGACGGGGAGACTCGAACTCCCACACCTCGCGGCGCCAGAACCTAAATCTGGTGTGTCTACCAATTTCACCACGTCCGCATTCGGAGCTTGAAACAAAAACGCCAGGCTGGGCCTGGCATTTTTTACAGAATAGTGGGGTGGACGATGGGGATCGAACCCACGACAACAGGAGTCACAATCCTGTGCTCTACCAACTGAGCTACGCCCACCACTACATGCTTCTCGACCACACAGCCTTGCCAAATGGCACGCCCGGCAGGACTCGAACCTGCGACCATCCGCTTAGAAGGCGGATGCTCTATCCAGCTGAGCTACGGGCGCCCTCTGCATACCCCGCCCTTGCGGGTGGTGTATCCGATCACCTTGTGACGTGTAATCGGTGCTGCCTGGTCGCCTTCCAAACCGGTATCGCTGTGTTTGTGAAGCGGGGCGAATAATACTGAGCACGCCCGCCCACGTCAACGCCACATTCAAAAAAATTTAATCACAAGAGCAAGTTAAGCATCTCATAGGCTAAAACGCCGATAGCCCGCCGCCCGGATGCGGTTTTCCGACAACCTGCCCCGCATGCCCTTTTTCCGCGGGGGCCGGCGTGCCACAATAGCGCCACTTTTTTCTGCGTCAGGAACCCCATGAACGCCAAACTCATCGATGGCAAGCAAATTGCCGCCAACCTCCGCAAGGACATCGCCAGCAAAGTCACCGAACGCAAGAATAACGGCCTGCGCCTGCCGGGCCTGGCAGTGATTCTGGTCGGCAGCGACCCTGCCTCCCAGGTGTATGTCTCGCACAAGCGCAAGGATTGCGAAGAAGTCGGGTTCCTGTCCCGCTCGCATGACCTGCCGGCCACTACCAGCCAGCAGGAGCTGCTCGATCTGATCGACAGCCTCAACGACGATGCCGAAATCGACGGTATCCTGGTACAACTGCCGCTGCCGGCGCACCTGGACGCCTCCCAGCTGCTGGAGCGCATCCGTCCTGACAAAGACGTTGACGGCTTCCACCCCTACAACATTGGTCGCCTGGCCCAGCGCATGCCGCTGCTGCGCCCCTGCACGCCGATGGGTATCGTCCGCCTGCTCAACAGCACCGGCGTTGACCTCTACGGTCTGGACGCCACCGTTGTTGGCGCGTCCAACATCGTGGGCCGCCCGATGGCGCTGGAGCTGCTGCTGGCTGGCTGCACCACTACCGTTACTCACCGCTTCACCAAGAGCCTGGAAGAGCACGTACGCCGCTCCGATCTGGTTGTGGTTGCCGCGGGTAAACCGGGCCTGGTCAAAGGCGAGTGGATCAAGCCGGGCGCCATCGTCATCGACGTGGGCATCAACCGCATGGAAGACGGCCGCCTGGTTGGCGATGTGGAGTTTGGCCCCGCTGCCGAGCGCGCCAGCTGGATCACCCCGGTGCCCGGCGGAGTTGGCCCGATGACCCGCGCCTGCCTGCTGGAAAACACCCTGCACGCCTGCGAGCACTTGCACAAATAAACGCAGCAACGCAAACAAGAACGCCCGGCTTTGCCGGGCGTTTTCGTTTCTACAACAACAGTCAGAGGTTGCCGGTGCGACCACCATCCACCGGCAGGTTGATGCCGTTGATATAGGCCGCCGCCGGCGACGCCAGAAAACCGACCGCATTGGCAAACTCGGCAGGTTCGGCAAAGCGGCCAACCGGAATGCTGTTCGCCATCCCCTCCGCCACCTGCTCGACACTGCGGCCGCTGTTCTTGGCACCGCCGGCAATCAGACTGTCCAGCCTTGGCGTTTGGGTCAGCCCCGGCAGCACGTTGTTGACCGTAATGCCGTCGGCGGCCAGCTCGGTCGACAAGGTCTTGGCCCAGTTGGCAACCGCTGCCCGCACGGTATTGGAGACGCCCAGATTGCCGATGGGCTGCTTGACCGAGGTAGAGAGCACGTTGAGGATGCGGCCAAAACCGGCGCTGCGCATACCGGGCAACAACAGCGTGAGGATGGCCTGCGCATTGACCACGTGCTGGGTCAGCGCCTCGCCATAGGCATCGGGGGAGGCGTCACAGGCGCGCCCTGGCGCAGGGCCACCGGTGTTATTCAGCCAGATATGGATAGGGCCGCCTCGCTCCAGCTCATTCACCAGCGCCAGCGTCAGCGCCGCCCGATCGTTTGCATCGACCGCCAGCACGGCATGCTGCTGCCCCTGATTGGCAGCAAGACTGTCGCGCACTACCTCCAGCTTAGCGAGCGAGCGCGCCAGCAGCACGACCTCGGCGCCCTGCTCCGCCAACTGTCGAGCACAGGCCTCGCCCAATCCCTGACTGCCACCACAGATCAGCGCACGCCGACCAGACAAATCCAGATTCATATCGCATCCTCACCGCGTTGTTAAGCTCGCCCGAGCCTAACACGCGGTGGGTAGCAGCACATCAGAACGCGTCGCCCGGCACCCTTACGTTGCCTTCCATCAGGATGCGCGCACTGCGGCTCATGATGGCCTTGGTGACGACCCACTGACCGTCAACCTGCTTGGCCTCCGCACCCACGCGCAGCGACCCGGACGGGTGACCAAAACGCACCGCCTCGGGCGCACCCCCACCGGCAGCCAGATTGACCAGCGTGCCCGGAATCGCCGCTGCCGTGCCGATAGCGACCGCGCAGGTGCCCATCATGGCGTGGTGCAGCTTACCCATGGACAGCGCGCGCACCAGCAGGTCAACGCCGGACGCTTCAATCTGCTTGCCGCTGGAGGCCTTATAGGTCTTGGGCGCCGAGACAAAGGCAATCTTTGGTGTGTGCTGACGCTTGGCTGCTTCTTCCGGGGTTTTGATCAAGCCCATGCGCAGCGCGCCGGCAACGCGAATCTGCTCAAAGCGTGCCAGCTGGGCCGGATCGCTGTTGATGTCTTCGCGCAGCTCGGTGCCCTGGTAGCCGATGTCTTCGGCATTGACGAACACAGTCGGGATACCCGCGGTGATCATGGTCGCCTTGAAGGTGCCGACACCGGGCACTTCGAGGTCGTCGACCAGATTGCCGGTGGGGAACATGGAGCCGCCCTCTTCGTCGTCAGACGGGTCGATAAACTCCAGCACGATCTCAGCCGCCGGGAAGGTCACACCATCGAGCTCAAAGTCACCGGTTTCCTGCACTTCACCATTGGTGATCGGCACATGGGCGATGATGGTCTTGCCGATATTCGCTTGCCAGATGCGGACAACACAGGTGCCGTTATCCGGAATCCGCGCCGGGTCAACCAGACCGGCGTGAATGGCAAACGCACCTGCTGCAGTCGACAGGTTGCCGCAGTTGCCGCTCCAGTCCACAAACGCGCTGTCGATCGAGACCTGACCGTACAGGTAATCAACGTCGTGCTCCGGCTGGCTGCTTTTCGACAGAATCACGCACTTGGAGGTCGACGAGGTGGCGCCGCCCATGCCGTCGATATGTGCACTGTAAGGATCGGGGCTGCCGATCACGCGCATGAACAGGTTGTCACGCGCCTCGCCCGGCACCTGACAGCGCTCGGGCAGATCCTGCAGGCGGAAGAAAACGCCTTTACTGGTACCGCCACGCATATAGGTAGCGGGAATTTTGACTTGGCTTACATGCGCCATGAAAACCTCTCCTGAAAAGAACACCGGGGCGCAAGCGCCCCGGAAGTGGATCAACCTTGCTCTGACTCAAGGAAGTCCTTGGCGAAGCGCTGCAGCACGCCGCCGGCCTTGTACACGCTGACATCGGCAGCAGTATCCAGACGGCAGGTCACCGGCACCTCGACGACGTCGCCATTGCGGCGATTGATGACCAGCGTCAACTCGCTACGCGGCGATACCTCACCCTGGATGTCGTAGGTCTCTGTGCCGTCCAGCTCCAGCGTCAGGCGGGTGGTGCCCGGCTTGAACTCGACCGGCAGCACACCCATGCCCACCAAGTTGGTGCGGTGAATGCGCTCGAAACCTTCGGCCACGATCACTTCAACACCCGCCAGACGCACGCCCTTGGCCGCCCAGTCACGGGACGAGCCCTGACCGTAGTCAGCGCCAGCCACGATAATCAGCGGCTGCTTACGCTCCATGTAGGTCTCGATGGCTTCCCACATGCGCATGACCTTGCCTTCCGGCTCAACACGGGCCAGCGAGCCTTGGCGCACGCTACCGTCGTCGTTCAACACCATTTCGTTGAACAGCTTGGGGTTGGCCAGGGTGGCGCGCTGGGCGGTCAGGTGATCACCCCGGTGGGTCGCGTAGGAATTAAAGTCCTCCTCCGGCAGGCCCATCTTGTGCAGATACTCACCAGCGGCGCTATCCATCAGGATCGCGTTAGACGGCGACAGGTGGTCAGTGGTGATGTTGTCCGGCAGGATCGCCAGCGGGCGCATCCCCTTGAGCGCCGGCTTGTTGGCCAGCGCCCCCTCCCAATAGGGCGGGCGACGGATGTAGGTAGACATCGGACGCCAGTCGTACAGCGGGCTTTCGGCCTCCTGCACGCTGCCCAGATCGAACATCGGGATATAGATCTGGCGGAACTGCTCCGGCTTGACGCTGGACGCAACGATGGCGTCGATCTCTTCGTCGCTCGGCCACAGATCTTTCAGAGTGACCGGGTTGCCGTTCGCATCAAGGCCCAGCACGTCCTGCTCGATATCGAAGCGCACGGTACCAGCGATGGCGTAGGCGACAACCAGCGGCGGCGATGCCAGGAACGCCTGTTTGGCGTACGGGTGGATGCGACCATCGAAGTTGCGGTTACCGGACAGTACGGCTGTCGAGTACAGATCGCGGTCGATGATTTCTTGCTGAATCTTCGGATCCAGCGCGCCGGACATGCCGTTACAGGTAGTGCAGGCGTAAGCAACGATACCGAAGCCGAGCTTCTCCAGCTCCGGCAGCAGGCCCGCCTCTTCCAGATACAGCTTGGCGACTTTCGAGCCCGGCGCGAAGGAGGTTTTCACCCACGGCTTGCGCACCAGACCCAGATCGTTGGCCTTTTTGGCCAGCAGACCTGCCGCCACCACGTTGCGCGGGTTGGAGGTGTTGGTGCAGCTGGTGATCGCAGCGATGATCACTGCACCATCGGGCATCAGGCCCTGCGCTTCTTCACCCTTGCCGGCTTCCCACTTGGCCTCGTCAGAGATACCACGCTCGGCAAGTGCCGAAGTCGGCAGACGGCGGTGCGGGTTGCTTGGTCCAGCCATGTTGCGCACGACGCTGCCCAGATCAAAGCTCAGCACGCGCTCGTACTCGGCGGTCTTCAGCGCATCGCTCCACAGCCCCAGCTCTTTGGCGTAGGTCTCAACCAGCGCAACCTGCTCCGGCTCACGACCAGTCAGCTTGAGGTAATCAATGGTCTGGCCGTCGATATAAAACATCGAGGCGGTTGCGCCGTATTCCGGGCACATGTTGGAGATGGTGGCGCGGTCACCGATGGTCAGGCTGTCTGCACCCTCGCCAAAGAACTCAACGTAAGCACCGACCACACGCTCCAGACGCAAGAACTCGGTAATCGCCAGCACAATGTCGGTCGCGGTAATGCCGGGCTGACGTTTGCCGGTCAGCTCGACACCGACAATATCGGGCAGGCGCATCATCGACGGGTGCCCCAGCATCACGGTCTCGGCTTCCAGACCGCCAACACCCACAGCGATAACACCCAGGGCATCAACGTGCGGGGTATGCGAGTCGGTACCGACGCAGGTATCAGGGAAGGCAATGCCGCCGCGCGCCTGAACCACCGGGCTCATCTTCTCCAGGTTGATCTGGTGCATGATGCCGTTACCGGCCGGAATCACGTCGACGTTCTTGAACGCGGTCTTGGTCCACTCGATAAAGTGGAAGCGGTCTTCGTTACGGCGATCTTCGATGGCGCGGTTCTTCTCGAACGCATCCGGGTCAAACCCGGGTGCTTCAACCGCCAGCGAGTGGTCAACGATCAGCTGCGTCGGCACCACCGGGTTGACCTTGGACGGGTCACCACCCTTCTCGGCGATGGCGTCACGCAGACCTGCCAAGTCGACCAGCGCGGTCTGACCCAGAATGTCGTGACACACGACGCGCGCCGGATACCAGGGGAAGTCCAGATCGCGCTTGCGGTAAATCAGCTGTTCCAGCGATGCCGTCAGGCTCGCCGGATCGCAGCAGCGCACCAGCTGTTCGGCCAGCACACGGGAGGTATAGGGCAGCTTGGCCCAGGCACCGGGCTGGATCGCATCCACCGCCGCAGGGGCGTTGAAATAATCCAGATCGGTACCGGCCAGGCGTTCACGGTATTGGCTATTCACGGTAGTAGTCATTGTTATTTGCGATCCTTGAGCGCTACAAACGGCACATCCTCTGGGCCGACGTAGTTGGCGCTCGGACGGATGATCTTGCCGTCGATGCGTTGCTCGATCACATGGCTGGACCAGCCAGCGGTACGGGCAATCACAAACAGCGGAGTGAACATCGCGGTGGGCACACCCATCATGTGGTAGCTCACGGCGCTGAACCAGTCGAGGTTGGGGAACATCTTCTTGATTTCCCACATCACGCTTTCCAGGCGCTCGGCGATGTCATACATCTTGGTGTTGCTCTGCTCGTCAGACAGTTCGCGAGCCACTTCCTTGATCACCTTGTTGCGCGGGTCGGAGACGGTGTAAACCGGGTGACCAAAGCCGATAACGACTTCTTTCTTCTCGACGCGGGCGCGGATGTCGGCCTCTGCCTCTTCCGGATTGTCGTAGCGTTTCTGAATCTCGAAGGCGACTTCGTTGGCGCCACCGTGCTTCGGGCCGCGCAGCGCGCCGATGGCACCGGCGATGCAGGAGTGCATGTCAGAGCCGGTACCGGCGATCACGCGGCTGGTAAAGGTCGATGCGTTGAACTCGTGCTCGGCGTACAGGTTGAGGCTGGTGTGCATGGCACGTACCCAGGACGCGCGCGGCGCTTCGCCGTGCAGCAGATGCAGGAAGTGGCCGCCGATGGAGTCATCGTCGGTTTCTACCTCGATGCGCTTGCCGTTGTGGCTGAAGTGGTACCAGTACAGCAGCATGGAACCGAAAGAGGCCATCAGCTTGTCGGCGATATCACGGGCACCCGGGTGGTTGTGATCGTCTTTCTCCGGGGAAACGCAGCCCAGAACAGAAACACCGGTACGCATCACATCCATCGGGTGGGCAGACGGCGGCAGTTGCTCAAGGGCAGCTTTCACTGCCGCGGGCAGACCACGCAGCGCCTTCAGCTTGGCTTTGTAACCGGCCAGCTCGGCAACAGTCGGCAGCTTGCCGTGCACCAGCAGGTGGGCGATTTCTTCAAATTCGCAGGTGGTGGCGACATCCAGGATGTCGTAGCCACGGTAGTGCAGATCATTACCGCTGCGGCCAACGGTACACAGCGCGGTGTTGCCGGCAGCGGTGCCGCTCAGGGCAACGGATTTCTTCGGCTTGAAAGTCGGGGTCTCGGTGTTGGACGTCATGGCGAGTGTCTCCTCACGGATCATTCTTGTAGATAGATGACGGCCCCGCCTGAGCGGGGCCGGAGCCAATAATTACTTTTTGCCGGCGGCAAACAGGGCGTCCAGCTTTTGCTCAAACGCGTGGTAACCGATGCGATCGTACAGCTCGGCACGTGTCTGCATGGTGTCAACCACGCTCTGCTGGTGGCCTTCGGTACGAATCGCGTTGTAGACGTTTTCAGCAGCCTTGTTGGCGGCGCGGAACGCAGACAGCGGATACAGCTGGATGGCTACGCCAACCGAGGCCAGCTCTTCACGGGTGAACAGCGGCGTCGCACCAAACTCGGTGATGTTGGCCAGAATCGGCACGTTCAACTCTTTAACAAAGCGCTCGTAGGTCGGCAGGTCGTAGGCCGCTTCAGCAAAGATGCCGTCAGCACCAGCTTCAACATAGGCCTTGCAGCGCTCAATGGCGGCGTCGACACCTTCAGCCTGAATGGCATCGGTACGGGCGATCAGGAAGAAGTCCGGATCGGTCTTGGCATCAGCAGCGGCGCGCACCCGGTCAGCCATCTCCTCGGTGGAGACAATCTCCTTACCCGGACGGTGACCGCAGCGCTTGGCACCCACTTGGTCTTCAATGTGGGCAGCAGCCGCGCCGGCCTTGATCAGGCTCTTCACGGTGCGCTCAATGTTGAAGGCGCTTGGGCCAAAGCCGGTATCAATGTCGACCATCAGCGGCAAGTCGCACACATCGGTGATACGGCGCACATCGATCAGCACGTCTTCCAGGGTGTTGATGCCCAGATCCGGCAGACCCAGCGAACCGGCAGCAACGCCGCCACCAGACAGGTAGATAGCCTGGAAGCCGGCACGCTTGGCCAGCAGCGCGTGGTTGGCGTTGATCGCACCAATGACCTGTAACGGATTTTCGGCTGCCAGTGCTTCGCGGAAACGTTTACCCGGGGTTTTCGACATCAGACTGTTCCTCCTTGGGAAGTGACAGCATCGCCCTGCTCCTGCAGTCGACGCTCGATGTTGCGGCGTGATGCGCTGATATGTCGGCGCATCAGCATTTCCGCCAGTTCACCATCGCGGTCGGCGATGGCCTGAATAATATTGTGGTGTTCGGCAAAGGCCTGCTTCGGCCGTTTGGGGGTAGTAGAAAAGCGATAGCGGTACATGCGCACCAGCTGATAGAGCTCGTCGCAGAGCATGTGACTCAGGGTGCGGTTCTTGCTGCCCTGCACGATCAGATAGTGGATATCCAGATCGCCTTCCTGCTGGTAGTAGGACTTGTTGGCTTTCAGTCCGCTGTGCTGCTCGTGCATGGCGAGCACATCACGCAGCGCTGCGATCTCGTCTTCGGTCATGTTTTGCGCAGCCAGCCGACAGGCCATGCCTTCCAGCGCTTCACGAACGTGATACAGCTCGATCAGCTCAGCGTAGTCCAGCGATACCACACGCACGCCCGCATGCGGGATGCGCACTACCAGGCGGCGACCTTCAAGTCGGCGGATCGCCTCGCGCAGCGGGCCGCGACCAATACCGAAGGTGGTCGACAGGTATTGTTCGCTGATACGCGTACCCGGTGCGATCTCGCCTTTGACGATGGCGGCCTGAATACGCTCAAAGGCGCCGTCAGACAGGGTTTGCGTTGGCCCATCCAGAGTCGCTTCCATCAATTGTCTACAATCCTCAGCAGCCGATAGCAGAAAACAGCGAAATTCTGCGCTCCGCGCCAGTCGATTGTCAACAATCCATAAGTCGTATGGGTTGGTCTATGCTGAAAAGGAAGCTCGCGCCGAGTGCAAAAGCGCACCGGGAGGGGAACCGTACCCGCGACAGGCTGTCTGCCGCAGGGCTAAAGGAAGCACTGGTTAATTCCGCATGCCCTCTGGCGTTCAGGCTGGGCCGCATCCGGCTGGGCTGCAATCAAGGCGTGGTTTCGAAGGCATGTCTAGACCTGTCGAGAAATCACAACGCAGAGTGCGGCGCGGCCTGATCGCCCCGTAGGGCGAGTGGAATTGACCAGTGCTTCCTAAATGCTGTACGCAACCTCTACGAGGCGCCCTGTGCGCATGCTAAGATGCGGCCAGCTCGCTGCGCCTGCCAGGACGGTAAAAGGTCAGGCGGACCTACAACAGTTGTTGAGATAACTATGCAATCAATAAATCTGCACCTGAAGATCCTGATCGCCGTGCTGGTCAGCCTGGGCGTACTCATCACCGGCTACCAGATCTACTTCCTTGATATTCCCGTAACCGAAGACGAAACCGATGACATCTGGAGCCTGGATGCCAAGGTCGAGTTTCGCGCGGTACCCGGCACGCCGATCAAGGCGCAGTTCTTCATTCCGCCGCTCAATCAGGACTACGTCAGCCTGAATGAGAGCTTTATCTCCAACAACTACGGTGTGAACATCAACAACCAGGCCGGCAACCGCCGCGTGACCTGGTCTTCACGCCGTGCCAGTGGCACCCAGACGCTCTACTACCGCCTGGTACTGACCCAGCGTTATAGCGAGGAGCAGGCCAAATCCGCGCCGCCGCCCGCGCCGCAACCGGTGCAGCTCGAAGGCCCCGAGCAGGTAGCCGCCGACGCCCTGATCAACCCTATCCGCCAGCACTCGGCTGATATCGAAACCTTTATCAGCGAGACCATTCGCCGGGTCAACGACATCACCGACGATAACGTCAAACTGCTGCTGGCCGGCGGCACCAGCGCCATGGACAAAGCACGCGTGATTGAACTGCTGCTGTCCAACGCCCGCATTCCGCTGGAGCTGGTGCACACCATTCGCCTGGAAAACACCGACGCCCAGACGCCCGAACTCTGGCTGCGCAGCTACAACGGCGAACGCTGGCTGTATTTCCATCCGGAGACTGGCCAACAGGGCATCCCTGACAACCGCCTGGTCTGGTGGACCGGCAGCAACCCGATGCTGTCGCTCGAAGGCGGCCGTCAGGCCAGCGTTACCCTGACGGTCAGCAACAGCGAAATGAACGCCCTGCGTCTGGCCAAGCTGACCACCCAGAACAGTGCCTCTGCGCTGCTGGAATACTCCCTGTACGGCCTGCCCCTGCAAGCGCAGCGCGTGTATCAGGTAATGATCATGATCCCGGTCGGGGTGCTGGTCATTCTGATTCTGCGTAACCTGATCGGCATGCAGACACTGGGCACCTTCACCCCTGTGCTGATCGCCCTCGCCTTCCGCGAGACCGAACTGGGCTGGGGTATTGCGCTGTTCACAGTGATCACCGCTCTGGGCCTGTCGCTGCGCTCCTACCTTGAACACCTCAAGTTGCAGATGCTGCCGCGCCTGTCCATCGTGCTGACCTTTGTTGTACTGGTGATTGCCGCCATCAGCCTGTTCAGCCACAAACTTGGGCTGGAGAAGGCACTGTCGGTATCGCTGTTCCCGATGGTGATTCTGACCATGACCATTGAGCGCCTGTCGATCACCTGGGAAGAGCGCGGCGGCGCCCAGTCGCTGAAAACTGCCCTGGGCACGCTGGTTGCCGCAACATTGGCACACCTGCTGATGACCATTCCGGAGCTGACCTACTTCGTGTTCACCTTCCCGGCCGTGCTGCTGATTCTGGTGGCCTTTATGCTGGCGATGGGTCGCTACCGCGGCTACCGCCTCACCGAGCTGATGCGCTTCAAGGCGCTGACCAAGAGCTGAGGAGGCTGCATGTTCTGGAAAACCTGGAAGGCGCTGTCCGAGGCCGGCGTTATGGGCATCAACCGCCGCAATGCGGACTACGTGCTCAAGTACAACAAGCGCCACCTGTACCCGGTGGTCGATGACAAGATCCTGACCAAGGAGCGCGCCATCGCCGCCGGCATCCATGTGCCGCAGCTGTACGGCATCATCGATACCGAGAAGGACTTCGACAAGTTCGACAGTATCGTTGCCGAACACCGCGACTTTGTAATCAAGCCGGCGCAGGGCGCCGGTGGTGACGGCATTATCGTCATCGCCGACCGTTTTGAAGGCATGTACAAAACCGTGGGCGGCAAGATCATCAGCCGCGACGAGATTGGTCACCACATCTCCAGCATCCTGTCCGGCCTCTACTCACTCGGCGGCCACCGTGACCGGGTGCTGATCGAATACCGCGTGACCCCGGATCAGATCTTTAAAAGCATCAGCTATGAAGGCGTGCCGGATATCCGCATCATCTGCCTGATGGGCTACCCGGTCATGGCCATGCTGCGCCTGCCGACGCGCCAGTCCGGCGGCAAGGCCAACCTGCACCAGGGCGCCATTGGCGTAGGGGTAGACTTGGCCACCGGCATCACCCTCAAGGGCACCTGGCTGAACAAGATCATCAGCAAGCACCCGGATACCACCAACCCGGTAGACGGCGTGCAGCTGCCTGACTGGAACGGTTTTATGCATCTGGCCGCCTCCTGCTACGAGCTGTCTGGACTGGGGTATATCGGCGTTGACCTGGTTCTGGATCAGGACCAGGGGCCGCTGATCCTGGAGCTCAATGCCCGGCCGGGTCTGAACATCCAGATTGCCAACGACGCCGGCCTGACCAAGCGCTGCCACATGGTCGAGCACCACCTGGCACAGCTCAAGAAGGAAGGCCGCGAGGAAAGCGCCGAGGAGCGCGTGGCCTTCTCCCAGAAGCACTTCGCCAAGCTGCCGGACGCACCCCTGTCGAGTGACGAAGCCAACGCCACCAGCGCATGACCAAAGAGCGACTCCATGCCTGACTACCAGCTCCACGAGCTGGCCTACCAGGCAGACCCACTGCCACGGCTGAACGCCGTGCGCAGCTTGGGCGCCCCTATCCTGCTCGATTCCGCCGACCAGCGCAGTCAACTGGGGCGCTTCAGCATGCTCTGCGCGGGCCCGCTACGTCAGCTCACAAGCAGCGGCAACCCTGCAACAGACCAGCAACACCTGCGCGCAGCCTTGCAGCAGCTCGGCCCGGCCAGTTGGCCTGACGGCATCACCCTACCCTTTGGTGCCGGCCTGGCGGGCTATCTCGCCTACGACTACGGCCGCCAACTCGAAGCGCTGCCCGAGCAGGCGCGGCACGACATTCCCTTGCCGGACCTGGCCTTCGGGCTATACGACTGGAGCCTGGTCAGCGACCACCAGCAGCAGCGCTGCTGGCTGGTTTGCCACCCCAGCGTTTCGCCGGGGCGGCAAGCCCAGCTCCTGACGGCGCTTGAGCAGCCGACAGAGCGTACGAGCGCATTCAGCCTGACCACGCCCTTTGGCGCAGACCAGAGCCAGAGCCAATACGCCGCAGCCTTCGAGCGCATCCAGCAGTACATTCATGCCGGCGATTGCTATCAGATCAACCTGGCCCAGCGTTTCAGCGCAACATTCAGCGGCGACCCGCTGGAGGCTTACACCCGCCTGCGCGAGCGCAGCCCAACACCGTTTTCTGCCTATCTGGAAATACCCGGCGGCGCGCTGCTCAGCCTGTCGCCCGAGCGCTTTATCGAGGTGCGTGAGGGGCGCGTAGAGACCCGACCCATCAAGGGCACCCGCCCGCGTGGTCAGTCAGCTGACGAGGATCACGCACTGGCCCAAGAGCTACTCGGCTGCAACAAGGACCGGGCAGAAAACCTGATGATTGTCGACCTGCTGCGCAACGACCTTGGCCGCAGCTGCCAACCCGGCAGCATTCGCGTGCCTGAGCTGTTCAGCCTGGAGAGCTACCCCAACGTGCACCACCTGGTCAGCAGCGTTACCGGCCAACTACGTGACGACTGCGACGCCATTGACCTGCTGATGCGCGCCTTTCCCGGCGGCTCCATCACCGGCGCCCCAAAAATCCGCGCAATGCAGATCATTGAAGAGCTGGAGCCGGTGCGCCGCAGCCTGTATTGCGGCAGCGTCGGCTACCTGGGCTGTGAGGGTCAGATGGACTTCAACATCGCCATTCGCAGCCTGATCTGCCATGGCCAGCGCATCCATTGCTGGGGCGGCGGCGGTATCGTTGCCGACTCGGTCATGGAGCTTGAGTACCAGGAAACCTTGACCAAGGTCGGCAATCTGCTCAATACCCTGCAACCTGCCTGCCCTTTCTGAGCACGCCGGCTCCCTGCCCAGCCCACCGTCGCTGCGCCGATTAAAACTGCCGCCCCACGCCATGAGAACATCCGGCAGCAGCCTGCCAGCAACATGCACAAAAAAACCGGCCAGCGCCGGTTTTCTTGTCGAGCAGTGATCAACTCACGCCGTCGCAGCCGCCTGGTCCGATGCGTCTTCAGGCTCATCTGCCGCCATCGCCGCTTCCATTCTCTTGGAGTCGGCAACGAAGCAACGCGCGCCCATCAGCAGCGCTGCCATGGCAGCCAGCAACGCAACCGGGATGGAGATCATCGCATCGTGCAGCCCCTGGGCCTTGAACACTTCATTCATTTCGGCAGCACCGGCAGCCACTCGCGCCGCCTCGGCAAAGTGATCAGACATCAACCCCACGACCACCGGCCCCATGCCGCCACCCAGCAGGTACAGGCAGGCGAAGAACAGCGCCACCGCCGTACCGCGCAGACGCGGCTCGATGACGTCCTGAATCGCGGTATAGACACTGGTGAAGTAGTTGTAGGAGAACAGCCAGCCGATCGAGAACACGGCGATGAACAGACCAATCTCGATCTCTTCCTGCAACAATGCAAACCCTGTTGCCAGGGCGGCGACCAGCATGCTGATGGCACCAAACATCAGCCTCCCGGTTGCCCAGCGTTGGTGCACCTTGTCAGCAATCCAGCCGCCAGTGGTGAGACCAACCAGGCCGGTCACCCCAACGATAACGCCGGTAGAGACCGCCGCTTCCTGCAGCGAGAGATGGAAGTAGCGCTGCAGCATCGGCACCATAAAGGAGTTACAGGCGTAGGAAGCAAAGTTGTATGCCAGGCCCGCCAGTGTCAGCCACCAGAAGGTGCGCACGGCAAAGATCTTGCGCATGGGCTTGTCCACCGGCGCGGCACTGGTCTTAACGACCTCTGCGGCGCCCCGTGCAGGCTCCTTGATCATGAAGACGAACACTGCGAGCAGCAGCCCCGGCACTGCGGCGATATAGAACGGCGCACGCCAGCTGTCGAAAGCCTCAACCATGGCACCGACCGTGAAGAAGGCCAGCAGCAGGCCAAGCGGCAAACCGAGCATGAAGATGCCCATTGCCCGTGCGCGCTTGTGCGCCGGGAACAGGTCGCCGATCAAGGAGTTGGCCGCCGGTGCATAGCTGGCCTCACCCACGCCAACACCCATACGAATGATCAGGAAGCTCCAGAAGTTCCAGGCCGCCCCGGTCAGCGCGGTAAAGCCGCTCCACACCGCCAGGCCCCAGCCCATGATCTTGCGGCGCGAACCAACGTCAGCCATGCGCCCCAGCTGAATACCAGCCAGCGCATAAACAACCGTGAAGGCAGTGCCGCCCAGGCCCAGTTGGAAATCACTCAGATCCCACTCCATGCGCAGCGGCTCGATGATGATGGCCGGGATGGTGCGGTCGAAAAAGTTGAACATGTTCGCCAGGAACAGCAGAAAAAGGACCCGCCAGGCGTTCTTTGCCTGTTGTGGCTGTTGCATGAGCTGACCTCTCTTGTTATCCAGCCTTGCCGAAAGCAAGACAAACACCTCTGAAACGGGCGTTTCAAGGAGTCTCACCGATAGACCAGGCAACCGAAACCACTAGGCATGCCGTGATCGCAGCGCTATCAATGAGCTGAATGGCAATTTCTGCGACAGGTTGCCCATTAGGCCCTTACAACCACTAGCAGCGTGACTACACCGACACAACCAAGACCGCCCTGACGCCAAGGAAAGGACCAGCCTCATGCCCCGGATCATCCCCATCAGCGCACTGGCGATGCTCGCCGCCCTGCACACACTCAGCGCCAGCGCCGACCAGGCCCGCCGCCGACCTCGCCAAGTCACTCAGCAACCCGGTGGCGGCATTGATCAGCGTGCCGTTTCAATACAACTACGATCACAACATTGGCACCGACAACAATGGCGAGCGGCACACACTCAACATCCAGCCGGTCATCCCCATCTCGACCAGCGAAGACTGGAACCTTTTCTCACGCACAATCTTGCCGATCACCCACCAAAGTGACGTCTTCCCCGGCGCTGGCAGCCAGACCGGCACGGGCGATACCGTATAGAGTCTGTTCTTCTCACCCAAAGAGCCAACCGCAAGCGGCTGGATCCGGGGTGCCGGGCCCGTCGTCATGCTGCCCGCCGGCTCGGAAGACGAGTTAACCGCCGACACCTGGGCCGCTGGCCCGACCGGTGTCGCCCTGCGCCAAAGCGGCCCGTGGACCGTCGGCCTGCTGTTCAATCATCTGGTTTATGTGGCAGACGCCGGGCGGCGCACCGATATCAACCGCACCTTCATTCAACCGTTCGGCAGCTAGACCACACCGTCGGCCGTGACCTACACCCTTAACAGCGAAGCCACCCACGACTGGGAAAACCACGACAGAGCGGTGCCCATCAACTTTGTCGTATCCAAGGTGGTGCCGGTTGGCGGCCAGTTGTTCAGTATCGGTGGCGGCCTGCGCTACTGGGTCGACAGCACCGAGAACGCGCCGAGGGCTTTGGTGCGCGCCTGATCATCACCGCCCTGTTCCCCAAATAACCCTGCTGCGAGGCTAAAGACGCAACGACAAGGCCGCTGCCAATAGCAACGCCGCGGCAGCGGCCAGCAGCGCGCTGTTAAAACTCAGAAACACCGCGTGCAGCCGATCAGCCATCAGCGGCCCAAGAATCTGCCCCACCCCGTAAGCCAGTGTCATGATAGCCATAAGGTTGGCACCGCCTTGCCGCGCAGCGCGCTGCGCCGCAGGCATGGCGATGGTCACGGTCCCCATAAAGGTGCCACCAACCAGCAAGGCACTCAGAGTGAATCCGATGGTTGATGGCAGCAACACCGGCAACGACACACCGCAGGCCTGAATTAGCAGGTTGAGCCGCAAGGCTGCGCGGGTGCCGAGCCGCTCATGTACCTGATGCCAGAGAAAGCACGAGGGCGCAGCCCCCAACCCAAACACGGCCCAGACATGGGCTGCGTTCAGATCTGGAAAGCTGTCGCGAACCTGCACCGGCAGATAGGTTGCCGTAACGATATAGCCGAGCCCGGCCAGACCATAAAGAAGGACCAGCGGCACTGCCGCAACAGACGGCGCACTGCTCCTGGCGCTATCTGCTGACAGGCCTGCCGCCACAGCCGGGCTGAACAACAAACCGGGCAGTGCAAGCAGGCTCAGCACAAACGCAGGGGCGCCAAGCAGCAGCCACATCCCGCCGCTATGCAAACCAAACTGTCCGCCCAGCACCAACAGCTCGGCAGACAAAGCGATACCCACGCCCACGCCGGCGTACAACAGCGGCGCACCAGCAAACTGCGCTCGGTGCTCAAACAGCCACAACGACCCGGCCACCATAGCCACAGCGCTGAGCACGCCCGCCAGCAGGCGTACCACAACAATCGCCCAGACAGATGTCAGCATGGCCAGCACCGCCAGGCAGGCCGCCGTGCCCAGCGTAGCTACCACGCAGAGCAGGTTCGCCCGATGACTGCGGGCCCACATTAAAAGCAGAGCGCCCAGTAGATAACCGGCGTAGTTGGCAGAGGCCGCGATACTGCCGCCCTGCAGCGTGATAACGCCCTCTTCCACCATAAGCGGATAAATGGCGGTAAAGGCAAAGCGCCCAAACCCCATGCCGATGACCAGGATCAGCGCCGCCTCTGCTGCCGAGCGCAGATCAAGCATCCGCGCCATCAGCGACCTCCGGCAGCAACGCCAACAGTTGCTCAAGAGCAGGCGTGAAAGAGCGCTCACGCCATACCAGCAGCGTATCAGCCGGCCCCGCTGGCCATGTCTGCAGTTGCTCCCGCGCAGGGCTCAGATTCAGCACGCTCTCGGGCAGTAACGTTACGCAGCCCCCGGCTGCCACGCAGGCGATCATCGCGTGATAGGACGCCATCTCCTGCACGCGCCACTCGGTCGACCCGTGCAGCCCCAACAACGCTTCGGCGACACCCCGGTAGGTGCACCCCTGAGGAAACGCCGCGAGCGAACGAATAGCCAGATGCTCAATATCACCGCCTGCCAATGCTCCAGCCGGCATGGCCAGCAGGAGCTGTTCACGCCAAACAGCCCGCGCCTGCAGGCCCAGGTCAGCCAAGGATTCAACGCCGCCAAAATCAGCCGGCAGAGCGACAAAGGCGCAGTCGAGTTGCCCGTTACGCACCTGCTCCAGCAGCGGCATCGATGGGCCAGTCTGCAGCTGCATGCGCGTGGCTGGCTGCCGTTGGTGAAAGGCCGCCAATATGGCCGGCAGCCGCGCCGCCGCCGTACTTTCCATGCTGCCAAGGCGCAATACGCCCGCATGGCCGCCGCCGCTCACCACCTGCCGCGCCTCGTCCTCCAGTGCCAACATTCGGGCACCGTAGTCGACCAGACGTTCTCCGGCCGGCGACAGGGACAGGCGCTTACCCGTTCGCACGAACAACTCCGTGCCTAGATCGCTCTCCAGCTGCTGTATCCGTGTGGTGACGTTGGACGGCGCCCTGCCCAACCGTGCCGCGGCACGAGTAATGCTCAGCTCCGCCGCTACAGCGGCAAATATTCGAAGCGTTTCCGAATCCATATAATTCTCATTGAAAGAACATTTATTAAATACTATTCTCCAAAAAAGAATACAGCAACACCCCCCAAGGAGAGCGCATGAGATCCACCCACCCTTTGCTCGAACGCCTGGGTATAGAGATACCCATCATTCAGGCGCCGATGGCTGGCGTATCCACTCCCGAACTCGCGGCAGCCGTCTCCAACGCCGGGGCACTGGGCTCCATTGCTATCGGCGCAGGCACTTTGAATCAGGCCCGTGATGCCCTCAACAAAACCCGCGCACTGACGACACGCCCCTTCAACGTCAACCTGTTCTGCCACGCACCACCTCAGCCTGACACCCAGCGCTCCCAGGCGTGGCTCGCCCACCTCAGCCCCTTATTCGAAGCCGCCGCTGCGCCTACACCTGCCACGCTGGAGGAGATTTATCGCAGCTTTGTGGGCGACAGCGACACGCTTGAGCTGCTGCTTGAACAGCGCCCCGCCGTGGTCAGCTTTCATTTTGGGCTGCCGTCAGCCGAGCGCATCGACGCCCTGCGCCGCGCGGGAATATGCACACTGGCGACCGCAACCAGCGTTGAGGAGGCAGCAGCAATCGAGCAGGCGGGGGTGGATGCAGTGGTCGCGCAAGGTATTGAGGCGGGCGGCCATCGCGGTATCTTTGACCCCAGTGCCCATGACGAGCAGCTGAGTACGGCAGCGTTGGTATCAAAGCTCGCCAAACAGTGCAGCCTGCCCATCATCGCCGCAGGCGGCATCATGGACGGCCAGGGCGTTGCCCGCATGCTCGAGCTGGGCGCATCAGCGGCGCAACTGGGAACCGCCTTTGTACTCTGCCCAGAGTCCAGTGCCGCCCCCGCCTACCGTGCCAACCTGAAAAGCGAGCAGGCCGGCGATACCTGCCTGACCGCCAGCTTCTCCGGGCGACCAGCGCGCGGCATCGTCAATGATTTCATCCGCTTTTGCGAGACTCCGGGCAGCCCGGAGGTACCGGACTACCCGCTCGCCTATGACGCCGCCAAGCAGCTGCACGCCGCCGCCAGCGCACAGGGCAATCACGCCTTCGCCGCCCACTGGGCAGGACAAGGTGCGACACTGGCGCGGGAGCTACCGGCAGCCGAGTTGGTGGCCCTGCTGGCTGATGAGCTACGCAAATACAACGAGTAATAGAGGGGACTTGCCAGGTCAGTCGCCCGGCTGGTTGAACCAGATCCGGTTGGAAAACGGGTCGGTCACGCTGAAGCCCTGGTCGCCCCAGGGCGCCAGCTCCATCGCCGGGCGGCAGTAGGCATAATCCCGCCCCTGTAGCTCTGCCAGCAAGGCTGACGCGTCACTGACATTCACGAACAACTTGCTGCCGGGGCTGCAATCACCCGAGTGCTCACTCAAATGCAAGACCAGCGAGCCTTTGGATACCTGAAGGTAGAGCGGAAAACCCGCCTCATAGCGGTGCTCCCAATCAACCTGCATCCCCAAAAAGCCAAGGTAAAACTCACGCGCTTTCTGCTCGTCGAAAATGCGCACAACAGGAATGGTTTCAAAATCCACGCAGTTATCCTCGGGCTTTGGATCAGGCATGGATCCTAGCTGAAATCCGTCGGCAAACGCGCGGCAATCTCGGCCCAGCAACGACGAATCTCCCGCGCCGTACTGCCATGGCCGCCGTGTCTGGCCGGCTCAATGGCGGGCCGAATATGCTCGAGCAACCAAGCATCGGACCAGCCGGCCCACTCCCCGGCTACCGACGCAAGATTAGCGGCCAGCACCGGATACAGCTCTGCCCACAACACCTGTCGTACCTGCTCCGGGCGATAGCCGCTCTCGAGCACCACGCGAGCCACATAATCAAAGGTGAGCGTATCGGGTTCAGTGTCCAGAAACAGCTCCGACAACGCGCGCCAGAGCGCTACCCGCCGCTCATCCACCGCCGGCATGCTCACTGGCGCTGCAGCGGGGGAGCGACTTTTTCTAAAGATATTCAGCACAAATAATTCGCCCCCTGCCTCAATTTAGCCTTGCCGCCTGCCGCTACAGCCGCGTGAGGCCGGAGAGCGCCAGATCGGGCTCAACACCCCAGCCGAGCACCTGATCAAAACGCGCCAGATCCGCCTGCTGCGCCCGATCAAACATTACCGGCGCTGCGCACAAGTCCTGCTCCAGCAACAGACTGCCGTAAGCCCCTTCGTGATAGATGAGGTCGCCGGTCAAGCCAGCGAACAGCTGCGCTGCGCTGGTGATCAGTGAGCTCTCCCCCACATTGGCGCCCAACTGGCATTCCAAACCTGCCGCCGCAGCTCTGGCGTGAAAACGCAACGCGTTGATCAAACCACCCACCTTGGAGATCTTGATGTTCAGACAGTCCAGCGCCTGCGCCCCAATCAACTCATCGAGCACCGCCGGCAGCCGGACCTGCTCATCCAGCACAAGCCGTACCTCACAGCGGCTTTTCATCTCGACATGCGCCCGCACCAGGGTCGCCGTGTCTTCAGTGATAACCGGCTGCTCGATACTGGAGATGGCAAACTGCTGCACAAGCTGGGCGATCTCGGCCGCAGGCGTCTGGGCCCAGGCGCCGTTGGCATCCAGGCGAATGTCATGGGACGGATAGTGCGTGCGCAGCAACTCCAATTGGGCATTAACGCGCGCGAGATCGCCGCCAACTTTCAACTTCAGCGGGCCTACAGCAAAGCCCTGCATCTGCTGCACCAGCCTGGACAGCCCCTCGGGCGCTTCATCCGAGATAACGGCCGAGTACTGAATACGCCGGGTTTGCAGCCCGCCAAACCACTGTGCGATCGGCTCGCCGCGGACCTGGCTTAGCAGATCCAGCAGGGCCAGCTCCAGCAGCGCGCGAGCGCATTGCTGCTGCTCAAAGCGCTGTTCAAAGGCATCGCACAAGCGGGTCACACCGGCCAGGTCAGTCAGTGTCACGCCCGCCAACTCAGGCAGGAATTGGCGTATGGCCAACTCGGTCTGCTCCAGGGTCTCCCCCGACACATAGTCGCGCGGCAAGGCTTCGCCATAACCTGACAGCGGTTCACCGCCCTGCGTTGACGTCAGTTGCAGCAACAGCGATTCGGATGACTGGCGCTGCGCCAGCGCGTGCTTGAACACCTGCCGAAACGGCAGGCGCATGCGGTACAGAGCATAGCGTTCAACCTGCATGGCGCCCCCTGCTTTGACGCTTCTTGCGGATCAGCCTGAGCAGAAAATGCAGCACGTTCTTCAGGCTCATCGGACACACCAGCAACAAGCCATCGCCCTTGGCATGCCCTGGGTTGCGCTGTGCATAAAAGCGGATAAAGCGGTTCTGCAGATCCCGTTCGGTTATTACTACCGACTGATCATTCAGCAGGTTGGACGGTTTGTTTACCGTTCGCGTCTTGGCCTGGAAGGTATCGGGATAGTAGCGCGCCCCGATGGCGTCTTGCAGTGCAAGAATATCCGGCGGCGTTGCCCGGTCCGGGTGCGGGCAATAGTCGGCAAGGTTGTTGGCCATCACCAGGTACGGCTTGTAGGTGAGCGCATCGGTCCAGAAGTAGCAGGTGCCCAGCGGATGCCGAAACTTGGCCTTCAGCATAAAGCCCAGCACCGTCCGCTGAATCAGCATGCGCCCGCGAAACGCCGGCTCGATATACACCTGCCCAAAGTACAGCGTGGGCATTGGCCGGCTGCCGGCGAACACAAAGTCATGAAAACGTACACCAATGCACCCGATGAGCCTGCCGGAGGCCCGCTGGCGAAACAGCACGACCTGGTCCAGCCGTTGCCAGCGCTCGCTGAATTGCTCAAAAGCGATGGTGTGCGCCTGGCCATACAGCGCCCAGATTTCTTCGTTCAGCGACGGTGTAATGTCCGCGCAGTCCAAACAGTGAGCCTGAATTGAAAACATGATCCCTCAAATACCTTGCGCTGGCGCAGCGCTTGATTTCCCTACTTCCCTATTTCCCTGCGGTCTAGCGTGACAGTGATGCAGCCTCTCGATTGACCCGCCGTCACAGTCAACGGCTACGGCACCAGAGCACAAGTGTACCCAGTCAACCGCGCTGCGCCCAGCAAGTGGCTCAAGCCTGCCACCGCCTCAGCCGCTGCAGTTACCTGCCTTCCTGAACCCGGCAGCCACGGCGGCCGCCTCAGTGTCAAAATGCACCTGGTTGCGCGCCGCGACCCGGTCGTAGCTCGGGCAGCCGGAGGGCAAGTGGTATACCTTGCTGTTGCGGTTACCGATGATGCCGCCGGCGCTGCTCGCCCTCTGCGCAGGCCGCGCAACCGGTAATGGCGACACAACGCCATCGCGCGTTGGCCTGTATCCCAGCGACCAGACCCTGTCACCTGTAACAAAAGGGTTGCTGTGCCCCATGACCCGCGCCGTGCGGTTGCTCCACTCCCGCTCCCATTCGGTAACCGGATACTGGCGACTCCACGCCATCAGCAGCTGTTGCTGCTGACGAGACATCGACAGGCCGTAACGGTCATACATATAGAAGTGAACCCGCGCGACCAGCCCCTTAACGTCGTCCCGAGGCTCGGCCACCCGCTGCTGAAAGTCGACCTTTGAGGTGCAGGCACCATATTGCGCGGCCGCTCGACCGATCATTGCATACTGAAAGTTGCTGCGATCGCCGTTGACCTCCCCCACAGATGGGTAGAGGTTGAACAGATCTGCCTCCATCACCCGGAACACCGGATCGTTCATCACACAATTGCGCCGCCCGCCGTTCTGCCAGCACTGACGCTGATGGCCAAACACCCAGGCCGGGACAATATGCTCCCACTCGATCCGCTCTGCCCGCGTCTGCTGGGCGCGCGTCTCATAACCACAAGAGCTGGCGTCAACCCGGCCACCGGAGCGCCCAACCCAATCCCAGCGACACCCGCAATACAGGTCTCCCTGGCTGACGGCCCGCTCATCCAGAAACACCTCGCGCTTGGCTGTCGCCTTGGCGGCGGAGAAACTGGTCGGCGCATCAGCAAAGGAGATGGAAACAAACAGGCACAGCAGTACGGCAACAAACAGATCAGCCAGCGACTTCATAACGCGGAGCTTTCTCGGCAAAAACCGCGCATTGTAGGGATGTGCGCCGTCATCCGATAGCGCCAGAGGCTCAAGAACAGCGCTTACAGCGGTATGCAAGAGACTTTCGCGCGGTTCGCCGGCAAGCTGTCATGGGACGAAAAACACGCCGATACCGTTGTCAGCCGGGCTCATCAAGCGCTTTGTCACGCCCCGGTTCGAAAACCCCGGTTTCCTGATAACATACCGCCCCAGTCAGCGGCTCCGGCCCCAGCTGCGCGCCGGCTTTCAACCTTGTCCGAGCGACAGCGGAGTTACCTCACTCGCCGCGCAACACCGCAGCCACGCCCTGCGGACCAGCCGCCATAGAACGAACGCCGCCATGAACCCGCAAGCCTCCTCGCCCAACCACACCACGCGCCCAGAGCCCAATCGCCGCTTCAGCGTTGCGCCGATGATGGACTGGACTGACCGTCACTATCGGTATTTTGCCCGGCTGATCAGCCGCCACGCGCTGCTGTACACCGAGATGGTCACCACCGGGGCAATCCTGCACGGTGACCGGGCGCGCTATCTGGGCTTTGACGTCGCCGAGCAGCCGCTGGCCCTGCAGCTAGGCGGCAGCAATCCTCAGGAGTTGGCAGAATGCGCGGCGTTGGCCGAGGCTGCCGGCTACGCAGAGGTTAACCTCAACGTGGGTTGCCCCAGTGATCGGGTGCAGAACAACATGATTGGCGCCTGCCTGATGGCTCACCCCGAGCTGGTAGCCGATTGCGTGCGCGCCATGCGCGACGCCTGCGCTGTGCCGGTCACGGTGAAGCACCGCATCGGCATTAATGGCCGCGACAGCTACGAGCAATTATGTGACTTTGTCAGCACGGTACACGCAGCCGGCTGCACCAGCTTCACCGTGCATGCGCGCATCGCCATCCTGGAAGGCTTATCGCCCAAGGAAAACCGCGAGATCCCGCCACTCAAATACGAAGTGGTACACCAGCTGAAGCAGGACTTTCCGCAGCTGGAGATCATCCTCAACGGAGGTCTGACCGATCTTGCCGTGATGCAGGCCGAGCTGGCCCACGTCGACGGTGTGATGGTGGGCCGCGAGGCCTACCACAACCCCTGGCTGCTGGCCGATGTCGATCAAGTACTGTTCAACGACGCACACCCGCAACCGACCCGCTTGCAGGTCTTGGCACAGATGCGCCCGTATATCGAGCAGCATCTGGCGGCCGGCGGTCAGATGCATCACATCACGCGCCATATGCTCGGCCTGTTCCAGGGCCTGCCGGGTGCGCGGCATTTTCGCCGCGAGTTGAGCACCACCATCCATCGTACCGAGCAGCCGCTGGCCCTGTTCGATCAGCTGTTTGAGCAGATGCAGGCCAGACTCGAAAGAGCATAAGACCTGTTGACGATTGCGGCTGTCAAAGCGCATAGGGTAAGGTCAGGCAAAGCCCCATGGAATCTGCCTTGCATCATGACCTCGAAACTCGACAGCCTGAAACAGCACACCCAGATCGTTGCCGACACTGGCGACATCGACGCCATCGCCAAACTGCAACCGACCGACGCCACCACCAACCCGTCCCTGCTGCTCAAAGCCGCCTCGCTGCCGCGCTGCCAGCCTTTGCTGGAACAGGCAATCGCCGATGCCAAGGGCAGCAGCGATCCTATTACCAACGCGTGCGACCGCTTCGCCGTGGCCATTGGCCGCGAGATCCTGCAGCTTATTCCCGGCCGTATCTCCACTGAGGTCGACGCGCGCCTGTCCTTTGACGGCGATGCGACTTTGCGCAAGGCAGTCGAGCTGATCGAACTGTACGAGCGCGCCGGCGTTACCCGTGACCGCGTGCTTATCAAGATTGCTGCCACCTGGGAAGGCATCCAGGCCGCCGCCGCGCTAGAGCGCGAGGGCATTCAATGCAACCTGACGTTGCTGTTTTCCTTCGCTCAAGCCCAGGCCTGCGCTGATGCCGGGGTCTATCTGATCTCGCCGTTTGTCGGTCGCATCTATGACTGGTACAAGGCACATGAGGGCCGCGACTTCACAGGCCTGGAAGACCCGGGCGTACAATCGGTGGCGCGCATCTTCCGCTACTACAAGCAGCACATGTACGGCACCGTGGTGATGGGAGCGAGCTTCCGCAATACCGGGCAGATTGAAGCGCTGACCGGCTGTGACCGCCTGACGATCAGCCCGCAGCTGCTGGAAAGCCTGGCTGAGCAGGCGGGAGAACTGCAGGTCTCGCCCCTGCTGAGCGCAGGCGCAGCCGACGCGCGCCAGCAGCTGGACGAGAAGGCCTTCCGCTGGGCGCACAACGAGGACGCTATGGCGACGGAAAAACTGGCGGAGGGGATTCGGGCCTTTGCCGCGGATCAAATCAAGCTGGAGCGCCTGATAGCGGGGTCAGGCGCCTGATTCCAGGGCGCTGACCAGATCACGAAAGGCTTCGCGGTTGCTGTCGTTGAGATTCATCAGGATACGGTGTGCTTCCAGCACCTTACGCTTGACCTTCTCTTCTGACAGCATCTGCGCGGGCAGATCCTGCAACTCTTCGCAGCTGGGCGTGCTTTCTGGCACGATATTGAACACCTGATCAAAGCCCATGCTTTGCAGCAGACGGTTCATGTCATCGTGATTGGAAACCAGCGTCGGCAGAAAGCCGACCTTTTGCCGCGAGAGGATAGACAGCTTGGCCAGCAGACCTAGAGAGGTGCTGTCGATGCACTCGGTTTCGGTCAGATCAATGACGATCGACTCGAAACTCAGCACGCTGAAGATTTTTTCGATATAAGAATCCAGCGCCGCACACAGCGTAAGGCGAACATCGCCAATGAACTTGAGCACGAACGTGCCCTGCTCTTCGGCAAACTGGATCTTGCCAGTGGTCATCATTCTGCGTTCCTGCTCAACACCAACACGGAAATGTCATCAGGCATGGTTTTATTGGGGTCCAGCCCCAGGGCCGCCATAATACCCTGCATCGTCCCGCCATGCTCGGCAATTAATGCCGGCAAGCGGGCTTCCTTATCCTTCAGCGTAGAGCCTTCCAGGCAATCCAGCACACCATCGGAGCAAAGCGTCAGGCTAAAGCGCTCGGGTAGCTCGATGGTTTCGTTCTGATACTCGGCATCTTCAAACAGGCCGACCGGGCGCCCCTTGCCGGTGAGGTAGCGCGCCTGACCATCAGTATAGATGACCGGCAACGGCAGGTGCCCACCGATACTGTAAGTAAGCGTTCGCGCCTGCTCGTCAATTACTCCGCCCAGCATGGTGACGTGCTTGCCGAGGTTGCAGTTGATCAGGCTGCGATTAATGTGCCCAAGCACGTCCGAGGGTTTAAACTCGATCCGCCCGGTCGCCCGCGCCTCACTCTTGCGCTGCTCATACATCAGACGCGTGGTCATGAACTTGAGCAACACCGTTACAAAGGCAGAAGAGGACCCGTGCCCCGACACATCCGCCAGATAAAAGCCGAGCTGTGTATCGGAGATACGGAAATAGTCGACAAAGTCGCCAGACAGGTACAGCGAGGGGATCAGCCGGTGCTCCAGACGATATTCGCCACTAACCCACGGCGACTGCGGCAGCATGTTGAGCTGCACCTGGTGGCCGGCGGCCTGATCGTCACGAAGCTCTTTGAGGTGAACCTCCAGCTCGCGATTGGCACGCTCCAGTCGCTCGCGAATACGCTGGTTCTCAAGCCGCAGACGGGCGCGATCTAGCGCACGACGCACCGCGTGGGAGAGCACTTCAGGATCATGCAAGGGGTTAAGCAGGAAGTCGCTTGCCCCCAGACGCAGTGCTTCCACGGCGTCCGTCATCGCGCCGTCAGCGCACATGACAATCACCGGCACTTCGAGCCCGGCTTCAGTGATCTGGCGGACTACCTCAAACCCCTGCCCGCTGCCCAGATGCAGATCGCAGAGCACCAGCTCGGGGCGCGCATCATGAAACAGTGCCACGCCGTCTGCGGCAGTGGCGGCCTGCAACACGTCGCAACCAAGCTCTTCCAGGTAGGCGGTCAGACGCTGGCGAACCTGATCGTCATCGTCAATCACCAGCAATGTTGTGCCTGAAGGCTGCATAGAGTCCCTACGTCAACGTCTCGCTGCGCGTTTGCGCGGAGACCACAGGGTGGCTGAATCGGGCCGGCAGTACCCCGGCGTTTTCAAGGTGGAAACACTACTCCCATCCGTTCTATCTCGCAACCGTTGCCCGGCCGCATTCGGGTGCTTGTCTGCAAGCCCCGGCAGCACTAGGATTAACTGCGAAATGCCGCAATAAAATGTACCTGTTTGCAGCGGGAGCCGCCGATGTCATTTCATGACCAGCAGTACAGTGAAAAACGCGATTTCATGCGCATGACCATGGACACCAGCGCCCGCCTGAGCACTGGCGATCTTGAGCTGGACGTCGTGTGCCGAGACCTGTCCAACCAGGGAGCCCTGGTCATCAGCCAGCAACCGGTGACGGAAGGGGCAACCGTCGGCCTGACCATATCCTCCCCCACTCCCGGTCTGCAGGGCCTGCAGGCCAAGGGCGACGTGGTGCGCTGCGAGCCCGAGGACAATGGCCAGTTCAGCATCGGCCTGCGCTTCGACAGTCTGAGCTGACCGGCAGCCCTATCAGGCGCCACACAGCAAAACGCCCGGCCTTACGGCCGGGCGCTCGCTTGCCGCTGACGCGTATCTAGAACTCGTCTGGCACGTTACCGTCACGCACCTTGAATTCGCGATTTTGCAGATAGGCGTTGCGAATAAAGGTGTAACGATCGCCGGTAATCAGACGTTCCTGATCCAGCAGGCCCGCACGGGCATCGATCACCTCGGTGGCAAACATCTGGTTACGCACACGAATGTCGTTTATATAACCGGTGTAGGTGTAATTGAAGAAGTTTTCCGGCAGCTTGGATGCCGTATCGCGCAGCGTATTGGGGCCGATAAAAGGCAACATCAGGTAAGGACCGCTTTCCACACCCCAGTAACCCAGAGTCTGCCCCAGATCCTCGTCGTTACGCTCCAGCCCCATACGCGTGGCAACGTCTACTGCGCCCAGTCCGCCCAGCAAGGTATTGAACAGAAAACGCGACATGTCTACGCCGGCTTCGTTGAACTTGCCCTGCAGGGTGTTGTTGACGAAGTTCATCGGCTCTTGCAGGTTGTGGAAAGCGTTACCGATGCCGTCGCGCATAAACTCGGGCGTCACCGCCTTGTAGCCTTTGGCAACAGGCTTCAGCGCATAACGATCAAGGGTGTCGTTGAATCGAAAGGTAACCCGGTTAACGCGCTCCCAAGGGTCAGGATTAACGTAGTCGGACTCGTAATCGTCGTAGTCATCTGCGGCAAAAACAGGTGTAATGCAGGTCAACGACAGTGCCGATAGCAGTGCAACCACTGCTCCTGTCTTCAGCGAGCTCATCAGCGGCCTCTCCAGTTCTGGCTTGGTTTCGTCAGTCAGGCAATACCGACGCAGGCCCGCAGTGTAATGCAAAACCCGATTTGATTTCAGTGGAAAATTGCCCATGACCGATACCAAAGGCCCCTTGATCTACACCACCGAACTACCCATTCGCTATGGCGACATGGACAGCAATCAACACGTCAACAACACCCGCTACTATCAGTACCTCGAAGAAGCGCGCATTGAGTGGCTGGATGGTCTGGGAGCGCACCGCCGCCAGGTTGGCCAGGGCCTGGTCCTGCTGACCTGCACCCACCACTTCCTCAAGCCACTGTTTCACCCTGGCACCGTTATCGTAGAGCTGTACGCTGGCGTGGTTGGCCGCACCAGCCTGACGCTGGAGCACAAGATGTACAGCAAAGGTTCGCCGGACCTGGTTGGCTATGGCGACGTAAAAATGGTCTGGATTGATGTCGCCAGCCAGCGCCCGATCCCGGTACCCGACAGCGTTCGCGCCGCCATGGGAGCCGAGTTGCTGGCAGCGGACTGAGGCAACTGCTCGCGGGCGCCATTGGCGCTAAGGAGCGCCCAACCCCGCCCGCAGTCATAAAACTGCAAAGCAACTGCAAGATGATGTGCGGTCATCACCGTTTCCGACAAGGACCCCGGACCATGACCGCACACCGGATCGAGGCCGTACTCTTCGATCTCGGCGGCACCCTGACCGCCGCCGACCCCGCGCCTGACACCCTCAACCTGCTGCCGCAAGCAATGCCTTGCCTTCAAGATTTGGCAGAGCGCGCTCTGCCCACCGGCTTGCTGCCGGACCACAAGAACCGTGATAGCAAGCAGCTGCGCCCCCTGCTCGATGAGGTGCTGGATGACTGCGAGGCACTGCGTCCCTTTCCCGCCCCCGACCGCGTCGCCACACTGGCAGTGCAGATGAAGGCTGCGGCGCTGCGGCGCTGCGTGTTGGTGTGCGGTAGCGCCGATGCTGTCAGCGCCGGGCTCAATGCCGGGTTCTGGACCGTTGGCACAGCTCTGAGTGGCGCACTGAACGCACAACAGATGCAGCAGTGGGAGGAACAAGACAGCGATACGCATGATCGCCTGCGACTGCAGGCGACCATGGCATTGATGAACGCCGGGGCCCACTACGTGATCGACAGCGTGGACGAGCTGGGTAGCTGCCTGGATGACATCGAAGTGCGATTAGGCAAAGCCCAATTGCCGTAATTTGGACGCACGCGTTGTCTATCTAGGGGTATAGTGAACCAAACCCGTAGGACAGGAGAGAGTACATGCCCACAGAGCGTCTGAAATCACAGCTGGAGTCGCTGCAGGCGACGCTCAACGAAAGCGATTCACAGCTGACCGTTGAGGAGCGAGAAGCCCTGCAGGCGCTGGCAACCAGCTTGGAAGCCCGGCTGCTGAAAGAGCGCGGCGATGCTGATGTCGAAGAAGATCCAACCCTGGTTGATGGCGTCAATCTGATGGCCGAGCAATTTGAGGCGCGCCACCCCACCCTGGCCGGCACCCTGCGCAGCGTTATGCAAAGCCTGGCGGACATGGGTATCTAACCCTTTCAACACAAAAACGCCCCGCAAGGCGGGGCGTTTTTGCATGTTACTGCCGCGCCAGTCGCAGATTCTCCGGCATGCCTGGCTCGGTAGAGCGCCAAGGGTTGATATCCAACCCGCCACGGCGCACGTAGCGGGCATACACTGTCAGCTTGGCGCCCTCGCCCAGCAGCGTCAGCAGATCGAGAAAGATCCGCTCGACACATTGCTCATGAAAATCCGAGTGCTCGCGGAACGAGACCAGATACCGGACCAGCGCCGCCTCATCAATACGCGGGCCGCTGTAGCTGATCAGCACCGAGCCCCAGTCAGGCTGGCCGGTGACCGGGCAGTTGGACTTGAGCAAGTGGCTATGCAGCGTCTCGTTGACCTGAACACCACTGGCATCCAGCGCCAGCAACGACGCGTCATAGTGATACTGACTGACACTCACATCCAGCTCATCAATGCAGCGTCCGGGCAGCGTCAGCATGCCCAGCTGATGTAACTGCTGCATGTTGAACAGGCGCACCGCAACAGGCCCCTGCGCGGCTACCGACAAGTCGGACTCCAATGTCTCCAGCAGCTCTCGACGGTCTCGAAAAACCGTCTGATTCAATGAGTTGAGATAGAGTTTGAAGGATTTGGATTCAACAATACGCGCCGCCTTGATCGGAAACACAAACTCCGCCGCCGCCACCTCCGGCTTGCCGGAGGGCGTCAGCCAGGACAGCTCGAAGCAGTTCCAGATGTCAGCGCCGTGAAAGGGCAACTGCTGCGCATCCAGCCCCAACTCCTGCCATTTAGGCTGACGCGGGATCGGGAACAGCAACGATGGCGTGTAAACGCTGACGTAAGCACTGGACTTGCCCAGTGGAGATCCCGTCGCTGGATGATCAGACATGCGTGTACCCTCAATTGACCAGAAGGCTGCCGGACGGCGGCCCGGCGCCATTATTGCCGCAGACCGGTGCCCCTGACCAGCAGCCAGTAGCTGAGGCTGTAGAGAATCAGGGTGAACAGCGACATGATGACCAGCGCGGTGGCAATCGGAATATCCGAGACGCCGAGAATGCCGTAACGGAACGCGTTGACCATGTGCAGGATCGGGTTGACCTGCGACACCGCCTGCCAAAATGGCGGCAGCAGGCTGATCGAATAAAACACCCCGCCCAGATAGGTCAGCGGCGTGAGCACAAAGGTCGGCACGATGGAGATATCATCGAAGGTGCGGGCAAACACCGCATTGATGAAGCCGCCGAGCGAGAAAACCAGCGAGGTGAAGAACACCACCGCGATGGTAAGACCGATATGCTGAACCTGCAGCCGGGTAAAGAACAGGGAGGTCAGGGTCACGATAAAGCCGACCATCAACCCGCGCGCAACGCCGCCAAAGGTGTAACCCAGCAACACCACATGGGGCGATACCGGGGCCACCATCAGCTCCTCGATGGAGCGCTGGAACTTGGTGCTGAAAAAGCTCGAGACCACGTTGGAGTAACTGTTGGTGATCACCGACATCATGATCAGCCCCGGCACGATGTAATCGATGTAGCGAAAGCCACCCATCTCACCGATACGGCTGCCGATCAGGTTGCCAAAGATCACAAAGTACAGCGTCATGGTGATCGCCGGCGGCAGCAAAGTCTGCGGCCAGATACGGGTAAAACGACGAATTTCCTTGGTCAGGATGGTGCTGAACGCAACCCAGCTCTGTTGCCAATACTGCATGTCAGGCTCCCCGCTTCTCGGCATTTTCATCGACCAGCGCCAGGAACAACTCCTCCAGCCGGTTACTCTTGTTGCGCAAGCTCGCGACCTCAAGCCCCGCCTCGCTCAGCGCCGCAAACAGCGCATTGAGGCTCTGGGACTTGTCCACCTGAACTTCCAGGGTGTGCTCATCCACGCGCTTGCACGGGTAGACACCGAGTGACGGCGTCTCAACCAGAGACTGTCGAACATCTAGCAAGAAGGTCTCGACATGCAGCTCCTTGAGCAGCTCGCGCATGCTGGTGTTATGAATGATGCGGCCCTGGTCGATGATCGCGATGTGCTTGCACAACTGCTCCGCCTCTTCCAGGTAATGCGTGGTCAGCACGATGGTGATCCCCTGGGCGTTGATCTCCTGCAGGAACTGCCACATCGAGCGGCGAATCTCGATGTCGACCCCCGCTGTCGGCTCGTCCAGGATCAGCAGCCTGGGCTCGTGAATCAGCGCACGGGCAATCATCAGGCGGCGCTTCATGCCGCCTGAGAGCATGCGCGAGGGTACATCTCGCTTGTCCCACAAACCGAGACGCTTGAGGTAATGCTCGGCGCGCTCCTTGGCCCGGCCCAACGGAATACCGTAATACCCCGCCTGGCTGACCAGGATGTCCATGACCTTTTCAAACTGGCTGAAATTGAATTCTTGCGGCACGACGCCAATACAGCGCTTGGCGGCCAAAAGCTCCCGATCAATATCGTGACCGAAGATGCTGACCTCGCCGGCAGACTTGTTGACCAGCGAAGAGAGAATGCCAATGGTGGTGGACTTGCCGGCGCCGTTAGGCCCCAGCAGGGCGAAGAAGTCGCCCTCGCGCACCTCCAGATCAATGCCCTTGAGGGCGCGCATTCCGGTGCCATAGGTCTTTTCCAGGCCCCGAATACGAATAGCTGCGCTCATGCCATGCCTCACGCCTTGCAAAGTTGAGGGCTAACTATGTGGTCATATCCGCAAGAATCAACCCCTGCCCCCGACCATCATTGGTAACGCATAAATATAGCGAATGAAAATACCGCATAGCGAAACGACGGGCTTACAAAATTGCAACAAATGCGACCGGCCGGTCGATTGTGACTATTAACGGGACAACGTATTCTCCGGACAAAACAACAAACACCGGAGACACTAATGGCTCAAACGCCTGACACCGCGACGGACCCGAATGACGTCAGTCATCGCATAACCCCAGCGTACCGCCGCTATGCCCTGTTCATCCTGGTACTGGCCTACACGTCCAGCCACGTTGACCGTAACATCGTCGGCATTCTGATCGAGCCGCTCAAGGCAGACCTGCTGCTGTCGGATACGCAACTGGGCTTTCTGTCAGGCATCGCCTTCGCCCTGTTCTACGCCACCCTCGGCATCCCGATCGCGATCTTTGCCGACCGCTCCAACCGCCGTAACATCATCGCCTGGTCCATCGCCATCTGGAGTGCCATGACTGCCCTATGCGGTATGGCCAACAATTTCTGGCAACTGGCCCTGGCACGTATCGGCGTGGGTATCGGCGAGGCAGGCTCCAGCCCGCCGTCGCACTCGATGATCGCTGACCTCTACCCCAAGGAAAAGCGCTCCAGCGCCATGTCCATCTATGCCCTGGGCGTCTACCTCGGCATCATGATCGGCTTTATCGTTGGCGGTTTTGTCGCCGAGTGGTGGGGCTGGCGCGCAGCCTTTTTTGTCGTCGGCCTGCCCGGTATTCTGATTGCCCTGCTGGTGCGTTTTACCATGGTAGAGCCGCCGCGCGGCTTCGCTGACGGGGTCAAGCCGCCGCCATTGGGCAAGGTCAACATCAAAGCCGGTTTTGCTGTCCTGTGGCGTGTACGCACTACCCGCCACGTGGTACTGGGCGTCAGCCTGACAGCACTGGTCGGCTACGGCACCATCGTCTGGAACCCTGCCTTCCTGATTCGCAGCCATGGCCTGACGCCCGGCCAGGTCGGCCTGTTCCTGGGCCCGCTGATGGGTATTGTCGGCGGCCTGGGCGCCTGGATCGGCGGTATGCTGGCCGACAAGCTGGCAGCCCGTGACGCCAGCTGGAACGCCTGGATCGTTGGCCTGGCCAAGCTGATAGCGATTCCCTTTATTGTCGCCTTCTACATGATCGACAGCACCTTCTGGGCGCTGGTCGTTTATTGCCCTGCCGTCTTCCTGGGCGCCTTCTACCTCGGCCCCAGCTTTGCCATGATCCAGAGCCTGACGCCGCTGCGCAGCCGCGCACTGGCATCAGCGATCATGCTGCTGGTACTGAACCTGGTCGGCCTGGGTCTGGGCCCGCAGTTGATTGGTATCGTCAGCGACATCGTCAGCGGAGCCTTCGGCACCGACAGCCTACGCTACGCACTGATCGGCGCGGCCTTCCTCAATATCTGGGCCTGCGCACACTACTATTTTGCCGGCCGTACCCTGCGTCACGACCTCGACAACGTAGACAACTAAGCACTCTACCCCGGGTGCCCAAGGGTACCCGGGGTTCCTCCCTCCCTTCTCCATTGCCGCCACAAACGACTATGCTTAGTCGTGCATGCCGATGCTCATCGGCTTTCCGACCGCTCACATCACTGCGACGCCTCCATTTCGTCAGCAAAATCGGCGAAACAACACCACCCACCAGACAAGAGTGGGGAATTATTCGGCGTCATGCGCGGTCAGGAGTACTGTGACGAACAAGGAGTGCGCGACATGATGACCCTGCTATGGCTGGTTGGCCTGCTGCTGTGTATCTGCGGTTTGGCCTATATTCGAACGAGCTTACTCAATGCCACCCTCGGTGTGGCTGCCTACCTGGCCGTGATGACCCTTCTGGGCCCGGTCCACTGGTTGATCGATCTACTGCTGTGGGCACTGTTCCTCGGCATTGCCATCCCCCTCAATTTGCCCGAATGGCGCCAACGCAGCATCAGTGCGCCGCTGCTCACCTGGTTCCGCAAGGTTCTGCCACCGCTCTCCGATACCGAGCAGCAGGCGCTTGATGCAGGTACCGTGTGGTGGGATGGCGAACTGTTCAGCGGCCGCCCGGACTGGGGCAAGCTGCACAGCTTCCCGACGCCCCACCTGAGTGCGGAAGAACAAGCCTTCCTTGATGGTCCGGTCGAAGAACTCTGCCGCATGACCAACGAATGGGAGCTGACCACCCACCTGCAGGACTTGCCGCCGGACGTCTGGCAGTTCATTCGGGACAACGGCTTCTTCGGCCTGATCATTCCCAAGGAGTTTGGCGGCAAGGGCTTCTCTGCCTATGCTCACTCCCAGGTCGCCATGAAACTGGCCAGCCGCAGCGGTGATCTGGGCACCACAGTCATGGTCCCCAATTCCCTGGGGCCCGCCGAGCTGCTGATGCACTACGGTACCGATGAGCAGAAACAGCACTATCTGCCGCGCCTGGCGCGTGGCGAAGACGTCCCCTGCTTTGCCCTGACTGCGCCGGATGCCGGCTCTGATGCCGGCGCCATGCCCGACAAGGGCATTGTCTGCAAAGGGCAGTTCAACGGCGAAGAGGTGCTGGGCCTGCGCGTTACCTGGGAGAAGCGCTACATCACCCTGGGCCCGGTTGCCACCGTGCTCGGCCTGGCCTTCAAGGCCTATGACCCGGACCACCTGCTGGGCGATGAAGAGTCGCTGGGCATTACCCTGGCGCTGATTCCGACCGACACCGAAGGCGTCGAGATTGGTCGTCGCCACTTCCCGCTCAACGCCGCCTTCATGAATGGCCCCAACTCCGGCAAGGATGTGTTCATCCCGATGAGCTACCTGATCGGCGGCCAGGAGCGCATCGGTCAGGGCTGGATCATGCTGATGAACTGTCTCTCGGTTGGCCGCTCCATCTCGCTGCCGGCCGGTAGCATCGGCGCAGCCAAGATGGCCAGCATGACCACCGGCGCCTACGCCCGCATCCGCGAGCAGTTCAACCTGCCGATTGGCGAGTTTGAGGGCATTCAGGAAGCGCTCGCACGCATCGGCGGCAACACCTACGTCATGGACGCCGCCCGCACCATGACCGCAGGAGCCGTTGACCTGGGCGAGAAACCATCTGTGCTGTCTGCGGTGGTGAAGTACCACCTGACCGAGCGCATGCGCCAGTGCGTCAACGACGCCATGGACGTACACGGCGGCAAAGGCATCTGCCTGGGGCCCAGCAACTATCTGGGCCGCGCCTACCAGTCGGTGCCGATCTCCATCACCGTGGAAGGCGCCAACATCCTCACCCGCAACATGATGATCTTTGGTCAGGGTGCAATCCGCTGCCATCCGTATGTACTGCGCGAGATGCAGGCCGCAGCGCTGGACGACGAAAACGAGTCGCTCAAGCAATTTGACCGCCTGCTGTTCGAGCATGTGGGCTTCTCGCTGAGCAATGCCGCTGGCAGCTTGCTACTGGGCCTGACCGGTGGCCGCTTGGCCAACGTGCCGGACTACCCGCAGACATGCCGCTACTATCAGCAGCTGTCGCGTCTGGCAGCCGCCTTCGCCACCCTGACCGACTGCACCATGTTGATGCTGGGCGGCGAGCTGAAACGCCGCGAGCGTCTGTCGGCACGGCTTGGCGATGTGATGAGCAACCTGTATCTGGCCAGCGCTACACTCAAGCACTTTGATGATCAAGGCCGCCCGGAAGAGGACCTGCCGTTCGTGCAGTGGGGCCTGGAGGACCTGCTCTACCGCATCGAAAACAGCCTGCATGAAATCCTGCTCAACTTCCCGAACCCGAGCATGGGTTGCCTGCTGCGCGTTGCGGTCTTCCCGCTGGGCCGTCGCCTGACGCCGCCGAGTGATGAGCTGGAAACCGAGATCGCACGCATCCTGATGCGCCCGGGCGCGGCTCGCGATCGACTGATCGCCGGTTGCTACCAGAGCGACGACCCGCAGGACGTTACCGGCCTGCTCAACACCACGCTGGAAGCCGTACTGCAAAGTGCACCGATTGAAGCACGCCTGCACAAGGCCCTGCGCAGCGGCGAACTAAAACCCGAAGGGTCGGACCCGCTCACCGCCGCGGTTGAGAGCGATCTGATTACCACCGCCGAGGCCGAGCAGGTGCGCAATGCACGCCAGGCCCGGAGCGCGGTGATCAAGGTGGATGACTTCTCCAAGGAAGAGATGACGCCCGCCAAACCTCGTCGAACCAAAGCCAAAGCCAAGGCCGACGACGCCTGAGCAGCCGTCAGGCCAGCCAGAGATGGCTGGCCTGACGCGCTCAACCTGATAGACTCGCCGGGTTTCGGCACTTGCTACACGCCCGGCCTATCAGGAGTTTCCATGTCTACCCCGCCCAGCTACCACGAATACCACCTCGCCCTGCTGCAAAGCCTGTTTGATACCATCAAGGCGCAAACCGCGCTGCTCGATCAGGTGCCCGAGGAAAGCAACGAACTCTTCATGGAGCGTTTTTCCGAGCTGCTGACCCAACTGCAGCAAGGTGATCACGACAGCCTCTACCAGGGCCAGGATATCCTTTGCCAAATCATCGCCCGCTACCCGCAAATCGCCCACCTGATTCCACGCGATCTGCTGTGGTACTTCGGCGGCGACTGCCTGCACTTTATGCCGGACGAGGAAATTGCCCAGTTCCAGCTGCTGGATGAGCACCGCGCCGCTGCCGAGGAGCGTGGCGAAGTGTTCGACTGGGTGCAGGCAAGGCAACTGCTGCAGGCGCCCTGAAACGCCTGCAGTGCGGCATCAGATGGTGCTGGTATCAATGACGAAGCGATACTTCACATCACCACGTAGCATACGCTCGTAGGCCTCATTGACCTCATCGGCGCGGATCTGCTCAATATCCGCGACGATGCCGTGCTCCGCGCAGAAATCCAGCATTTCCTGGGTTTCAGCAATCCCGCCGATCATCGAGCCAGCAATACTGCGCCGCTTGAGGATCAGATTCATCACCTGGGACGACGGGTGCGGAGACGCCGGTGCCCCCACCAGAGCCAGCGTGCCATCACGCTTGAGCAGTGACACATAGGCATCGAGGTCATGCGGCGCGGCGACTGTGTTCAAAATGAAATCAAGGCTGCCAGCCTGAGCAGCCATTTCATCAGCGTTGCGCGACACCACCACCTGATCTGCGCCAAGCGCCAGTGCATCGGCGCGCTTGCTCTCGGAGGTAGTGAATGCGACCACCTCCGCGCCCAGCGCATGAGCCAGTTTGACCCCCATGTGTCCCAGGCCACCAATGCCAACCACCCCAACCTTCTTGCCCGGCCCGGCACCCCAATGACGCAGCGGCGACCAGGTGGTAATGCCTGCGCACAAAAGCGGCGCAACCGCCGCCAGCTGGTCCTCGGCGTGGCGAATCTGCAGCACGTAGCGCTGGTGTACAACGATCGACTGCGCATAGCCGCCGAGCGTGTGCCCCGGCGCATCGGGGGTCGGAAAGTTGTAGGTGCCGGTCATGCTGTCACAATAATTCTCCAGCCCCTCGTTACACTCGCTGCAATGCCGGCAACTGTCGACAATACAGCCGACACCCACCAGATCCCCCCGCTTGGCAGTGGTCACCTCTGACCCTACAGCCGTGACACGACCAACAATTTCATGACCAGGTACGCAAGGAAACAGCGTGCCCTCCCATTCCGCACGAGCCTGATGCAAGTCGGAGTGGCATACGCCGCAGAACGCGATGGCGATCTGCACATCCTCCGGTCCCGGCTCGCGGCGGGTGATTTGCATTGGCTCCAAAGGCTTGTCTCCGGCGTGAGCGCCATAAGCAAGTACGTGCATTGTGCTGCCTCCTCTTTCTGGATGAGGTTGTAAAAACCGGCACGCGGCGCGAGCCTACGTGCGTAACCTGTCATTTTCACTCACACCCGACGGCCTGATTAACCGCTACAAACCGAATACCCTTATTAGGTGCGCTAATAAATCACTGATGACGCGGCGCAACTGCCGCTTTTACATCCGGAAAAGCACTGGGTTCCTGCCAGCAGGAGCTCGATTGTTATAGTCCGATAACGACCAGACCCAACGCCTGAAGGAGCGCACATGAACAGACCCATCGCCACCCTGTCGATCGCCACGGCCATACTTGCCAGCGGGCACGCACAGGCCGCCTACGGGCCTCAACTCGAAGGCTTCGACTACCCCTACCCGTTGCAGACCTATAGCTTCAGCTCGCAACAGCAAGCACTCGAGATGGGCTATCTGGACGTGCCGCCCAGCGAGGCTGCCAACGGCAGAACAGCCGTTCTGCTGCACGGCAAAAACTTCTGCGGCGCCACCTGGGAGGCAACAATCGAGGTCCTCAGCAACGCCGGCTATCGCGTCATTGCCCCCGATCAGGTGGGCTTTTGCAGCTCAAGCAAGCCACGCGGATACCAGTTCAGCTTTGGCCAGCTGGCCGACAATACCGACGCATTGCTTGCCTCGCTGAACATCGACAAAGCCACCATCATCGGTCATTCAATGGGCGGTATGCTGGCCGCACGCTATGCACTCAGCCATCCGGAACGAGTGGAACAGCTGGTGCTGGTCAACCCCATTGGCCTGGAAGACTGGCAGGCTGAGGGCGTGCCCTACGCCACCATCGACCAGCTTTACCAGGCCCAGCTCAAGACCACCCGCGAAGGCATCAAGAACTACCAGCTGAAGTTTTATTACAACGGCGAGTGGAAACCCGAGTATGACCGCTGGGTGGATATGAGCTACGGCATGTACGCCGGACCCGGCAAAGAAATCGTCGCCTGGAACCAGGCACAAACCGCCGAGATGCTGTTTACCCAGCCGGTGGTGCACGAGTTCGGCAACATTCAGGCGCCAACCCTGCTATTGATTGGCGGCAAGGATCGCACAGCGCCCGGCGCCAATCGCGCACCGGAGGCCGTCGCCCAGCGACTTGGCAACTACCCGGAGTTGGGCCAGAAGACAGCAGAGGCCATCCCCAACGCGACCCTGGTGGAATTCCCCGAGCTGGGTCACTCGCCCCAGGTAGAAGCGCCCGAGCAGTTTCATCAGGCGCTACTGAGAGGCCTGGACGCAGACTGATTCAGAGTTGACCGCGCAAACGCCTTAACCACTAGCGTTGAAATGAAAAGCTCCGAAGCCGCCATCGCTGCGGTTTCGGAGCCACAAGAAAGTTGAGCCAATTCGCCCAAATTTCGGGCACAAAAAAACCGCTTCAAGAGCGGCTTCTTTGTTACGACTGGAGCGGGAAACGAGACTCGAACTCGCGAGGCTCCCCGCCCAGCCCCTACCTCGGCAAGGTCGTGCTCTACCAACTGAGCTATTCCTTTTGCGCCCGAAACCCGGGCACAAAAAAACCGCCTCAAGAGCGGTTTCTTTGTTACGACT
>CEVI01098219.1_pt1 | contig 81462 bp, 72 predicted proteins | sample 531471 | NCBI WGS metagenome assembly CEVI01 (sample SAMEA2623513, study PRJEB7988) | marine metagenome | isolation source: saline water (ENVO:00002010), including
TCTTTTTCCCGTCAGCCCTGCGCTACTCGCCCGCGTAAACGGGACTACTTTTTGTGCACACTCCAACAGTTGAGCATGCGGTACGCAACTTTGGTGTAAGGCCTAGCTGGCCAGCCCCATAACCTTTATTCAGCACTCTCTTTCAGGCGAGTGGCGCTGATGATGCTGACTGGGTTGACCGGCACGTTCTGGTGGCCGGCGCGGCTGGTGGTTTGTACTTTGCCGATGGTTTCGACGACGTTCTGGCCGCTGACTACTTCACCGAATACCGCGTAGCCAAAGTCGCGGCCGCCGTGGTCGAGAAAGTCGTTATCGCCGAGGTTGATGAAGAACTGGCTGGTGGCGCTGTCGACAATCTGGGTGCGGGCCATGGCCAGGGTGTAGCGGCGGTTCTTCAGGCCGTTGTCGGCTTCGTTCTTGATGGGGCGGCCGGTGTCCAGTTGGCGCATGTTGCTGTCAAAACCGCCGGTTTGAATCATGAAGCCCGGAATCACGCGGTGGAAGATCACGCCGTTGTAGTGGCCGGCTTCGACGTAGCGCAGAAAGTTCTCGGTGCTGATGGGGGCCTGCTCTTCGTTCAGCTCGACGACGATGTCGCCCAGGCTGGTGCTCAGTTGCACGCGTGGGTTGTCGGCCAGGGCGGCGGTACTGAGCAGGGTTAGGGCGGCTGCGCCAATCAGGTGTTTCAGCATGGATGACTCCGTGGTCAGGGGCTTGTAAGTCCCGCTGCGGCGGGATCTGTTATTGCGGCGGCCGGGCCGCTGTCGACCTCGGCGAGAAAATCCAGCAGCAGCTGGTTGAAAGTGTCCGGCTGGTCGACCGGCGTAGCATGCCGCGAATCGGCGACGACTTCCAGCCGGGCGTCGCCCAGGTGGCTGACGTACTCACGCTTGTGCTCGACCGGGGTGTAGTCACGGTCGGCGCTGACCACCAGCACCGGGCAGTTGATACGCTCCAGCCGGTTGCTCACACCCCAGCCGACGATGGCGCGCAGTGAGGCCAGGTAGCTCTTGCGATCATTGGCGCACCAACGTTCGATAAAGGTCTGGCGGTGGTGTTCCTGCTCGGGCTTGGGAAACAGCAGCCGAGCCAGCCCCTTGGCGATTGCCGACATGGGCAAGACGTGAGCAAAGAACAGGCGCTTGCCGGCCATCCAGTATTCCAGCGGCTTGCGCGGAATGACCTCGGGGGCGCTGTTGACGATGGTCAGGCTGGCGGGTACGTCAGGTGCGTCGGTGGCTAGCTGAAAGGCGATCATGCCGCCCATCGACAGGCCGACGATATGGGGTTTGTGCAGATTCATCGCCTGGATAAAGGCCAGGCAATCGCGGGCGAAGAGGTCAATCGAGTAGCCCTTGCCGGTTTTGTCGGTACCGCCGTGGCCGCGCATGTCCAGGCAGAGCACCCGGTAGTGCGGGGTCAGCGCGGGGAGCTGATACTCCCAGTCCTGCTCGCTGGACCCCAGGCCGTGTAATAACAGCAGGGGCGGGCCGGAGCCCTGGTCGGTGTAGTGAAACTGACAGTCGTTCAGCGTGATCTGCGGCATGGGCAGGGTCCGAATGGCCGAAAGGGCCATTCTAGGCGTGAAATTGCGGGGAATTGAAGCCCTTCAGTGGTCTGTCATCGAATGTTCAATGATCAGGTCGGCCAGAATGCGTGTGGCCGGGCCGACCGGGCGTTCCTTGTTGGCGTAGAGAAACAGGTACGCCGAGCGCTGGGCGCCTTGCTCCAGTGGCAGAGGTTTAAGCTGCTCGTTTTCAAGGTATCGAGATATTTCATGCTCGGGCAGCCAGGCGAAGCCCAGGCCGCGGGACACCAGACGCGCGGCTGTGCCGAGGCTGGCGACGGTCCAGCGCTGCTCGGCGCCAAGCCAGCCGGTATCGCGTGGCTGCCGCTCGCCGGAATCACGGATGACCACCTGCAGATGCGTTGCCAGGTCGTCGTGGGTGAGGGTGCGCTGCAGTTGATGCAGCGGATGATTCGGGTGGGCAACAACGACAAACTGCACGGCGTTGAGCTGCTGCGGCAGATAGCCGGCGATGCTCAGGCCCGAGATGGCCAGGTCGGCGCTGCCGTCGTGCAGACGCTCTTCTACGCCGGAGAGGACTTCTTCGCGCAGCTGTACACGACAGCCGCGGCTTTGAGGCATGAAGGCGTGCAGCGCGCTGGCCAGGCGGTCGGTAGGGTAGGCGGCGTCTACCACCAGGCGTACTTCTGCCTCCCAGCCCTGGTCCATCTCGCTGGCCAGCATCTCCAGTTGGCTGGCCTGGGCGACCAGATGCCGGGAGCGGCGCAACAGCGCAGCGCCGGATTCGGTCAGTACCGCCTTGCGGCCTTCTATTTCCAGCAGCGGGATGCCCAGTTGTTCCTGCATGCGGGCAACGGTGTAACTGATCGACGACTGTGAGCGGTGCAGCGCCTCGGCCGCCTGGGCAAAGCCGCCGTGGTCGACCACGGCTTGCAGCGTGCGCCATTGCTCAAGGGTTACACGGGGTGCTTTCATCCTGCCATCCTCTGCCGTATTGTGAGCGTGGGACAAGTGACTGTCCCACGTGGCGCCAGCGTAGTGCCGCAACCCGATCTGCCCCAGGAGCGAACCATGCGTACATTTGCCGCTGCCACCTTGCTGTTTTCCTGCCTGATGCCTGCCGCTGCTCAAGCCTTTCCGATTGACCTGCAAAGCCAATTCGACGGCGTCACCGTTGAGGCTGAAACCACCGACATGAGCAATATCGCCACGGTGCTGCTGCGTAACACCGGCAATACCGCTGCGCTGTGCGAGGCGACCTTCGTCAACGGCCCGGAGCGGCCGACGCCGCGGCGGGTCAAGCTGGCTGCCGGTGAGAGCACCACGATCAGCCAGTCATTCCTGCGCGCCATCACCCGTGTGCGTGTCACGCTGAACTGCCACGCCAGCTAAATCTATCAGTTTTATCGATATTTTTGAGCGTATTTTTGCGCTTTTTTATCTTTTTATTGGTTCTATTATGGCTCCATCTCGCCAACATTGATGGAGCAACACCATGAAAAAGATTCTTGTCGTCCAGTCCAGCGCCCGCCAGGAAGGTTCACTGAGCCGTGAATACGCCAACAACCTGGTAGCCCAACTGCAGGCCAAATACCCGGGCTCCTGGGTGGTTACCCGTGACCTGGGCGCAGAGGCTGTGCCGCACCTGGACGCGACCCTGCTGGGCGGCTGGATGAAGCCGGCTGAAGAGCAGACCGATGCAGAGAAAGCGGCCTCCGCACGCTCCGATCAACTGGTCGACGAACTGCTGGCCAGCGACATCGTGGTCATCGGTTCTTCCATGTACAACTTCGGCATCACCTCAACCCTGAAAGCCTGGTTTGACCATGTGCTGCGTGCAGGCCGTACCTTCAAGTACACCGAAAGTGGCGCGGTTGGTCTGGCCGGTGATCGCAAGGTATACGTGGTCACAGCCCGTGGCGGCCGCTACACTGGCACGCCGCTGGACTTCCAGGAGCCCTATGTGCGTCAACTGCTGGGCTTTATCGGTATCACCGATGTTGAGTTCGTCAACGTAGAAGGTCAGGCGCTGGGCCCGGAAGAGGCGGCCAAGGGTCGTGCTGAAGCAGAAGCCGCACTGGCTGCGCTGGCGTAAGGTAAATCGCAGGCAATAAAAAACCCGGCTAATGCCGGGTTTTTCAATTTGGCTCCGCGACCTGGACTCGAACCAGGGACCCAATGATTAACAGTCATTTGCTCTACCGACTGAGCTATCGCGGATCGGACGCTGCGCACTTTACCAAAAAAACGATCAAAGTCAACGTCTTGAGGCCCGGTTTTGCAACCGGGCCTTGAGGCTTAGCCCTTCATCACTGCCGCCATGGCGGTTGCCACAGCATCAATGTTGCTGGTGTTCAGCGCAGCTACGCAGATACGGCCACTGCCCACAGCGTAAATGCCGAACTCGTCTGCCAGGCGAGCGACCTGATCCTTGCTCAGACCAGAGAAGGAGAACATGCCGCGTTGACGCTGGATAAAGCTGACGTCTTGTTCTACGCCGGCGGCCTGCAGTTTCTCGACCAGTGCGGCGCGCATGTCGCGAATGCGGTCGCGCATCTCGGCCAGTTCTGCTTCCCACTGGGCGTACAGCTCGGGGTTGGTCAGTACCGCAGCAACGACCTTGGCGCCGTGGGTGGGCGGGTTGGAGTAGTTGGTGCGAATGACACGCTTGAGCTGCGACAGTACCGGTGCAGTTTCTTCCTTGTTGGCGGTGACCATGGTCAGGGCGCCAACGCGCTCGCCGTACAGCGAGAAGGACTTGGAGAAGGAGCTGGCCACCAGGAAGGGCAGGCCTGACTCGGCAAACAGGCGCACGGCAACGGCGTCGTCTTCGAGGTTTTCACCAAAGCCCTGATAGGCGATATCCAGGAACGGCACCAGCTGGCGGCGGCCAACCACGTCGATGACCTTGGCCCAGTCAGCCAGGCCCAGATCAACGCCTGTCGGGTTGTGGCAGCAGGCGTGCAGGATGACCACGCTGCCTTCGGGCAGGGCGTCCAGATCGGCCAGCATGCCGTCCAGGTTCAGGCCGTTGGTTGCCGGGTCGAAGTAGGTGTAGTTGACCACGTCGTAGCCAGCGGCTTCGAACAGCGCGCGGTGGTTTTCCCAGCTGGGGTTGCTGATCGCCACGGTGCGCTTGTCGGTCAGGCGGTAGAGAAAGTCAGCGCCGAGTTTCAGTGCGCCGGTGCCACCCAGGGCCTGGGCGGTGATCAGGCGGCCGGAGTCCAGCAGGGCGGAGTCAGCACCGAACAGCAGTTTTTGAACGGCCAGATCGTAGGGCGCCAGGCCGTCAATCGGCAGGTAGGCGCGGGCGGCGTGCTCGGCTACGCGGGCCTCTTCGGCAGCCTGCACCGCGCGCAGCAGCGGCACCTTGCCGGCTTCATTGCAGTACACGCCAACACCCAGATTGACTTTGTTCGCACGGGTATCGGCGTTGAACGCTTCGTTCAAGCCAAGGATGGGGTCACGCGGGGCCAGTTCTACCGGGGAAAACAAACTCATGATATGGGCAAACTCGATATTCAAGTGAATGTAGGGTGTCGGGCTATGCCGGTGCTGGGCATCGAGCGGGCGGGCAGGCGGGAGGTGAGGTACTCCGCCAACCGGGTCGATCAATGACGTCTTAGCGGCCGTTTATTATAGAGAACTGAACGCATAACTCCAATCGGGTTCCCATGTTCCGTATCCTGAATCCGCAGGTCTGAACGAAATGGCGGCAGCGCCTGACGTGACCAGCTGCGTTATCATGTTCGTTTGTTGTTGCCCTGTGAGGTCCGGTAGTGATGAGTCAGTTCAACCTGCAAACCCGCTTCGAGCCGGCTGGTGATCAGCCCACGGCCATTGCCCAGCTGACCGAGGGGGTGGAGGCGGGCCTGTCGCACCAGACCCTGCTGGGGGTGACCGGCTCGGGCAAGACCTTCACCATCGCCAATGTGATTCAGAAAATGCAGCGCCCGGCCATTATCATGGCGCCCAACAAGACGCTGGCGGCGCAGCTGTATGGCGAGTTCAAGGAGTTCTTTCCGAACAACGCCGTCGAGTACTTTGTTTCCTATTACGACTACTACCAGCCCGAAGCTTATGTGCCGTCCTCCGATACCTATATCGAGAAGGACGCCTCCATCAATGACCACATTGAGCAGATGCGTCTGTCGGCGACCAAGGCGCTGCTGGAGCGCCCGGATGCGATCATCGTCGCCACGGTATCGGCTATCTATGGTCTGGGTGATCCGGAGTCTTACCTGCACATGGTGCTGCACGTGGATCGGGGTGATCGGGTTGATCAGCGCACCTTGCTTCGTCGCCTGGCGGAGCTGCAGTACACCCGCAACGATATGGAGTTGGCGCGCGCTACCTACCGGGTGCGTGGTGATGTAATTGATGTCTTCCCGGCGGAATCTGACCTGGAAGCGATTCGTATCGAATTGTTTGATGATGAGGTTGAAACGATCAGCTTCTTCGATCCGTTAACGGGTGAAGTTTTACGTAAGGTTCCACGCGTAACTATCTATCCTAAAAGCCATTATGTGACGCCGCGTGAGACTTTGCTTGAAGCCGTGGAACATATAAAAGTGGAGCTGGATGAGCGCCTGGCGGTGCTCAAAGAGCAGAACAAGCTGGTCGAATTTCAGCGCCTGGAGCAGCGCACGCGCTTTGACCTGGAGATGATTCTGGAGCTGGGTTACTGCAACGGCATCGAGAACTACTCGCGCTATCTGTCAGGCCGTGAGCCGGGTGCGCCGCCGCCGACCCTGTTTGATTATCTGCCGGACAATGCGCTGCTGATTATCGACGAGTCCCACGTGTCGGTGCCCCAGGTCGGTGCCATGTACAAGGGCGACCGCTCGCGCAAGGAGACGCTGGTCGAGTACGGTTTTCGTCTGCCCTCGGCGCTGGATAACCGGCCCATGCGCTTTGATGAGTGGGAGGCCATTTCGCCGCAAACCATCTTTGTGTCTGCCACCCCCGGCCCGTATGAAGAGGCTCACGCCGGTCGCGTGGTCGAGCAGGTGGTGCGCCCGACCGGCCTGGTAGATCCGGAGATCGAAGTGCGCCCGGCCACCACCCAAGTGGATGACCTGCTCTCGGAGATTCGCCTGCGGGTGGATAAGGAAGAGCGCGTGCTGGTCACCACGCTGACCAAACGCATGGCTGAGGATTTGACCGATTATCTGGGCGACCACGGCGTGCGGGTGCGCTATCTGCACTCGGATATCGATACCGTGGAGCGCGTCGAGATTATTCGCGACCTGCGCACTGGCGCCTTTGATGTGCTGGTGGGTATCAACCTGCTGCGCGAGGGTCTGGATATGCCCGAGGTGTCGCTGGTCGCCATTCTGGATGCAGATAAAGAAGGCTTCCTGCGTTCGGAGCGGTCGCTGATTCAGACCATTGGCCGCGCCGCGCGTAACCTGAACGGCAAGGCCATTCTGTATGCGGATCGCATTACCGGCTCCATGGAGCGCGCCATTGGGGAGACTGAGCGGCGTCGCGAGAAGCAGATCACCTTCAATAAAGAACACGGCATTACGCCGCGCGGCGTCACCAAGAGCGTGGCGGATATTCTGGAAGGGGCGGTGGTGCCGGGTAGTCGCAGCGGTCGCCGGCGTCAGCAAAAGGCCGCCGAAGACGGTGCGGGTTATGCAGCGCCGCGCACGCCGGCGGAAATCACCAAGCGCATCGGCGAGCTGGAAGAGAAGATGCTGCAGCATGCGCGCGATCTGGAATTCGAGTCCGCTGCCCAGGCGCGTGATCAGATTCAGAAGTTGCGCGATCAGTTGATGCAGGCCTGAGGCGGCTTTCTGGTCTTAATTTGAGCGATTTGGGTAAAGATTAAACAGCGTCTGGTTGTTTGTTGAGCACCTTGTCTGCCAGCCAAGGTTTTTTCAGGTTTTCAGTGACTTAGTGGTTGACAGGGTCGGGGGAGGTGCGTAAAGTTCGCCTCCATCGCAGGCACGTAGCTCAGTTGGTTAGAGCACCACCTTGACATGGTGGGGGTCGTTGGTTCGAATCCAATCGTGCCTACCAAATTTAAAACCCGGTCCCTGTGGCCGGGTTTTTTGTTTCTGTGCTGTGCGGAGTGCTGTTGCAGTAGCCTGATGAGGGCTGCCGGTAATCGTGACATCGGTATGAACTGCAGCGGGGCATCCGTGCGGCGTTTCCATCATGTGGCCTTGCGTAGGGGTCACCACTGAGAAGGAGTGGCACATGCCCGTTATTACCCTCCCTGACGGCAGTCAGCGCAATTTCGATAATCCCGTTACCGTTTCTGAAGTCGCCCAGTCGATTGGTGCTGGTCTGGCCAAGGCTACGATCGCCGGCAAAGTAGATGGCCGCCTGGTTGATGCCTGTGACCTGATCGAGCAGGACGCAAGCCTGCAGATCATCACCGCCAAAGACGAAGAAGGCGTTGAGATTATCCGCCACTCCTGTGCTCACCTGATCGGTCACGCCGTCAAGCAGCTGTATCCCACCGCCAAGATGGTTATCGGCCCGGTGATTGATGATGGCTTTTATTACGACATCTCCTACGAGCGCCCCTTCACGCCGGACGACATGGCTGCCATCGAAAAGCGCATGGCTGAGCTGATCGCCACCGATTACGACGTGATCAAGAAAGTGACCCCGCGTGACGAGGTCATCAAGGTGTTCGAGTCCCGTGGTGAGGAGTACAAGCTGCGCCTGGTCGAGGATATGCCCGACGAGAAGGCGATGGGCCTGTACTACCACGAAGAATACGTCGACATGTGCCGTGGCCCGCACGTGCCGAACACTCGCTTTTTGAAAGCATTCAAGCTGACCCGGATTTCCGGTGCCTACTGGCGCGGCGATGCCAAGAACGAGCAGCTGCAGCGTATCTACGGCACTGCCTGGGCAGACAAGAAGCAGCTGGCTGCCTACATCCAGCGTATGGAAGAAGCCGAGAAGCGCGATCACCGCAAGATCGGCAAGCGCCTGGACCTGTTCCACACCCAGGAAGAAGCGCCGGGCATGGTGTTCTGGCACCCCAATGGCTGGTCCATTTACCAGGTGCTTGAGCAGTACATGCGCAAGGTGCAGGTAGATGCAGGCTATAAAGAGATCAAAACGCCGCAGGTAGTTGACCGCGTGCTGTGGGAGCGCTCCGGTCACTGGGAGCACTACGCTGCCAACATGTTCACTACCGAGTCGGAAAGCCGTGATTACGCAGTCAAGCCGATGAACTGCCCGTGCCACATTCAGGTGTTCAACCAGGGCCTGAAGAGCTACCGCGAGCTGCCGCTGCGCCTGGCCGAGTTCGGCTCCTGCCACCGTAACGAGCCGTCTGGCTCGCTGCACGGCCTGATGCGCGTGCGTGGCTTTACCCAGGATGACGCCCACATCTTCTGTACCGATGAGCAGGTCAAGAAGGAGGCGGCGGACTTTATCGCCCTTACCCTCAAGGTTTACCGCGACTTTGGCTTTGATGATGTCGAGCTGAAGCTGTCTACTCGCCCGGAAAGCCGCGTAGGTGACGATGCGCTGTGGGATCAGGCAGAAAAAGGTCTGGAAGACGCGCTGAACGAAGCCGGTCTGGAGTGGGATCTGCAGCCGGGTGAGGGCGCTTTTTACGGTCCGAAGATCGAGTTCTCGCTGCGCGACTGTATTGGCCGGGTCTGGCAGTGCGGCACGCTGCAGCTGGACTTCATGCTGCCGGGCCGTCTGGGTGCGCAGTATGTGGCTGAAGATGGCGCGCGCAAAACGCCGGTTATGCTGCACCGCGCGATCCTCGGCTCCTTTGAGCGCTTTATCGGTATCCTGATCGAGCACTACGCGGGCGACTTCCCGGCGTGGCTTGCGCCGACCCAGGCTGCGGTGCTGAATATCACCGATAATCAGGCTGCGTTCTGTGCCGAAGTAGAGAAAACTCTCAATGAATCCGGCTATCGAGCCGTTGCGGACTTGAGAAACGAGAAGATCGGCTTTAAAATCCGCGAGCATACTTTGCACAAGACTCCCTACCTGCTGGTTGTAGGTGATCGGGAAGTCGAGTCGCACACCGTGGCCGTGCGCACACGAGAGGGTAAAGATCTGGGTTCAATGACTGTAACCGAGTTCGCTGACTTCCTATCTCGCGCTGTGGCACAACGAGGCCGCCCGAATTCGGAGCAATAAAGATTAAACGCGAGATGAGACAAGACAGAAAAGCTGCGCAACGCCCGCCGATTAACGAAAACATCACGGCGCGCGAAGTGCGCCTCATTGGCCCCGACGGAGAGCAAGTCGGCGTCGTATCCATTCAGGAGGCGCTATCCGCCGCTGAAGAGGCCAAGCTGGATCTGGTTGAAATCTCCCCCGATGCGACACCGCCCGTGTGTCGCATCATGGACTACGGCAAGCACATCTTCGAAAAGAAGAAGCAGCAAGCCGCAGCGCGCAAGAATCAGAAGCAGATTCAGATTAAAGAAATCAAGTTTCGTCCAGGGACGGAAGAGGGAGACTATCAGGTCAAGCTTCGCAACCTGATTCGTTTCCTCTCTGACGGGGACAAGGCCAAGGTATCCCTGCGATTCCGCGGCCGCGAAATGGCGCATCAGGAGCTGGGCATGGAGCTGTTGAAGCGGGTCGAAGCCGACCTGATTGAATACGGCACTGTGGAACAGCACCCGAAGATGGAAGGTCGTCAGCTGATGATGGTCATCGCCCCCAAAAAGAAAAAGTAATCTCCAGGGCAACGCCAGGCCTTGCGATTATTTGATGCACTTCACTTTGGAGTAACTGAACATGGCAAAAATGAAGACCAAAAGTGGCGCTGCCAAGCGCTTCAAGAAAACCGGGAACGGCATCAAGCACAAGCATGCTTTCAAAAGCCACATCCTGACCAAGATGAGCACCAAGCGTAAGCGTCAACTTCGCGGCACTTCGCAGCTGAACGCTGCTGACGTCCAAAAAGTCGAGCGCATGCTGCGTCTGCGTTAATCATCAGGTTACAGGTTAGAGGAAGAAAGCAATGGCTCGTGTAAAACGTGGTGTCATGGCGCGCAAGCGTCACAAGAAAGTTCTCAAGCTGGCTAAAGGTTACTACGGTGCTCGCTCGCGCGTGTTCCGCGTTGCCAAGCAAGCGGTTATCAAAGCTGGTCAGTATGCATATCGTGACCGTAAGCAGCGCAAGCGTCAGTTCCGCGCGCTGTGGATTGCCCGTATCAACGCTGGTGCTCGTCAGAACGGTCTGTCCTACAGCCGCCTGATCGCCGGCCTGAAAAAGGCGTCCGTCGAGATCGATCGCAAGGTTCTGGCTGATCTGGCCGTGAACGAAAAAGCGGCGTTTACCGCGATTGTCGAAAAAGCAAAGGCTAGCCTGGCTTAAGCCCTCGTTACGACAATCACCACGCCCCAGGGCGTGGCTGGCAACGTCAATGATAGGGGAAGAGCCTCCAAGCTCTTCCCCTATTTTTGTTTCTGGAGTACGTGTTGATGGAAAACCTTGACGCCCTGGTCGCACAAGCACTTGAGGCAATCGAACAGGCCGCAGATGTGGCCACGCTGGAACAGATCCGCGTGCAGTACCTTGGCAAGAAGGGCGAGCTGACTCAGGTGATGAAGACCCTGGGCAACATCCCGGCCGAGGAGCGTCCCAAGGTTGGCGCCCTGGTCAACCAGGCCAAAGAGCAGGTACAGAGCGTGCTCAACGGACGCAAGTCCGAGATGGAAAGCGCGGCGATGAATGCCCGCCTGGCTGCCGAGCGTGTTGATGTCACGCTGCCTGGCCGTGGTCAGACAACCGGTGGTTTGCACCCGGTTACGCGTACCATGGAACGCATCGAACAGATTTTTGCCCACGTCGGTTACACCGTCGCGGAAGGCCCCGAAGTCGAGGACGATTACCACAACTTCGAGGCGCTGAATATTCCGGGCCACCACCCGGCGCGTGCCATGCACGATACCTTCTATTTCAACGCCAATACCCTGCTGCGTACCCACACCTCGCCGGTGCAGGTGCGTACTATGGAAAGCCAGCAACCGCCGATCCGCATCATTTGTCCGGGCCGCGTGTATCGCTGCGACTCGGATCAGACCCACTCACCAATGTTCCACCAGGTTGAAGGCCTGTTGATCGACGAGGGTGTGAGCTTTGCTGATCTGAAAGGCACCATCGAGCAGTTTCTGCGCGAGTTCTTCGAGGCTGATCTGGAAGTGCGCTTCCGTCCCTCGTTCTTCCCCTTTACCGAGCCGTCCGCCGAGGTGGATATCCGTCGCCGTGTGGTCAAGAACGGCGAAGAGAAGGCCGACTGGCTGGAAGTACTGGGTTGCGGCATGGTGCACCCGGAAGTACTGCGCATGTCCGGTATCGACCCGGAAAAATATCAGGGGTTTGCTTTCGGGGTGGGCGTAGAGCGTCTGACCATGCTGCGTTATGGCGTGGGCGATCTGCGTATTTTCTTCGACAACGATCTGCGTTTCCTTGAGCAGTTCCGTTGAGCACCGCACCCGCAACCCTTTTGACAGCAGGAATCGATAATGAAATTCAGTGAACAGTGGCTGCGCACCTGGGTGAACCCCGACGTCTCCCGCGATGAGCTGGTGGCGCGCCTGTCCATGACCGGACTCGAAGTAGACAGCGTTACCCCGGCAGCCGGCGAGTTTTCCGGTGTCGTGGTGGGTGAGATTCTCAGTGCAGAGCAACACCCGGACGCCGACAAGCTGCGCGTATGCCGCGTCAGCAACGGCAGCGAAGAGTTCCAGGTGGTGTGCGGCGCACCCAATGCCCGTGCCGGTATCAAGGTCCCGTTCGCCATGGTAGGCGCGGTACTGGGCGAAGACTTCAAGATCAAGAAGGCCAAGCTGCGCGGTGTCGAATCCTTCGGCATGCTGTGCTCTGCGGCCGAGCTGCAGATCTCCGAAGACCACGACGGCCTGTACGAGCTGCCGCAGGATGCCCCGGTTGGCCAGAGCGTGCGCGAATATCTGGGCCTGGACGACGCCATCATTGAGGTCGACCTGACCCCGAACCGCGGTGACTGCCTCTCTATTGCTGGCTTGGCCCGTGAAGTGGGCGCCAACTACGGCGCTGCCGTTACCCGTGTCGAGGTGGCGCCGGTTGCTGCCGTACACGACGACGTGCGCCCGGTAGAGCTGGTTGCCGCCGAAGCTTGCCCGCGTTATCTGGGCCGGGTGATCCGTAATGTTGATCTGTCGCGCGCCACGCCCCTGTGGATGGTCGAGCGCCTGCGTCGCAGCGATATCCGCAGCATTGACGCGGTTGTCGACATCACCAACTACGTGATGCTCGAACTGGGTCAGCCGATGCACGCCTTTGACCTCGCTGAAATCAAGGGCGGCATTCGTGTACGCCTGGCAGAAGAGGGTGAGAAGCTGGTGCTGCTGGACGGCCAGGAAATCAGCCTGCGCGCCGACACCCTGGTTATCGCCGATCACGAACGCCCGCTGGCCATGGCCGGCATTATGGGTGGCGAGCACAGCGGTGTGAGCGAGAACACCCGTGATCTGTTCCTGGAAAGCGCCTTCTTCGACACCATCGCCATCGCCGGTAAGGCGCGTGGTTACAGCCTGCACACCGATTCCTCGCACCGCTTCGAGCGCGGCGTAGATTGGCAGCTGCAGCGCGAAGCCATGGAGCGTGCCACCGCACTGATTCTGGAGATCGTCGGCGGCGAGCCGGGTCCGATTGTCGAGGCGGCAGAGCAGGGCGCGTTGCCCACGCTCAAGCAGATTACCCTGCGCAATGAGCGCATTACCCAGATGCTGGGTATGCAGATGAGCGAGGCCGACGTGGTCGGCTACCTCAAGGGGCTCGGCCTGGGTGTCAGCGCCCAGGCAGAGGGTCAGTGGCAGGTAGATGTTCCCAGCCACCGCTTCGACATCAGCATTGAAGTCGACTTGATCGAAGAGCTGGCTCGTCTGTATGGCTACAACCGCCTGCCGGTCAGCGCGCCGACAGCGGCACTGACCCTGGCCGGCAAGCCCGAAACCCGCGGCGAGCTGCCGGCGCTGCGTCGCCTGCTGGTTGCCCGTGGTTATCATGAAGCGATCACCTACAGCTTCATCGAACCCGGTTTGAGCAAGCAATTTGAACCGCAGGTCGAGCCGCTGGCCCTGGCCAACCCGATTTCCAGCGATATGGCCGTCATGCGTCCCTCGCTGTGGCCGGGCCTGAGCAAGGCTGTGCAGTACAACCAGAACCGTCAGCAGGGCCGCGTGCGCCTGTTCGAGAGCGGTCAGCGCTTTATCCCCGCTGCCGAAGGCCTGCAGCAGGAAGTCATGCTGTCCGGCATCGTTACCGGTAGCCGCCAGCCGGAAGGTTGGGCCAACGGCGCAGAGAAGATCGACTTCTTCGATGTGAAAGCCGATGTAGAGGCGATTCTGGCGCAGAGCGCTGCCGGCGTAACCTTCCGGTTTGAACCGGTTGAACACCCGGCGCTGCATCCGGGCCAGTCCGCGCGCATCCTCAACGGTGACGAGCAGGTCGGTCTGATGGGCGCTCTGCACCCGCAGCTGGTAGCCGATCTTGACCTCAACGGTCCCGTTTTTGTGTTCGAGTTGGCATTGGCGAAAATTTGCCAGGGTCAATTGCCGCGCTTTGAGGAATTGTCCCGCTACCCTGAAGTCAGACGGGACATAGCGCTGGTGGTGGACCGTACCGTGCTGGCCGAAGATTTGCTGTCCTGTATCCGTGCAGAAGCCGGAGCCCATCTCAAAAACCTCAGGTTGTTTGACGTTTATGAGGGCAAAGGTATTGATCCGCATAGAAAAAGCATGGCAATCGGCTTGACGTTGCAGGATTCGTCGCGCACTCTTACTGATGACGAGGTGAATGCTGTCATGGACAGAGTGCTGCAGTCCTTGGAGCAAGGGTTCAACGCCACACTAAGGAAATAGGTCAAATGGGGGCTCTGACAAAAGCGGAAATGGCTGAGCGGCTGTACGAAGAGTTAGGGTTCAACAAACGCGAAGCCAAAGAGTTGGTCGAGTTGTTTTTCGAAGAAATTCGCAATGCACTCGAGACCAACGAGCAGGTGAAGCTGTCGGGTTTCGGCAACTTTGATCTGCGCGACAAGCGTCAGCGCCCCGGACGTAATCCCAAGACCGGCGAAGAAATACCCATTACTGCCCGCCGGGTAGTGACCTTTCGCCCAGGACAAAAACTGAAGGCACGAGTAGAAGCCTATGCTGGAACCCAGCCATAACGACGAATTGCCGGCTATCCCCGGCAAACGCTATTTCACCATTGGTGAAGTCAGCGAGCTGTGTGCAGTGAAACCCCACGTTCTGCGTTATTGGGAGCAGGAGTTTCCGCAGCTGTCGCCGGTCAAGCGTCGTGGTAATCGACGCTACTACCAGCGCCAGGATGTCCTCATGATCCGCCAGATCCGGGCATTGTTGTACGATCAGGGCTTCACCATTGGTGGCGCGCGTCAGCGCCTGTCCGGTGAAGAGGCCCGCGAAGACCTCACCCAGTACAAGCAACTGATCCGTCAGACTATTGCCGAGCTGGAAGAAGTGCTCAACGTACTTCGCGTTCGCTGATACCCAAAAAAAACTTTCTCATTTCAGATAGTTAATGTATTATGCGACCCGCTTCGGCAGACAAACCGAAGCATCGTCGGGGCGTAGCGCAGCCTGGTAGCGCACTTGCATGGGGTGCAAGGGGTCGAGTGTTCGAATCACTCCGTCCCGACCATATTTTAAAGAAGGATCAAGCAATTAGCGGCTTGGTCCTTTTTTTACGTCCGGGCGGCGCAAAACTGGCGCAAAACTCAGCCAAACTCAGCCAGTGACCTTGCTATATCCAATTCTGGTATCGATTCTGCCCGCACCACCTCCGCTTGTTCCCGCTGCTAGTTCCGCGTCATTTCTTCGGTGGCGTACCCGGCAGCTTCTGCCGATTTTTCCCTGCCTCCTTGTTCCGGTTCAGCCTTAGGGTTCGAACCTCATAGAAGCCGAGTTGCTCAACATCAGTCCGTTAGCGGTAAGCTCCTGCAGTGTTTCGAGCATCCTTGAGCGCCTTGGTCGGTTGAGCTTGCTCGATGTGCTTTGTTATGCCTCGGCCGCTCCGGAAGGCGTTGGATCAGTAAGGGGGCTGTAGCTGGCTGCCGAGCGCTCAACCACTGCATGCCGTTCCAGCGTCAGCTTGAGTCTGACCCATGATGAGCCGCTTAGCGCCAAGCCGATCGTGTTCTGCAGCCAGATAGGCGTTGCGGAGCGAAACTACCTCGGGCCTTCCGCGCTGTGGCGTTTTCGCTCTTTTTTCCCGGTACGTGCAATGGTGCTGTTGGCGGGCTGTCTAGGCGCGGCCCTTTAGCGAAGGTGTGGTTGAAAGCGTCAGCGAGGAAGGCGCAGCATCAGCTCTAGACCAGAAGACTAGGCATAGGGCGTGACCATCAGTGGGCGGTCACGCGCCTATGACTCTGCGTAACACCTTACTGAGGGATCGTGCAGGTTGCCTTGGGATGGGGTTTGGCTACGCATTGTTGCTTCTCCGAGCTCCAACATGCGTTTTCTCCGCAGCGCGGATCTGCCTGGGCGATGCCGGCCATCAAGGCCACCGACGCAAAAAGGATAGAAGATAGGGCGAGTGTTTGAGTGAGACGCATGTAAAAGCTCCTAAGTGTGTAAGTACCCTTAGGACCATAGGACAGATGACAGGTCGTCGCCACAACTTTGCAGGGCAAGAGTCTTCAGAAGCAAGGCCTGCCAAACCGGCTTTGGAGTGGTTCAGGCTCGCCAATTGGGAGGTGATCCTGATTCGTATGACTTTGACCGACACCTAGTGGGGGCTCATCGTATGCCCGCTAAAAACAAGGCGCGTGGTGCAAGGGCCGTGTTCGAGCCACGCCGTCTCGAGCAAACTCTAAAGAAGGATCAGGCACATAGCTGCCTAGTCCTTCTTTAAATCTGGGCGGCGCAAACCGCGCGCAGCGCTCAGGAGTGCTCTCAGCAATATCAAGGCCCGGTACCTCATCAGCCCAATCACATCCCTGGTAGTTCTGCGTCATCGCTCCGGGGCATGACCGCCCGATGTGGCTGCAGCTTGCCCCGTCGATACTATATTTACTTGGCAGTTCTCAAGCGTGCCGCAGCGAGGCCGATAGCTTTACAGATTGTCCTTGTACGGCGTTGCTGCCGGGCTGAGTTGTCCCACTGTTGAGAGAGCGTCGAATGAATATCAAGCAGAAGTTGACCTGCGCGTTTGTCGCTATTGCGTGCCTGCCTATTCTCCTGGTGGCTGCGGTGGTGATCTATAACCTGCGTTCGCAGGCTGAAGCGACCTTTCTTGATGGCAGCTCGCGAGAGATTCGTCAGATCGAAAATGCCATGAACATGTTCTTTAAGGGCATCAGTGAGAGCGTGGACTATGTCGCTGCGCTGCCACCGTTGGTCGCGGCGCCGCAGTTGAAAAACTATTCCTCTGCGGACGCTGACAGGCTGCCCTTGCCTGAGGCCAACCGGGAGCTGGAGGATCTGTTTGATCTGTTTGCCAAGGCGCACCCGACCACGGCGTATCTTTCCTATGGGCGAGTAGACGGGGGGTACGCCACCTGGCCGAGGGATCCGGGCCTGAAGAACTACGACCCGCGTGTACGCCCCTGGTACAAAAAGGCCATGGAGGCGCCGGGTCAGACGCTGCGCACGGCGGCTTACTACTGGGCGCCGGACGATGCGGTGTTGATTGGGACAGTACGTACCGTCAACGATGCACGAGGTAACTTGGCTGGCGTGGTCGGGCTGGATGTGTCGCTCAAACAGCTCACCGAGCTTGTCAGGCAAATCAAGCTGGGTGAAACCGGTTATCTGATGCTGGTCGAGGCTAATGGCAACGTGCTGGTGGACCCGAGTAACGCCGATCACAACTTCAAGTCGCTTGCCGACCTGGGCGGCGATTATGCCCGTATGGCCGGCGCCGAGGGGTTGCTTGAAGTGGATATTGACGGTACTCGCTACATGGCCAATATCTGGAGTTCGCAGGCGCTTGGCTGGCGTTTTATCGGCCTGATCGAGCGTGACGAGGTGATGGCCAGTGCCAATGCGCTGACCTGGCAGATTGCGTTGATTGTGCTGTTGCTGGCTGTAGTGTTTGCGGTGGTCGGTTCGGTGTTTGCCAAGCTGATTGTCAATCCCATCCGTGGCGTGGCCAGCGGCCTGGAGAGCATCGCCCAGGGCGATGGTGACCTGACGCGCAGTCTGACGGTGCAGGGCAAGGATGAAACCGCAATGTTGGCGCGCTGGTTCAACCAGTTTCTGGAAAGCATTCGTCAGTTGGTTCAGAGCGTCATTCAGGCGTCAGCGGCGCTGCGTGCGCGTTCAGACGGGGCCACCCAGGTGGCTGACAACATGAACAACGTGGCCGAGCGTCAACGCGGCGCGGTGGAAATGGTGTCTACGGCGTTCAACGAGATGGTCGCCACGGCCAACGAGGTGGCGCGTTCTTGCAGTGAAGCGGCGACGTCGGCCGACGATGGGCAGCGCCAGGTGCATGCCGGTCAGGGGCAGATAGAAGATGCGACCGACAGCGTCACCCGTCTCAGTGAGAACCTCGAAGAGTCTGCCTTGGCGCTGCAGGCGCTGGAGCAGGACAGTCAGAACATCAACAGCATTCTGGGAACGATCCGGGCGATTGCCGAGCAGACCAACCTGCTGGCTCTCAACGCGGCCATCGAGGCTGCGCGGGCGGGTGACCAAGGCCGCGGTTTTGCGGTAGTGGCAGATGAGGTGCGCGCGCTTGCCAAGCGCACCGCTGACTCGACAGGCGAAATCGATAACCTGCTGGGCGGGTTGGCGCGGCGCACGCAGGAAGTAACGGCACAAATGCAGCACAGCCTGGAGATGTCGCAGGCCAGTGTGGAGCGCATCGGTCGTGCCAGTCAGAGCTTCGAGCAGATTCGTGGTGCGGTGGATAATATCCGTGACCAGAACACCCAGATTGCGGCGGCTGCGGAGGAGCAGCACCAGGTAGCGGAGGATATCAACCGCCATATCGCGCAGATTCAGGACGATGCGCTGCTGGTGGAAAATCTTGCCCAGTCTGCCCACCATGACTCGCAGGAGCTGGCGCAGCTCTCTGAGCAATTACACGGTCTGGTAGGGCGCTTTCGCGCTTGATAAGCGCCCCAAAGGGGCCCACGGCATTGCGCCGCGGACCCCGTTCAATGCGCCGGTGCGATGATCAGAAGTCGACCGTGGCCGACAGCGTTGCGGTACGTGGCGCTCCCGGTGCGAGGCTGGTGTAGCGGGGTTGGCCCAGTATGCCTTGTTGCCAACGTTGGTCACGGCATCACTCACCGTGCTGCAGTAGGCGTAAGCGGTTTGTGTGTTTGATCTCAGCTCTCTGTCGCAAGCTACTCCCTGATGCCCAGCAACCAGCGTTTGAGCGCTGGCTGTCTGGTTTTACCTGCCGCCCAAACGCGCAGCTTGTTGAGCTGGTGCATCCAGTTGCTGCTGGTTTCCAGCTGAAAATCCGGCCCGGCGGATGTCATCTTGTGTACCTGCAGCTTGGGTAGCTTGAGGGCATAGTCGCCACGGTCGGTTATCACGCCCAGTTGGTTGGCACTGGCGAACAGCTCGCGCGCGGTGTCGTGGTCCAGCTCGTGATTGGAGGTCGAGAAAGTGGCGCCGGGGGCGAGGGTGGCGCTGTCCTGGCTGAATACGCTCAGCACCGCTGGCACGTTCCTGCCTTCAATCAGCTCGCCATTCTGGTTACTCAAATAATGCCGACGCGGACCCCAGATTTCGATGCGCTGTACCGCCAGTGGCTGGTCGCTGCGGTTACGCACGCGGATGTAGGTGGTCCAGTCGCCGGGCAGTAGCGAGGGGTGAAAGTCCGCTGCGATCACCACAAAGGGCCGGGCGCGGTAGCGCAGCAATCGGCCCCACAGCGCCAGGGTTAGCAGCAGGGCCAGCAGTGTGCCAATTGCTGCCAGGGTCGCTGCGTTTTGCCAGATCCAGTTCACGTCAGGTCCTTTTGTATCGTCATGGCGGCCAGATCAGCGGATTGTCCGGCAGCTCAGTGGCAATTGTGCCCGAGCGCCGTGGCTGGCACCAACCCGCTGCGGATACTCCCTGTGTGTTCAGGCCGGGCAGAGGCATTGCCAGCCGAGCAGCAAGGCTAGATCCTGGGACACTGCAGCGGGCGGGCGCGTGCCGGCCGCTGCAGCCTCGGCCAGTGAGCGGCCGCCCTCAAACAGCGCCAGCAGATTGCTCTGTTCACCCGACAGGCGCTCGCACCGCAGCTCAAACCCTTGGCGCCAGACCAGTGTGTGCTCTGGCGCCCACTGCTCGGCCGCAGGGGCTGCAGTGGCGTGCATCTGGCTGGCCCAGAGCGAATACGCCGGTGAGCTGGCATGCAGCAAGCTGAGCGATGGGTGCCAGCTGAGACGCATGGTCAGTTGCCGGGCCAGCCCTGCGGTTGCCGGGCTGAGGGTAAATGGCTGGCGGTCTGCGGCGTGGAATGCCCGGATGCGGGCACGTTCGATCTGTGCCACCTCGGCCAGCCACGGCATATCGGCCAAGGCTGGCAGTTGCTGGAGAAAGGCGCCGAACTGGTCTCCGTAGCGGTACAGTACGGCTGACTGGGGCGGATGGGTGCGGACGAACAGCGCCGCCGCTGCGCCGAAGTAGTCCGTGCCAAGCAGGCGTTCGATCGCTGGAAAACTCTGGCGCAGGGCATCCACTCGGGCACTGCGCACATTGTTCAGATACACCTCAAAGCGATGCGCCGTGTCCGCTTCGGCGCCGTTGAACAGCTGCAGCGGCGGGCTGTGCGGTGCGCCCGCCAGCGACTGGCTGAATTGGCGCTGTTGTTCAGGAGTCATCCTGGTGCTCCCGTTGGTAGCGACGCGCCCGTTGCGCGTTTTGCGACAATGTTTGCCAGTCGGGCACCTCGCGATCCCATTCGATAATCGTCGGGCGCGGGCCCGTCAGCCTGGTCAGCCAGCGATACACGCGCCAAGTCGGGTCGGACACCGCGCTGGCGTGGTCGTCGATCCACACTGTCTGGCCGCTTTCCAGCTGGCGCTCACTGTGGCCTGCCAGGTGTATCTCGCCCAGGGTGTGCAGCGGCAGTGCGCGCAGGTAGTGTTCGGGTACGCCGCCGTTGTTGTGGCAGCTGATCAGCAGGTTATTCAGGTCCAGTAGCAAGCCGCAGCCACTGCGAGCGACCAGCTCTGCGAGAAAATCGGCCTCGCACAGATGACTGTCCCGAAAGGTCAGGTAGGTTGCCGGGTTTTCGATCAGTACACGGCGACCGAGGACATCCTGCAGTTGCGCGACATGGTCCAGTGTGCGCGCCAGTGTGGCGGTGGTGTAGGCGACAGGCAGCAGATCAGCCATGAATTGTTGGCCATCGCCGGCCCAGGCAAGGTGCTCTGACACCAGTGCGGGTGGGTAGCGGTCGCACAGCCTTTTCAGCTGTTGCAGGTGCTCTTGATCAAGTGGTGCCGCACCGCCCAGCGATAGTCCCACGCCATGAATGGACAGCGGTAGCCGGGCGTGCAGGCGCTCCAGCTGGTGATGCAGCAGGCCCCCGTCACCAAAGTAGTTCTCCGCGTGAATTTCCAGCAGGTCGATCTGGCTGGTATCTGCAATCAGCGCGTCGAAGTGTTGCGGCTTGAAGCCGACTCCGGCGCCTCGAGTCAAAGGGGCGTGCTGCATGTTGGGCTCCTAGGGGCGGGCGACCGGTGTCAGCGAGCCTGAGCCGTGCGGGGTCTCGATGCTGGTGCAGGTGCCGGAAGGCACCAACGTCCAGGCATCACCCTGGTAGTCAATTTTGGAGGTGCCGGCGCAGGAGGTGCCGGGGCCGGCAGCGCAGTCGTTCTGACCGGCCAGCGAGATGCCATAGCACTTTTCCTTGCCCGCATTGATCCCCGCAGCGCTGGCTTGTGTGCTGCCGGCAATGACGGCACCAAGCAGTGACGCCGCAAGAACGGTATTGAAATGTCGACGGTCCATGATTCAGTCCTCTTTAGATAGATAAAAGGTGATCGCGCCCCTGACTGGCGCTCAATGTGCGGCGCACATAGGCGCAGACGAAGGCGCGCGCCAGCGCGCGATCAGATGATCGAGTGACAGCCGTCCGCCGCCATGCAGCAACAGCAGGAGCAGCGGCACTGCCCAGGTGCCGTGAGTCGGCCAGGCTGACGGATACACCAGCAGTTGAATAACCAGCGTCATGATCAGCAGCCCGGCTGCGCCGAGCCGGGTTGCCAGCCCCAACAGCAGCATCACGGGCAACAGGTGTTCGCCGATCGTTGCCAACGCGGCGGCGACTCCTGGGTCGATCAGCGGCAATTGATACTCCTCTTGAAACAGAAAGAGGGCGGTATCGTTGAGCTGCCAGCCATCGACTTTGGTGCGTCCTGACTGCCAGAACACGGCGCCGGGGAATGCGCGCGCGGCCAGCAGCAGGGCATCTTGCAGCGGAGCCTGCAAGGTCCGGTATGCAATGGAGGAAAGCATGATGATTACCTCGTTGGTGAGTGACGCCGATGGCTGCGGCGGCAGCGTGGCTGCCACCGCAGTACCGGTTTACAGGGCATTGGGCGCCAGATCTTTGATCAGCGGCCAGTTGGTGTCGGCCTTGGCGATGTTGCCCGGCACGTCTTCGGACCATTTCCGGAACACGTCAGCGTTGACGTTCAGATACAGCTTGCCGTCGACCACTTTGTATTGGGTCGGATCTACATCCAGTTTCTTGCCCAGCGCAGCGCCCATTGCGCAGTAGCCACCGTATTGCGGCACGTAGGCTGCAGGGTTGGCCTGAAAGGCTTTCATGTTTTCTGCGTTGGCGAAGTAGTACTGCGCGCCGTCATGCTCGACGGCAAAGCGGCTGCTACCTTCAACCGGTTCACCCTGGAAGTAGGAAACAGTGTCGTAGCCCTTCAGAATGACGCGCTGTTCATCAACGTTGATCGCCGAAGTGGAGGTCTCGTCGTAGGCGTAAGTAGTGGTAGCGGTCAGCAGTGCAGCGCCGCCGAAGCCCAGTGCAACAGCCAGCGAACTGGCGATAAAGGCGTTTTTCAGTGTCATGGTCTAGCTCCTCAATTGATGCGATTTCAGTCAGTGTTGTGTGCTGCTGTGCAGCGACGGTTTGAACTGTAAGTGCATCCAAAAAATCAAAGAACAGCCTGATTTTGAAAGTGACTATTGTTGTAAATGAAATTATTGGTCTAACCTGATCGGCAGCAAATGGGAGCAGGGCATGGATCGATTCAAGGAAATGCAGATATTTCAGGCAGTTGCCGAGGAACAGAATTTTGCGTCGGCAGCGCGCAAACTTGGCATGTCTGCGCCCAGCGTCACCCGGGCGGTGGCGACATTGGAGCAGCGCCTCGGCACCTTGCTGCTGGCGCGCACTACGCGCAGTGTCCACGTCACCGAGTCAGGTCAGCGCTACGTGGAGGACTGCCGCCGGATTCTCGCCGAGCTGGATGAGGCGGAGGAGTCGGCGGGTGGTGTGCACGCCCAGGCGCGGGGGCTGCTGACGGTTACGGCGCCGGTGTTGTTTGGTGAGCTGTTTGTCACTCCGGTAATGGTTGATTATCTGGCCAATCATCCGGCGGTGCAGATCAAGGCGTTGCTGGTTGACCGTGTCGTCAACATGCTTGATGAAGGCATTGATGTGGCGGTGCGGATTGGTGATCTGCCCGACGGCAATCTCAATTGCATCCGCGTTGGTGAGGTTCGTCGTGTGATCTGCGCGTCACCGGGCTATCTGGCGCGGCATGGGCGGCCGTCTCATCCGAGCGAGCTGGAGGCCGCGTCGGTGGTGATGTCGGCCAGCAGTTCGCTGCTGACCGAGTGGGAGTTCAGCGGGCCGCAGGGCAGTATTCAGGTAGTCCCGCAGCCACGCTTGGTAGTCACGGCCAACCAGGCCGCCATCAACGCGGCGAAGTTGGGCTGGGGCATCACGCGGGTGCTCTCGTATCAGGTGGCGGAGGCTGTTCAGAGCGGCGCGCTGGAGTTGCTGCTCGAAGACTTTGAGCTTGAGCCCTTGCCGATTCATGTCGTGCATCAAGGTGGTCGCCGGATTCCGGCCAAGGTGCGTGAATTTGTCGACTTTTGTGTTGCGCAACTGGGCGCCAACCACGCCCTGCAGGGCAAGGAGGGCGGCTGATGGACCGGTTTCAGGAGATGACCGTATTCGAAGCCGTGGCCGATGAGCTCAGCCTGGCTGCTGCTGCTCGTCGCTTGTATCTGTCGCCGCCAACCGTCACGCGCGCCATTGATGCGCTGGAGCAGCGCCTTGGCATCAAGCTGCTGCAGCGTAGCACCCGCGGCGTAGGCCTTACCGAGGCGGGCGAACGGTTTCTGGCGGACTGTCGGCGCATCCTGGCCGAGGTGGCCGATGCAGATCGCTCTGCCAGCGGTTTGCACACCTCCCCGCAGGGGCGACTGCAGGTATCCATGCCGTTGTTGTTTGGCCAATCTTTGATGACGCCCATTCTGCTGGAGTACCTGCAGGCGCATCCGCGGGTTGAGGTGTTTGGTGTCTATCAGGATCGGGTGCCGAATCTGCATGAGGAGGGCGTTGAGGTCGCGGTGCAGGTCGGCGCGCTGCCTGACTCAACCTTGTTCGCCGCCAAGGTGGGTGAGGTCAGGCGGATTATCTGCGCCAGCCCGGCGTATCTTGCTCGGCATGGAGTGCCGTCGCATCCCGAGCAACTGATCGAGCACCAGATCGTGCATTCATCCGCCGACTCGCGCACGCCGGAGTGGCAGTTTGTGCAGCAGGGTAGCGTCAAGCGCTATGGCCTGTTGCCCCGTTTGAGCTGCGCAACCAATCACGCCGCTATCGCCGCAGCCGAGCGTGGCGCCGGGCTGGTGCGGTGCATGAGCTATCAGGTACACGACTCGCTGGCGCTCGGCACACTGCAACCGGTACTGCAAACCTTTGAGCTGCCGGTGCTGCCTGTACATGTGGTGTACCGCGAAGGCAGACGAGCGGCGGCGCGGGTGCGCAGTTTTGTTGATTTGGCGGTAGCGCGCTTGCGCGTACACCCGGCGTTGAACGGTAGCTAATTTCATAAATCGCAATAAAGGATTGCGGTTTCTGGTTATTCCGCACTTCTGTGTGGGGTATCAAGATAAGACTCCCGAGGGCATCTGCGGCTGGCGCATTTACCCGTTTTGCATCAAGCAATTACTGGAGTCTTTCATGTCACATCCAATCAAGTTTTATCGCTACCCGCTGTCTGGTCACGCGCATCGCGTCGAGTTGATGCTGTCGTTGCTGAACCTCCCCTTTGAAACGGTCTTTGTCGACCTTGCCGCTGGTGCGCACAAGCAGCCGGCCTTTTTGGCACTCAACAGCTTTGGCCAGGTGCCGGTAATCGAAGATCGCGGCGTGGTGCTGAGCGATTCGAACGCCATTCTGGTTTACCTGGCCAGCCAGTATGACCCGACGGATCGCTGGTTGCCTTGTGATGCTGCCGGTGCGGCGCGCGTGCAGCGCTGGTTGTCGGTGGCGGCGGGTGAACTGGCGGCTGGTCCGGCGCGGGCGCGCCTGATTACCTTGTTTGGCGCACCCTATGATGCGCAGAGCACCATCACTGCCGCGCATGATCTGCTCCGCCAGCTGGAGACCACGCTGACCGTCAGCAGTTACCTGGCCGGCGAGCAGGTGACCATCGCCGATATCGCGTTGTACAGCTACGTAGCCCATGCACCCGAGGGCAATGTGTCGCTCACCAATTACCCGCGCGTGCAAGCCTGGCTGGCGCAGATTGAAGGGCTGCCGGGGTTTGTGCCGATGGCGCGTTCGGCCGTTGGTCTGCAGAGTGCCTGAGTACGCTACTGGTCAGTTGGGGGAGGGCTCAACCATGAGCAACTCTGAACAGTCTGTCTGGCACGCCGGTGAGCGTGAACTGCAGCGCCGTCTCGGTGTGGCTGAACGCATGGCCGAAGTGGGCCCGCGCGTGCTTAACCCGCTGCTGCCAGAGCAGCATCGAGCGTTCTATCCGATGCTGCGCTTTGTGGTGGGGGGTACGGTATCCGAGGCCGGAGATCTCTGGGCTGGGCTACTGGAAGGGGAGGCCGGGTTTGCCTGGTCTCCTGCGCCCTCGACGCTGCGGCTGGACGCGCTCTTTAGTGAGCCGGACCCGTGCGCAGCTGCCGTGGCGCAAACTCGTGCACTTGGCCTGCTGGGCATTGACTTGCAGACGCGTCGGCGCAACCGGTTGTCTGGGCGCGTTGACGCGATCGACCCAGAGGGCATGAGCGTGCAGGTAGCGCAGGCTTTCGGTAACTGTCCGCAGTTTATTCAGCAGCGTCAGCTCACCGCGGTTACAGGAGCGGTTGCTGGCGAGCCTGCAGCGATGCGTTCGGCGACCCTGACCGAGCAGATGCAAGCGCTGATTACGGTCGCCGATACCTGCTTTGTTGCCAGCTGCGTACCGCAGCAAGGGCGCGAACCTGGCGTTGATGTATCCCATCGCGGCGGCTGGCCCGGCTTTGTGAAAGTGGAGGGCAATCGCCTCACCATGCCGGAGTTTTCCGGCAACCGCTTTTTCAACACACTGGGCAACCTACTGGTTAATCCGCGTGCGGGATTGCTGTTCGTCGACTTCGCCACGGGGGACTTGCTGCAGCTGTCTGGGGCGGTAGAGCTGGAATGGGATGCGCCCGAGGCCAGGCGTTTCGAGGGCGTTGAGCACCTATGGCACATGGATGTTGAACAGGCGATATGGCGGCCGGGTGGGTCGCGGCTGCGCTGGGAGTTTGACAGTTTTTCTCCGGCGTTGAAGCGAACCGGGATCTGGCCGGCCGGTTAGGTGTTCCAGTTCAATCGGAGGCACTCGTGTCGCTTTTGACGCGTTGCCTCCACCGAGCTGGCGACAGCCCCATACGGCGCCGAAAGGCGCGGCTGAACGACGAAAGGTCACTGTAGCCGAGCATGTCCGAGAGGTTGGTGATGTCGCAGCGCGAGGCCTGCAGGTGCCAGCAGGCAAAGGTGATGCGTACGTCCTGCACTAATTCACGAAACTCCAGGTTCTGCGCTTTCAAGCGGCGCTGTAGCGCCCGAGGGCTGAGGTTGAGCAGTGTGGCTACCTGTTCGATATGCACGTTTCCGAGCCCAATCAGTTCGCTGATCGTATTGCGAACCTGCAGCTCGATATTGTCCTCCAGCTGCTCGCTGGCTGATTGCTGATAATGATGGTTACCGGCTTGCTGCAGCGCTTTCGGTATCGGCTGGTGGAAGATGCTTTGCGGGTAGACGAGGCTGTCGTGCTCCTGATCAAAAAGCACATCGCAATTCAGGTGCTGGGCGTAATGCTTCAATGAGCCGACCTGGCTATGCGCGAAGGTCGCGCGCAACGGGCGCAGCGGCTGTCCGCAGATCAGCTGGGCGAGTCGATGAAATACCGCAAGCGACATTTCGTGGTACTGCTTGGCCTCTGGGGGTGGGGTTCCGTGCTCCACCCGAATGATATGAATCTGACCAGCGAAGCTTTGCAGCTGCCAATGCTCCGCATTGCTGTGCAGGCTCATATAGCGTTGGGCGATGGTGAAGGCCTCCTGCAGGGTCGATGCGCTGCGCAGAACCTTGCCAAGCAGGCCGAGCATATCGAGGTCTTGATGGCGAGCGAGACTCAGGCCCAGGTCGGGCCGTTCCAAGCGCAGTGAGGCAATGGCGAGTAAGCGCTGTAACTGGTTTACGTCCATTGGCAGGTCTGCCAGCTCAAGCTGCTCCGGCTGAATACCCGCTTCATGCATTATCGCCGTTGCTGCGTCGCCTGCTTCGGCCTGGAAGCCGCTGATGGCGGCGCTGCGCACGACATATCGAAGGGCCATTTGCGTTCCTGAATCTGGCGTTACCTGATCCCCAGAAACTAACCCTGCGTCGTAAAATGTCAAGTTTTGCGTGCTGGGTCTATCTAGTCTGACCCTCAATAACAACAACAGAGGGTCTGGCCATGTTTGACGTGGTTATCAAGAACGGCCGCGTGTTTGACGGCACCGGCGCTGCTTCACGTGTGTGCAATCTGGGTATTCGAGGTGGGCTGGTAGCAGCGTTGTCTGATCGTGCGCTGGACGAGACGGGCGCTCGGGTTATTGATGCTGACCGATGCTGGGTTACGCCCGGTTTCATCGACACGCATACACACTACGATGCCGAGCTGATCGTCGCGCCCAGTCTCTCTGAATCTGTTCGCCATGGCGTCACTACCGTGCTGGTCGGCAGTTGTTCGCTGAGCATGGTGTGCTCCGAGGCAGAAGATGCCTCCGACATCTTCACCCGTGTTGAGACGGTGCCACGCGAGAAAGTGCTGCCGATTCTCGAACAGCACAAAACTTGGAACCGCCCGGCCGAATGGGTTCGTTTTATCAAGCAACAGCCAATGGGCCCGAACGTCATCAGTTTTCTGGGCCACAGTGATTTGCGCGTGTCGGTGATGGGCCTGCACCGCTCCACTGACCGCGCAGTGCGCCCAACCGAGGCGGAGCTACAGCAGATGGAAGGGCTGCTTGAGGAGGCGCTGGATGAAGGCTTTCTCGGGATGTCCAGCATGTGTCTGAAGTGGGACAAAATCGATGGTGATCGGGAATGGTCGAAGAGCCTGCCCAGTACCTACGCGCGCTGGAGTGAGATGCGCCGCCTGAACAAGCATCTGCGTCGTCGTGGCCGGGTGCATCAGGGCGCGCCGAACGCCGCCAACCCGTTGCAGATATTCCAGTACCTGGGCGAAGCGGTCGGGCTGCTGAGACAGCCGCTGAAAACCACGCTGATTTCCATGCTGGACCTCAAGGGCAACAAGACAGTCGCACCGATGGCCAAGCTGGCCGCCCGGGTGACGAATCTGCTGGGTGGTGACTTCCGCTGGCAGGTGCTGCCGACGCCGTTCGCGATTTACGCTGATGGCATTGATCATGTGGTTTTTGAGGAGTTTGGCGCCGGCGAGATGGCGCGCAATCTGAAGACCGAGGTCGAGCAGAATGCGCTGTTCAAGGACGAGGCTTACCGCCGCAAGTTCCGCAAGTTTTACGCCGAGAAGTTCTCGCCACGGGTCTGGCAGCGCGATTTTGGTGACGCCATCATTCTTGAGTGCCCGGAGCCGAGTTACGTCGGTCGCGACTTTGCCGACATCGCTGATGAAAAGGGTATGCACGTGGTTGACCTGTTCCTTGACCTGATGGTCGAGTACGGGCGCAAGCTGCGCTGGTTTACGGTGATCGGTAATCACCGGGTGGAGAAGCTGCGCGCTATGGTCAGCAATCCGGATACGCTCATCACCTTCTCCGACGCGGGTGCTCACATCCGCAACATGTCGTTCTACAACTTGCCGCTGCGCTTTTTGCAACTGATCAAACAATCGATTGATGAAGGCGCGCCAACCATGGACATAGAACGGGCGGTGCACCGTTTGACCGGTGAGCAGGCACGCTGGCTGGGAATCGATGCAGGAACGCTGCGCGTGGGTGATCGTGCCGACGTGGTGGTCATCGATCCGGCAAAGCTTGATCAGCCGCTGGACGCCCAGTGTTGGGCAGACATGGAAGGCTTCAACATGGAGCGCATGGTGAACCGCAATCCAGGTATCGTTCGTAACGTGTTGATTAACGGCAAGATAGCCGTGGAGGATGGCGAGCCGGTCGCCGAGTTAGGCAAGGCGCATGGGTACGGTAAGTTCCTGCGGGCGGGTGAGTGCACCTACGCATGAAAGCAGCCCGGCCCGGTTATTCCGGCGCCGGGCTGAAGCCGGTTATTTCGTGGCCTGGGCCTGTTGTAGATAGTCGCTTGCCAGCATGCTCAGCGTCCGCACGCCGGTGACCAGCGCCGCATCGTCGATCAGGAATCCGGGCGAATGGTTGGGTGCAGCTTTGCCCATCTGGGCCATTGGCGTCACGCCAAGAAATACGAACAATCCGGGGGCCTCGTTGGCGTAAAACGAGAAGTCCTCGGAGCCTGTGACCATGGGTGAGACCACCACGCGATCATGTGCGGCGCGGCGTAGGGTCGGCACCATGCTGTCGGTCAGCGCTGGGTTGTTGACGGTGGTCAGATAGCTGTCGACGATTTTTACATCGGCGCTGGCGCCGGCTGCTGCTGCGATGCCTTTCGCGGTTCGCTCGATACGCTCGTTGACCTGCTGTTGTACGTCGTTGCCGAAGGTGCGCACGGTGCCGGTCATCACTACTTCTTCGGGAATGATGTTGTGGCGAGTGCCGCCGTTGATGGTGCCAATCGTGACTACCGCCGGGGCGGGCATGATGTTGGTCTGGCGGCTGACCACGGTCTGCAGGCCGTTGATGATCTGGGCGCTGGTAGCAATGGGATCGACGCCATCCCAGGGTTGTGCGCCGTGGGTCTGCTTGCCGTGCACACGGATATGCAAATCACCTGAGCTGGCCATCACTGGGCCGCTGCGATAGCCGATCAGACCGGTAGGCATGGACGCGGTGACGTGCAGGCCAAACACCGCCGCAACCTCTGGGTTGCTCATCACCCCGGCCTCAACCAATTGCCGGGCGCCGAAATGACGCTCGCCATCGTAGGCATAGTCGCTGGGACCTTCTTCGGCCGGCTGGAAGATGAACTTCACGCTGCCGGGCAGATCGGCTTTTACGCTGGCTAGCACTTCTGCGGTTGCCATGAGGATGGCGACGTGGGCGTCATGACCACAGGCGTGCATGACCGGCCGCTCTTCGCCCAGATACTGTTGACGGACTGCGGATGCGAAAGGCAGGCCTGTGGCCTCCAACACTGGCAAGGCATCCATGTCGGCGCGCAGGGCGACGACCGGGCCTGGTTTACCGCCTTTCAACAAGCCGACGACGCCAGTGGTGCCAACCCCGGTGTCTACCTCCATCCCCAAACTGCGCAAGTGCTCGGCGATGAGCGCTGCGGTGCGCTGCTCCTGATTGCCCAGTTCAGGGTGCTGGTGGATATCGTGACGCCAGGCGACGGCTTTGGGCTGAATAGCTTCTGCGCCGCGCGCCAGGCGCTCATCGAGTGAGTTGTCAGTGGCTTTGGCAGCCAGAGCCAAGGGCAGGAGCAGGGTGGGAAGCAGGGTGTGGCGGCGCATGGATGCGTCCTCTTGTTTTGGTTGTTTTTGCTATTTCAGGTGTAAGGCGTGAGCGCAGTTGGCTCGGTGAGCAGCCGTACCACAGACGAAACTGGCGGTAGAACTGGCTGGTCTGGCGGTAGCCGAGCAGCAGCGCCAGGGTGTCATCTGCGTGGTCTGCACGCAGGTACTCCAGGCAAAGCTGCTGGCGAACGGTGGCAAGCAGCGCGCTGAATGGCTGCTGCTCTGCGGTCAGGTGTCGTTGTAATGTGCGTGGTGCCACAGCCAGCAGGCTGGCGCAGCGTGACAGGCGCGTTTCGCCGCGGGGCAGCAGGGCGCCGAGCAGGAGCTGAATGGATTCACTCCACCTGTGGTTGGCACTGCTGCGTATCAGCTGGCGCTCTCGTCTGGCCAGGCGGGCGATGTTTGGCTGGTTGGCGTTCAGCGCGCGTGCCAGCTCCAGCGCCGGGAAGTGCAGCTCCAACCGCAAGGCGCCGTCTAGCCGTGTGACAGGTATACGCAGTAACTGCCGGCATGCCACAAGTGCCTGCTCCGGCATGTCGGCGATGCCGGCCGTCGCCTGCTGTAGACCGAGTCCCTGGCAGGTACGCAGCACACCGTACAGCATGGCGACCAGTTGCTGATTGCTCGCGCTCACCTGCGCAGCTGGGGTGACGACGATGCTCGCCAACTGCCCGTTTTGTTCGAGCGACAGGGTGGCGAGATCGCTGTTCTGGTCAAGGTAGCGCTGGCTAAGCTGAATAGCATCGCGCAGGGTGCGCGCGTTGCCGAGGTAGGTTGTTGCCAAAAACGCAGCTGAATAATCCAGGTGACTGAATGCATGTACCAGCAGCCATGGGTCTTGCTGCTCCCGCGCCAGCTCCTCCGCTAGCTGCCGGATGGCGGCCAGTGGAACCCGCTCTCTGATAGACATCATGCTCAGCTGATGGCGCTTCAGCGCGGCCTCCAGGCGGTCGCTTGGCACACAGGCGCGCAGCCCCTTGAGGACCTTCTCGAAGTGCACGCCGGAGGCAGAGGGCGGTGATGGTGGCATGGCGGGTTGAACCTGTGCGCGATGATTAGCGACCAGTGTCACCAGCACACTGTCGGCGTACAAGTGCGGATCGCGCCATCCTGCACCTGGTTTCGGCGGGCGGCCAAAAGTAAATCTTGCAAATGCGATTGCAATCAATAATATTTTGCATCCACTCAGGTTGGCCTCAGCGGCAGTCATGTTCAGGAAAGGAGTCATGCGCGGATGAAGCAGTTCACACGTACCAGTTTGGCGGTAGCGGTTACCTTGGGAGCAATCGCTGCCACGTCAGCGTCTGCTGCTGATGACGAGCAAGCGCAGACCCTGTATCTGGATTCGATTGTGGTTACCGGCGAGAAGATAGAACGCACCGCCGAGCGCACGCTCTCCAGTGTCGCGGTGGTAACCGCTGATGATCTGCGCGATCACGGTGACGTTGACCTGCAGAGTGTGTTTGAGCGCACCCCGGGCGTGTACGCCCAGTCGGGCAACGAGAACTGGGGTATCCGTGGTATCCCGGTCACAGGCTTTGACGATCAGGGCCCGGCCGCCATGAATGGCGCCGTCTCGGTCTACCTTGACGATGCTCTGCAGGTGAACCGTCTTTTGACACTCAACCCGCTGTCGCTCTGGGATATGGAGCAGGTAGAAATCTACCGCGGCGCGCAGTCCACCACCCAGGGGCGTAACTCGCTGGCCGGCGCCATTGTCATGCAGACGCGCAATCCGCATTTTGATCCGGAGTTTGCCGTGCGCGGCAACGTGGGCAAGTACGGCGAGCAGGGGGCCTCCGCGCTGGCCAACGGCGCGCTGGTGGATGGCGTCGTGGCCGGCCGTATCGCCGTTGATTACCAGACGCAGGATGGCTATATCGATAACGCCACGCTGAACAAGGACGCCAACCTGCTGCGCTCCAGCAATGTGCGCGGCAAGCTGCTGATTCTGCCCTCGGATGAGGCCGAGCTGCTGCTGACGCTGGCGCGCACCGAGCAGCGCAGCGGCGTCAACGCGGTGGCTGCGACGGGCGGCAAGCCGGACTATTTCAACCTGTACGAGAACACCGAGACTCACAACACGCTGGAGCAGACCACTGCAACCGCGAGGCTGGACTACGATCTGTCCGACAGCCTGGTGCTGACCAGCGTTACCTCCGGCACCTGGTCCGAGTATCACTCGGTGCTGGATTTTGACCGCCAGCCGACCGTGACCCAGACATCACCCCGTCACCACGAGCAGTCGCTGGCTAGCCAGGAGCTGCGCCTGGGCTATTCCTCCGCTCAACTCGATGGCCTGGTTGGTCTGTATCTGGGCCGCTCCAGCGGCAAGATCGATGATCAACTGGTCAACAACGGCACTGTGTTGCTGGATCAGCAGGGCGATACCACGATCAACAGTCAGGCGCTGTTTACCGAGGTGAACTGGCGCTTTGTCGAGGACTGGGAGCTGATCTCCGGGCTGCGTTGGGATTATGAGAAAAACCACACCGAGATCGTCTATCCGGTCGATGCGCTGGGTATTGCCACAGACCCGGTGGCAGACGAGAAACTCAGCTCCAGCGTACTGCTGCCCAAGATCGGCATCAGCCACGACCTGTCCGAGACTCAGCTGATCGGCCTGACCTGGCAACGCGGTTACCGCAGCGGCGGTGTGAACGTGCGCACCCGGGCGGCGCATGACAGCTACGACCCCGAGTTCACCAGCACCTTTGAACTTGCCTGGCGCGCCAGCTGGCTGGATCGCCGCCTGCGCACCAGCGCAAACCTGTATCACACCGACTGGAAGGACCAGCAGGTGTCCTTCCTCAACCTCAGTGACAACACCGTGCAGGTAGCCAATGCCGCCAGCAGCCGCATGATCGGTCTGGAGCTGTCGGCCGAGTATCTGCTTAACGCCCAGTGGCTGCTCAGCGCCGGGTTTGCCTACAACGATACCAAGTACGAGGACTTTGTCCGCGACGGCGTGGACCTTAGCGGCCGCGAGTTTGTCTTCGCACCCAAGACCATGGCCAACCTGGGCGCCAACTACACCTTTGGCAACGGCCTGATGCTGGGTGTCGATACCGTCTATCAGGGCAAAAGCATTTCCAACTTCAACACCAACGCAGCGCTTGAGGTGACGGGTGAACGCCACAACGACAGCGTGGTGTTGGTTAACCTGAATGCCGAGTATCCTGTGGGTGACCTGACGCTGACCGGCTATGTCCGCAACCTGTTTGATGAGCGTTACATCACCAACAACCAGAGCGACAATCTGCTCGATGTGGGCGCGCCGATGACGCTGGGCGTGGCTGCGCGTTACAGCTTCTGATCTGGCGGCCCCAGCTCCCCACCCAGATCGCGGCTGGGGAGCTGGGATGCTGGCGGTTACTGGGTTACTGAAGGTAGCGTGAGCGAGCCGTTCAGCATCACCGGCAGGGTGGTAGTGCCGTGGTTGCTCAGGCTGGCGGGCCGTAATTCGTCCGGCATGCTCTGATAGCACACGGCCCGCAGGAAGCGCCTTATGGCCAGGCTGCCAACCGAGGTGCCATGGGTGTCTGACGACGCCGGGAACGGGCCGCCGTGGACCATCGCGTGGGCAACCTCAACACCGGTGGGCCAGCCATTGGCGATTAACCTGCCGCAGAGCCGTTCCAGTATGGGCAGCAGCAGGCGCGCCTGCTCATAGTCTGCTGGTTGGCACTGCAGGGTCGCGGTCAGCTGACCTTCCAGGCAACGGGCTACCGCTTGCATTTGTGCAAAGTCGTCACATTCCACCAGCAGTGAGGTAGCGCCAAAAACTTCGGCGTGCAGTCGCTGGTCGGTCAGGAAGGCATCGGCACTGGTGGCGAATAAGCCGGCCTGGCAGCCGTGGCAGGCGTCATTGCGCGGGCCTCTGCCCAAGAGGCGAACCGACGGGTTGCTGGCGAGGGCCGCAACACTGCGCTCATAGGCTGCGTGGATGCCAGGTGTGAGCATGGTGTAAGCAGTGCTGTTCTCCAGAGCTATGACTGCGCTGCTGATAAAGCGGTCGAGTGACGCACCCTTGATGGCGATCAACAGACCTGGGTTGGTGCAGAACTGCCCGGCAAACAGGGTCTGTGAGGCAATAAAGCCGTCGGCAATGCGTTCGGCATCACTGCTCAGCGCCTGTGGCATGAGAAACACCGGGTTGATGCTGCTCATTTCTGCATAAACGGGGATCGGTACTGGTCTGGCTGCGGCGATGGCCATCAATGCCAGCCCGCCGGCCCGTGAGCCGGTAAAGCCGACGGCGCTGATGGCCGGGTGGCTGACCAGAGCCTGGCCCAGCTCGTTGCCGGCGCCAAACAAAAGTGAAAATACCCCTTCTGGTAGTTTGCAGGCGCCGACTGCCCGTTGAATCGCGCGGCCTACCAGTTCTGATGTGCCGGGATGTGCTGGATGAGCTTTGACCACGACAGGGCAGCCCGCTGCCAGCGCCGAGGCGGTATCCCCGCCAGCTACGGAAAACGCCAGCGGAAAGTTGCTGGCGCCGAATACCGCGACGGGGCCGAGGGCAATGTGGCGCTGGCGCAGATCCGGCCGCGGGGCCGGGGGGCGCTCTGGCTGCGCGCTGTCTACTCGCGCATCTACCCAGTAGCCAGCCTCCAGCACCTCTGCGAACAGGCGCAGTTGTTGGCAGGTGCGGCCGGTTTCGGCTTGCAGCCGTGCGACCGGCAGCCCCGTTTCTGCATGCGCTCTTGCTACCAGAGGCTCGATGATACTTTCCAGCTCCTGGGCAATTGTCTCCAGCAGTTGTGCGCGCAGCTTCGGTGTGGTTTCGCTGAAGGGGTTGCTTGCCTGGGCGGCCAGCATGCAGGCGTGGTCGATCTGCGCCGGGCTCAGGCTGCCATAGGCCGGCTCCAGCGGCTCGCCGGTATAAGGGTTAATGGCTTTAAAGTACTGCTCGCTGCCTGCAACGGCTTGCTTGCCAATCAGGGATTTGCCTTCAAGAGACATGCGGGATTCCTCATGTCTGATCTGCCGGCACGCGCTACCGGACATGGTAACGCGATGCGTCAGCTCAGGGTGGGTATTGAGTACGGGTAGGGCGCCGTTCAGCGCGAGAAGCCGAACAACTTGGCGGGGTTGTCTACCAGGATTTTCTGCTGCTCTGCCGTATCTGGCGCGTAGCGGTACAGCAGCTCGAGCAGCTCAGCATCGTTCGGCGGCGCTTTGACCGACAGCGGGTGCGGCCAGTCGCTGGCCCAGACAACTCGATCTGGCGCGGCGTCAATCAGGGCGCGGGCGATAGGCAGCATATCGTCCCAGGGGTGGCCGTTGACGGAAATCTTTTCGCCCAGCGAGAGCATGACCCAGAAGTTGCCTTTATCCAGCAGTTCCATCACCTTTTTCAGGTTCGGGTCGTTCAGGCCCAAGCTGGCATCGACACGGCCAAAGTGATCGATAAGCACCGGAATGTCGAGATGCTCGTAATACTCGACGCTGCCGAGAATGCCGTCTTTTTCCGGCTGAATCTTGGCGTACCAGCCCAGTTCGCGCAGCAGGTCGGCCGCGCGCTGGAACTCGCTCTGGTTCAGACCCAGGCCGAGTTCCTTGCGGAAGGTAAAGCGTGCGCCGCCGACGCCTGCCTGATCAAGCTCGTGGATATAACTTTCTGAGCCTTCCTTCAGCACGATCGCGTTGGCGCAGCCCTTGTAGTTCTCACCTGCTTTTTCCAGCGCATCCAGTACCACGCGATGGTCGGCGCCATAGGTGGTCGCCTGCACGATGATGCCGCGCTCAATGCCCAGCGCCTGGTGCATTTTTAATGCGTTCTCGATGGTTGCCGTGGGCATTTCAAAGGCCGCGCCCGGGCGCACCGGATATACGTCGGCAGGACCAAAGACGTGGAACTGGGAATCACAGGTGCGCGCCGGTGGCAGTGTGCTTGGGGTGCGCGGCTCAGGGTGAAATGGATGGTAGTGTGGCATTAATAGCTCCTGTCGAATCCTGCGGGGTCAATCGGCCAGCACGGCCTCGAAAACGCACTGGATCAAAAACTTGGATTTTTCCGGGCTTTGCAGCGCGTGCCGAGCCGGGCGGGAATGTTCATCCGGGAACATGGCCAGCCATTCGCGGTTGAGAAACTCACGCTGCGAGCGATCCTGCATCCATACGGTCATCTTGATGATGTCGTCGGTGCTGCCACCGCCGGCTTCAACAATCCGGCGCACGTGCTGAAACATGTGCGCACACTGCGCCTCAGGGCCGTCGGCTACTTGGCCGGTGGCCGGATTAACCCCATTGATGACACCCGTGGTGATCAGGTTGCCGATGCGGCAGCCTGCGGGTATCGGGTTCTCGTGTTTCAGCTCATCGATGTGGATGCTCATTCGGCGTTGCATGGTGTCGACTCTCGGTAATGCCCACCAACGTGATCGCAGTCAGTTGGTAGCGCAGGGGCGTGATTGAAAAGAGCACCCGCGTACTGGAGCGAGTTCGCGGGTGCCGAAAGTGAAGGGGGTTACTGTTTGATATTGGCCTCTTCGATGACCCTGCTCCATTTCTCGTAGTTGCTGGCGAGGTAGGCGTTGAAGTCATCACGGCGCATGGCACGGGCCTCGGCGCCCATGGTGTCAAAGCGAGCAATGACGTCGTCGTTGCCAAGCATCTCGGTCAGGCTGCTGCTCAGGTCGTTGAGAATGTCTTGTGGGGTACCTGCCGGGGCGAACAGACCGGTAAAGGTCTCGGCCACGGCATCTTCGTAGCCCAGCTCTACCAGCGTTGGTACATCGGGCAGCGCTGGCAGACGGTTGGCCGAGGTGACAGCCAAACGTTGCAGTTGCTCGCTTTCCAGATATTGCTTCGCGACGGTCAGTTGGTCGAAGTTAAAGTCCACGTGCCCGCCCAGCAGGTCGGTAGTGGCCGGCGCATTACCGCTGTACTGGATGGTGCTCCATTCGGCACCAACGCTGCGTTGCAGCAGTTCGCTGACCATGTGGTTCTGGGTGCCGACACCAGGGGAGGCCATGTTCAGGGCGTCCGGGTCTTGCTTGGCAAGGGCAAACAGCTCGTCCACGTTGTTGACGCCCAACTTGCTGTTCACCTGCAGAACTAGGGAGGTGAAGGTGATAGAGCCGATTGGCGCAAAGTCCTCACGCCAGTTGTAGGTGTCACGACCAAATATCAGCGGGCTGAACAGCACCGGGCCGTTGGGAGCAACAAACAGTGTGTAGCCATCGTTATCGGCCTTGGCAACGTAGGCACCGGCGATCATGCCACCTGCACCGGGCCGGTTTTCTACTACGAACGGCTGGCCGTAATGTTCTTGCATGCGATCGGCGACGATACGCGCAGTGAGGTCGACATTGCCGCCAGGCGGATAGGGGACGATCAGGTGGACGGGACGATCGGGCCAGGTTCCGGCAAAGGCCGGCGGGCCGATTAGCAGCGAAAACAGGATTGCGAAGCACAGTGCGATTCTCAATGTCTTTCTCCGTTTATTTTTGTTGGGGAGTAAGTGGCCAGGTCGCTGATGAGCGGGCTTGGCCAGTGCCAACAACTTTCCGGTTTGAGATTCCGTTAGGCAACCCTAAAGATGCAGATATGTCCGCATGGTGGACTTTTGCGTCTATTGGTCCGCTGGGCGAAAGATGTGAACGCCCGGGTTTATTCGCCGAGTTGATGGTGTTTTACGCTGAAATGCCCGTCGTTACTGGGCTAGGAGGGCCTTGGCGGTGTTGGCTGCCTAGCAGGAATTGCGAACCAGGCTTGGGAGAAATGTCCACTGGATTACGCAAAAGTCCGCATGGTGGACAATATTGGCCATTGCGCGTTGACCGGACAAAGAGCTGCGCCGTAATTTTGCTCGACGCTATTTCGCGACATAAAAACAAAAGGTGAATCATGTTGATTGATACCCGTAGCCGAACTCCTCAGGAAATGTATCGCTTGATGAGCGGTATCGTGGTTCCTCGGCCCATTGCATGGATCAGTACGCTGTCAGGTGCAGGGCTGGTTAACCTTGCGCCTTTCAGCTGTTTCACCTTTGTCTCCAACAGCCCGCCGATGATAGGTGTCAACATTGGCCGTAAGGCAGGCAAGGAGAAAGACACCGCCCGCAATATCCGCCGCGCCGGGGACTTTGTGGTCAACATCGGCACATTGTCGATGACCGACCTGATCCACAGCAGCGCTATTGAATTTCCGGAAGACGAGAGTGAGGTCGATGCGCTAGGGCTTGAAACCGTTGCATCGATCGGCATTACTGCCCCACGTCTGAAGATTGCCCCCATCAGTATGGAGTGTCGCCTGGAGCGGGTCATCGAGTTTGGTGACACCGGCGCCGAGTTTTTTGTGGGCCAGGTCGAAACCATTCACGTCAGTGACGAGTTGTACGACAACGGCAAGATTGACACTGCTCGACTGGATCCAGTGTGCCGCATCGCAGGGCCTCACTACGCCGGGTTAGGCGACATCATCACTAAGCAGATCATCGCCCAGACGCCCAAGACCGTTATTGTCGATCAGCGCTGAGCTGCGTTTGGACGTCACCCGGATTCATTACAAGAAAAGAGGCGAATGTCGATGCCTTCAGATAATGCCGGCGGAGCGCAAAGTATCAGGCGCGCTCTGGCCATCCTCAGAGTACTGGCTACGGGACAGGAGCGCGGCGTGCGCCTGACCGATATTGTCGAGCTTTCGGGTATCAGCCGGCCCACTGCGCACCGCATTCTGCAGGTGCTGATGCAGGAAGGCGCGGTTGAGCAGGATGCTTCGACCCGTCGCTATATGGTCGGGCCCGAGATTTCGTTGCTCGGGCTGTCTCGAGTAGCACGCTTGCCGGTCAAGAATATTGCCGAACCCTACTTGCGGCATATCGCCGAGCAGACCGGTGACACTGTCTTTCTGACCATTCGCAGCGGCTTTGACTCTATCTGCGTTGACCGCAAGACCGGCAGTTACCCCGTCAAGGTGCTGTCGATCGAGGTGGGCGCGCGACGGCCTTTGGGCATCAGCGTGTCAGGTCAGGTGCTGCTTGCCTTTGCCCGCGAAGAAGACGTCGAGGAAGTGCTGGTTGGCAACGAGCAGCGTATCGCCATGCATCAGCTCACCCTGGACGAGGTGCGCAGCCGTATCGAGTCTACGCGGGCGGCTGGTTATGCCTATGCGGTGACTGGCGTCGTGCCCGGCACCCGCGCTGTGGCTGTACCGGTCTTCAGCAACCAGCAGGTCACAGCCTCCATCACCCTGTCGGCTATGGCCGAGCGCCTGACCCCTGAGCGGCTGGCCAGTGTCGTGCCGTTGATGCAGCTGCAGGCCGCGCAGATAGCCAAGCGCCTGGCTGAACAGGGCCGCCCCAGATAATCCGATCAACCAAGTCGATTACCGGAGTAATCATGATTAATGCATTTGCTCGCCCCCATGGGGCGCCGCCGGCCGAAGTACAGGTGGATCTTGACGCTGACCGGGTCCGGGTCGCAGGCCGTTCCATGATGTTGTCTTCGGCGCAGTGGGATGTGCCGGTTAGCGGCGCGGTCTACGGCACCTTGCTGAACTTTCGTCAGGAACTTGAAGCACTGGGCGACAAGGTCAACCAGCCGCCCTACGGCGGCATGCCCACCGCGCCGGTCATGTATTTGAAAACGCCGAACACCCATATTGCTCACGGCGCACCTGTAGTGCTGCCGGCTGAAGTTGAACAGGTTCAGGTCGGCGCGGCCCTGGGTATTGTGATTGGCCGGGCTGCCAGCCGAGTTGAGGAGTCAGAAGCGATGTCCTTTATCAGCGGCTATACGCTGGTCAACGACATTACGGTGCCTCACGACAGCCTGTTTCGCCAGCCACTGCACGCCAAGAATCGTGACGGTTTCTGCCCGATCGGTCCCTGGGTAGTGCCGGCAGCGTCGTTCAATGATCCGGCGGGTGTCAGCATCCAGGCGCTGATCAATGGCGAGGTCGCTCAGAGCGTCTCGCTGGCCGATCTGGTACGCCCGGTTGCCCAATTGATTTCTGATCTCAGCCAGTTCTTCACCTTGCAACCCGGCGACGTGCTGTTTACCGGCGTTGCACCGGGCGCGCCACTGGCGCGAGCTGGTGACACCGTCGGTGTGTCTATCAGCGGCATCGGCAAGCTGGAGAACCCCTTGGTAGGTGAGCAGGATATTTCGGGAGACAAGGCATGAAACGAGGCCGCATAGCCTACGCAGGCGCGATCCATCAGGTTACCGCAGAGGGTGACAAGGTCCGTTTGCCCAGTGGCAGATTGCTGAGCGAGCATGATGTGGTGTGGTTGCCCCCGGTGCAGCCAGGCACCATCTTTGCGCTGGGGCTCAATTATGCCGACCACGCAGCAGAGATCGCTTCCAAGACTCCGACCGAGCCGATGGTGTTCCTCAAGGCAGGCAACACGTTGCTTGGTCATAACGCTTCTACAGTGCGCCCCGACGACGCCACCATGATGCATTACGAGTGCGAGTTGGCGGTGGTTATTGGCAGGACCGCGCGCAACGTCGCCCAGGCCGACGCCTATGACTATATCGGCGGCTATACCGTGGCCAACGACTACGCCATTCGCAACTACCTCGAAGGTTTCTATCGTCCGAACTTCAAGATCAAGAGCCGCGACGGTTGTACCCCCATCGGCCCCTGGGTGGTGGATGCTGAGGACATCGCTGACCCGATGCAGTTGGACCTGCGTACCTTGGTCAACGGCGAAGTAACCCAGCAGGGCAACACCCGTGACATGCTCTTCAAGGTGCCGTTTCTGATCGAATACTTCAGCTCCTTCATGACCTTGAACGTGGGGGACGTGATTCTGACCGGTACACCGCACGGGACCATCAATGTGGTGCCGGGCGACGAGGTTATCACTGAGATTGAAGGTATCGGTCAGCTTCGAAACACCATCACTCGCGACCCGCTTGTGACAACCCCCTGATAGCAGAGAGCCAAGCTGATGTTAACGCAACAGGATATAGCGCAGGCCGCCCGTCGCCTGCACGAAGCAGAAAAGACCAGCACGCAGATGGGGCACCTGTCGCTGGAGTTTCCGGAGATGACCATCCAGGACGCCTATCAGATTCAGCAGCAGTGGGTTGAACTCAAACTGTCGGCCGGGCATGTGGCGCGCGGGCGCAAGATTGGCCTCACCTCCAAAGCGATGCAAAACTCATCGGGCATTTCTGAGCCCGACTACGGTGTGCTGCTTGACCACATGTTCTACGAAGAAGGCAGCGATATTCCGATGAGTAACTTCATCGTGCCGCGTGTCGAGGTTGAACTGGCCTTTATTCTGGGTGAAGACCTCTCAGGCCCCAACTGCACTGTCATGGACGTGCTGCGTGCTACCGAGTTTGTCGTGCCGGCCATCGAGATTATCGATGCGCGCATTCAGCAGATCGATCCGCAAACCGGCAAGCCGCGCAAGGTGCAAGACACCATCTCGGACAACGCAGCTAACGCCGGTATCGTCATGGGCGGTCGTCCGGTTGGTCCCATGGACGTTGATCTGCGCTGGTGTTCGGCGGTCTGCTCACGCAACGGCGTTGTGGAAGAAACCGGCGTGGCTGCCGGCGTACTGGGGCACCCTGCACGTGGTGTGGCGTGGTTGGCCAACAAGCTGCACCCCTATGGCGTAACCCTCAAAGCGGGTGAAGTCATGCTTGGTGGTTCTTTTACCCGCCCGATCGCGGCTGCAGCTGGCGATACCTTCAATATCGATTACGGCCCGTTGGGCGCAATCGGCTTCCGTTTCGTATAAGAGGGCCATACCGATGAAAATCCAGCAGAACACCTTCAAGCGAGCGTTGCTCTGTGGTGAGTCGCAGATCGGCCTGTGGAGCGCCATGGCTGACGGATATGCCGCCGAGATCTGCGCTGGTGCCGGTTTTGACTGGCTGCTGCTTGATGGTGAGCATGCGCCAAATCATCTGCGTACGCTGCTGGCGCAGCTGCAAGCGGTGGCGGCTTATCCGGTGCACCCGGTTGTGCGCCCGGTCAACGATGATCGGGCTTTGATCAAGCAACTGCTGGATATTGGTGTGACCACGCTGCTGGTGCCCATGGTGGAAAGTGCAGAGCAGGCCGCAGCCATCGTCGCCGCCACGCGCTACGCACCCAAGGGGACGCGCGGGGTAGGTGCCGGTCTGGCACGCGCCTCGCGGTGGGGGCGTATCGCCAATTACATGCAGGAGGCTGAGAGCGAAATTTGCGTACTGGTGCAGATCGAGAGCCGTGCGGGCGTTGAAAACCTTGAAAGCATTGCTGCAGTGGAGGGTGTCGACGGTGTGTTTATCGGCCCGGCAGACCTGGCAGCTGACATGGGCAAAGTCGGAGGGTTGGCTGATCCCGAGGTGCGGGCGCTGGTTGATCGCAGCATTCAGCAGATACGCCTTTCCGGCAAGGCTGCAGGCACACTGGCAATCGGAACACCATTGGCCAGCCAGATGCTGGCGCAGGGATGCACCTTTGTCGCTGCCGGCGTAGACAGCACATTGCTGGCACGGGCTGCGGATCAGCTGGCGGCAAGTCTGAAAGGCACAGGGCAAAAAGCAGGGACTGCCTCCAGCTACTGAGCTAAACGTGTGCCCACCAGAGGGCGCAGTACACGAACACTATGGAGATAAAAATAATGCGTAACTCCATCAATTGGCCCCAGTTGTCGGTGGCGGTCTTGCTGGCATTGACGGCGATCTATGTCGTCATCAGCGGTTATGACTACAACGTGGGCAGTGCCCGCAACATCGGTCCAGGGTTCTTCCCGGTTGCGCTTGGCGGGCTGATGCTCTTGATCGTGGTGTTTGTCGGCCTGGAGGGCTTGCGTGACGAGGCGATAGAAGTGCTGTGGGTGCCTCGTCCATTGCTGGCTATCTCGGCCGGCATGATCGGTTTTGCCATGGCGCTTGAAACAGCGGGGCTGGTCCCGGCAACGCTGATTCTGGTGTTGCTGGTATCGCTTGCTGAAGGGCCGTTGCGCGCCAAGGTGACGGCCATCAACGCGATGGCGCTGTCGACCCTTGGCGTGCTGCTGTTCATCGAGGCCTTCAGCCTTCCTGTCCCTGCGATCAACTGGTAACCCTTATGGACATTTTTTCTAACATTGCGCTGGGCTTTGATACTGCGCTGTCTTTGCAGGGACTTTTCTTCTGCTTCCTCGGTGTTCTGGTTGGCTCCTTTGTTGGTGTGTTGCCGGGTATCGGGCCTTTGGCGGCAATTTCGCTGGCGCTGCCGATGACCTATCAGCTGTCGCCGCCGATTGCCCTGATCATGTTGGCTGGCATCTTCTATGATGCGCAGTATGGCGGCTCGATTGCTGCCATCTTGCTGAACATGCCGGGCACCGCCTCTGCGGCAGTGACCTGTCTGGATGGCAACGCCATGACCAAGCAGGGCCGCGCCGGCGTGGCCATGTTCACGGCGATGATTGCATCCTTTGTCGGTGGTAATGTCGCCATCCTGCTGGTCATGGGCTTTACGCCGATGCTGGCGTCGCTGGCGCTGCAGTTCAGCTCGGCCGACTACTTTGCGATCATGCTGTTGGGTCTGGTGGCTGCATCGTCATTGTCTGTCGGCTCGCCCATCAAAGGTCTGTTGATGGTTGTGGTTGGGCTGCTGCTGGGTCTGGTCGGAACGGATATGACGTCAGGCTTGGAGCGTTTTACCTTCGGTGTGCTGGAGTTTGCTGATGGTATCAGTCTGGTGGCTATCGCCATGGGCATGTTTGGCGTGGCCGAGATTCTGGTCAACCTGAGCAAGAAGCAGCGCAGCTCGGATGTACCGGTCGGAAAGTTCACCATGCGCTCGATGTTGCCCAAGCGTCATGAGATGGCAGGGATTTGGAAAACCCTGACGCGTGGCTCGTTGCTGGGCTCCTTTGTTGGCGCGCTGCCGGGCTCGGGCCCTGCGATTGCGGCGTTCATGTCTTACGCCGCAGAGAAGAAACTCTCCAAGACACCTGAGCGTTTCGGCGAGGGCGCCATTGAGGGGGTTGCCGCGCCAGAGTCTGCCAACAATGCAGCGGTGCAGGCGGCGTTTATTCCGACCCTGAGTCTGGGTATTCCCGGTGATGCGGTTATGGCTGTCCTGCTGGGGGCGATGATTTTGCACGGGGTGACGCCCGGCCCGATGCTGGTGACCTCGCAGCCAGAGATTTTCTGGGGCCTGGTCGCCAGCTTCTGGGTGGGTAACATCCTGCTGCTGTTGCTCAATCTGCCGCTAATCAAGATTTGGGTGAAGATGCTGTCGATCCCATACCACGTGCTGTATCCGGCGATGCTGTTTTTCATCTGCATTGGTGTTTACAGCATTCGCTCGAACGTGTTCGACATTTACACCACGCTGGTATTCGGCCTGATCGGTTTTGTCCTGATCAAGCTGCGTTACCCGGCAGCGCCGTTGCTGCTGGGCTTCATCCTTGGGCCCATGATGGAGGAACACTTCCGTCGCGCCTTGAGGCTGTCACGCGGTGACTACACCACCTTTGTAGGTAGCGTTCCCAGCGCCCTGTTCATGGGCATCACGTTGCTGTTTCTGGTGCTCTCGCTGGTGGCCGTGTTTCGCCAGCGGGCACGAGCCCAGGATAAGGCAGCAAGCGCTGAATCCTGATGGATTCATGAGCCAGGGCGCCCGGCAGAGCAGGGCGCCTGCCGGCTGATCTACCGGCTAATCAGTTAACCCTCATTTTTTGAGGCTGCTTTCAAGCAGCACGGGTTCGTGCTGCTTGAAGAAAGGTACCCGGCGCGGCATGTCCGGGTTGATAAGAACCGCAGGCGTCGCCTGCTTTGCATGGTCAGGCAGTGGCCGCACGGCGCTGATCTGGCTAACAACACTGAATGGTGCAATGGAGAACAACATGACTAAAACAAGAATGATCCAGGCCGCTGCTCTGGGGGTGGCTGGATGCATGTTGCCTGGACTGGTGCAGGCTGCATTTGTGGACGACAGCAAGGCAACCCTCGGGCTTCGCAACTTCTATATGAACAGCGACAACCGCCAGGATAACGCCGCGCAGTCGAAGGCTGAAGAGTGGGCACAGGGTTTCCGCCTGGACTTCCAGTCCGGCTTCACAGAAGGGGCCGTCGGTTTTGGTGTGGATGCTACCGGCCTGTTGGGCATCAAACTGGACTCTGGATCAGGCCGCACCGGCACGTTGTTGCTGCCCGCCGGTAGTGATGGCGCGCCCGATGAGTACAGCAGCCTGGGCGCTACGCTGAAGGCACGCGTTGCACAGACCACCTTGCGGGCCGGTACGCTGATTCCCAAGTTGCCTGTGGTGATGTCGAGCGACACCCGCCTGCTGCCGCAGACCTTTCAGGGCTATCAGGTGCAATCGAGTGATATCGATTCCCTGTCGTTAACCGCCGGTCGACTGACTGATACCAAGGCACGTAACTCCTCGGGCAACGACGACATGACCGTGCGTGCCAAGGGCAGCACGGGCACTCAGCGGGCTGATCAGTTCGACTATGCCAACGCTACCTACAACTGGACAGATAACCTGCTGACTGGTTACAGCTACGGCCATCTGGACGACAACTATACGCAGCACACGGTAAACCTGATCCACACCGCGCCGCGTGGCAATGGTCAGTTGCTGCGTACCGATGTGCGTGTTGCGCGCTCTCTGGAGGAGGGCCGTAGCAACATCGACAACACCGCGATGGGCGCACGCTTTACCTACAGTGTGGCGGGCCATGCGTTGTCTGCTTCCTATCAGGAAATGCGCGGCGATACCGGTTTCGCCTACCTCGGTGACACTGATGCTTACCTGGTCAACTACGTGATGCTCGCCGATTTTGCGGCGCCGGATGAGAAATCCTGGCAGTTGAAGTACGAGTATGACTTCGCCAGGGCTGGTGTTCCCGGACTGAAGCTGATGACTCGCTACACCTCGGGCGACGGGTTCGATACAGCCGCGGGTACGCCGGGTAAAGAGTGGGAGCGCGACACCGATATCAGCTACACCATTCAAAGCGGCCCGCTCAAGAACGTGGGCATCCTGTGGCGCAACGCCACCTATCGCAGCAACCTCAACCGCGATGTTGATCAGAACCGTCTGATCTTCAACTATAGTTTCGCGTTGTTCTGAGGCCTGGGGCCAGCCATGCCGGGGTCAACCAGCACCGGGCAGCAATTGCCCGGTGCTGGCGTTTATTGCTTAGTGGCCGGTGGTACGTTGGTACTCAGGAAAGGTCGCCTTGCGAATGATGGCATGCACCCCGAGATTGCCGTCGACGACCTGGGTAATGCCAAAGTCGACGGCCACCGAGATCAGCGAGATAGCTTCATCCTCGCTGAGCGCGTGTTCGGTCATCAGGTAGTTGCGGGTTTTGCGGAAGGCGTCGCGCATGGCGGCTTCCAGCGATGAGCTTTTGTAGACCTGCGTTTGTGCACCGGGGCCCAGTTCGCTCTGGTAATCGGCGAAGCTCATGCCCTGCAGCACCCATTCGTCATCCGTTTCCAGAAACGGGTGGCTGAGGTTACCGAGAAACTGCCCGTCCAGATCGCGCTGCTTGTGCAGCACCAGCTGAAATACGCCGGTAAGCGAGCACTCGATGGCGGTGCCGCACAGCTCTGAGTCCCCTTGCGAGGCGTGCGGGTCACCAACTGAGAACAGCGCGCCAGCTACCGATACCGGCAGGAACAGACGAGCACCTTTGCCGGCGCGCCAATTATCCATGTTGCCGCCGAAGTAACTGGGCGGGATGGAGTCGACCATACCGGACTCGCGCGGCGCGACTGCCATGACGCCAAAGTGCGGGCGCACCGGAATCTGCGCCTTTGCCAGCACGCCAAACTGCTTGTCGATGGTGCTGTGGTCGACCGGTACGCCCGGGTAGTCGATAGTCGGGTGAACCACCCCGAACGGGTCGGTCTGAGGAGTCCAGCGGAAGCTGTAAACCGCCTTGGCGTGTGGCGGCTGCGTGTGCTGGTGCACCTCGTACACCGTGACCACCTCGCGTTTGCGCGGCTCGGTCAGCAGGTCGTCGTACTGAAAGCCCCACCAGGTGGCGGCGTTGCTGCCGAAGTGGCGGCCTTCGTGTTCGGGGTGGCAGCTGGGGCGCGGCAGAATATCCAGAATGCGCACTTCCAGCACATCGCCGGGCTCGGCATCGCGCACGTATATCGGGCCGGTGCAGATATGCACGCCAAACCCTTCGCCACAGCCGCGGCCAAAGATGCTGGCATCTGCCGGGCCGGCGCCACGGCGGTCGACGTTCTTCTTCTCGCGGGTCCAGTGAAAGACGCTTTCGGCGCCGGGGTCGCCGCTGACCATGCGTTCGCAGTCGTCGGTGGCGTGCTGGGAGAGCGTCTCGATGGTGACGATGTCGCCCGAGCGCACGCTCAGCGCTGGCTTGATGTCGCGGCTGAAGTAGCCCCAATGCACGGTTTTGTCGGAGGCAGGCAGGTAATACTGGCTGGCGCCGGGATCGCGTGTCTCGTTGGCTGGTAACGGATGGCGTTTGGGCGCAAGGCGCAACGACTGGGCGTAGCGTGCGTGCTCATCCAGCACCTCGACGAAGGAGCGTCGGTGCTTCTGCTGGTCGTCTTCACGCTGCTCCTGCGCGGGGCTGACCGACGAGCGCACGGCGGGAGCAACCTGCGGGCGGCCGCGTTGCAGCTGCGCCTGCAGATCGCTGGGCGGCGCAGCCCGGTAGGCTTTGGGCGACATGCCCACATACTGGGAAAAGGTACGGCTGAAATTGGCCGCATCGTTGAAGCCCCAGCGGTAGCACAGCTGCGCGATGCTGAACTGCGCCAGTGCGGGGTTGGCCAGGTCCAGACAGCAGTGCTGAATGCGGCGGCCCTTGAGGTATTCGCTGAAGGTGGTGCCGCTGTTCTTGAACAGCTTCTGCACGTAGCGGGCGGATAGCCCTTCCTGCTCGGCAATCTGTTCGATGTTCAGCTCCGGATCTTCCAGCCGGGCATCGATGGCGCGGCAGACCCGGCGCAGGTGCGCCAACTGCACGTCTGTGGTGTCGTCACTGCTGCTGGACTGTGGCTGCGACAGGCTGGCTACCAGCAGTTCACTGAGCGTTGCCTCCAGTGCCGGTAGCTCGGCGCTGTCCAGATGCTGGAGCTGTTCTGCCACGGATTCAAACAGCCGCAGGCAGAGTGCGCCCATGCCGCGCGTCGCGCTGATGCGATTGGCAGCAAGTTGGCCGTTACGCACCAGACGCAGTAAGAAGCTGGACGATTCCAGACGCACCAGCATGGCGCGAAACTCGGTCTGCATGACCAGCTGCCAGTGTTGGGCCGGGTCGAGCAGCATGATGTCGCCGGGCCCCAGCGCCAGCGGCTGGTCGCTGGCGAGCAGGTGGGCGCTGCCGCTGAGCAGCGCGACGACCAGTACCGAATGACGGCTACTGCCGGGGTTGGTCGGCAGCGGCGTGAAACTTTGTGGTGCAGCGTTCATGTGAACGAACACCGAGCTGTGCGCCGAGGCGCACAGGGCAACATGATCCTTGTTGTCCCGCAGGGCGGGCGCTGCGACACGGCTGGCCAGGCCAACCTGGGTGAGCATGTCATTCCAGGCTGGCTGGCGCAGGGCCGCCGGCACACTGTTGGCAGAGAAGCGTTTGAGGTCGGTCACAGGGGTGTCCGCTGTATTTCAGGTGTCTCTCTGCGCAGCAAGTGTTGTGCCATTCGGTCAGCTCCGGCGGGCCGGGAACATCGACTTCTTGAGTACCGCGTGCACGCCCCAGTTGCCGTCGACCACCTGGGTAATGCCGAAGTCGACCGCAATCGACATCAACGAAATGGCTTCATCCTCGCCCAGATTCTGGGTGCTCATCAGGAAGTGGCGCATCTTGTGGAAGGCGTCGCGCATGGCCAGATCGACGGAGGACTTGCTGTAGATGTCGTTCTGCGCGTTTGGGCCCAGCTCGGCCAGGTAGTTGGCGTAGCTGAAGCCGTGCAGCACCCAGTCGTCCTGGGTTTCCAGCAGCGGGTAGTTAAGCTCGGCCAGCGCGGTACCGGGCAGGTCGGCCTTCTTGTGCAGGATGAACTGGAAGGTGCCGGTCAGCGAGCATTCGATCGCGGTGCCGCACATCTCGGAGTCACCCTGGGAGGCGTGGGGGTCACCGACGGAGAAGTTGGCGCCTTCCACTGCAACCGGGAAGTAGATCTTCGCGCCCTTGCCGATGCGCCAGTTATCGATATTGCCGCCGGTGTGGTTGGGCGGAATCGAGCTGACCATGTCGACTTCGGCCGGCGCCACGCCGATGGTGCCGAAGTGCGGGCGAATCGGAATGCGGATGTCGCGCAGGATGTTCTCGTTATGGGTGACGGTCGAGTGATTGACCGGGATGCCGGGGTAGTCGATTGTCGGGTGTACCACGCCGAACGGGTCGGTCTGCGGGGTCCAGCGGAAGTTGTAGACCGCCTGCGCCCAGTTACGCTCGCCGGTGGCATCGACCTCGTAAATGGTGACGACTTCGCGCTTTTTCGGCTCGCTGAGCAGATCGCCGTATTGAAAGCCCCAGTTGGCCGCGGCGTTGCTGCCGAAGGATTTGCCCTTGAATGACGGGTTGCCACTTGGGCGCGGCACCACATCGGCGATGCGTACTTCCAGAATGTCACCGGGTTGAGCACCCTTGATACGTACCGGGCCGGTACAGATGTGCACGCCAGCGCCGCCACCTGCGCCAATTGGGGCGTCCATCGGGCCGGCACCGCGGCGGTCAACGCCCTTGCGGTTGGCATCCCAGAAGAACACCGCTTCGGCACCTGGGTCGCCTTTGACCATGCGCTCGGCGTCGTCGTTGGCGTGATGGGTGAGGGTTTCCATGGTGACGTAGTCACCGGATTCGATTTCCAGTACCGGCTTGGCGACTTTACTGAAGTAGCCCCAAAGCACGGTGTCGGGTGTGGCCGGGATGTAATAATGGCGCGGGCCCGGTGCATCCGGGTCGCTGCCCGCGACGCCACTGGCAGCGTGCGCCATGGGAGTCATGCCGAGGCCGAGGGCGCCCAGGCCAACGGCGCCGCCGCCAACCAGGGTGTTGCGCAAAAAGGAGCGTCGGGCAGTATCAAACTCGTCCAGTACGTCCTTGCGGTTTTCTTCAGTAATGCCGTGAGTACAGCCCGGCGTGCAGATGTGATCGCTCATGTTGGTTCCCCATGTCGTAGGTCGACCGCTCTAGCCTGCGGCCTCTGTCCGGATTATGTGACGGCACGGAAAACCGCTCTTGTCAGCAGGCGCACTAATCCTTGTCGAGCAGCCGCCGGGCGGCGTTTCCGCTCGGTTGTTCGCGCCGGGGAAACCAGTAAAATGCGCCGTTCGCATTTTCCCTGTCTGTTGCCGGAGCTGTTGCATGTCCAACCTGATCTCCCCGCCGGAACGTCTGGCGCCGTTGTTCCTTGCCTGTCTGATGGCATCACCTGCATTTGCCCAGACCGATGACGTTGCCCAGCTGGATGCGATTACGGTTTCCGGGCAGAAATACGACGAGGTCGCCAAAGCCCGCGAGGCCCTCAATGAGGTGCCGGGCGGCACCAACGTGGTCGACATGCAGCAGGTTGAGCAGGGGCGGGTGTCTGGTGTGGCCGATGTGCTGGCCTATCAACCGGGCGTCTACGCCCAGTCACCGGGCAACGAGGGTGTGAAAATCAGTATCCGCGGCTCCGGTATCAACCGTGGGCCGGGCGCCCATGCGTCCGGTAACCACATTCTGCTGGACGGTCTGCCACTGACCGGGTCTGGTGGTACGCCCTATGAGCTGCTGGAGCCGCTGTGGCTGAGCCGTGCCGAAGTGCTGCGTGGTGCCAACGGTTTTGAGCGCGGTGCGCTGGCGCTGGGCGGCGCAGTGGATTACATCACGCGCAGCGGTTTTGATGCACCGCGCCTGCAGTTGCGGATGGAGGCGGGCAGTGACGGTTATCTCAAGCGTCACATCGCGTCCGGTCAGGTGATTGGTGATCTGGACTACTACGTTGGTATTACCGACCTGCACTACGATGGCCAGCAGGACCATTCCGCCGGTAGCGGCAAGGGGTTGGTGGCCAACGTTGGCCTGCAGCTGACGCCGGATCTGGAAACGCGTTTCTACGTCCGCTACCGGGAAACCGAGCACCAGTCACCGGGCCGTCTGACCCAGTCGCAAATCGATGATGACCCGACTCAGGCCAATGCCGCTAACATTGCCCGCGACGCCAAGCGCGAGCAGCCGGGTAGCACCTGGCTGGCAAATAAGACCACGTTGCGTCTGGATGACGTCAGCACGCTGGAAATGGGGCTGGTTTACCACCACTACCCGATGGACCTGATGGAAAGCCCGTACCGCATTCGGGTGGACTACAGTGACATCAGCGCCACCCTGAACTACAAGCGTGAGCACGAGCTGTTCGGACTCAACTCGAATACCACCGTTGGCTGGCGCACCACCACCAACCTGCCCAGCAGCGATGCGAAAGAGACGGCCTATCAGCCGCTCAACGCCAACGGTACGGTGTACCCGGTCGGCACGCTGATGCGCAAATACGAGCACCAGGGCTCGGATAACGTGCTGCATGTCAGCAATGAACTGGAACTGACTCCCAGACTGTGGCTGAGCAGCGGGCTGGCGCTGATCTATACCCAACGCGAGGTAGAGGTTACCTGGCCGGGTACCAATGAGCGCCTGGATGAGGGCACCTGGGATTACGCGCCGCGTCTGGGCCTGCGTTATCAGCTGGAGTCCGGCACCGAGGTGTACGGCAACCTGTCCCGCTCGGTTGAACCGCCGCACCCGTGGTCGATGATCTGGGGTTCGCCGACCCGTTTCCCGGTCAGCAATCAGCCCTGGAGCAACCGCCAGAGCACGCCGGTCAGCCTGGATAACCAGACTGCGACGACCTTTGAAGTCGGCGCCCGTGGCGATTCGGTCGTTGGTCTGTGGGACCTGGCCTGGTATTACTCACGCGTCAATCACGAGTTGCTGACCGTTGAGATTGAGCCGAACATCTTTGCCGAGTCCAATGCCAGTGCCACAGTGCACCAAGGCATTGAGGCGGGTCTCACCAGCACCCTGTGGCAGGGCAATGAGCTGGGCGCGCTGGCGCTGCGTCAGGCCTATACCTTCAGCGACTTCCATTACCGGGACGACGACACCTTTGGCAGCAACGCGCTGCCCGGCCTGCCACGGCATTACTATCAGGGTGAAGTGCGTTACCAGCATCCGGCAGGCGTCTACGTTGGGTTGAATACCCAGTATGCGTCCAAGGTGCCGGTGGACTACGCCAACTCATGGGATGCGGATTCCTACACGATTTTCGGCGCGGTTGTCGGTTATGACGCGCCGAAGCGCGATTGGCAGACATGGCTTGAGCTGCGCAACCTGACCGATGAGCATTACGCGGCCACCGTGACGCCCGGTTACAACGACAACGGCGTAGAGGCGGCGCGCCTGACGCCCGGCGAAGGTTTTGGCGTGTACGCCGGGTTCTCCTGGAGCTGGCTCTAGTAAATATCCCGGCGGTAACGGCCGTCGGCCGCCATCTGCTTGATGGTGGCCGCGCCGAGCAGACCCTGCAGGATACTGTCCACGGCTTGCCCCATGGCCATGCTGCCGCAGACGCGGATGCTGGCGCCAACGCTTATCCAGTCATGCAACTGCTCTGATTGATCGCGCAGCATGTCCTGTACGTAGCGCGGCGTGTCGGCTGCGCCGTCGCGCGAGAAGCAGCGCTGCAGCAGCACTTGCTGTGGCGTCAGTTGATCCAGCTCGCTGGCCAGCCAGCGGTCATGTTCGGGGCTGCGCTCACCAAACAGCAGCCAGCTGGGTTGCCCGCGTTGCAGCTGCTCTTGCAGCAGGGCACGCAAACCGGCCAGGCCGGTGCCACTGCCAATCAGAATGCTCGGCGCTGGGCTGTCGGGCAGGGCGAATGACGGGTTGTGATGCACGCGCGCCTCAATCTGCTCGCCGGGCGCTGCCTGCTGGCACAGCCAGCCTGACATCAGGCCCTGGCTGCCATCCTGTTTCATTACATGACGGACCAGCAGCTCTACCTGTTTGCCAGCGCCCAGGTTGGCGATGGAGTACAGGCGGCGCTGGCCGGCGTGCTGCAGCTCCAGCAAATCGCCGGCCTGCCATGGCCCAAGCGCATCGGCTTGCAGGCTCAGGTGATAGGCGGTCAGCCCCGGGCTGCCAGGGTTGAGGGCGCTGCGGCTGAGCAGGGTAACCGGCTGCCAGGGCTGCTCGTCGGTTTCCGGCAGCGCATGCAGGCCGGTGTGCTGGGCCAGGCTGGCGCGCCAGCGCACCAGGCCGTCCGGGTCCTGGTTGTCGAGGTAGATGCTGTCCTGCAAAGGTTGCGCGCCGCTATCGCGCAGCCAGCTCTCGAGTCGTTTGGCGAAGGCACAAAAATGCGGGTATTGGCTATCACCCAGGCCGAGCAGGGCGAAACTCAGCTCCGGCAGGGCCGGGCTGTGCGGCATCAGGCGGTGCTCAAAGGCCTGGGCGCTGTCTGGCGCCTGGCCGTCACCGTAGGTGCTTGCCACCAGCCAGAGCTGGCGGCAGGCAAGAAGTTGGGCTGGGGTTACTCGCCCCAGCGGCAAGCCGGCGGCCGCGTGGCCGGCGGCTTGCAACGCGTGCAGCGCCTGGGTGGCCAGGCGCTGCGCCTGACCCGTCTGGCTGGCCCAGACCACCAGGGTCTGGTACTCACCAGTGGTCTGCTCGCGGCGCCACAGCGGACGCAGCCAGTAGTAGCTGGCGACCAGCCAGAGCAGGCTAGCCGCTGCCGCCCAGGCGGTGTTGCTCATCAGGGCGCGAGCACTTCAAGGGTGGTGCTGTAGCTGGCGCGGCGCTGGGTTACCGGCGCCTCCAGGCCTTCGACCTGCTTGTACTCGGCTTCCAGCCAGAACAGACCAGCCTGACCCCACTCAATGCTCACCTTGCCGTCGGCGTCGGTGGTCAGCTCGCGGGCTTGCTCGCTGTCGCGGTAACGCGAGCCGGCCGGAATCAGGGTGATTTCCAGGCCGGGCGCCGGTTGGCCGTCGAGCAGAAAGACGAACTCGGCGGCTTCGTCGGCGTACAGATCATTGGGATGGGTGACCGGCTGGAGTTCGAGGCCCTGGCCGGTGGGCTTGAGCACCTCCTCGGTCGGGTTGCCGGAGGTCACAAACAGCTCTATGCGTGAATCGCCGCGAATGATATTGACCTTCTCGGCGTCCGCCGGAATCTGCTTGATGATGTCATCCAGGCTGCCCATGACGCGCTGACGCTCACCGTTGAGCTCGTACATGCCCATGACTCGGCCGCTGTTGGCGATAGCGATCTTGTAGGTGCCTTTCTGTTCCAGCTGCAGATCAAAGCTGCTGCGCAGGCGGCCCAGATGGCCGTTTTGCGGTGCAACCTCGCTGCCATCGGGTGCGGTGATGGTGAGCGGGGCAGGCTGACGGTTGCTGTCGGCTGGCGGTGTACCAACACCCTCCAGCATCATCGGGAAGTGGTCGAAGTAAAAGATGCCATTGGCGGCAGCGGCATCGACGGTAACCCAGGGCGCGTCGCCAGACAGCACAGTGGAAGAGGGCAGCATCCAGGCGCGGTGGGCGTCGGCGGTCAGCGGCAGGGCGGCGGCTACGGCCAGTACGGAGAGTCGTTTGAGCAGTTTCATGATGTTGTCCTTATTGTTCAGGGAGTAAGTTGCAGACGGATCTGACCGAGTTCGCGATTGCCTTGGGCCTGCAGGTCGGCAGCTTGGCTGACGGGCCAGCTGAAGGGCACCTTGAGCAGTTCACGGCCGCCGACTTCGCGGGCCGCTTCAACCACCAGTTCATAGTCGCCGGGGGCCAGTTCCTTGAAGGCCGGCAGGTCTTGTAGCGCCAGCTCGTGGCTGCCCGGTGGACGGGTAGCTGCGCTGAGCCCGTCGATGGGCATGTCCAGGCCGCGGCCGCTGCGTCGCCACCATTGGCGCAGATCCTTCAGCCATTTCTCGCCTTCGTCGTCGCGCATTTGCGTGTCGTACCAGACGGTCAGGTCGGCAACGTGTCCCGCGTCGTTTTCCAGCCAAATGGCGACGTAGGGGCGGTGGTATTCGGCAACATCCAGACGAGGAATTTGCACGGTGAGTTGTGCCTCGGCGGCCTGCAGGGCGCTGCTACCCAGCAGGGCGCTCAGGGCAAAGGCCAGATGCGGTTTCATTGTGGTCTCCTTTCTCAATGCATGCTCAGTAGCAGAATCAGTATCGGGACAAGCAGCCCCAGTGTGGTCAGGGGCCAGGTGGTGGGGCGGTGACCGGCCTGGCGGAAAAGCAGGATCAGCCCGGTCAGGGCAAACAGCAGGCAGGCCACCGCAGTCAGGTCGATAAACCAGCTCCAGGCAACGGAGGTATGGCGGCCCTTGTGCAGGTCATTCAGATAGGCGATCCAGCCGCGGTCACTGTCTTCAAACAGCAACTCGCCGCTGTCCAGGTCCAGGCTCAGCCAGGCGTCGCCACCGGGACGCGGAAAGCCCATGTACAGCTCACCGCCATCCCACTCCGGGGTGGCGCCGGCCAGCTTGATTGGCAGGGTTTGCTCCAGCCAGCCGGCCAGCTCGGGCGGCAGACTGCCGTCCTCCGGCGGACGGCGCTGCAAGTGCGCCTGCAGCGGTGCAGGCAGGGTCGCTTCGATTTCCGTGACCTTGGCCCGGGACTCGATCTGGTGAGCGTGGTTGAGCGTAATGCCGGTGACGGAGAACAGCAGCAGGGCAGCCAGGCAGATGGCTGAGCTGATCCAGTGCCACTGGCGCAGGGTGCCTAAACGCAAAGGTAATTTCATGATGCCGCATACGTAAAAAAACGAAGGCGCTAGCCTAGCGGTTATGCAGCATTTGAGAAAGCTTCTCAATTGTAAAGTTTTTGCAAATTTCCGTCAGGATTGTTGCCGTTTTGCCGGTAGCCTGCCCTGCGTTACCGCGCCATTGCCTTAGCCAGGCCATGATCTGCCACTCATCCAATCGGCTTGAACCTGCGCGGCGGTCTGCTTGACTAAAGCTGTGAACCCCCAACAGGAGACTGTCATGTCGTTTGATCAGAAACACCCGGGTGAAAACAACATGCCGCACCTGCCGCTGCCAGAGCTGGAGCCGCCGCATGATCATTGGGAAGGGCCGATTGAAAGCGAAGAGCTCAACGAGCTGGACGCAGGGGAGGTGTGCCGTACCCTGCGCGACGACGACTGAGCCGCTGGCTCAGTGCGCCAACGCGCCGGTATCTGCCAGGGCCTGCAGTGGCACAGGCTTGCCCAGGTAGTAGCCCTGTACTGTGTCGCAACCCAGTGAGCGCAAGGTTTCGAGTTGCTCGAGAGTTTCTACACCCTCGGCAACCACTTGCAGATCCAGCTTGTGCGCCAGCAGGATGATCGCCTCCACGATGGCGAGGTCGTTGTGGTCGGCGGGCAGGCCGGCGACAAAGGTGCGGTCTATCTTCAGTACGTGCAGCGGCAGGCGTTTGAGGTAAGCGAGCGAGCAATAGCCGGTACCAAAGTCGTCAATCGCCACGCTGACCCCCATATCGTGCAGGGCACCGAGGATCGCCTTGGATGCCTGCAAATCGCTGATCAGTATCTGCTCGGTGATTTCCAGCTCCAGCCGGTCTGGCGCAAAGCCGGTCTCTTCCAGTACTTGTGAGACCTGCTGCACCAGCTCACCAGAGGCGAACTGCCGGGCGGACAGGTTCACCGAGACGCGAGGTAACACCCCCTGGGCCTGGGCATAGGTTTTCATATCCAGGCAAGCGCGCCGCAGTACCCACAGCCCTACCTCGTTGATCAGGCCGGTTTCTTCCAGGAGTGGAACAAACTCATCAGGCGACACCAGCCCCCGTTGCGGGTGCCGCCACCGAATGAGCGCCTCGGCGCCCGTCACCTGCCCGGTCGCCAGGTCGGCCTGTGGCTGGTAGTACACAACAAACTCGTCACGCTCCAGCGCCCTGTGCAGCTCTGATTCCATGGCCAGCAAGCGCTGTTGGCGTTCGTTCATGGCCGGGGCGTAGAAGCGAAAGGCGCGGCCGCCATCGCCCTTGCTCTGATACATCGCCGAGTCGGCGTTGCGCAGCAGGGTTTCAGCGTCTGCGCCGTCATCTGGGTATACCGCAATGCCAGCGCTGAAACTGACGAAAATATCCTGCCTGGCGACGCGAATGGGCTGCTCAAAGGCGCGATTGAGCTTGTCCAGACTCGCCGTGATGGCGTCGGCGTTCTCCAGGTCACTGGCGACGATGACAAACTCGTCCCCGCCGTAGCGCGCGAGGATGTCGTTGGGCCGGATATGCCGACCCAGCCGCACGCTGACCTGCTGCAGCAACTGATCGCCAATGCCGTGCCCCAGGCTGTCATTGACGCGCTTGAAATTATCCATATCCAGGAACACCACTGCAGTGACGCTGTTGCGTCGTTGCGAGCGGTTTATTTCGGTTTGTAGTTGCTCAGCCAGCAATACGCGGTTTGCCAGACCGGTCAGCACGTCGTGGGTGGCCTGGTGCTGCAGCTCGGCCTCGAACTGCTTGCGCTCACTGATGTTGCGGGCAATGGTGGAAAAGTAGGCGATGTTGCCGTTCTGGTCACGGTGCGACATGACCACCTGGTGCAGGTAGATGGCTTGCCCGTCGCCGCCCGACAGTACCGACTCGCGCTCCCAGACGCCGTGCATCTCTGCCTGGCCAAGTGCACTGCCGATCAGCTCGCTGGCCGCCTCGGTGGCGCTGCTGTCCGGCTTGATCTCGGCCAGCAGGCGGTGGCCAGCCTTGTTCACATAGACCACGGCGCCTGTGGCATCGGCAATAGCGACGATGTCGGTGGTTGCCTCGAGAATGGCGTTCAGGCGCGCGCGGTCCTCGTCGGCCTTGACCCGCTCGCTGATATCGCGTCCCGTCGAGACAAAGTGCGTGATCTGGCCTGCCTGGTTAACCAGCGGCGTGATGACTTTTTCCTCAAAGAAGGTCGCGCCGCCGTGCTTGCGGTTTACCAGGGTGCCGCGGTAGGTCTGCTTGCCCAGCACCGTTTCCCACAGTTCGGAATAGGCGGCGGGGTTTTGCTGCTTCGCCTTGAGTACCGAGGGCGTGCGGCCAGCGACCGCCTCTGCGTTGTAGCCGGTCATCTTCTCAAAGGCGGGGTTAACGTACTCGAACTCGCCCTGGCGGTTGGTAATGAAGATGCTGTCGGCTGCCTGCTCGACTGCCTGGGACAATTTGCGCAGCACGTCCTGGGCCAGCCGGTGTCGTTTTTGCAGCGCCTGATCGGTGATGGCGCGCTCAACCACCGGCGCCAGACGGCTAAGGTCATGCTTGACCACATAGTCCTGGGCACCGCCTTTGATGGCGGCTACGGCGGCCTTTTCACCTAGGGTGCCGGAGACAAAGACGAACGGCATGTCCGGGTCCAGCTCGCGCACAACTCGCAGGGCGCTGACACCGTCAAACAGCGGCATGCTGTAGTCGGACAGCACCACATCCCACTCGGTATCTGCCATGTGTTTGCGCAGATCCGGCTCGGTTTCAATGCGCGTCCAGCTGACGTCGCAGCCGTGGGTCTCCAGGTGGTTGATGATCAGCAGGGCGTCGTCTTCGTTGTCCTCCAGCATGAGGACCTTCCAATGGTTGCTTTGGGCGTCCGGGCTCATGGTCTGGCTCCGTTCAGTTGTCGACTGCCGGCTGGTTCAGGCCCAGCCAGTAGCTGCCTACCTGTTGGGCCACGTGAACAAACTCGTCAAAGTCCACAGGCTTGCGCAAGTAGCTGTTGGCGCCGGCCTGGTAGGCGTTCAGGCGATCACTGGGTTCCAGCGACGAGGTCAGTATCACCACCGGCACCAGACGGGTGTCCGGGTGGCTGCGCAGCTCGCGTAGTACCTCAAGCCCATTGCGCTTGGGCAAGTTGAGATCCAGCAGAATCAGAGCAGGGGCACCACTTTCTGCCTGCTCATTTGTGCCAAAAAGCGTTTGCAGGGCCTGTTCGCCATCCTCGGCAACCACCACCGGGTTGGCGATCCGGTTGTCGTTCAGGGCGTGCAGCATCAGAGCGATGTCGTCCGGGTTGTCTTCAACGAGCAGGATACTCTGTGTGTTCATTGCTCTGCTCCGATACGGGCGAACTGGAGGTAGAAAGTTGCGCCTTGGCCGACGCTGGATTCGGCCCAGATACGGCCGCCGAGCTTGCTCATCACCCGTTTGATCGACGCCAGACCGACCCCGGTACCGGGAAACTCGCTGGCGCTGTGCAAACGCTGGAACGGGATGAACAGTTTGTCAGCATAGTTCATATCAAAGCCGACACCGTTGTCGCGGACAAAAACCACGGTTTCGCCGTCTTTAATCATGCTGCCAACCTCGATAAGGGCTTTGTCTTGGGTGGTTGTGAACTTGAAGGCGTTGCCCAACAGGTTCTCGATGGCAACTTGCAGCAATGCAGGGTCGGCGAGCACTTTGATGTCAGGCTCTATCTGCAGGGTGATGTCGCGCTCGGGCTGGTTTTCCATCAGCCGCTCCGCCACCGTTGTGGCCAGACGGCTGAGGTTGAGACTGGCCAGCTTCACGTCCGCCCGGGTCACGCGCGCCAGCGTGAGCAGGTCGTCGATCAGCTTGCTCATGTTCTGCGCGGCCTTGCGGATGCGGTTGAAGTAGTCGCTGTCACGCTCGCTGAGGCTGCCCTCCAGGCTGCCCTGCAGTATCTTGCTGAAACCATCGATAGCCCTGAGCGGCGCGCGTAAATCATGGGACACCGAATAACTGAAGGCCTCCAACTCGTTGTTGACCGCTTGCAGTTCGGTATTCTGACGCTCCAGCCCTTCGTTCAGGCGGCGAATCTGCCGCTCTGCGGCGCGGCGCTCGGTGGCGTCGCGTACGGCGCAAAAAATGAGCCGGGCCTCGGGGGTGTTGATGGGGCTGAGGCTGATCTCGACCGGCAGTTGGCTGCCGTCCTTACGCCGCCCGCTCAGGCTCAGCCCCATGCCCATGGGCCTGGGTTGCGCCGCGCGGGCGTAGCCTTCGCGGTGGGCGACATGACGTGTGGCAACCTCGGCTGGTAACAGCACCTCTACCTTCTGCCCCAGCAGTTCCTCCTGGGTGTAGTCAAACATGGCGACGGCCTGCTCGTTCAGCAGGGTGATGGTGCCCTCGGCATCGGTAATGATGATGGCATCTGGCGCGGCCTCGATCATCGCGCGAAACAGCGATTCGCTGCGGCCAAGGCGTGTCTCACTGGTGCGGCGTTGGGCAATGGAGCGCGCCAACAGGGCTGCCAGCAGAGCAAACAGTAACATCACAAGGCCTGCGGCCTGCCAGAAAGCGCCGGCGTTCACCGAGTGAGTGGTGTTCATCTGTTGCCGGGTAAGTTGCGAGACCAGATACAGGGTGCCCAGCGCGTCCTTGCCCGGCGCCTGCTGTGCGCCGGCCAGCTCCAGGCGGTCAAAATAGTACATCGCCTGGTCGGTGATCAGTGTTTGTTCTGCTTGCGGGCGAATCATCTGGCTCCACAGGCGCACGTGCTGCCGGGACAGGCTGGCGTCACTGCGCTCGGGCAGCATGAAGCCCCAGGTCTGCTCGGGCTGATCGGAGTGCAGCCAGTAGCCATTGCTGTTGATCAGCCATAACGCTGCGCCACTGGGCGCCTGCAGCCGATCCAGTGCGTCCAGCAGTCCCTGGCCGTCATAGTTAATAACCACCAGCGCGCCGGGCAGGCTATGGTTGCTGCCGGTTCTGGTGACGACGCGAATGGTCGGGCGCAGGGGGATCTCGACCTGGCCGTGCTCGATGTTCAGGTCAAGGGGCGATAGGTAGACGCTGCCAATCGGCAGTTGCAGGCCTTGCTGAACGTAGTAACGGTAGCTTTTGTCCTGCAGTGCCTGCTGCGGCAGAGCCTGGGGGACGCCGTCGCGCAACTCGACCCGAATACCCTCACGGCCTGCCGAATCGATCAGACGAATCTGGTAATACTGTGGGTGATAGTGCTGAAAGCTCTGGAACAGGCCCGTGGTCTGTGGCACCGAGTCCAGTCGTTGCAACTGCTCTGCCAGGTAAAGAATGTCCGATTGCACGCCGGACAGGCGCTCGCTGAGCATTTTTTTTGCGGCCTGTACCTCTGCGTGCTGCTCCATGGCGGCTGCTTGGATGGCCTGCTCGCCCTGATCGTTGACCAGAAAGGCGGTGACGCTGGCGATCAGCAGCGCCGGCGGCAGCCAGATCGCAAGAAAATACAGAAGCAAGGTTTTGCCGTGCTGCGTACCTGGCGTCATGGTCGCTCTTCCTTACGCGCATTCCTTTTATACGCGCCAGTATAGGTGCTGCAGCCGTTTGTGCTGTCAATGCCGCGAAAGCTGTCCTCGAAACAGCATTTCGATGCGCAGGCTGATCGCCCAGCGGGGTTGAAAGTCGGCATCGCGCGGGAAGTGCAGCTCCGGCACGATATCCACGTAGAGCATTTGCCGGTGAATATCCCGGCGGTAGTCGGCGAGCAGGTAGTAGTCATTCATGCGCGGGTTGGAGGCGCTGTCACCGACCATGACACCGGCGTAGCGAATGGCGCTGCGGTGCCCGAGCACGCGGTTGATCTGCGCGCTCTGGGAGAACTCCAGCGTGTCGTAATCTTCCTGTCATTGCAGTTGGCTGACAAAGCGCAGGTGCCGCGTGCTGTCCAGCGGGCGGCCGATATCCCACTGCGTGCGTGCGGAGTAGCCGTCGTCTTCAAACCAGGACGCACGGTTGTAGTTGGACAGCTGCCAGGGGCCATCGCCCAGTTGCCACAGGCGTTCTGCGCTGGCGCGGGCATACGGGTTCAGCGGCCAGCGAACCTTGACCCCGGCGCCAACGCGGGTTTTCCAGCCCGTCGACGGGTCCTCGTTACCCAGACCAGCCAGGCCCACGACGGTGTTGCTAAGGCTGTCGTTTTCCGGGCGCAGGGGTTCTGCACCTTGCTCGCCCAGGGTGCCGCGGGACTCTTCCGGGTCGCTCTCGATAATCAGGCGCAGGCGCTCGCGGGTGGTGGGCAGATCGAGCTTGAAACGAATGCCGGGGTCTATCTCAAAATCTTCAGACTCGGCCCAGTCAAAGTCGCTGCTCAGACGCAGGTAGGACTCGTTTTCTACCTGATCGCTGTCCAGCGTGCCAAAGAAGCCGTCGAGGTTGCGGGCGGTGCTGTCGACCCAGCGGGTAACGCGGTCGTGCACTGGTGTGATGGTCTCAACGGCCCAGGGCGCCAGGTCCGTGTCGTCAATCGGCGCGGTTTGCGCGCAGGCGATGGCGGGTAACAACAGTACGGCAAGATGGACTCTGCTCATGTTGTTGGCTCCTCACCGGAAGTCAGCCCCAAGGGCGCTTCCCTTGCTCCCATAGCCGCAGTATAGCCCGTCTGGTGGATGGCACCTGCCGTGCAAGGGTGTAGACTGCGCCTTGGTGGAAACGCTGTATTCAACGGCGGTCCGTTGAGGAGGCGTCATGCTGTTGTGTTTGCAGGTATTGGTGGTGCTGCTGGTGTCGCTGTGGGCGCTGCCGGCGCTCTGGTATCACCGCCCCCGTCACCTTGTCCTGCGTTATCTGCCCCTCGCCCTGTGGTTGCTGTTGATGTCTCTGGTCGTGACGCTCGCCGCGCGCGATGAACCGCTGCGCGCAGCCCTGTGCTTTCTGGTCGGTTTTGCGCCGCTGCTGCTGTGGTGGCGGGGTGTGATGCCCAAGGGTAACTGTGACTGGGCCGACGACATGGCCTACACCACCACCGGCGTAGTTGACGGCGACAGCCTGCGCCTGCAACGCGTGCGCTGTTTTGACTGGCGCAGCGCGACGGACTATCAGATGCGCTGGGAGAGCCGCGAGTATTCGCTGTCGGCATTGCGCTCGGTGGACATGCTCACGTCCTTCTGGGGGCACCGCTCCATTGCCCACATGCTGATCTCCTTTGGTTTTACTGATGGCAGGTATCTGAGCTGGTCGGTTGAAATCCGCCGCGTGCGTGACCAGGAGTACTCGGCTATCGCCGGGTTTTTCAAGCACTTTGAACTGAACATCGTTGCCAGTGACGAGACCGATATCGTCAAGGTGCGCAGCAATCACCGCGGCGAAGACATGTATTTGTATCGCACCCGGCTATCGCCGGCTGCCGGCCGTCAGTTGCTGCTGGGTTACGTCGAAGCAGCCAACCGGTTGGCGGTACGCCCACGCTTTTATCATACGGTGCGGGCCAACTGCACCAACGTGGTGTTTGCGCTGATGCAGCGCATTCGCCCGGACCTGCGCAGCGACATTCGCTTGCTGCTAAGCGGTTATCTGGATAGTTATGTCTACGCCCAAGGCGGGCTGCAGAAGGGCTTGTCGCTGGCCGAGCTGCGCCAGCGCGGGCGTATTACCGAGCGGGCCCGCGACGAGAGTAGCGATGTACCGTTTTCCCGGCGTATCCGTCAGGGTGTACCGGGTTGTGACAATGACTGAGGCAGGTGAACGGGTATGAAAGTAGGGCTGTTGCAATGTGATGATGTCGCCGACGATTTGCTGGGCGCACATGGCAATTATCCGCAGATGTTTGAACAGGCGCTGCGCAAGCGTCTGCCGCAGATGCACTATCGGGTGTACCAGGCCCATCGCGGCGAGCTGCCTGCCGATGTGCACGAGTGTGATGTTTACCTGACCACCGGCAGCAAGCACGGCGTGTACGAAGACTACGACTGGATTCGTGAATTGGAAGGCTTTGTGCGTAGCCTCTGGGCGGAGGAAAAGCCCCTGGTCGGTGTCTGCTTTGGCCACCAGCTGATGGCCCGCGCCATGGGCGGCCACGTACAGAAGTCCGAGCGTGGCTGGGGCGTGGGCGTGTCGTTTAACCAGGTGATAGAACCGCAGCCCTGGATGCAGCCGGCACAGGACTCGCTTGACCTGATCGTCAGCCATCAGGATCAGGTTATCGACCTGCCGGCCCAGGCCCAGGTGATCGCCAGCAGTGACTTCTGCCCGCATTATCTGCTGCAGTACGGTGACTGCTTCCTCAGCGTGCAGGGCCACCCGGAGTTTGAAAAGGCCTATTCCCGTGACCTGATGGACATGCGCTCACACAGCATCCCGCCAGCCCGGGTTCGCGCCGGCAAGGCATCGCTGCACGCGGAGCTGGACAGTGATCTGATGTTCGACTGGATCGTCAACTTCCTGCAACAGGGTGCAGGCTTTGCCTGAGCCGCAGTAGCGGCGTATCCTGCTTCGCACCTTCATTCAGCGCGGGAGCGCCCATGATTTTTATCTCCAATCAGGTTCAGCTCGGCGACTGGGAAGTCGAGATGAGCGCCGTCCGCGCCCAAGGCGCGGGCGGTCAGAACGTCAACAAGGTGTCCAGCGCGATTCATCTGCGCTTTGACATCAACGCCTCCAGCCTGCCGCCGTTTTACAAGGAGCGGCTGCTGGCGCTACGCGACTCGCGCATCACCAGCGATGGTGTGATCGTGATCAAAGCGCAGCAGTACCGCACCCAGGAAATGAACCGCGAGGATGCCATCAACCGCTTGCGCGAGATGATTCTGGCAGCCGGTGTGGTGCAGAAGAAGCGGCGCCCGACCCGTCCGACCCGCAGCTCGCAGGTCAAACGGGTGGACGGCAAGGTCAAGCGCGGTCAGACCAAGCAGCTACGCGGCAAGGTCGACCTCTAGGCTGACTGCTTCTGCAGTCGGTCAGGCCGTTGGCACCAGCACGCGATTGCCTGCGCCGGGCAGGGTGCGCAAGCTGCGGGCTCGGCTGTTGTCGATGCTGTACTCCGCAGCCTTGACGGTGCTGACAAAGCGCCAGTCCGCACGTGCTTCCTCTGCGGTAAAGGTCACCAGCAGATAGCCGCGCTGATTGGCGTTCAGGTATTGCAAACCGTCTACCAGCGTGGTGATGGCCTGCTCGGCTGCCGGGATCTGCGCTTCGCTCAGGCCCAGGTAGGACTCCAGCCCTGGTGAACTGACTGAGGCGGTCGCAAATTCCACACCCACCGCATCGCCCGCCAACGTGGCCAGGTTGTTGGCCCAGGCGTTGTGGGTATCGCCAGCCAGCACGACCAGGTTCTGGTTCAGTGCGCGCGCGGCGCCCAGCACCACTTCTCGCTCGTAAGCGTAGCCGTCCCAGGCATCCAGGTTGTAGGGGATCACTGTCTCGATGCGGGCAATATCCTCGGCGGTCAGCGTTGGATCTCCCGCCTGCTGGCGCAGCTTGATGGTGACCAGCTCGGTCAGCATGGCGGTCATGTCTACCGCACCCGGGTTCTGCAGGGCGGTGAGCATTTCCGCCGGCAGCAGCATGCGGCCCATCAGTATCTGTTGGCCAAGCACCTGCCAGGTGGCGGTGGAGGTGGCGAGCTGCGTCTGTAGCCAGTCAAGCTGGGACAGGCCCAGCAGCGTGCGATTGGTGTCGCTGACATCGGCGGTGAAGCGCGCTGCATCAAAGCCGGTGGCGCTAATGTAGTCGGCAAAGTCGAGCTGCTCATCGCGCCCGATGATGCGGGTATCGAGCATGTGCAGGCTGACCAGGTCGCCAAAGTCAAATCGGCGGTAGATGGTTTCTTCATCGTCTGGGCTGGCCGGGCGCACAGGCATCCACTCGAAGTACGCCTGCAGGGCAGCCAGCTTGCGCTCGGTGAAGTCGCCTTCGCCGTCGTTGTGGTTTTCTGCACCGTCGCGCCAGGTGTCGTTGGCGACTTCATGGTCATCCCACACCGCGATAAAGGGCGCGCTGGCGTGTAGCAGCTGCAGGTCTGCGTCGGTACGGTAGAGGGCATAGCGCTTGCGGTAGTCGTCCAGCGAGAGGATCTCACTGGCGTTGTCGTCCGGCAGCAGGCGGCCCAGTGCGGCGGCATCTTCGGTGGCGTAGCCGCCGTTACCGTACTCGTAGATGTAGTCGCCCAGATGCAGTACGGCATCCAGTTCTGCTTCGGCCGCAGCAGCGGCATAGACATGGAACAGGCCTGCGGGGTAGTTGGAGCACGACAGCACGGCGAAACGCACCTGATCGATACTGCCGGCCGGCAGTGTCTTGCAGCGGCCAACCGGCGAGGTGAGCCCGGCTACCTTGAAGCGGAAGTAGTAGCTGGTGCCCGGCAGCAGGTCTTGTGCATCAACCTTGAGGGTGAAGTCACGCGCGGCATTGGTGCTGGCAGTGCCGCTATGTACCAGGTCGGTGAAGGCGCTGTCGGTGGCGATTTCCCAGCCGATCTGCACCTCTGCGTTGTTGCCGTCGGTGGGGGTAATGCGTGTCCACAGCAATACGCGGTCGCTCAGCGGGTCACCGCTGGCAACACCGTGCTCAAAGGCCAGGCCGCGTACTGCCTCGTCGTCGCTGGACGAGGAGCTGCTCGACAGGCAGCCCTGCAGGCCGCTGGATACTACGATGGTGCCAACGGCCAAGGCCGAGGCGCGCAAAAAATCCCGACGATTGAATCCACCCACGTTACTGCTCCTGATCTGTTGTGTGGGCAAAGGCTGGCAGCTGTGCGTGACAGGGGTGCGACAAGACCGTTACGGCTTGTCGACAAACCACAGCTCGATGGCGTCACTGGTCAACTGATCACGGTTTTGCGGGGTGGGCGTCCAACTGCGCCAGCAACGCGTGGCGTGGGTGAGAAACTCGAACAACGGCAGGTGCTGACGCAACACCCGGCGCTTGCGATGGCTGATGACCGGATTGAAGTAGCCGAAATAATCGAGCATCTGCCGTGGGTTCTTGCGTACCCACAGCCACGACCCCATCTCCAGGGTAAACGGCAGGAACAGGTTATCGGGCTTATGTTCCTGGCTGTGGTCGTAGAGGTAGTCCCAGAGGTCACCGTGGGTGGTGTAGTTGATCGACTGCGGCTCGATGATATAGGGGTGATGGTGCGGGTAGGTCTGCTCGAACAGCTGCTTGAGGCGCAGCACCTCGGCGATATGGGCGATGGGTTTGTGGCTGCGCGCATAGCTGCACCAGAGCCGGTCGCGGCGCCCAAAGCCGCTGTGGCAATCCACACTCATGGCAAAGGGCGAAGACTGCATGCGCTGTTGCACGGTGTTGACCACCGCCATGGCCTCGGGCTCCATCGGCGCGCCCAGCTTGCCCCGGTACCAGGGCAGGCGGCGGCTGATACGGTGGCCGCTGACCAGCCAGGGCACCGGCCCCATGGCATCGACCGGGGCGTTGCGCATCAGGTCTACGCCGCTGAGGTTGCTGCGCCGGTGATGCCAGATGCCGCCGGGGTTGATCATCGGCATGAACAGCAGCCGGACCCGCTCCAGTTGCTCACGCAACTGATCATCCCAGTCGAGCCGATGTACCAGGCTGTGCAGCCAGGAAATCAGCACCTGAGTGCCAATCCGCTCAACGCCATGCACGCCCCCAAAAAAGCCAATTACCGGCGCCTGCGGCGAGCGGCTACCCAGCTCGATCACCCGCACCGGAATGGACAACCCGTTGACCGGCACATGCAAAGGCGTACTAACCCGCAGATGCCGCGCCGCCTGATGCAGCAGCTGTTCAAGCTGCGCGTGCTCGGGGAGGTGGCGATGGATCTGGTGTTGCGCGTCGCTCATGAGGCACTCGGGCGTGGGGAAGCCTGATGGTTGCAGTTTATTGTGACGACGGAGTGACAGATTGGAGTGAGTGAGGCGGGCACAGCTTGCCGTGCCCCTACGCAAACATATGCTGCAGCACGGACTAAAGGTCCCCGTTTGCGTGGGCGAGTAGCACAGATTTATCGGGAAAAAGAGCCACAGGGTGTCTGAGGAGCGCAGCGACGAGTTTTGTGGCTCCCCGATAAATCGAGCAACGCAGCGAACCCGAAGGGCCACGCTGTCGGGGTGCCCTAGGGGTTGTTAGGGGAAATGGGCAAGCATTTCCCCTGACTCGCCGTAAAGGCGAAAAGGTCGTTTGGAGTGAGTACGTCGTGCTTACAGAGGAGGAGCAGCATCGCTAACTTGGGCTGAAGTCGACTCTCACGCCAAGTTTGTCACTTACCTCTTTCAGTCCTTCTGATATCTCGATGGTTCCTGCTATTCCACCCTTGTGCATGGACATCTCCTTCACCATCTCCGTCGAGATGTAGTTGAGCGTTCTGCACGATTCAATAAGGTCTTGCTCTGACGGTAACCGCAGTAGCCTGGCAACTGCTGGATAAAAAGGTATTCCCTGCTTCTTCACCAGAATCATCGAAATAACCCCGTGCATCTCCTTGCTGTCGTCAGGAGTTGCTGCGCAGTTCGTTATTTTCGCTGTATGCCTAAGACAGAATGCCGACAGAGCCCCTAGACTCTCTTTGAAGCTGACGATGGGTTCAAGGATAAGCTTCAGGACAAATTGCCCGATAACAAAGACGCTTACCCCTGCAAGTATGGTCAGAAACATATAAGCCCTCCTTGGCGCAAAGCCTGACGCTCAATCCACCAACGCCCCATTCACAATCGCCCGCAACTCCTGCCGTACCGCATAACTCGACGACGGAATCAGTTGGGTCATAAAGACCATCAGCAGGTCTTCTACCGGGTCAATAAAGAAGTTGGTGCTGGCCATGCCGCCCCAGCCGTATTCGCCCACCGAGCCGTTGGTTTGTGACTTGGCGACGTCGATCTTGACCGAGAAGCCAAGGCCAAAGCCGCTGCCGTCGTACGGTGTTTCGCTGAAGGAGCCGACCGAGACGCCAGGCAGATCCTGGTTGTTCGGCAGGTGGTTCATGCGCATGAACTCCAGCGTTTTACGGCCGATGATGCGCGCGCCGTCCAGCTCGCCGCCGTTGGCCAGCGCCTGGGCGAAGCGGTAGTAGTCGTCGATGGTGGAGACCAGCCCGCCGCCGCCCGACAGATAGCCGTGGGCCTTGCTGAAGTTGGAGTCTTGCGGGTCGTCCTGCAGGCTGAAGCTGCCGCCGGGCTGGAACTGATAGCAGGCGGCAAAGCGCGGCAGCTTGTCGGTGGGTACGGTGAAAAAGGTATCCACCATGCCCAGCGGCGCAAAGATATGGCGCTGGAAGTATTCATCCAGCGTCAGCCCGGACAGCACCTGCACCAGGTAGCCGCATACGTCGGTTGCGACCGAGTAGTTCCAGGCGGTGCCGGGAGAAAACTCCAGTGGCAGACGGGCCAGGTCCTCGACCAGGCGGTCCAGTGTCAGACCGGGGCCGCCGTCGAGTTTGAGGCTGCGGTAGGCCGCATCGACGTTGGTGCGGTTCATGAAGCCGTAGGTCAGGCCCGACTGATGGGTGAGCAGATCGCGGATGGTCATCGGCCGCTCGCAGGCGGTGGTCAGTATCTGCGGGTAGACGCCGGTCTTGTAGACGCGCAGGTTGCTCCAGCTGGGAATGTACTTGTGGACCGGGTCATCAAGCAGAAAGCGGCCTTGCTCGTACAGCTGCATCAGGGCGATGGAGGTGATCGGCTTGGTCATGGAATAAATGCGGAAGAGGGTGTCACGCTCTACCGGCAGGCCGCGCTCCACGTCCCGCAGGCCCTGCGCGTGACAGTAGACCAGTTCACCGCGCCGGGCGACCAGCGTCAGGGCGCCGGGCAGTTTGCCGGCGTCGATGTAGGCTGATTGCAGGTGGCTGCCAATGTGTGAAATCCGTTCCAGGTCGACGCCGGCGATGCAGTTGCTGTGGGCCATAGGTGAAGTATCCCTCGTGTGCGTGAACCCTCGATAGTAGCTTGCCGAGGCTGCAGACAGAAGGCTCCAGCGTCGGCAAATGCCGCGTCATGCGGAGGCGTGATGGCGGTTACAAAATAAAGTCGGTTTCGCCGGGCCAGACCTCTTGTGCGCCAACGCGGCGCGGAGTAAAAAACGCGCACCGAAGCGGCCTGAGGATTGCGATGAAATGAGCGACCATTCGCCCTGTCTGAACTGCGGTGCCTGTTGCGCCACATTCAGGGTGTCTTTTTACTGGGGAGAAACCGATAGTGCCCCAGGGGGTGACGTACCCACCCACCTTACCGAACAGATAACGCCTTACCGTGCCTGCATGCAGGGCACCAATCAGCCCAAGCCGCGCTGCGTCGGTTTGCTGGGTACGGTTGGCGAGGGCGTGCGTTGCAGTCTGTACGAGCAGCGCCCCAGCCCGTGCCGTGAGTTCCCTTATCACGGTGAAAACGGCCAGGACAGTCCGGATTGTCAGCGCGCCAGAGCCGCCCACGGCTTGCCCCCGCTGCCATCCAACCCGACACGTCCGGGGCTGATTCCGATCATCGCGGCTTGATCTGAGTGCACGCACGCCATTACCGGCGTGCGTGACTTTATTCAGCTCTGCTGCGGGTGCTGCTATCGGCAATCAGCGCATGCACCAGATACAGCTTGCGCAGGCTGTCGACGTTGAGCACAAAGGGGTAAATATCGGTCTGCCCCATGCTGCGCGCCAGTACGTTCAGCACGCTGCTCAATTGCACCCAGCGATTGCAGAAATCCAGAAAGGCCTCGCGCTCGTCCTGGCCCAGCGGCAGCGGCGGTAGCTGGCTGCTGTCAAAGGGTTCAACGTGCATGGCCAGGCTGCCGGGCTGGATGCCGAAGTCCAGGGCGGCATTCAGGGTGTCGGTCATGTGCAGGTAATGCGCCCAGGTTTCGGCCCAGTCTTCCCACGGGTGGGCGCTGGCGTACTGGCTGATGAAATGCTGCTGCCAGTCGCTGACGGGCTGTTCGTAATGCGTTTTGAGGGCTGCCTGATAGTCGGCGCGCTCATCGCCGAACAGCTCGCGGTAGGGCGTTAGCCAGTCGGTGTTCTGTACCAGCCGGTCCCAGTAGTAATGCCCACTTTCATGGCGGAAGTGCCCGAGCAGGGTGCGGTAAGGTTCGTGCAGTTGCTGACGACGCTGCTCGCGGTTGGCCGGGTCCGCTTCGGCCAGATCCAGGGTGATTTCGCCGGCCATGTGCCCGGTGGTAATCGGCGGCCCGCCCGGTAGCTGGCGCAACAGGTGAAAGCCCAGGCCATGCTCCGGGTCCAGCCGGCGTGGCACTACCGGCAGCCCCAGAAGAACCAGCTGCGCTACCAGGCGGCGCTTGGCCTGCTCGACCTGCAGCCAAAGGGCCTCGCTGTTCGCTTGGCTGAGATCGGGGATGGTCAGGTTGAGGTCGCATGACAGGCACAGGGCCGCGTCGCTGTCAGCGGGAATCAGCCAGTTGCACTGGGCCGCGCTGCTACGATTGGCGCAGCAGCGCACACGGCGCGGCTCGGCAGCCTGTGTGCGGTAATGGTCGGTGTCTGGCTCCAGGGCCAGCAGTTGGCCCTGAACCGGCAGGTAGCCCAGCTCGGCCCCGCAGCGCACGCAATGGGTGTTGTCAAAGAAGATCGGCTGGCCGCAGCTGCAGCGCTGCAGCAAGCCATTGGGGTGGTAATCGAACAGCTGTTGTCCGCGACTGCGCTGCAGCAGTTGCTCGAAATAGCTCAAGGTACCTCCTGTGCTCGCTCAACTGCTGCCTTGCAGTTGCTCCGGGCTGGCGAAATAGGTTTGGCTGATGGCCGCGTGCAGTTCGTCAAAGTCGATCTGGATCTCGTCGACAAAGGCGTGCAGCTCGTCGGGCTCGGCGGCCAGCAGGGCGACGTCCGGCTTACTCAGATTCTGCCGACAGGTTTCCACCTCCTGCAGCGCCAACTCATGCCGCGGCAAGGTCTGCAGAGCGTTGGCCAGACGCTCCATGCAGCAGGCCACGCTGCGCGGGAACAGTCGATCCTGCAGCAGGAAGCTAAGCACATCCGGCCCGCGAATGCGCAGACGCACGTGCTGGCGATACATCTGGTAGCCGGTGAGGGATTTGAGCACGCTCATCCACTGCAGGGTTTCAAAGGGTTTCAGGTCTTCGTCGCTGCGCGGCAGCAGGTTGGCCGAGCGCACGTCGATGATGCGGGTGGTCATGTCGGCGCGTTCCAGCTGGCGGCCCAGCATCAGGAAGGAGCGCACCTGGGTGTAGCTCAGGATGCCCTCGATCAGGCCGTTGACCGTCTGGCAGCTGCGAATCACGCGGCCCAGAAAGGCGTCGCGGCGGCGCGGTGTGATACCCGAGCCGACCTGTTCCTTGACGCTCAGATACAGCTGGTTGACCTCTTCCCAGATCTCGCGCGGAATCACGTCGCGGGTGGTGCGCAGGTTCTCCCGAGCGGCGGCCAGCGAGCTGAGAATGGAGCCGGAATAGCGGCGGTCACCGCACATGAAGGACAACACGCTGGCTTCATCGCGGGTGGGGTACAGCTCGTCGAACAGGGCGTCGTTGCCGGTGATGGCAATGATCTCGGCCCAGCCCAGCTTGGTCGAGCGGGGCAGGTCGAGTAACAGGTGACTGGTGACGCTCAGCAGGCGGGCGGTATCTTCGGCGCGCTCAAGATAGCGGGCCATCCAGTAAATATTTTCGGCTACACGTGAAAGCATGATTCAGTTCCCTGCCAGGTCAACGATCCAGGTGTCTTTGCTGCCGCCGCCCTGCGAGGAGTTGACGACCAGCGAACCCTTGGTGAGCGCGACCCGGGTCAGGCCGCCAGTAGTAACCCAGGTGGATTCTCCAGACAGGATGAACGGACGCAGGTCCACGTGGCGCGGCTCCATGCTGTTGCCGCACAGAGTTGGCGAGGTAGACAGGCTCAAGGTGGGCTGCGCCATGTAGTTGCGCGGGTTGGATTTGATCAGCTCGGCAAAGGTGTCGCGTTCCTTTTTAGTCGCGTGCGGGCCGATCAGCATGCCGTAGCCGCCAGACTCGTTGGCGGGCTTGACCACCAGCTTGTCGAGGTTATCCAGCACGTACTTGCGGTCATCCTCAAACATGCACAGGTAGCTGGGCACGTTGGGCAGCAGGGGCTCCTGGCCCAGATAGTATTCGATGATCTTGGGTACAAAGGCGTAGATCACCTTGTCGTCTGCCACACCGGCGCCCGGTGCGTTGGCCAGTGCGACGTTGCCCTTGCGCCAGGCGCGCATCAGGCCGTGGACGCCGAGCATGGAGTCCGGGTTGAACACTTCGGGGTCGATGAACATGTCATCGACGCGGCGGTAGATGACATCTACCCGCGCCAGTCCGTCGATCTTGCGCATGTAGACGCAGTCGTCGTCACCCACCACCAGGTCGGTGCCTTCGACCAACTGCACGCCCATCTGCTGAGCCAGGTAGGAGTGCTCGTAGTAGGCCGAGTTGTAGATGCCGGGGGTGAGGATGACGATACTCGGGTCATCGCCGGGGCGCGGTGACAGCGAGGCGAGCATGTCATACAGCTGCGCGGTGTAATCGTCGACCGGCTGGATCAGTCCGGTGGCAAACAGGTCGGGCATCACGCGCTTGGTGACGTTGCGGTTCTCCAGCATGTAGGACACACCAGAGGGAACGCGCAGGTTGTCTTCGAGCACGTAGAGCGTGCCGTCATTGTCGCGCACCAGATCGGAGCCGCAGATGTGTGCCCAGACGTTGTGCGGGGTGGAGATGCCCACGCACTGCGGGCGGAAGTTGACCGACTGGGCCAGCACTTCCTTGGGCACCACGCCGTCCTTGACGATCTTCTGGTCGTGGTACAGGTCGTCGATGAACATGTTCAGCGCCTGCACGCGCTGCTTGAGCCCGGCGTCGGTCTTCTGCCACTCGGCCAGCGGAATGATGCGCGGCACAATGTCGAAGGGCCAGGCCCGGTCGATCATGTTACCTTCGGTGTAGACGGTGAAGGTGATGCCCATCAGCTGGATGGCCACCTCGGCGGCAGTCTTGTGTTCGGTAAGCTCGCGTGCGTCGAGATTGGCGAGATACTGGCACAACAGCTCGGCCTCCGCGCGGGGCTGTCCCGGTGCCTTGATGAGTTCGTCGTAAAAGCCCTTCGAAGTGTAATCGTCCCAGTTTACTTTACTCATTCAGCTACTCTGTTCGCCAGGGAAAGGTTGGTGTGCAACCTGCAATTGCCATACCAGATGCACTGGATCAGGGCACGGTCCTGATGCGTGCGTTGTTACGGACGGCAGCGAAGATTGTCACCCTCCTGTGTTAAGGGTTGAGTATCGCTGTGCTTGGCACAGCCATTGCTTCTACTGTCGCGGGCACGGCCGCACACTTGATCGGGATCATCTGTCATGACAATCCGCGTAGCACTAAGGCACCAGACCACCTACGATTTCGACAAGCCGGTAGCGCTGTCGCCACACCTGGTGCGCCTGCGCCCGGCGCCGCACTGCCGTACGCCGGTTGATGCCTACAGCCTCAAGATTAGCGGAGGTGAGTACTTCATCAACTGGCAGCAGGACCCTTTTGGCAACCATGTGGCCCGTTTGGTGTTTCCGGAGAAGATGAGCCACCTGTCCATCGAGGTAGAGCTGGTTGCCCCGATGACGGTCATCAACCCCTTTGATTTCTTTGTCGAGGAGTACGCCGAACAGTTCCCCTTCGACTATCAGGAAGGCTTGCGCAAGGAGCTGGCGCCCTACCTTGAGTGCACCAAACCGGGGCCGCTGCTGAGCAAGTGGCTTACCACCGTCAGCCGTGAGGAATGTTCGATTACCGACTTTCTGGTCACCCTGAATCAGCGGTTGGCCAATGACATTACTTACGGCATCCGCATGGAGCCTGGCGTTCAGACGCCGGAGCAGACGCTGGAGCTGGCCAGCGGGTCCTGCCGGGATTCAGCCTGGCTGCTGGTGCATATCTGCCGCCAGTTGGGCCTGGCAGCGCGCTTTGTCTCCGGTTATCTGGTGCAGCTGACCGCCGATGTCAAGGCGCTGGATGGCCCCTCGGGTACCGAAACCGATTTCACCGATCTGCACGCCTGGACCGAAGTCTTTGTGCCGGGCGCGGGCTGGATCGGGCTGGACCCGACTTCCGGGCTACTGGCAGGCGAGGGGCACCTGCCGCTGGCCGCCACGGCCGAGCCGGCCAGCGCCGCGCCCATTACCGGCGCAAGCGACCCCTGCGAAGTGGAGTTTGGCTTTGACATGAGTGTTACCCGGGTGCATGAAGACCCGCGGGTGACCAAGCCTTACAGCGACAGCCAGTGGGAGGATATTCTGGCGCTGGGGCAGCAAGTTGATGCGCGTCTGGATGAGCTGGACGTGCGTTTGACCATGGGCGGCGAGCCGACCTTTGTGTCCATTGACGATATGGATGCACCAGAATGGACCATCGCAGCGCAGGGGCCGACCAAAAGAGGGCTCTCCGAGCGTCTGTTACGCCGGCTGCGGCCGCATTTTGCGCCCCATTCGCTGATCCATTATCAGCAGGGTAAATGGTATCCGGGCGAGCCACTGCCGCGCTGGGCGCTGGCCTGTTACTGGCGCCGCGATGGCAAGCCGATGTGGCAGGATGATCGCTGGCTGGCTGATGTTGACCGCGACTACGGTGCGGACGAACACAGCGCCAAACGCTTTGCCGAGGCGCTGATGCGCCGTCTGGGCGTGTCGGGTAAACATTTGCTGCCTTGCTTTGAAGATGCCTACTACTACCTCTGGCTGGAACGTACCCAGCCCATCGATGTTGATCTGCGCGGTGAAGACCTCAAGGACGATGAAAATCGCCTGCGCCTGGCGCGTCTGCTGGAGCGTGGTCTTGATCGTACCGTGGGCTACACATTGCCGCTGACACGGGCAGAGCAGGGCGGTTGGCTTAGTGGCGACTGGCCCCTGCGGCGTGAGCAGCTGTATCTGGTACCGGGTGACTCGCCTATGGGCCTGCGCCTGCCGCTGTCGTCGTTGCCCATTGCCCGGCGCGAAGAGGCGCAGCCGTTGTCGCTGTTTGACGAGCCCGCGCCGCTGCCTGACCTGCACGGTGAGGTGGCGAGTCGCTACAGCGCTGTGCATAGCATCCGCCATGACGGCATGCATCACATGGCCGCAGGGCAGGACTGGCAGGAACAACTGCCCGAGTTGAGCGACGGAGGTGTCATCGGCACTGCGCTGTGCATCGAGCCGCGTGATGGCAAGTTGTTTATCTTCATGCCGCCGCTCACCGAACTTGAGTCCTATCTGGAGTTGCTGGCCTGCATTGAGCACACCGCTGCCGAGCTGGACATGCCGGTCTGCATCGAGGGCTATGCGCCGCCTTCAGACAACCGCATCGAAAAGTTCATGATTACGCCGGACCCGGGCGTGATCGAGGTGAACATCATGCCGGCGGCCAGTTGGCCGGAGCTGGTGCGCAATACGGAAATCCTCTACGAAGAGGCGCGCCAGACCCGCTTGGGTACCGAGAAGTTCATGCTCGACGGGCGCCATACCGGCACCGGCGGTGGTAACCACGTAACGCTGGGTGGCCGCACGCCGGCCCAGTCGCCGTTCCTGCGCCGACCCGATCTGCTGGCCAGCATGCTGACCTACTGGCAGCACCATCCGAGTCTCTCGTACCTGTTCTCCGGCATGTTTATCGGCCCGACCAGTCAGGCGCCGCGGGTGGATGAAGCGCGTTACGAAGCGCTATACGAGCTGGAAATCGCACTGTCGCAGATGCCGGAAGGTGAGGTGCCGCAGCCCTGGCTGGTTGACCGCCTGGTGCGCGACCTGCTGACGGATATCACCGGCAATACCCACCGCGCCGAGTTTTGTGTCGACAAGATGTATTCACCCGACAGCGCCACCGGGCGCCTTGGGCTGTTGGAACTGCGCGGTTTTGAAATGCCGCCGCACGCGCGCATGAGTCTGATGCAGCAACTGCTGATTCGCGCGCTGGTAGCGCGCTTCTTTGCCGACCCGTATCGCCAGCCGCTGGCGCGCTGGGGCACCGCACTGCATGACAAGTGGATGATGCCGCATTACCTCTGGCGTGATCTGTGCGAGGTGCTGGCGGATCTGCGCGATCACGGCTTTGACTTTGCAGAAGATTGGTTTGCACCTTTTCTGGAGTTTCGCTTTCCGCACGCCGGCGAGGTGCAGTACGGCGATACCCGTATCACCCTGCGCCAGGCTATCGAGCCCTGGCATGTGCTGGGCGAGGAGGTCAGTGGCGGCGGCACGGCGCGCTATGTGGACTCCTCGGTCGAGCGGCTGGAGGTCAAGCTGCAGGACTATAACCCGGCGCGTCACGTGCTGACCTGCAATGGCTTTCGGGTACCGCTGCAGGCAACCGGTGTGGCGGGCGAAGCGGTGGCCGCGGTGCGCTATCGCGCCTGGCAGCCACCGTCGGCGCTGCATCCGACCATCGCGGTGCAGGCGCCGCTGGTGTTCGATCTGGTCGATACCTGGAACGCCCGCTCGCTGGGTGGCTGCACCTATCACGTGGTGCACCCGGCCGGGCGCAACTTCGAGCGCTTCCCGATCAATGCCAACGAAGCAGAGGCGCGGCGCATGGCGCGCTTCTGGGAGTATGGGCATACCCAGGGTGCGATGGCAGAGATCCAGCAGGCGCCCGGACAGGAGTATCCACATACGCTCGATCTGCGACGCGCCGGGGTGCGCAGTCCTGGTTTATAATCGACGGCTACACATTTAAGGCTGCTGATGTTCAGCCGTCACCGGGAACTGCTGCATGCAACAAGCTGTGAATCTGGGATCTGCCGTCAAGGCCATCCTTGGGGAGTATCCGGGATGCGCCGGGCACGACGAGCTGCTGGGCGAGGATCAGCAGCCGCGTGCCCCCTGGCAGGCACTGCTGGAGGACGTCGCGCGTCTCGGCCCTGACGTGCTCGTTGGGCGTTGGGAAGAAACCCAGAATCTGCTGCATGAGAATGGCGTTACTTTCAACCCCTATGAAGATGACCCGGGCCAGCTCCGTTCCTGGCAGCTGGACTGTCTGCCCTGGGTGGTTGGTACCCAGGAGTGGGATGAACTCGAAGCTGGCCTGCGTCAGCGCAGCCGCCTGCTTGAGCATATTCTGGATGACCTCTACGGTGCGCGGCGCATCATCAGCGAAGGCCTGCTGCCGCCGGAGCTGATCTTTACCCATCCGGGCTTTCTGTTTTCGGCCGCTGACAGTCCGCCGCAGGTAGAGCGACCACTGCTGATTTTTCATGGTACGGATCTGGTGCGCGACAGCCAGGGCGGCTGGCAGGTGCTGGCCGACTGGACCCAGTCGCCGGCGGGTGCAGGCTATGCGCTGGAAAACCGCATTACTCTGGCGCGGGCCTTGCCGAGTATCTACCGCGAGGCGCCGATCAAACGGCTGGCGGGCTTTCTGCAGGCGCAGCACCGCTGTTTGGCCAGTCTGGCGAACGGGCAGCGCGAGCAGCCGAATATCGTCCTGCTGTCGCCGGGCCCGGGCAGTCCCGGTTACTTTGAGCACGCCTGGCTGGCCAACTACATGAACTTCTCGCTGGTCGAGGGCGATGACCTGGTGGTGCGCGACGGTCAGGTTGCCATGCGTACGCTGGGCGGCCTCAAGCAGGTGGATGTGATCCTGCGTCAGATCAACGACCCCTGGTGCGACCCGCTGGAACTGCGCCCGGACTCGCTGCTCGGGGTGCCCGGGCTGCTGCAGGCCGCGCGCTGCGGCAATGTGCATATCGCCAATGCGCTGGGCGCCGGTATTCTGGAGCACCCGGGGCTCTCGGCCTTTTTGCCGTCGCTGTGTCAGGCGCTGCTGGGCGAAGAGCTGCTGCTGCCGTGCCGTGAAACCCTCTGGTGTGGTGATGCCCGCTCATTGGAGCAGGTGAAGTCCGAGATCGACGGCTGGATATTGCGTGACATCAGCAAGCCCGGGCGCCTCTACCATGCCGATCAAATGGGCCTGGAAGCGCTGCGCGACCTGCGCATCAGCATGGAGCGCCACCCTTATCTGTTTACCGCCCAAAGGCCGGTCGAAGCCGCGGTGACCCCTGGTTTCAATCCGCAGACCGGCACTTTGGAGCGGCAAAGCGCGACCCTGCGCTTTTTCAGTCTGGTTGAGCCCGATGATCTGACCAAGCCGGTCAATGAGCGTAACTACCGCGTCATGCCGGGCGGTCTGGCCTGGGTTGGTGGGCCGGGTGCGCCGCTGATGAAGAGTCGGCTGGTCAAGGATATCTGGGTCATGGCGCCGGTGCCGCAGCCGCATATCAGCCTGCTGCGTCAGGCACTGGGGCCGATTGTCGTGACCCGCGACGGCAAGGACCTGCCATGCCGAGTAGCAGAAAGCCTGTTCTGGATGGGCCGCTACGGTGAGCGCCTGGACACCCGTGGCCGGCTGCTGCGCGAGGCGCTTGCCCGGCTGCTGCAGGACGAGCGCCCGGAAACCGGCTCGCAGCTGATGCCGGACTTGCTGCGCGCGCTGGAAATTCCGTTGGAGCCGGCTGATCTGGAAGGGGAGGCGCCAAGCAACAGCCGCTTCTCGCGCGAGTACATCGCCATTCGGGATCGCCTGCTGCAGATGTTTTCTGATGACCTGCCAGACGGCCTGCCGGTGCTGTTCGGGCACTTTGTGCGCAACAGCCGGGCGGTGCGAGACCACCTTGGGGATGACACCTGGCGGGCTATCAACAGCCTGCGTCAGCACTTCAACAGCATGTCTCGGGCCCGTGGCGTGGTGGTCGGTCAGCGGCATCTGGAAGCCATGGTGCTGGATCTGGCGGCGTTCTTCGGTCTGTGCAACGAGACCATGCCGCACCATTACGGCTGGCGCTTCCTTGATATCGGCCGTTTTCTGGAGCGTGCCATCGGCTCACTGGAGTTGCTCAAGCTCGCGCTGCTGACCGCTGATGAGCCCGGTATTCCGCTGTGGGAGGTGGTGCTCGCTACCACCGACAACCTGACCGTCTACCGTCGGCGCTATCGCTCACAGCTGCACCCGCTGGCGATTCTTGACCTGTTGTTGTTTGACGAGGCCAACCCGCGCTCCATTGGTTACATGCTCAAACGGCTGGGCTCGCAGATTGCCAAGCTGCCGTCGCCCGGCAGCTCGCCGTACCGTAATCAGGAGCAGCGGCTGATTATTCAGGCGACCAGTGCCCTGCATCTGGTCGACATCGAAACCCTGTCGGATCTGGAAGGCTCTGTTTCGGCGCGCAAGGCGTTGAACGAGCTGCTTGATCAGTTGATTCAACCGATGGCTGAGCTGTCCAACGCCATCACCCACAGTCATTTCAGTCATGTTGAAGCGCCTCGTCAGTTGGTCAGCATGCACTTCAGCGGCCAGGCCTGAGAGGTTTTTGGTGAAATATCTTTTGCGCCACAGCACCCGTTATCAGTACAGCGGCCCGGCCAGCCTGAGTCAGAACGAGGCGCGCATTTTGCCCCGTGTACTGCCCTGGCAGGAGTGCAACAACAGCCAACTGGAGATCAGCCCGCGTCCTGATCGCATGCGCGAACGTACTGACTTTTTTGGCAATCGGGTGGTGTACTTCTCCATCGAGTCGCTACACGACAGCCTGGATGTGAGTGTCAGCAGTGAAATCGTCACCCATCCACGGCCGCTCGCCGACATCTTCTCGGGCATTGCCTGGGAGCAAGCGGTGCTGGAATTGCGCCAGGACCCGCGCCAGACCAACCGCGATTGCTTGGATGCCCGGCTGTATGTGCTCAGCTCACCCTTTGTTTATCAGAGCGCCGAGCTGGCCGAGTTTGCCCGCAGTAGCTTCACGCCGGGCCGTAACCTGATTGATGCGGTGCTGGAGCTGAACACCCGGATCTTCACCGAGTTCACCTACGACCCTGAATTCACCACGGTCGCAACGCCTCTGCAGGATGTGCTGGCCAGCAAACGGGGCGTCTGTCAGGACTTCGCCCACCTGGCCATCGGCTGCCTGCGCTCGCTGGGCCTGGCGGCCCGTTACGTCAGCGGCTACATGGAAACGCTGCCGCCGCCCGGCCAGGAAAAACTCCTCGGCGCAGACGCCACCCACGCTTGGCTGGCGGTCTACGTGCCCGGTTGGGGTTGGCTGGAGATCGACCCCACCAACGGCTGCGTGCCCGATGAGCGCTACATCGTGCTCGGCTGGGGCCGCGATTTTGCCGACGTCACCCCGCTCAAGGGCGTGATGACGGGCGGTGGGGAGCATGTGCTCAGTGTGGCGGTGGATGTGTTGCCGCAAAGCGATACAGCGGCGGGGAGGTTGGTTTAGGTGGACGAGGGTGGCTGAAGGCTGAAGGCTGAAGGCTTGAAGCTGGAAGCTTGAAGCAGTCCGTGTTGTTGTAGGTAATGATTTTTTTGTTCTTATTCCGCGAGGGGCGTTTGACAGTCCCGGTGCTGGGGGGAGTATCAGGAATTTTGTGTTCGGGCTTAACATGCGTTACGAGG